>JADMIO012860210.1_pt1 | contig 65324 bp, 42 predicted proteins | sample 8958161 | NCBI WGS metagenome assembly JADMIO01 (sample SAMN16585339, study PRJNA669376) | soil metagenome | isolation source: Crop rotation soil | place: USA: Cullars Rotation, Alabama | collected 2011
ACCACGGTCCCACTCGTATCGTCGGTCTGATTATTAGTCTGGGACCACGGTCCCACTCGTATCGTCGGTCTGATTATTAGTCTGGAACCACGGTCCCACTCGTATCGTCGGTCTGATTATTAGTCTGGGACCACGGTCCCACTCGTATCGTCGGTCTGATTATTAGTCTGGGACCACGATCCCACTCGTGTTGTCGGTCTGATTATCGGTCTGGGACCACGGTCCCACTTGTATTGTCGATCAGACTATCAGCGTGAGACTACGATTCCATCAATGCCTGTCAAGGGCAAGTATTGACATTCGTCGTAACCTGTAGAACGGAGTAACCTCGGTGTGCGGTTGTATGCCTGCTGTGGATTGCTGCTGTGTCCTGCTTATCCACAACATTTTGCGCACGGTTATGTGGACAAAATACCTGGTTACCCAGGCCGTGCCGGCACGTTAACCGGGCTGCATCCGATGCAAGTGTGTCGCTGTCGACGAGCTCGCGAGCTCGGACATGAGGTTGCCCCGTATTCAGTGTCGCTGATTTGTATTGTCTGAAGTTGCTTTTACGTTAAGTTGATGCAGATCAATTAATACGATACCTGCGTCATAATTGATTATTTGACGTGGTTTGATGGCCTCCACGCACGTTGTGATATGTAGATGATAATCATTATCACTTTACGGGTCCTTTCCGGTGATCCGACAGGTTACGGGGCGGCGACCTCGCGGGTTTTCGCTATTTATGAAAATTTTCCGGTTTAAGGCGTTTCCGTTCTTCTTCGTCATAACTTAATGTTTTTATTTAAAATACCCTCTGAAAAGAAAGGAAACGACAGGTGCTGAAAGCGAGCTTTTTGGCCTCTGTCGTTTCCTTTCTCTGTTTTTGTCCGTGGAATGAACAATGGAAGTCCGAGCTCATCGCTAATAACTTCGTATAGCATACATTATACGAAGTTATATTCGATGCGGCCGATCTAGCAGAAAGTCAAAAGCCTCCGACCGGAGGCTTTTAACTTCTGTCACCTAGGTTACGCCCCGCCCTGCCACTCATCGCAGTACTGTTGTAATTCATTAAGCATTCTGCCGACATGGAAGCCATCACAAACGGCATGATGAACCTGAATCGCCAGCGGCATCAGCACCTTGTCGCCTTGCGTATAATATTTGCCCATGGTGAAAACGGGGGCGAAGAAGTTGTCCATATTGGCCACGTTTAAATCAAAACTGGTGAAACTCACCCAGGGATTGGCTGAGACGAAAAACATATTCTCAATAAACCCTTTAGGGAAATAGGCCAGGTTTTCACCGTAACACGCCACATCTTGCGAATATATGTGTAGAAACTGCCGGAAATCGTCGTGGTATTCACTCCAGAGCGATGAAAACGTTTCAGTTTGCTCATGGAAAACGGTGTAACAAGGGTGAACACTATCCCATATCACCAGCTCACCGTCTTTCATTGCCATACGAAATTCCGGATGAGCATTCATCAGGCGGGCAAGAATGTGAATAAAGGCCGGATAAAACTTGTGCTTATTTTTCTTTACGGTCTTTAAAAAGGCCGTAATATCCAGCTGAACGGTCTGGTTATAGGTACATTGAGCAACTGACTGAAATGCCTCAAAATGTTCTTTACGATGCCATTGGGATATATCAACGGTGGTATATCCAGTGATTTTTTTCTCCATTTTAGCTTCCTTAGCTCCTGAAAATCTCGATAACTCAAAAAATACGCCCGGTAGTGATCTTATTTCATTATGGTGAAAGTTGGAACCTCTTACGTGCCGATCAGATTAAAACGAAAGGCCCAGTCTTTCGACTGAGCCTTTCGTTTTATTTGACCATGTTGGTATGATTTAAATTAATACGACTCACTATAGGGTCAGTGCGGCCGCGACTTCAAGTCACGTGAATTCCAAGCTTCGGATCCCACTGTGCTGGAAAGCTGCGCTCCTCTGGGTAGTCCATCCGGTTCATAGCGCCGCGGTCGATTATATCTCGGGTCGCGCCGATAGCCTTGCCTTCTTCTTTGCCGCCGCCGCTTGGTTACTCTTCTTCCACGGAAGCAAACTGAAACAGCCGCTGCTGCGCGCATCTATCTGGGTATTGGCAGCATTCGCGGCAATTCTTGCCCTTTGCTCACGAGAGACAGGATCCCTTTGGTTGATAATCTTCACTCTCTATCACCTCTTTTTTGACCGCAGAATCAACAAGCCGGGCAAGATAACTATCGTGGTCCTCTGCCTCACTTTGTTTGCAATCTACGGCAGCTTGCATTCGCTCCCGGCGGATCGATCAAGCTCCGCAAACGAAGGTAGCTGGAGTTATCCGGTTCGCACGGTTCTGATGCTGCGCGCACTTGGCGATTATGGACGGTTGATGATTCTACCGATGAACCTGCACATGGAACGTTCGGTGATGAATCCGCACACTTACGAGAGTCATGGCGGCTGGCGCGATCACATTGGGAGTGAATACCTTTCTATCATGGGATTGGCCGTTGCCCTTGGACTCGCGCTCGGCTGCCGGATGAGCGGACCAGGCCGCAGGTTGCGAGTTTTTGGTGCGATTTGGTTCATGGTCGCTTTCCTGCCCGTTTCCAATCTTTTTGATCTCAACGCGACGGTTGCGGAACACTGGCTCTATCTTCCGAGCGTTGGGCTGCTTCTCTTCGGTTCCGGACTGATTCTGGATCTCCCTCGCCGCATGCGCCCGATCCTTGTCGCTAGCGCAGGCCTGGCCGTCGTCGGCTTGAGCCTGCGCAGCGCAGAACGAAGCAGCGACTGGACAACAGCGGAACATTTCTACCTCCGCACCATCGCGGCCGGCGGAGACAGTGCGCGGGTTCAACTAAATCTCGGCCAGCTTTATGCCCAGCGGGGCGATTATGTGCGCGCGGAAAAAACCTTTCGCGAGATTCTGGCTAAGGTCCCGAGATATCCAATCGCCCAGGCGAATCTGGCCAATGTTCTTTTCCATCAGGGCCGAAAGAAAGAGGCGGAGGCGCTTTTCGCCATGGCGACAGCGGCCGCGCCTCAGGATCGAAAGGATTACCCGCGCACGTGGCTCTCGGCCGTTAATCTGGCCGGTATGGAACGGCAAAGAGGCGATGTTGAAGGTGCAATCAAATTGCTGGAGGCGACCCGGGCCGATTATCCCGATATCTGGGAGATCGTTAGTCTAGAGTCAGAGATTCTGCGCCAGACCAAAGGTCCAGCGGTCGCGTTTAACCTCGTCGCCGATTTTTCCCGGACTCATTGGTGGCATTACGAGTCACATCTCGCACTCGGGCGACTTTACGCGGAATCGGGAGATGCCGAAGCCGCGGTCCGCGCGCTCCGTGCTGCCAGCTGGCTCGATCTGCATGAAGTCGAAGGCCTGAACCTGATCGCGATCGTGCGCCTGCGGCAGCATCGGTTCGATGAAGCTTACGGCGCGCAAAAGAAAGCGGTCGCGCGACAGCCGGATTCTCCAAAGCAGTACGCAATACTTTCCAACATTCTCGAGCAAATGGGACAAACGGCGCAAGCAAAGCTGGCCACTGCTGAAATGGCCCGGCTTAAAGCCATCGGCCTCCGCTCTCAGGCAATCGCGAACTAGTTTGCTGGGAGCTCACGGTTGACAGTCTGAGCTCCAAAGGTACGATCGCCGCGTCCGCCGCGCCTTATGCCAGCGAAAATTTTCACCGACGCGGAAATCAAGCTCGACCCTTTGCTTACCAAACAGTGTGCGGTGCTCGGTTACGGTGCGCAGGGACGAGCACAGGCGCTTAACCTTCGCGATAGCGGAATCGAAGTCATCGTAGCACTACCCCATCGGAGCAAGACGCGCGCAATCGCCCGCAGCGATGGCTTCCGCGTCACGACCACGCCGCTCGCGGTAAGCCGGGCAGACCTGATTTTTCTCGCTCTGCCGGACACGAAGATGGCGTCGATCTACAAACGCGAGATCGCAAAACGTCTGCGCCCGAAGCAGACCCTGCTCTTCGCGCATGGATTTGCCGTTCATTACCAAACGATCGCTCCGCCCCAGGATGTTGATGTCATCATGGTGGCGCCGAAAGGACTCGGGCCGATGGTAAGGAGCCAGTTTCTCGAAGGCAAAGGCGTGCCGTGTGCGATTGCTGTTTATCAGAATACCACCGGGATTGCCCGGGAGCTCGCGCTGGCCTACGCGAAAGCAATCGGGGGAACTCGCGCCGGTGTTTTCGAAACCAGCTTCCGGGAAGAAACGGAGGCGGACCTCTTCGCCGAACAGGCAGTTTCCTGTGGTGGAATTAATGCCCTTGTCGCGGCCGGTTTCGAGACTCTGGTCGAAGCCGGTTACCAGCCGGAAACAGCCTACTTCGAATGCCTCCACGAACTTAAGTTTCTCGTCGACTTGATGCACCGGGCCGGGATCAGCGGGATGCGCAGACGAATTTCCGAAACCGCCAAGTGGGGCGACCTCATCGTTGGACCGAGAATTGTCGATCCCGGAGTGAAGCGAAATATGAAGGCGGCTCTGCGCAAGATTCAGAGCGGGAAGTTTGCCGCTGAATGGCAACGCGAAACCCGCGCTGGGAAAAAACGATATCGGAAACTCCTGGCCGCCGCCGAGAAAGCGCCGATCGAGAAAGTAGGGAAGCGCTTAAGGGCCCTGATGAGTTGGCTGAGTGAGGAAAAAAGCTAACTCACGAGTGCCGTTGCCAAACGGCACTCATTACCGACAACTAACTCCTGCCAAGACTTAGCGGCTAACTGTTTCTCCACGCCCGATAATCTGAATCGGCGTCGGCGTGGTAATTAAGCCTCCAATCACATAGCTAATTGGCTTCGGAATCGCTGAAGCCGAGCTCATGATATAGATCTTGACCGTCTTCTGCGCGGGCATCTCTGAGGCAGTGGGCGGCCGAACGCTCGCGTCCCGATAAATGGTCGGGCCGGCGTAGGCCGAGGTGCACAGAATCACTCCAAGAACGGAGAGACTAAACAAACCGCGCAGATGGCTCCATCTGCTTCTTGTTTTCATGCCTAAAGCTTGCGCCCGGAGGGCTATTCCTTGCAAGCCAATTCTTTGGCTTGAGCCTGACATTTTTCAGACCATTTCGGTCATCACTCGTCCCAGAGAAAATGTTCCAGCCGAAGTTGCGTCAGACGCGCCTTGGCTTCATCGCTGCGTGTTCCTCCGACCGAGGCCAGTTTGCGATAAACCGCCACCGCCGCTTTCCAATCGTTGGCCTGCTCGAGCAGATGCGCCGCATTGAATCCCGCCTTGTAGAACCAAAAGAATTCATGCTGAAGCTCCGGCCGGGCCCCTTCCTCGAGCACGCGGTAATAGGTTGTTAGGGCGGCGGAACGATCGTTTACTTGCTCCAGTGCTTTTCCTTTCTTGAATTCGGCCTGATTCCGCCAATGCGCCGGCACTCCGGGATCATTCGCCAGCCGTTCGTAAAGGTTAATCGCCTCCCGATAATTCTGCGGGTCGCTTGCGCCTAACTCATAGTAGATGTCGCCTTTGCCGCAAAGTGCTTCTCGCCGCTCTGCAGGCTTCGCCTCATTCTTCAAGACTTCGTCGTATAAGGCCAGGGCTTCACGATTTTTGCCGAGCCGGCGCTCGATCGCGGCTTCCTCGTTGCGCGCGGCCCATTTCAACTCGCCATTCAGTTTCACCGCTTGATCAAGCAACGACAGCGCATGGTCAAAAGAATCCGCGCCCATGCTCGACATTGCCGCTCGAGCCGCGAAAAAGAGGGCTTTTTCCGCCAGCGGTGCATCGGGTTTCTGTTGCACCAGCAGTTCGAATTGCGTCTGCGCATTGGCGAAATCACCCCGGCGATAGTAAGCCTCGGCGAGCTTCATCCGTACCTCCGCACTGAATTCGGAGTCGCGATGGAAATCGAGAAAATGAGTCGCGGCCGCGATCACTGCGGACTCGTCGCTGGCGGCGGCCTCGGCGAGCCAAATTTGTAAATAGTCAGCCCGCTCTCCAGCTGCGGGCGTAGGCTTGTCTTGACGGGCGAGCTCCAGATACTTTCGCGCCGCCTCCAGGTCCGGCTTGGATTGATGAAAGGCCAGCTCCGCCAACGCCACCCACGCTTCCGAAATCCGTGCGCTCTGCGGGAAATCATGAATGAACTTCTGGAAGGTCCCGGCCGCATCCGGCTGGCCCTGCGCCGCTTGGAGCGCGGCCTCCTCGAACAACAATTCTCCCTGAACCGACGCCGCACCGGGATCGTTTGCCACCCGGCGGAAGTCATTGGCAAATTGGTCGTTTCGATCCAGGCGCAGCCAGCAGAGCGCAGCATTGAAGAGTGCGTCACCCGCCAGTTCCGGTCGCTGCGCTGCAACCTTCTCAAAGAGGGGTGCGGCTTGCTCCAAAGTGCCGGCGCGGTAGTTGGCTTCCGCGATCAGCCAATCGACTCGGCTTTGAAATGCAATCACGGGATTATGCTTCCGGGCCGCTTCCGCCGCCGCGATCGCCGACGGCCAATCATGTCGCTCCAATTGCAACTCCGCCAGTTGCAAGATGGCCTCGCCTAACGACGGGAGCTGAAGCTCCGCCTCGCGCAACTGGTTGAGGAGAACAATGGCTTCCTCCTGTTTCCCGGAACGAAGTTCGCTCCGCGCAAAATACCATTGGGCGAGGACCTGCCGGGGCTGAGCTGGATCGCGCATCCAGCGTTGCAGTTCGTTGGTCGAGGGTTTGCGTTCCAAACGGTAGAGCTCATCCAGGCGCGCGAAAATTTCCGGCAATGCTTCATCGTTAGGGTGATGATCGATAAATTCTTCCAGGGGATCGTCGCCGCTCTCCGGGGTATGATTGCGGGTATGCGCCTCGGCCAGGGCGAAGAGCGTTGCCACCAGGAGCGGATGAGAAACCCCCTCCGGTCGCCTAACGAGAACAGTGAGCGTGTCGATCGCCCGCTCGGGATCGTTCTGGCTCAGACTTAGTCGGCCAAAAAGGTATCGCCGCTCACTGCGCTCGGTTGAGCGCTGTGGTTTCATCGCCCGCAAGATTCCCTCGGCGGTGTGGAGATCACCGCGGTCGATCAGCAATTGCGCCGTGATCAGCTGGGCCTGCGTGCCCCAACCTGGATCCTTCTCCAACGTGGCAAGCAACCTCATCGCTTCCTCTTTCCGTCCGAGCGCGCGCAAGGCTTGGGCGCGGCCGAAAACGGCTTCGGGCCGGTGTGACGAGCCCACGTCGCTGGCCACTTTTTCATAAGCCGGCGCTGCCTCCGTCCAGCGGCCGAGCGCCGCCAAGGCCTGGGCCTGCCAGAAAATGGCCTCGACGTCACTCGTTAGGCCGAAGTCCTGACCAAAAAAAGCCAGCGCCTCCGTCGGGCGGCGGGCGGCGATCAACGCCTCCATCAGTTTGATGCGGGTAAACTTCTGCTCCGAGGGCGAGAGCTGTTGGCTAAGCAATTTTTGCAGGCGATCGATCGCCACCTCCGGAACACCGGCCGTCAAAGGCGCCACCGCCGAACTTAGGGTGGTCTCCTGCGCCCCCGCCCCGAGCACGCCAAGCAGAAGCAGAGCGGTGCTGAAAACAAATCGCCGCTTCATTTGCCTAACAATGGCCGCAAAAATTGACCGGTGTAACTCTCCGGCACCCGCACAATTTCCTCCGGGGTGCCCGCGGCAATGATTCGTCCTCCACCCGCGCCCCCTTCCGGTCCGAGATCAATGACCCAGTCGGCACATTTAATCATCTCGAGATTGTGCTCGATCACCACAAGGCTGTTGCCCGAGTCGCGCAACTTCATTAGCACCTGGAGCAGCTTCTCGATGTCCGCAAAATGCAAACCGGTCGTTGGTTCATCGAGAACATAAAACGTGCGGCCGGTCGCCTTCTTCGCCAGTTCGGTCGCAAGCTTGACCCGTTGCGCTTCACCGCCGGACAGCGTCGTACCTGCCTGCCCAAGTCGCAAATAGCCGAGCCCCACATCTTGAAGCGCGCCGAGCTTGTCGGCCACGGTCGGAACGTTACGGAAAAAGCGCGCTGCCTCATCCACCGTCATCTCGAGCACGTCGGCAATGTTCTTGCCCTTGTAGGTAATCTCCAGAGTCTCGCGGTTGTAGCGTTTTCCCTGGCAGACTTCACAGGTCGCGTAGGCGTCGGCGAGAAAATGCATTTCGATCTTGATCAAACCGTCGCCCTGACAGTTTTCGCAGCGACCGCCTTTAACATTGAAGCTGAAACGCCCAGCGGCATACCCTCGAATACGGGAGGCTGGCAACTGGCTAAAGAGATCCCGGATGGGCGCGAAGGCACCGGTGTAGGTCACCGGATTGGAACGCGGGGTACGGCCAATCGCGGTTTGATCGATCACGATCGCCTTATCAATTTGCTCAAGCCCGCGCAGGCTCCGATGCGCTCCAGGAGCGTCCTTTGAGTTGTAGAAATGACGAAACAGCGCACGCCGCAGGATATCATCGACCAGGGTGGATTTTCCGCTCCCGGAAACACCAGTCACACCGGTGAGACAGCCTAACGGAAAGGCGGCGTTTACATTCTGGAGATTGTTCTCACTCGCACCAACGATCGTAATCCAGCCTTCCCCTGATTTATCCTGAGAGCGAGGCGGGTGGCGATGGCGCGGTACCGCGATGGTCGAACGACCCGCGAGATAGCCGGCAGTGGGTGAATTCGTTGCCCCGAGCACGTCCGCGAGCGTGCCCGCAGCAACGATCTCGCCGCCGCGAGGCCCAGCTCCAGGGCCGAGATCAAGGATGTAATCGGCGGCACGGATCGTTTCTTCGTCATGCTCCACCACGATGACGGAATTCCCCAGGTCGCGCAGACGGCGCAGCGTCCGGATGAGGCGCGCGTTGTCGCGTTGATGCAAACCAATGCTCGGTTCATCGAGGACGTAGAGGACACCGGCGAGGCCCGATCCGATCTGGGTGGCCAGTCTAATCCGCTGCGCTTCCCCGCCCGAAAGGGTTCCGCTTTCGCGGTTAAGCGTGAGGTAATCCAGCCCAACCTCGAGCAGGAATTCCAATCGCGACTGGATTTCGTGCACGACTTCGGAAACGATCGTTCGCTGCGAACCGGTCAGATCGAGTTGCCTGACGAACTCGGCCGCGAGCGCAATCGTTTGCTCACAAAATTGATGAATGTTGAGCTCGGCGCCATCCCTCCGCCGAATCGTGACCGCGAGAATTTCCGGTTTCAGCCGGGCGCCATGGCAGACCGCACACGGTGATCGATTCATGAAAGCTCGAATCCGGCTGCGCGTGATTTCGCTTTCGGTCTCCTCGTACAATCGCTGCATCTGCGGAAGCAAACCCTCGAATGGGCGTGCTGTTCTCGCGCCGGAACGGCCGTTGCTGCCGAAGCTCATCTCGACAGGCTGATCGCCAGTTCCAAAATAGAGCGCCGATTTGAACTCCTTCGACAAATCCGCAAAGGGAATGTCGTCGGCGACGCCAAAATGCCTGACGAGCGCTGCCTGCAAGCCCCTGTAATAAGCCTGCATTCGTTTGGTCCCGCGCCGCCAGGGGACGATCGCACCTTCGGCCAGCGATTTTGTCGGATCGGTGACCATCAGCTCCGGGTCGCAAACCAGCTGAGTGCCGAGCCCGTGACAGGCCGGACATGCGCCGAGGTGGCTGTTAAAAGAAAAATGCCTTGGGGTAAGTTGGCCTAACGAAAAATTAGTCTCTGGATTGCCGTAATCGGTGGAGTAACGAATCTCCGCCCAATCGCGGGCGGCCAATGAAGTGGTCGACTGCTCATTACCCCCCTTCTTCATTCGCCCGGGAGTGCCGTTCTCTGCCGTTTCACTCAGCTGTCGCAGCACCAGCACGCGGTTATGGCCCCACTTCAACGCCGTCTCGAGCGAATCTGCCAGACGGCCGCGCAACCCCTCGCGAATCACCAGTCGATCAACCACCGCTTCGATGGTATGCCGTTCGCCTTTTTTGAGTCGGATTGGCTCTGGCCGGGCCAGCTCGACGATCTCCCCATCTACTCGGATGCGGACGAATCCTTCGCGCCGGATCTTGTCGATGACATCACGAAATTCACCGATCTCGTTCTGCACCAGGGGCGCAAGCAGGATGATTCGTGTTTCCAGCGGATAAGCGAGAATCTGATCAACGATTTGCTGTGCTGTTTGCCGGAAAATGGGTTGACCTGTGAGCGGGTCGTGCGGCTGGCCTACGGCTGAAAAAAGCACCCGCAGGTAATCGTAAATCTCAGTCGTGGTGGCGATAATCGACCGTGGATTGGTTCCTGCGCTCCGTTGCTCGATCGCAATCGCGGGCGACAAACCCTCAATGAAATCCACATCCGGCTTTTCCATTTGATCGAGGAATTGCCGGGCATAGGCGGAGAGACTTTCGACATATCGTCGCTGTCCTTCGGCATAAAGCGTGTCGAATGCTAGCGACGATTTCCCCGAGCCGCTCATGCCGGTGATTACCACCAGTTTCTCACGCGGAATCTCGACATTGAGATTCTTCAGATTGTGCTGGCGCGCTCCACTGATCTTGATACTCTTGGCTGGCATCGGACTGAATTGCTCGAACCTATCAGTCAAGCACAGGCCTCCAATTTCGCCAGATTTTTGAACTAGTCATGAGCCAGCCCGGCACTGCCCTTACGCCCGAAGAGATTTCGCAATTGCAGAAGAAGTTCAGCGAAATCAAACACTCGATAAACAACGCCCTCGCGGTCATGATGGCCCTTTCCGAAATGTCGCAGCGCCGTCCGGATTACGCGGAAAAGCTGGCCAGCACGGTGCTATCGAAAGCGCCGCAGATCGTTACCAGCCTGCAGGAATTCACCCAGGTGCTAAATGAGAAGGCCGGACAACCGCCGCCGGCTAACAAATCTGCCTAGGACCTGTCGCCTCGGCAGGTCTAGCTCCGAAGCTCCGCAGACCTGCGCGATCTCGCCCTCGCAGCTTGATCTCCGCGCTCAAAGGGAAAGCAGCAACTCCGCAATTTCCTGGGAGGCGCGGGGCCGGCTGAGGGTGCTGATCTTTCCGGACCATTCCGACCAGACTCGGAAGTCATCCGCCATCGCCCTGCTAACACCGGCAATGATCGCTTCGGGCGAAGTGGCAACCAGGCCCGCCCCGCTCTCTGCAATCAGCCGCGCGTTCCCTTCCTCCTGGCCGGGCACAACCTGATTGATGATCATCGGGCATTTTGCCGCGATCGCTTCCTGAGTGGTTGCCCCCCCCGCTTTGCCCAGGAGAAGATGACTCTCGAGCATGAGCCGCGGAAGCTGGTCGCTCCAGCCGACGATCTCGATTTCACTCCCGCATCCTGGCCGGAGAGCTTCGACCTTCTGACGCAGCCGATCATCTTTGCCCACCGTGATCGTTAAGCGCAGCTTGGGAATCCGGGTCAGGTCGCGAATCAGCCCGGCGGGAAACTGTCCGCCGGCGTTGATCATCCAGAGCAAGCGGAACGGATTCTCTGCGCTCGGAGGCTGACGTAGTTCTCCAAGCTCGGCAAACCTTGGCGAGACCGGAAACCCACTCACTGCCACCTTTTCCTCCGGCACCCCGGCAGCCAGGATGATCGCAGCAGTTTTTTCATTCGGGACCAGGAAGAGATCGGCGGGGCCACGCAGCCAGATACCGTTAACCGTGAGCGAATCAGTAATGCACACCACCTGGTGAAAGGTCGCTTTCGCCTCGCCGAAGATCGCTTCCAATAAGTAGGGATAAACGGGGTAAACGGAAAGGACGGCAGTCGGGCGATAACGCAAAAGCAATTCCGCCAGGCGCGCCCGGGCGATCCGCAACCAGCGAAAGCGCGCGGCAAAGTTTTGCTTGCGATCGGCCCATTGATAAATGTGGGACCACATCCAAGGGGCGCGATTGATCAGGGTGAGATAGCCCTTTCGACCCCAGAGATTAATAAGGCCGTAGGTCTCTGCGAAAAGGTCGTGCATCTCTACCTGGGCGGCACTGCCCGTGATCATCTTCAACCCATCGCGCACGCCCCGCGCGGCCGCGTTATGCCCCTCACCAAACCCGGCCGTGAGGATGAGGATGCGCTTCTCCATTCGTTAGGCCAGGATCGCCGGAGAGTTTAATGGCAATCCGGAAGCGGCAAAGTAAACTTTCGCTCGACGATGAAATTTCTTCGCTTCCTTGGGCGGGTGATTCGGCGGTTTCTCTGGGAAATAATGACCGACGAAACGCTCGGGCTCTCTGCGCAAATGGCCTACCAGTTTCTGCTTACCCTTGTCCCGGGCCTGCTTTTTCTCTGGCATCTGCTCAGCCTTTTCGGAACGGACCCGGCCAAACTGCACAAGATGCTGGGAGTAGTGCGGGCCTTTCTTCCGCCCGACCCCAAGGTTCAGGAGATCCTGGATGTCATGGTTGCGAACGTGATTGTCACACCAACCAATAGCGCGCTGACCACGGCGGGCGTCTTCTTTGGCATATACCTTGGCACCCTCTTTATCTCCACCATCTCGCACGCGCTCAGCCGCACCCACGGAGTCAAGGAAGATCGCAACCGCTGGTCCAAATACATCATCTCGTTCCTACTCCTTTTCTGGTTTGCGCTTACGATCCTCTTTGCCTTCAACCTTGTTGTTTTCGGCGAAACCCTCGCTGGCATTGCGGAAGTGAATCTGCAACTGCGCATTCCTCTGCAAAGCTGGGTGGCGGCGTTGAATCTTCCTTTTACCGCTCTTGCCCTGCTCATATTCGCACTCACGCTCTATCTTTTGACGCCGGAGAACTATCTCACCATCAGACAGGCCCTCCCTGGGGCGATCTTTTTTTCCCTTGGCTGGATGACTGTGACTAAGCTTTTCCAATTCTACGTCGAACGTTATGACCGCTATAACCCGACCTATCTGGCCCTCGCCTCCATCATCATGCTTCTCACCTGGATGTATTTCACCTGCTTGCTCCTCCTCCTCGGCGGCAAGTTGAACGCCATCCTCCGGCGCGAAAGCGAACGTGCGACGGAAAAGGCCATTCCCCCTTCGGCCGAGGCCCCAGCGCAGCCAGCCTAACGATCATAACCCTTGTCTCGATTCGGAACCACCCTTCGTCGATGCTCCTGGCCGGCCGGCCTTTTTCTCCTGCTCCTCCTTCTCGCCGGCGCGATCACCCGCGCGGAGCTAAGCGAAGAAGAAAAGAAGCAGCTCTTCCTTAAAGCTCGCGAACGAATGCGGACCGTCGGCACTCCCACCCCGCCGCCGACCGCGACACCACACCGCAAGCCCAAACCGGCCAAGCATCCGCCGGCAAAAAAAAAGAAAGCAAAGCCGACACCGGAGCCGGAAGAGGAACTCGAACCCACGCCAAAGCCAACTCCAAGCCCGAGCCCGCGGCGCACCCCCCTGCCCGAAGAAGAATCGCCGCCGCGGCGACCCCAGCCTACCGGGACCAGCTCACCCACTCCACTCCCGCCGAGTCCGGCTCCCACCGGTAGCGGCGCCCCGGCTGAACCCGGGCAGGTGGTTGTTTCAAAGTCTGGCTACCAAAAGCCTCGTGGTTTTTCCCTGCTCCCATTTCATCTTTTCGGAAAGCGCTACCAGTTTTTGACACGCTCGGTTCGAGCTCAGATCGATCGGGCGCCGGTGCTGCGCGAGCGCTGGCAGTTCATCATCGTTCACAACAGCGGCACCCGGCAGGGCAACGCCCGCGTGTTCGACTATTACCACCGTAATGTCCGCCGAATGCGCAACGGTTTGGCCTACCATTTCGTGATCGGTAACGGCACTTCCTCGGGCAACGGCGAGATCGAGGTGGGCGATCGCTGGCGTCGGCAAATCAATGGCGGTCACGTGCATAGTGATTACCTGAACAATATCTCGTTAGGCATTTGTCTCGTCGGCGATTTCAACCGGGATCAACCCACCCGTGCTCAGCTTGATTCGTGCGAAGAATTGATCCGCTACCTCCGGGAACGTTGCGGCAAGGTTAAGGGCCACGAAATGCCGGTGCGGCCCCATCGGGAAATGAATCCACCACGGTGGGCGACTGATTGTCCTGGCGACGATTTCCCTTATCGCTGGTTTGGGCAGTTCCGTTAGCTTGTAAGTCGGGGGAAAGGAAATTGTCACCCCCAAGTCAGGAGGCGACGAGGGATCGAGCGCATCTTAAGCACGATGAAAGAGACTATGATGATGCGCTTGCTCCTGGCACCAGGAGTTAAGGCGAAGATATCAGTGATTCTGCTTTTCCTCCTCGCCGTTTTCCTTGGCGCTTGCGCTGATGAAGCTTTTCTACCCCCGCCCGAGAATCTCCCCTATGCCCAGGAACACGAGCAAGATGGAGAAGCCCCCGCCACGCCCTCTGTTTTGAACAGTTTTTAGCCTCGGCGACGATTTTGCTTCGTCTCGGCCCGGCAGGTTGCCAGACTCATCGGCAAGCATTCCACCTATGTCTTACCTGTTTGTTCACCACAAAGTCACTGACTTCGATGTCTGGAAGCCACTCTACGATGCTCATCGCATCACCAGAGCGGTCGCTGGTCTGAAGCAGTTACACCTCCTCCGCAACGCCTCTGACCCTAACGATATCGTCCTCCTTTTCGAAGCGCGCGATGTGGAGAAAGCGCGCGCCTTTGCCAATTCGGATGACCTGCGCCAGACCATGAAGCGGGCCGGGGTAACTGGGGATCCTGAGATCCTCGAGCTGCACTAGCTCTCCATGCCTCGCTCTTTCTCCGGTACCGCGCTCGCGGCTGCGTTCTTCCTTGCTCTCCTCGCCGCCCGAAATTGCTATGCCGTTATGCCGGCGAAGTTCGACCTTCTCATCCTCAACGGCACCGTCTACGACGGACGCGGCGGAGAGGGAAAACGCGTCGATATCGCGGTGCGCGGTGATCGCATCATCGGCCTCGGCGATTTCCAGAAAGCTACGGCGACACTGATGATAGATGCGCGCGGTCTCGCCGTCGCTCCCGGCTTTATCAACATGCTTTCCTGGTCCACGGAATCGTTGATTGCCGATGGCCGATCGCAAAGTGAAATCCGTCAGGGCGTCACCACCGAGATCATGGGCGAAGGCGAGTCGATGGGGCCAGTGAACGATCGCGTGCGCGAGAAAATGCTGCGTGAGCAAAAGGACATCCATTATGAGATCAAATGGACGACCCTGGCGGAGTACCTCCGCTATCTGGCGGAACGTGGAATTTCTTGCAACGTCGCCTCCTTCGTCGGCGCCACCACCATCCGGGAAAATGTCATCGGGTTTGAGAATCGCCCCCCGACGGAGAAAGAACTCGATGAAATGCGTGCTTTGACTCGTCGCGAGATGGAGGCAGGCGCCCTTGGGATCGGTAGTTCGCTCATTTACCCTCCCGCCTTTTATGCCCAAACGCCTGAGCTGATTGAACTATGCAAGGTCGCCGCACAATATCGCGGAAAGTACATCTCCCATATGCGGAGTGAAGGAAATCACCTCCTCGAAGCATTTGACGAGTTACTCAAGATCAGTCGCGAAGCCAAGATTCCGGCGGAGATTTATCATCTCAAGGCTGCGGGCCAACCAAACTGGGGAAAATTTGACCAGCTCCTGGCGCGAATCGAAAAGGCCCGCAACGCCGGAGACAAGATAACAGCCGACATGTACACCTACACGGCTGCCGGCACCGGGCTCGATGCTTGTCTGCCACCATGGACTGAGGAAGGCGGATACCCCGCGCTCTTTCAACGTCTGCGGGAGCCGGCCATGCGCGCGAAAATAGCGGCAGAAGTCAAAACCCCGAGCGACGAGTGGGAGAATCTCTATCTCGCCGCCGGCTCGCCCGACAACATCCTCCTCGTCGGCTTCAAGTCCGAGAAACTGAAACCGCTGACCGGCAAATCACTCGCACAGGTGGCGGCCATGCGGAAAACAGATCCGATTGAAACTCTCATGACTCTGATCGCCGAGGATGAATCCCGGATCGACACTGTTTACTTCCTGATGTCCGAAGAAAATGTCCGTAAGGCCTTGGCCAAACCATGGGTCTCGTTCGGATCGGATGAAGCTTCGCAGGCGCCGGAAGGACCTTTTCTGAAGTCAAATCCTCATCCGCGCGCTTATGGTAATTTCGCCCGCGTCCTGGGGAAATATGTTCGCGAAGAGAAGCTACTCTCGTTAGGCGAGGCGGTGCGGAGATTGAGTTTTCTGCCCGCGACAAATCTCGGCCTCTCGGAACGCGGGCTGATCGCGGAAGGAATGTTCGCTGACCTGGTCGTGTTCGATCCGCAGAAAATCGCTGACCACGCGACCTTTGCCGAGCCCCATCAATATGCGGTTGGGGTCAGGGATGTGTTTGTAAATGGCCGCCAGGTGCTCAAGAATGGTGAGCATACCGGGGCCACGTCGGGCCGTGCGCTCTGGGGCCCGGGAAAGGTGGAGTAAGATGCTGGAAAGCGTCGCAGCGACTTTGTAAATCGGTAGCGTTACTACAACGCGATTGGCAAAGCCTTCACCTTCATTCCTCTCCCAGAGGAGAACGCGAAGCGCCTGGTGAGGGCGATCGGACAATGTAAGCTATATTTTGAGCTAACCTCCTTATTCGTGTCCCTAACGAATGAAGGTAGCCTAATTCAAAGCGTAAACCTCAACCAGGGCCACACCAGTAGTGGCATTGGCCCCCCGAACGATGGTTGAATAAGCCCCCGGAGCAAGGGTTATGACCAAGGCGGCCTCGCGATTGTCGGTCGGCGGAACGTTACTCGCCTGAATTTCCAATTCCTGGGTCGACCGCCAATTGTCATTGGAGTCGAGCAACGTGCCATAGCTATCGTAAAGCTCCAGAGTTGGATCCACGAGGGCATCTTTAACTCCCAGGGAAGTGAGTGAAGGTCCGATGGCGCGAACAATAACTTTATTGGGAATCTGGCTGCTTAGGATAAAACCGCCAATCATCACTTCGTCACCAGTTTCAACCCGGCTGCGGGTGGAGATGTTGGCCACCCGCCCCGCGTCCGGCGTTAGATCATAGAGCTCGAATAATCCGATCCCGGAAGAGGAACCGCTTCCGCTGACGATGGCGCTGTATTGACCAGGCGCCAAGGTGGTAACAAGCGCTGCTTCTCGGTCGTTCCTGGGCGCGAGTCCGTAAGCTTCAATTTCTTCCCCGGGGACGTTCCAGCCGTCGTTGGAGGCAATGATGGCCCCGGTGGAGTCAATCAGTTCAAGGTACGGATCCTTCAAGACACCATCGACCCCGGCCGAGGTCATTGACGGCCCCAACGCGCGGAGGGCGACCTTTTTCGGGATAATCCCGTCGATAATAAAGCCACCGATGCTTACATTCTCGCCCGTCTGCACGTAGGCCCGGGTGGAAATGTTGGCCAGGATGGCTGAAGGCACGACCTGGGTGGATCCGATGGTGTAGGAAACAGATGTGGAGTAAGGGCTTTCCGCACCGGCGAGGTTGTAGGCGGTTACGGCAAAGGTGTAAGTGTAACCATTCGTTAGGCCGGAAATGGTCGCGGTCGGAGCGGTGACGCTGATAATGGAGCTAAAGGGGGCGGAGGCGGGGCCGTAGTGGACCCGATAGCCGGCCAGGTCCGCTTCAGTGTTGGCGTTCCAAACCAGCACCACCGTTCCCGGCGTGGTGGCGATAGCAAAGGAGGCCAGCCAGGGGAGGCTGAGCGCAACAAGGCCAGTGGGGATCCGGAGGCGCACGATGGTATTTTGGAGCATTCGCCATGCCCGTTGTCTCCTCGGCAATTGGTCTCAGCCGACGCGGCCCGACTCTTGCTCCTATTCAAGTTGTTTCGGATGAAAGAAGCCCTGCAAATCCTGGCGGTGGAAGATGAGAAAGCCGTCGCTCAAATCCTCGCGGTTGTTCTTGGGGGGCCCATGGCCAAAGTCAGCCGGGCAGCGGACGGCTGGGAAGCCCTCATTAAGATCGCCGCTTCTCCGAAGCCGTTCGAGGTCGTGATTACCGATCACCGAATGCCACGGATGTCGGGGCTCGAACTGGTGCGCCGTTTACGCGCGCGGCGATTTCCCGGCAAAATTCTGGTCCTTTCCGCCCATCTCTCGGACGAAGACATTCGCGCCTATGAGGAGTTACACGTCGACATGATGATGTCGAAGCCGTTCGATTTCGAAGAAATTCAAAGCGCGGTCGCGATCCTCACCCGGGGCGCGTCGGTGGCCGCGGCTGCCTAACGAGCATAAAGTTCATAGTTAACGGCCAGTTGCGAGACTGTCAGACACCGCGGCGCCATTTAGCCTAACGAACTCTCCGGCCCGCGATCGGTGCCCCAATTCCGGCGTGCATCATCCTTGACATCTCACTTGCTATCCTGTCACGCTGGACTCATGATTCAGCCCAGCTATCACCGGTTTAACACACTTATCGCGATCTGCAGCGCGGGTCTGCTCAGCTCCGCATTCGCCGTAACACCTCCGCCGGATGGCGGTTACCCAAACCAAAACACCGCCGAGGGCGAAGATGCACTTTTCAGCCTGACGACCGGTGCGAATAACACCGCCGCCGGGTATCATGCCTTATACTCGATTACAGACAGCAGCGATAACACCGCCATCGGTTACAACGCGCTGGCTGTAAGCACCGCGGGACCAAATACCGCCATTGGCTATTTCGCTTTAGGCAGGAACACCACCGGCACTAATAATACGGCGGTGGACGGCCTCTATAGCAACACCACCGGGCGCGATAATACCGCGGTCGGTTCTTCTTGTCTCTCTGACAACACCACCGGCAGCTTTAACACCGCGGTCGGTTTTGGCGCACTGGGTGATAATGCGAGCAACAATTGCGCGATGGGCTACGATGCCATGTTGTTCGGGGGCGCCAACGACAATGTTGCCATTGGTTTTCACGCGTTGAGTAACGGCGCAGGCAGTCGCAATGTTGCGCTCGGATCCGAGGCCGGCCGGTGGCTAAAAGGAAAGAGTAATATCCTCATCGGATCTGACGCTGGAAATGGCCTGAAGCATCATACGCGCGATAATATCTTGATTGGCAACTTCGGCCTCAAACGTTTCGATCAGACAATCAGTATTGGCACAGAAGGAATTCAAACCGCTGCCTATCTCGCTGGGGTGAGTGGCGTGACCGTGGCCGACGGCGTGGAAGTAATGGTCAATAGCAATGGCCAGCTCGGGACGATCACCTCCTCGGCGCGCTACAAAGAGGCGATTCGCCCCATGGGTGAGTCAAGCGAATCACTGCTTCAGCTTCGCCCGGTCACTTTCCACTACAAAAAGGAACTCGACTCCGCAGCGATCCCACAGTTCGGACTGGTCGCGGAGCAAGTGGAAAAGATCGATCCAGACCTGGTGGTGAAGGATAATACCGGCAAACCTTACTCCGTCCGCTATGAGGCGGTGAATGCCATGTTGCTCAATGAATTTCTCAAGGAACACCGCAGAGCTGAGACGCGCGCGGCCACGATCGACGCTCAGAAGAGGAGGCTCGAACAACTGGAAGCCGCGGTCACAGAACTCGAATCCACGATCGAAGAGCAAGCGGCCCAACTGAAGAAGGTAAACCAGAAATTGGACCAGAGCCGCACAGGTTCAGACCTCTACGCGAGTGAGAACCGCAACTAAGAGGATACAGTTATGGCTATGACTCAGCGAATCTGCTTTCTCTTTCTGGCGCTCGCCTCCTTCGCTTTCCCGAATCATGTCAGCGGGGTCAACCCGCCACCGGATGGAGGATACCCGAATCAAAATACCGCCGAGGGTGAGGACGCGCTCTTCAGTCTGGACGCCGAGGCACAATATCACACCGCCTTCGGTTATCATGCCAACTACAGTGTGGTCTCTGCCAGCTACGATACTGCGGTCGGCGCATCTGCCCTCTCTGGTCAGATTTTCCACTACTATCCAGTTAATACCGTCATCGGATCACACGCCATGGTGATCGACAGCAGCGGCATCTACGGTTATTCCGGTGCAACCGCCGTCGGAAACAACGCATTAATGAACGCGGGCGGTGACTGTGAAGCAATTGGCGCAAACGCGATGAGCTCTCGTCGTCCAGACACCACCACCTCATTTGGCAATACCGCAGTCGTTGGATCTGGAGCTTTAGGCAAAGCGACGAGTAATGTTTTCTATAGCGTCGCGTTCGGCTACCAGGCGCAAGGAGAGAGCCTGCAGAGTAGCTACAACGTGGCGGTCGGAGTAAGTGCCCTCCTAAAAAGTAACGATTCCTACAATACGGCAGTTGGCACCCGCGCATTGGCCAATCTTACTTCCCCCGGTACTCACAATATTGGAATTGGTTACCAAGCAGGGCTAAATTTGGGTGCTGACTCGAGCCATAATATCGACATCGGTAACGTTGGTCAGGAAGGCGATAATAATACTATCCGAATCGGGACCCCTGGGATTCACCAAGCGACATACCTCGCCGGCGTGAGCGGGGCCACAATTCCCCACGGCCCCGGAGTGGTGATCAACTCCAGCGGAAAGCTCGGCGTCCTTACTTCGTCCGAGCGCGGGAAAGAAGCTATCCAGCCGATGGCGAACTCGAGTGACAAACTTTATCAGCTGCGGCCAGTCAGTTTTCGCTACAAGAAAAATATCGATCGAAAAGGGATTCCGCAGTTCGGGCTGGTTGCGGAAGAGGTGGAGAAAGTAGCTCCGGAGTTGGTGGCTTACGATCAAAACCACCATCCGTATTCTGTTCGGTATCAGGCAGTCAATTCGATGCTGTTGAATGAGTTTCTCAAGGAGCATGCGACCGCGGTCGGACAGGATGAGGTCCTACAGAATCAGGAGCACAAGCTCGATTACGTCACAGCTAAGCTAGCACAGATACGAAGAAACTTGAAAAGTCAGGCTGCCCTCATTGCAAAAGCGAAGGCGCAGGTTGGAGCGATCGCGGTCGCCCAGCCGTTGGAGTGAGTGTACCGGCCAAAGCTGCAAACGCTCATTGCTAAGGGAGAGCGGCCTTTGCGTCTGTTTGGCCGTTAGCCGGGCGGGTAATGGCAACACGATTATCGCAACCTTTCAGGCAGCTATCTGTACGACACAGATAACGACCCCGTCGGCCTGGGCTATGGAATATCGCGCCGGTGGCGCTTGGCTAATCCGCTCTGCAACAGTTTAGAACGGGTTGCTACTCACATCACCTGGGTCAGTGATCCAGGTTAATCAGAGGTTAGGCAATCAATTCCTTGGGAGTATTCGAAGAATCACTGCAACTGGAGCATGTATATCCCCCGCCCGAAAGTGGCGGCGTAAAGCGCATTGGAGGCCGCTCGGTATTCCAGATCGGTCACCGGAACGTTGGGTAATCGCGCGCCGGCCGGTTTCCACTTCCTTCCACCATTAACCGAACGGAAAACACCGACGTCACTTGCGACATACAAATCCGTCCCGACAATAACAATGTCGTTGACCGGCGCCTGCGGCAAGTTACCGGAGATACTGGCCCAGCTCGTGCCACCATCGGTGGTCTTCAAGACATAGGGCAATGCCACACCGGACCGGAATCCAGAAAAGGTCGCATATCCGATCTGTGAGTTCACAGGGTCAGCCGCTACCCGGGTAACCCAGTTACCGGTCACATCCGAATCGGTCACCTGAGTCCAATTGGTTCCCAGGTTGGTCGTAAACCATAGCCGTCCATCATCGGTGCCGGCATAAACGCGGTTCGAGTCAGTCTTAGCCGCAGCCACGGTCGTAACGGTGCCGAAAGGATAGCTTTGATCCCGCCCCGGCCCACCAGTCAGGTCCGGGCTAATAACTGACCAGTGGACGCCTCTATCGGTGGAGCGATTAACCCGATCACCAGCGTAATATAGAACAGATGAGTTTGCCGGGTCGAATTGAAGGGGGGAAAGCCAGTTTCGCCGTGATGAAACAGTCGAGCCGGTAAAGTCGATAGTGGTATTACCGCCGTTGGTCGATCGAGAACAGACTCCGTACTGGCTGCATCCGTAAACGTTGTTCTGATCTGCCGGATCGATCAATGCTTCCAAGCCATCGCCCCCGACGTAAGTGTTCCATCCGATACCCCCACCGTAAGAGCGATTGACCCCGTTATCCTGCGCCCCGCCAACCAGCCGGCTACTATCCTGTTCGCTCACATCCACTGAATAGAACTGGGTAAACGGCTGGTTAACCGCGAAAGTCCATTGGTCATTGGAACCGTTCACATCAGAACGATAAACTCCGCCGTCGTTGCCGAGGTAAACGCGATTCGGCACCTTCGGATCCCAAGTCATGGCATGATCGTCGGCATGGGGACTGAATTGAGCGGTGAATGATTGACCGCTGTTCTTTGATTCACAAAGAAAGACTCCAGGACCAAAGACGTGGGCGTCATTCACCGGATCTACCCAGACCCGGCCAAACCACCAACCATAGGTCGATTGCGCGCTCGAAAGATTTCCGTCGTTAGGTAACTTAGTCCAGGAATCGCCGCCGTTGTCGCTCCGATAGAACCCTTGGAAAAGCCCGTTCGTTGAAATAATGAGCGCATAAAGACGCTGCGGATTGGAAGGCGCCAGGCCGACCCCGATCCGGCCAATCGTTGACCCGGCGGCAGGCAGACCGTTGGTCAAACGCGACCAACTGGTGCCGCCGTCGGTCGATCGATAAAGGCCCGAGCCAACCCCCCCATAGGTACGCAAATCCGGTTCGCGAAAGTGATCCCACATGGCGGCGAAGACGCGGTTGGGATTGGTTGGATCAATCGCCAAATCCGCCGCTCCCGTCGTATCGGTGTCGCCAGCCAAGACCTGATTCCAGCTCGTGCCGCCATCGGTTGTTTCATAAACGCCGCGCTCGCCCCCGCGATTGTAAAGATGCCCGGCAACGGCGGCGAAGAGGTGTTGGGAGTTGGTAGGATCGACCGCCAATCGCCCAATCGCTCCCGAGTCAGTCAGACCGACGAGCTGCCAGCTGGCGCCATGATCCGTTGAGCGATAAATCCCGGATCCACCGTAAGTCATGCTGCCGCCGCCCGGGTTCGCTTCACCCGTTCCCGCGAACAATGTCCCGGCCGAAGTAATGACGAGGGCTCCCATGGACTGAGTGTTTGCAGCCGGCCAGATCGCGGTAAAATTGGCGCCTTTATCGACACTCTTCCAGACGCCTCCCGTCGCTGCCGCGATGTAAATCGTATCCGCGGCCACCGGATCGACCGCGATATCCACGACGCGTCCACCAATGTTAGTCGGCCCAACAAATGTCCAGCGTGGGGCCGCCGCCAGCTGTTGGCTTGGCCACATCTCCGCGCTCATGGCCGCCGCCTGGGCCCCGGCTCTTTCCAGCGCCCCGGCGGGAATTCCTCCATGACTTACGCGCTGAGTGATGAACCAATCTTCCGGTGGACCCTCACGCCCATCGTCTTCTTCTGTCCTTGATTCGTTAGGGAAACCGCTCGCGGGCTTTGCTTGTTGCCGCAATCCAGCGGTGAGCAGAAGTGCCAGGCTCGCGATTATTAATGTGGCCAGGGTAGCTAAATATCGACCTTTCATTCCTCGAGTTCTCCGTGATTCTCGATCGCGCCGTCGCCAATGATCGAAAGAGAAAATTCTGCACAGGAGCGGCAAGTTCCGTCAAGTACCTCGTCGTTTGCGAAGAAGGTGAGGGTCTTCGGGTAGAGCTGTAGCCAGTTCGCCGCGTAACGGCGCGCCCCGGGGAGCCGCAGCCGTAGAGCGGATCGGATTACAAGAATTAGACCGATCAATTACAAATTTGTAATAAACCTATTGCCAAAGGTGTTCCCAGCTTGCTACAAAATAATGCAAGCTATGAAATTGTATCTTCTTTTCGGTCTCGCCTCGCTCGCGCTCCTGGTGGCTCTCCCTTCCACCCAGGCCCAAAACGCGCAGATAAAATATCGCACTCAGCCTTTCACTCTCGATACCGGGACGCAAGCTGGCCGCGCCAGTGACTCCGGGCCGCGGATGGCTTACAGCACAGTCGTACGAGCCCCCGGCTCGGCCTGGATTCGGTTAAGCTTTAGCGACGCTTCGCTTGGCCGCGCCAGTTACATGGTGCTGACCTCGCTCGCCGACGGCGCGCATCAGCGTCTAAACGCACGCACTTTGGCGCAATGGCAAAATAGCAGCGCTTACTTCAATGGCGACGCGGTTAAAGTCGAACTGTATGTCGCCCCCAAGGACGCGAATGTCTTTGTGCGGATGAAAGAGATGGTCGCGGGCCAGGGTGGAGAAACCGAATCGCAATGCGGCACCACGGATGACCGTATCGCTTCAACGGACCCGCGGGCGGGCCGGATGTTAACCATCGGGTGCACCGCCTGGTTGATTGAGGACGGTCGATTCGTCAGCGCTGGCCATTGCACGGAATCGGCGTCGCTCGCGAATACGGTCGAATTCAATGTCCCACCTTCGCTCTCTAACGGAACGATTGTACATCCCGGACCCGAAGATCAGTATGTGATTGACGATGCCAGCCGCGTCTTTTCGAATGCCGGCATTGGCAATGACTGGGGTGTTTTCGAGACTTTCGCCAACTCAGAGACTGGCTTGACCGCGCTTCAGGCGCAGGGTGACTGGTTCGACGTTGTCCAGGATTTGGGCCCGGCCACAATTCGCATCACCGGCTACGGAATCGACACCGGCACGGCCAACCAAACCCAGCAGACAAATACCGGCCCCAACGCCGGATCTTCTGGCACGACCTTGCGCTATCGGGTCGACACCGAAGGCGGTAACTCTGGCAGCCCGGTCATTGATGAAGCCACCGGCAAATCGATCGGAATCCACACCAATGCAGGCTGCACCAGCGGCGGAGGCAGCAACAGTGGGACGAGCAACTTCAACACCCCTCTCTGGGCGCAAATTGGCAGCGACGGCGGCGGTGACATCAGCCTGGACGCACGCACCCGTCGTCAGGGTAACCGCACCCTCGTTTCCCTGCGCTGGGACCCGGCCGACGGTGGCAACGTCAATATTCTTCGTGACGGCGCTATTGTTCAGACCACAGCTGATGATGGCACGGCCAAGGATAACCTCGGAAACCGCACTGGGACATTTACCTACCAGGTCTGCGAAACAGACTCGGGAGATTGTTCGAACGAACTTGCCGTCACCGTCAACTAAGGACGAGTAACCTTTTCCACCTTGGGAACGTCAGATTTTTCTGGCGTTCCCCAAGGTTGGAAGCGGCCCTGCGGGCCGAGACCCTCAGAACGGACGATCGAAACCTACTCTTCGATTGATCCTCTGATCTGTCGCAAATGCTCGCGGAAGGTATAACCCGGTTCGGTCGATCTCCGCTCCAGGTAACCGGTGAAGTTAAACTGCTCGCGGAGCGAGTGACCGGCTCGAATCGCCTCCGCTTGTTGTCGCTCGCGCTGCCAAATTTCGCGAGCCACCGAGAGCAGTTCTTCAACTTTCGTTCCGTCGAAAAAGAGAGCACCGTCGTCGTCAGCGAAAACGACGTCGTCCGGCTTGACTTCACACTCGCCGAAGCGTGCGCTCGACAAAGCCTCAGGTTCACGGGGATCGAGCCGTCGTGGCCCGCAAGGAGCTCTAGCATAACTGAAAATTGGAAAGCCAATGCTGCGTAGTTCAGGCGTATCGCGGTGCGCGCCCCAGACAATGATGCCGGCCAGGCCGCACTGTTGCGCTTCCAGAGCGGTCAGGTCGCCAATGCATCCTTCCTCCAAGCGGCCGCCATTATCGATCACCAGCACATCGCCTGTTTTCGCGGAATTCATGGCTTCCAGAAAGATATCAACGCTTCCGTAATGCCTCACTGGAAGGGCGCGACCAGCTACGCGCTGCCCCTCGATCATCGGTCGAATGCCTGTTGGGGCAATGCGCAACGAGACCTTGAGTCGCAAACCGGCGTCGGCCAGCAGCGGAGTGGAAAGTCCAGCCAACGCTTCTGACAGGGAGAAGTGTGCCATGACTGTAATATCTTGTCAGATTATAAGCCGAAACGAAACCCCGTTCCGCGCTGTCTGAGTTTCTCCAGTTACCTCGCGGCTGGCCGAGACCCACGCGCGGCCGCCCTCCGCTCCGAATCCTTGGTCACCGAGCAACTTTCGATGATGATTGCTGCCTAAATCACCTGCGGCCACAAAAACCGCCTTCGCCGCTCATAATCTGCATATCCGCAGGAGTTAACAAAAAGAGCCATGCATAGATTAGTTGCGCCCTGCGGGCGATCACGAGACGATCCCCGTCCGAACAAAGCTGGAAGTATGAATGATTGTAAGCCCGTTCTTCTGCGGACTCTGCTCGCCGCAATCGCACTACTGTACCTGCCGAGTTGCGCCCTCCCCCTGGGTCCCAAGGAAAGTGCGACCCGGGATCACGCTTTCACGACCTGGTACCGCCCGCCGAAATCTGGTTCTGGCCAATTGCGTCTTGCGGTCAAGGACATCATTGACATGAAGGGCGAAGTTACGACCGCGGGATCGCAGTATCTGGCCAAAAATGGGCGACCAGCCAAACGCGACGCCCAGCTCATGGCTCCAGCCCGACAGGCAGGCGTTAAAATCGTCGGCCGAACCAACCTGACCGAATTCGCGCTCGGGGTGACCGGCGCCAATGAATATTACGGAACACCACAAAATCCGCTTGATCGTCATCGGGTTCCCGGCGGTTCTTCCAGCGGTTCCGCGGTCGCGATTGCGAACAACGAGGCGGATGTGGCTTATGGATCCGACACGGCTGGTTCCATCCGGGTGCCCGCGGCATGTTGTGGCATTCTCGGCCTAAAAACCACCTTCGGTTCGGTGCCCCTGAAAGGAGTAGTCCCCCTGTCGCCAAAACATCTCGACACGGTTGGGCCGATGGCCAAGGACGTAAACAATCTCGCCAAAGGAATGGCTTTGTTGGATCCGGAGTTTCCGGCGCGCTACGACACGGCCAAGGCGAAGAACCAGTCTGCAAGCGGAATAAGACTAGGCCGTTTGTACATCCCGGGCACAGATCCAAAAATCGACCGCGCGATAGACAAGGCTTTGAATGACGCTGGATTTCAAGTCGTTCGCCTGGATGACCGTTTCCTCGCCGCCTGGAACCAGGCGCAATCCAACGGCACCGCGATTGCGGAAGCGGACGGCTGGTTGAGTGATCAAAAGTACATCGGCAAAGCGGGTGTCGCCCTAACGACCCAGGCGACGATCCAACTGGGTGAACTGCAATACAACACCAACTACCGTCGAGCCCTGGCGGAACGAAAAGGTTGGCAACGAGTCCTGCGTCGCGCCTTTGAAAAAGTGGATTTCATTGCCTTACCGACGCTGAGGAAATTGCCACCGCATCAGTTGATATTTGAGCGCTCGGCCCTCTTCGAAGCCCGGATGCTGACGCTTCAGAATACGGTCGCGGTCAATTATGCCGGCAATCCGGCGATTGCTATCCCGGTTCCATATCAGGAACGCGGATTCCCAGTCACGAGTGTGCAGCTGATTGGACCGCCTCTGAGCGAAGGAGGCTTGATTAACGCGGCGCGATTTATTACCGCAAAGGAATCGACAAGGTGACAAGACGATCAGCGTGCGCTGGTGTTCAGGGCCGGTCGATTGGTGGGTAACGAATTGCATTTGGAAAGATGCGCCTGGCCCTTCTCTCGATTCTACTGGCAGTGGCGAACGTTTCCGGCACCACCCGGGAGGCAGAAAGCGCTGATTCGCTGATCGCGAAAGGGGACGAATTCGACCAGTTGCTGGAAGCGCGCGAAGCGCTCCAGTTCTATCTGCCGGCGAGCAAGATCCAACCAGATAACGTCCAGCTCCTGGTCAAAATCGCGCGCGAGTATCGTCACCTCATGAGCGATACGAATTCCAAGCAGGAAAAGCTTCGGCTTGGAAATCTCTCGCTCGAATTCGCCCAGCACGCCGCTGAGATCGCGCCCAGGAATTCGGAGGCACAACTCTCACCTGCGATCAGCTACGGAAAAATGCTTCCCTTCCTGAAATCGAAGGAGCAGGTAGAGGCCACACCAAGAATCAAAACGGCAGTGGACAAGGCGCTCGCACTGGATCCAAACAACGATACCGCCTGGCATATTCTGGGGCGATGGAATCGCGTGCTCGCCGACGTGAATACGATCAAGCGGGTTGTCGCCCGCGCCATCTATGGCGATCTTCCGACGACTACCAATGAGGAGGCCGAGCGCTGCCTCAAGAAAGCAATCGACATCAATCCCAAGCGTCTGATGCATTACATTGAACTCGGTCGCATCTATGCCCAAATGGGAAGACGCGAAGAGGCGCAGCAATTTATCCGCAAGGGCCTGGCTATGCCGAGTCAGGAAAAGGACGATCCGGAAACAAAAGATCTCGGCCGTCAGACCTTGAAAAAGATGGGGCTCAGCGGGGAATAACCGCTGCCGCCAAATCCTGCGGGACACTTTCGTAACCCGGCCATTCCGGCATATCAGCGAGGCCGCCACCCATGAATTGGTGGTGCCACAACTGGGTAGCCACGACCGCCGCCAAACCCATCTCCACCGAAAGACGGGGGAGTGAGCCAGCTCGAAGCTCGCGGAAACCTTTACGCCAGCGCGTCACCTCTTCGACGTCGAAATATCCGGTTCGTCGGAGCGAATCCTCACTGACCAATTGACTCACGAATGGTGGTTCCGGATCCATATGAAAGCTATCGAGCGGGGCGCGAAAAATCACTTTGCCGCGGCGCGCAATCGACTTCGGAATCCAGCGTTCCGCGAGCAGACGAAGCAGATATTTGTCGCGAAACCCGCGCAGTTTCCATCGTGGATGGAGCTTCGACGTAAAGTCGAAAACGTCCTCATCCAAGAATGGATAACGCACTTCAACCGACGAATGCATTGCCACCCGATCGCCTTTGGCCTGCAAAAGATGGCCGGCCAATAAAACCCGGGCAGCCATCCAGACCCCGCGATTCAATGGTGCCCAGCGCTTCGCTTTCTCGACCGGGAAATTCAGCTCACCCCAGGGATGACTGTTATGCATCACCTCGCGCATTTGCTCGGAGTAAAACCGCAGCTTCGAAATCGCGAGGAGACCATACGAATCGATCCAAGCGTTCTGGCCGCCGATCGATTTCGCGACCCGCTCACGCCATTCTTGCGGAAAATGCGGCACCTTGTTCAGGCGCAGATAAACGCGCCGCGCGGAGTCACTCAGGTTCAATCCCGGAAGCACATCCAGAAAACCGATAAGTTTAGCCGCTTTGTACCACGGATAACCAACCAGCCACTCGTCCGCCCCTTCCCCGGTAAGCACTACTTTTTGACCGTTGTTATGAACGCGCTCGGCGAGTTTGAGGAGGGCACCGCAAGCCGTATCGATGACCGGGCATTCCGCGGCTTCGATCAGTTTCGGATAACTATCCAGCGCTTCTTCGTCGCCATAATTTTGGACAATCGGAGGCTTGGCCCGGATGTGCTTGGCCGACAAACTGGCGGCGCTTAGCTCATCAAACTCAGGCTCATTCACCCGCACCGTGTAAGTGTTGATCGCGGGGCCTTTTAAACGGCACGCCAAGGCGAGAATCATGCTCGAATCCACCCCCCCGGAGAGATATGAACCCACTGGGACATCGGCACGGAGGCGTTCTTCCACCGCCTGCAAAAGCAGGCGCTCGAATTCATCCACGAGCGTGTTTGGATTGTCGCCCCAAACCTCTTCGCCTTGGGTGGGAAAATCTATTTCCCAATAGGCCCGCTCAGCGATCTGCGCGCTCTCGCCCTCGCGTCCTGGAGTAATCCGCAAACAGTGACCGGGCGGCAAAAGTTGCACCCCTTCAAAACAGGTGCGCGGGCCGGGAACGGCCGAAAAGGTAAAGACATGATCCAGTCCGCGCCGATCCGGACGCGCCGGCACCATTCCGGAAGCGAGCAGTCCTTTGATTTCGGAGGCGAATAACAGCCAGTCACCTTGACGACTCCAGAAAAGCGGGGCGATGCCAAAGCGGTCGCGTCCCAAATGGAGTTGTCGCTGGCGTTCATCCCAAAGAGCGATCGCGAATTGACCACGCAACCGTTCCCACATCCCTTCGCCGTGATCTTCAAACAGATGCGGAATGATCTCCGTATCACAATGGGTGTGCAGCTGGTGCCCTTGCCTGACGAGCTCGGCACGTCGCTCCACGTGATCGAAAAGTTCCCCGTTGAAGACGACAAAGTAATTGCGGTCCTCATTGGTCATCGGCTGCTGGCCCTCAGCGAGATCGACAATGCTCAGGCGTTTGGAAGCGAGCGCGATCCCAGGTCGCTCAAAGAAACCTTCCTCGTCCGGCCCCCGATGAGTGATGGCGCGGGCCATCCGTTGCACCGCACCGGCCGGTGCCGGGCGACGCCCGTTCAAGTCAATAATTCCCGCGATCCCACACATATGTTTCGTTCGACTGGTTCATTGCCGTCTCGACGATTAATTCGTAACCGAATGCGGACGAGATCTTCTTTCGCACATGAAATTCTTGCTCCAAATGGTGCTCTCGCCAAAAATAGCGGGCATCGCAGGAAGTAAAAGAAGGAGAATAAAGCGAACAACTCCGTGGATCTGAAATAGTTTCAAGAAAACGGCCAGGGGAAACGTGTGTTGGGCGCATCAAAAACGAATTGATCTTACCTCACTGAATGACTTACCGTCCGGGATCGTCAGACTGCCTCCGCTCGGATCGGTTGCCTAATTGACATGCCCGCAGACTGCATGGATCAGTCGCCCCCTGCGGACCAACTCGCCGTCATGCAAAAAGAACGTATCGCCATTATCGGAGTCGGTTGCCGCTTTCCCGGCGGCGTGAATTCCGTCGACTCGCTTTGGAAACTTCTCCTTGAAGGCCGCGAAGGCGTTGTCGAAGTGCCGGCAGATCGCTGGAACGTTGAGCGCTACTACGACCCGCAGCCGGGGGTCGCGGGCAAATCAATTGCCAAACGCGGCGGATTCATCGAGTCCGTAGATCAATTCGATCCTCAATTCTTTGGTATCTCGCCCCGTGAAGCGCCCTACGTCGATCCACAGCATCGGCTTCTTTTGGAAACGGCTTGGGAAGCAATCGAAGATGCCGGGTTCGTGCTCGATCTTGAACATGGCACTGACCTCGGCGTGTTCGTCGGGATTTCACACAACGATTACCAGGGAATCCAAAGCACGCCTTTCGATCATTTCAGTATCAGCCCGCACACACCTACGGGGAGTGCGCACAGCATTGCGGCCAACCGCATTTCGTATTGCCTGAATCTGCGCGGACCGAGCGTCGCCATGGATACTGCGTGCTCCTCCGCTCTGACCGCCGTGCACGCCGCTTGTGAACATATCTGGGCCGGACGCGGTGATGCCGCCCTTGCCGGCGGCGTAACGGTCATGATCGCTCCCGGCGGGTTCATTGGTTTCTCGCAAGCGGGGATGCTTTCGCCAGAGGGACGTTGCGCAGCGTTTGATGCTTCGGCGTCCGGGTTCGTCAGGGGCGAAGGCGCCGGTATGGTGCTGTTAAAACGGCTGTCGAATGCTCTCGCCGACGGGGATCCGATCCAGGGCGTTATCCTTGGCACGTCCATCAACCAGGACGGACACACCAACGGGATCTCGCTTCCTAGCCCGGAAGCACAAACCCGACTGGTTCAGGACGCGTGCCGCGATGCGGGGATTGCCCCGGAAGAAATTGGGTTTGTGGAGGCGCACGGGACCGGGACAGCTGTCGGTGATCCGATTGAAGCCAATGCGCTCTCCGAGGCGCTCTGCCGGAACCGCTCTGCGGATGCGCCACTCCCTATTGGGTCAATCAAAACCAACCTCGGTCATCTGGAAACCGCCGCTGGCGTGGCCGGCCTGCTCAAGGCAATGCTGGTGGTGAAGTACGGAAAGATTCCGCCCAGCCTTCATTTCAAAACGCCCAATCCCCACATTGATTTCGAAAAGACGAAGCTCCGCGTTCCAACTTCGATTGAGCCCTTCCCCGAAAATGGCGGCGAGCGCATCGCTGGTGTAAACTCGTTTGGGTTCGGTGGCGCGAACGCTCATGTCATCGTCGCGGCACCTCCAGGGCATCAACCCGAAAAGTCATCCGCGATACCGCGCGATCGTTCGTGGCCGGTGATGCTGTCTGCACGCTCGGAAAAATCGCTGCGTCTTTCCGCGGCTAATCTCAGTGCCTGGATTAAGGAGCACGCGAATGCGAATGGGAGCTCACCGGTTCTGCCCGATTTGACCTACACCCTCGGAATACGGCGCAATCATCATCAGCACCGGCTCACCCTCGTCGCTTCCAACTGGACGGATTTAACGGAGCAACTGGATGGGTTCGCGGCGGAAACTGACTCTCCGAAGATTCGATCGGCTTTCACGCCCCGGCGTGAAACAGCAATGCGCATCGGCTTCATCATGAGCGGTCAGGGCCCGCAATGGTGGGGCATGGGCCGGGAGCTGATGGAGCACGAGCCGGTTTTTCGCGAAATGATAGAGCGTTGCCATCAGGCGCTTCGTCCCTGGACGCGTTTTTCGTTAATCGAAGAATTGGCGCGCAGTGAAGAAAGCACCCAGATGTCGCGCACGGAGATCGGGCAGCCTGGGATTTTTGCAATGCAAATGGCGCTGGCGGCGCTCTGGAAATCGTGGGGCGTTGAACCATCCGCGATCGTTGGTCACAGCGTTGGTGAAATCGCTGCTGCCTGTGTCGCCGGCATTTTCTCGCTCGAAGATGCGGCTCGGATCATCGCATTGCGAGCCCAGTTGATGGAACAGTGTGGCCGAGGCGAAGGCACCATGCTTGCGGTTGGATTGCCTGAGGAAGAAGCCGTGGCCCTGATCGCGAGACACGATCGTACCGTCACCATCTCAGCCCTTAATGGGCCCCGGTCGATCACTCTCTCCGGTGCACGCATCTCGCTGGAAGCGATGGCGGCGGAGCTTGAAGCGCAAGGCGCGTTCGCTCGCCTCGTCAAGGTCGACCATCCTTTCCATCATCCCTTGATGGCGCCGGCCGCCGATGCTTTGCAAGAAGCGCTCGCTGATCTGCACCCGCAGTCATCTTCGATTCCATTCTTCAGTACGGTCACGGGCGATCGTTGTCTCGGCGAATCTTGCGATGCCGCCTACTGGGCGCGAGGAATTCGTCAGCCCGTGCTTTTCGCCTCCGCGGTAAACGAGTTGGCAGAATTCGGCGTGGATCTCTGGTTGGAATTGAATGCACATCCGGCGCTGGCCCACGCCACCCAGGAATGTCTCTCTGCCAAAGGCATTAAGTCGACCATCGTTTCCTCAGTCCGTCGCGAGCGCGAACTCGAGTCTACGCTCGAAGCCGCCCTGGATCTTCACCGCGCCGGCGTCGCGATTGACTTTTCGGCGATGACGCCTTCGCGCCATCAACTCGCGCTGCCCGCTTACGCCTGGGAAAAAACCCGCTGGTGGAATGAGGCGAGCGACGCGCGCGACGGACGTCTCGCGCCTGGGGGCCGGGGGTTGTTTGATATTCGACTGCCGGGCGCGATGCCAACCTGGTTCGTTAGGCTCGACTCCCGGCACATGGAATTTCTGAAGGATCACAAGGTTGAAAATCATGTGATCTTCCCGGCCGCCGCTTTCGTCGAGATGGCGCTCGAGGCGGGAGTGCAGCTCTTCGAGGGACGACCCTTTGTGGTCGAGGATTTTGAGATTCGCAAACCGCTGATTCTGCCGGAGTCACCGGCGAGCGTGCAACTTGAGTTCTCCTATTCACCGGCCGAACGGAGTTTTGCCATCCAGAGCCGGCTCGAGCAGGGAGTGAGCTGGTCGTTGCATGTGGTGGGATCGCTCCGCGGTGAACGCACCGAGTCCACCTTCGCTTCTTCGAGCTGGAGAAAACCAGCTTCGGCCCAACCCCTAACGATCAGCGATTTCTACCAGCACATGAGCGATCTCGGCCTGCGTTATGGCGACGAATTCCGTTCGGTGCGCGAACTTGGCGCGGGCGCGGGAGAATCCGCCGGGCGCGTCGCTTTATCCGAGACCCTCGCCCCGCGCGCCTCCGAATATGCACTTCATCCGGTGCTCCTCGATGGAGCGCTCCACATCTTTTCCGCTGCGGCGGCGACCGTCGAGGATCGTCACGCACGAATGAAATTGCCGGTTCGTTTCGGCCGCATTCTTTTCCTGAGTTCCCCGGGAGCTTCCAGTCGCGTTTCGGCAAAGGTGCGCAATTTCAGCGACGATTTCCTGGAAGGCGATGTCGCGCTTTACGATGAAAAAGGAAATCCCTGCGTGCAGGTCGATGGTTTCCGCGCGATCAGCCTTTCTGGCGCGACTCGCGCAGCCACTCCGGGTGGTCGACGGGATCTGACTTATCATGTCGCCTGGGAACGGACGCCTAACGATGTCGCTCAAAGAGGTCTCTCCCCCGCGTTGCCGTTGGTCGATTTACACTCAGTCGCGCAACAGGCGGTCGATCGCGTAATCAACATCCGAGGCCATTCTCAACTGGAAGCTGCGCTCGCCGCCGCCGATGAATTGGCTGCTGCTCACCTCGCTCGCGGTCTGCGCGAAATGGGAGTGACGGCGAAAACAATCTTCGACCAGCAAACGCTCGGGATCGCCAGCCACATGCAACAGGCTTTCGGACGTTTGCTGCTCGGCCTGGTGCGCCGCGGTTTGCTTCAACAAAAGAAGAATTCGTGGGAACCGACACGAGCCTTTTCGAAAGCGGCAGATTCCGCCGATGGCCTTCTGCAAAATTTCCTGGAACAGCATCCCGGTCATCTCCCGGAAGCGCTCCTCTGCGTTGGGAATTGCGCCGAACTCGGACCTATTCTGCGCGGCGAGAAGGATGCCGTGCAGGTGCTTTTCTCCGGAAACGGAGCAGAGCTGCTCGATCACTTCTACGGCGATGGCCTTTTCAGTAGCCACTGGCTCGCTGGAATTGCGGCGGCGGTCAGCACTGCCGGGCGGAATCTTCCGGAAGGACGCGGTCTGCGCATTCTCGAGGTCGGCGCGGGCACGGGTGGACTCGCCGCCCAGGTCCTGCCGCTGTTGGAACGTGGGTTACATTCCTACGTCTTCAGTGATATCTCGGCCTCGTTCTTCTCGGCAGCCGAACAAAAGTTGGCCGCGTTTCCAGAAGTAGAATTCAAAGCTTTCGATCTCGAAAAACCCGCCTCCGATCAGGGGCTCGAAGCGGGATCATTTGACTTCATTATCGGCACCAACGTGCTGCATGCGGTCAGTGATGTCGGCGAAGCTTTGCGCAATCTGCATCAACTCCTCGTCCCGGGCGGAAGCTTGATCTTCATGGATACCGCCACACCGCAACTCTGGACAGAAACTGTCTTCGGCCTAACGAGCGGGTGGTGGCGATTTACGGATCGCGATCTGCGACCGGAGCAGCCTCTGCTTCAGCGGGCGCAGTGGGAAACGGTGCTCCGCGAAAGCGGTTTTGCCGAAACTGCTTCCGTGCCTGGACTCATCGGACCAACTGGCGGTGAAGGACAGATTGGACTGCTGGCGCGGAAATCTTCTGCGCAGGTTGACTTTGATACTGACGTCATTGCCAGCGCGCCCGAAGAGAAGTCGTGGCTTGTTTTCGCCGACACTTCAGGAATTGGCGACGTTTTGGCAGCGCGCTTACGCGATGCAGGTGCGAGCTGCCGCGTCCTCCGGCGAAGCGAACGCTTCGAGGCCGAACCAGACGGTAATGAGATTACTTTGCGATCGAACGCACCAGAAGATTGGCGAAAGCTCATTGAGGTTTGTGCGGAAGACGTGCCGGAGCGGGTGATTTATCTCTGGAGCCTCGACGCTCAAGTTGGCGAGCTGGCGGCCGATCTCGACGCGCTCCTTCATCTCACCCAGGAGCTCGAGCGCGCTCATCCGGCTGCGAAGTTGCGGCTCGAATTTGTTTCCCGAAACGCTCAGCCCGCAGGTCGAGATGAAAAGCCGACCACGCTCGCAGCGGCGCCTGGTATCGGCTTAGTACGCGTGATCCTCAACGAGTACCCGAACCTCTGCTGGCGCTGCATCGATCTTCCGCCAGAAGAAGCTACAGCGGCAACCGATGCCGGCATGGTCTGGCATGAATTGACTCGCGACGCTGCCGAACGCGAAATCGCTCTTCGTGGAGAGGCTCGCTACGTGCGCCGACTCGATCGGGGCCGTCCAACGCGGGAGCAATGGCTGAATCCAACCCAGCCATTGCAGCTGAGTTCTCGCGAACGTGGGCATCTCGATTCTCTTCACTTCGTTCCTTTCGATCTCCCAGAGTGCGGCCCTGGCCAGGTTTTGCTCGAAGTGAAAGCCGCGGGGATGAACTTTCGCGACGTTCTCAAAGCGCTCGCTCTTTATCCCGGGGACGCCCCGGACGCGCGCATATTCGGCGACGAAGTTGCCGGCATTGTTAAAGCGGTTGGGCCCGACGTAGAACATGTCGCGCCAGGTGATCCGGTGTTCGGTCTTGCCGTCTTTGGTCTCGCCACACACACCATCACGCGCGCCGGCGATATCCGCCGAATTCCGTCCGGACTAACTTTCGAAGCCGCAGCAACTCTCCCGGTCGTCTTTATGACCGCTTGGCACGCCTTGCGAAACGTCGCGCGCGTGCGCAAAGGCGAACGCGTTCTGGTCCATGCCGGTGCCGGTGGCGTCGGCATGGCCGCCATCCAGATTGCTCACTATCTCGGCGCCAAAGTGATCGCCAGCGCGGGCAGCCCAACCAAGCGGGCCCTGCTCCAATCGCTGGGTGTCGATGATGTAATCGATTCACGTAAGGGTGATTTTGTCGAGTCGATCATGCATCTCACCGGCGGCAAAGGCGTTGATGTCGTCCTGAACGCCCTCGCCGGCGAAGCCATCCCAATGGGCCTCGCCTGTCTCGCGGAGTTCGGTCGCTTTATCGAGATCGGGAAACGAGACATCTATCAAAACTCGCGCATCCCCCTGCGGCCCCTTCGAAATAACTCATCCTTCCACGTCGTCGCGATGGATGCAGTCTTTCATGGTGACGAAGAATTGACGCGAAAGATGCTCGCAGAAATCTCGAAGCTGGTGGAGAAGGGCGCACTCCGGCCACTTCCATTCCGCGCCTTCCCCGCGTCACGCGTAGACGCCGCCTTCCGGCTTATGTCCGGAGGAAAGCACATCGGCAAAGTCGTCGTTTCCTTCCCGCAGCCGTTTGTTCCGCAGCGCGGAGAGATCTCCGAACCCGGGTTCGAGGTCAAATCGGATGCGACCTATCTCATCACCGGTGCCTTTGGTGGCTACGGCAAAGTACTGGCGCGCTGGTTAGTCGATTGCGGCGCGCGTCACCTCTTCCTGACGAGCCGAAGTGGAGCGTCGAATCCGGAAGCGAAGAAATTCGTCGCTGAGCTGAAGCAACGCGAGGTCGACGTGCGCGTGGTCGCGGCGGATGTGAGTTCGCCTAACGACGTGCAGCGCTTGTTCGCCGAGATCGAATCGGCCGGGCAACCATTGCGTGGCGTTTTCCACCTCGCGATGGTAATCGACGATGCGCCCCTCTCTGCTCTCACTTCCGAGAGAATGCGTGCAGTTCTCGAGCCCAAAGCCGTTGGTGGCTGGCTGCTCCATGAGGCCACACGGGAACTGCAACTCGACTGCTTTGTCATGTTCTCCTCCGTCTCGAGTATTTTCGGCAACCCAGCGCAGGGAAATTACGGCGCGGCAAATGCATTCATCGATAGCCTCGCACATCATCGTCAGGCTCTCGGTCTGCCCGCGCTGACCGTGAATTGGGGCGTTCTCGGCGGCGAAGGTTACGTCGCCCGTAACGAACGCGTCGCGGATTTTCTGGCGCGGCAAGGAACAATGGAAATCACTCCGACGGAAGCAACTTCGCTCCTGGAGTCCTTCCTCCGTGCCGGGAGTGCGGAAGTGATTGCGATCAGGGTCGATTGGGCGAAATGGCGCCAGTTCTTCCGAGGGATGCAATCGAACCCGTTGCTCGAACGAATTTTCGCTTCTCTCGAAAGTGCCGAATCAACGGGCACAACGAGCAACTGGCGGAGCCGGATTGACGCCGCCGCGCCATCCGAAAAACCGAGCGTGATTTCCCAGGCGGTGAGAGAGGCGGTCGGATCCGTCTTGAGAGTGAAGCCTGACAGTTTGCGGGATGACCAACCGTTAACCGATCTCGGACTCGATTCGCTCATGGGTGTTGAAATTGAAACTTCTTTGGAAGCAGCGATCGGCGTGGCTTTGCCCCCGACCAGCCTCATGCGCGCGCGCACCATTGGCCAGATTGCCGCGCTTATCGCCGGGCACCTCGGCGGAGCCAAGGCCCCGGTCGAATCTGCGCCGACCCCGGTGGAAAGCGAAGCGGCCAGCTCTGTCGATCTCGATTCCATTTCGGATGAAGAGATCGAACGCCTTCTCGGCAACGCGCCCGCCTCCGAAGAGCAAACCGAAGCAGTCGAAGGCGCCAATCGTTAGGCCAGCTTCGGTTCAATCGCGATGCCGGTCGACCCACGCATCCGCCTCAAGCAATGGCTCGAAAGCGGAGAAGCAAAGCTTCATCCCCTCACCTTCCCGCAACGGGAACTATGGGAAGCCTCGCCCGTCAAGGTCGAGGACAATGCTAACCATATCTGTAGCCTGATCGAAGTGCGCGGCCTTCTCACCGAGCCTGACTGCCGCGCCGCCATTCAGCGCGTGGTTGCTCGCCAGGATGTCCTGCGACTTTCCATCCTTCCAGGCAAGGAACGGCCCCTGCAAATGATCCGGAAAAATTCGGACGCCAATTTTAACTTCCGGGAAATTGCGAGCGCAGACGGACGACCGGAACGAATTGAAGAATTAACAGAGGAAATCTTTCGGGAACCCTTTGATCTCATGAAGGGCCCGCTCTATCGCGTGGTCGATTTATCTCGCGCGCCTAACGACCACGTTCTCGTCTTCTCGATTCATCACGCGATTGCTGATGGCTGGAGCCTCGGAGTCCTGCTTCAGGACCTTTTTGCCGGTTATCTCCAAGTCATGATGGGCTCAGCGGACCCGCTACCTTCATTGGAGCAAACCTACACCAGTTGGGGCGCCGCGGAACGCGCCGCGTGGCCGCCTCCAGGCCTGGAATCGCGTCTCGATTTCTGGAAAACAAGACTCAAGGGCGCCAGCCAATTGTGGAACGAGCCGATCACTGCCGGGCCCGCACTGCGCTGGCGCACAAAAATCGCCAGAGATCTCGCCCAACAATCCAGAGAACTGGCACGGCGCACAGGAATTACGTTGTTCAACGTTCTCCTTGGCGCATTCCAAGTTGCTTTTCACGCCTGGAGCGGCTTCGACCAGCTGGTCGTAGGCACTCCCGTCGCCAACCGCAACAAACAAAGCTCCCGCGAAACCATGGGTTACTACGCCGGCATTGTCCCGCTACGGGGGCAGGTTGACCGCACACGGGTCATGTCCGATCACCTTCGGGCCGGGCATCAGTTGACGATCGACGCCTTTGCCAACGCGATCCCCTTTGTCGAGCTGATGCATGCCTTGAAAGAGCAACCAGCAACCGGCCACAACCCCATTTTCGAAGTACGCTTCGCCTTGCAAAACCATCCCATGCCCGAGATAACATTGCCCAACCTTTTCGCTCGGTTGAGCATGCGCTCAACCGGCACGCCACGCTTTCAGCTCGCCTGTGAAATTACCGAAGAGAGTGATGGCCTGGAAGTTGTGTGGCTTTTTCGCGACTACCTCTTTTCCAAACGTGACATCGAAGGTCTCGATGGCATATTCCAAAACGTTCTCGCGCGCACCTGCCGCGCGCCTGAATCGCGGATTTCCGACCTCCTGAATTAATACTTCGATGAAGTCTGTTTCTATTGCTGACCAGTTCGCTGAAGCCCATGACCCCCACTGGGTGTTGAAGAATGCGTTTCAGCTCTTGGTCTTCGGTCTTGTTTTCACCGAGGCCCTTCTCGCCCTCGCGGTCTGGAAAGGTTTTATCTGGATTGCGCTTCTGCTCGTCATTGTCTCCGCGCATCTTATGCACGGCGTCTTAATAGGGCTGCATGAAGCGGCTCACGGCTTGCTGCGCAAGAACCGCCGCTTCAACGAATTCGATGGCATTGTCATCGGGACGCTCAGCCTTATGAGTTTCAGCCTCTATCGAGTCGTTCATCAGACGCACCACGCTTATCTCACGACCCAGCGGGACTGGGAATTTTGGCCGCTTTCTCAACCGGCTGTTCCGCGTTGGAAAAGATGTATCGCAGCGTTTTGCGAATTAAATTTCGGCTTGTTTTACAGCCCATTCGTTTTCCTGCGCGCCTTTTTCTCTTCCCCGTCTCCCGTGCGCAGCAAGCGGGTGCGCACACGGATCTGGGCGGAATTGGCGCTGACCGCAGTGACCTGGAGCGCGATTCTCGCGGTCGTAGCTGTATTTGGTCTTTGGAAATACTTTCTCTGGCTCTATCTCATCCCAGCGCTGCTCGCAGCCAATCTCCAAAGCTGGCGCAAATACATCGAGCACGTCGGAATGACTGGGGACACAGTCAACGGTTCAACCCGCAGCATTGTCGCACGGAGCTGGCTCGGCCGTCTCGTTGCCTTCAGCCTGTTGCACGAACCATTTCACGGCGTCCACCACCAGCGTGCTGGATTGCCTCATTCGGTGCTGCCGCAATACGTCGAAAAATTGCGGCCGACAAAGCCCGGCGAGCGCAGCCCTTATCCGAGCTACCGCGACGCTCTGCCGGACCTGCTTCGTTCGCTCATGAATCCGCGGGTCGGGCCACAATGGCACGCGGTTGAATCGGTTAGCTAACGAAGTCTCGCTCCGCGTCGGAACAGCTTGAGGCTGGCGGGCGAGAAGATGCCGCCGACAGGAGACCATGCTTCAGGCCCATTACGAATTCTGATTTATGAAGACGAATATCACCCGAATCGGCGCGGCCCTGCTCGCTCTGGGAATCTGTGTCTGTGGAACTCAACTCCAGGCACAAGCCACCGCGACCGTAACCACTTCTCAAGGCGCTTTCACTGAGTTTGTTCCCAGCTCGGAAACTGTGGTTGTGAGAACCGAAGCAAATCCGAGCCCAATCCGGTACGTCGTCACCAAGGAGACCCGAATCGTGGATGAAACGGGTGCTCCGGTGGTAATCGAACGAATCACGCCTGGGAGCCCGCTCTCCGTGCAATATACCACCACCGGTGATCGGCTCGTGGCTTCACGAATTGTTGTGCAACATGCCCCCGTCGCCGCCCCAGGCAACGTGGTCGAACAACGCACCACCACCACGACCACAACCACAGCTCCGCTGACCCACGACGAAAAAGAGGCGCTCGAACATCAGCAACATCGAGCCAAAGAATTGAGGGAAAAACGCGCCGAAGCTCTGGAGAAAGCCAAGGACGCCCTCGAGGATGACGACGACGGCGATTAGGCCGGGATCGTTTTTTCTCTATCGCGCTGGCAGTTTCCCATCGGCTTTATTACTGGTAACCAAATGAAGCCGATGGCTGCCCGCACTCCGCCTCTCCTCCAAGCCAAAGCGCTTACCCGTGAATATGATGAAGGACAGGTGCGAGCCCTGCGCGGGGTAGACTTTGTCGTCGAGGAAGGCGAGTTCATCGCCATCACCGGCCCGAGCGGCTGCGGCAAATCAACCCTCTTGCAATTGTTAGGCGCCCTGGATCGGCCTACCTCGGGCGAGCTCTTCTACCGCGGCAAATCCATCGGTGATGATCCCAACCCCGCCGCCTACAGAGCTTCGGAAATCGGTTTTATCTTCCAAGCTTTCCATCTCCTGCCTGTTTTCACGGCCGCGGAAAATGTTCAGCTCCCAATGTTTGAAAGCCGGCGCTCCGGTGCCGAACGACGGGAGCGCGCGCACGAGCTACTGAAGCTGGTCGGCCTCCAAGATCGGGTAGACCATTTTCCCTCCAAACTTTCCGGCGGCGAACGCCAGCGCGTTGCGATTGCGCGCAGCCTCGCCAACGAACCCAAACTCCTTCTCGCCGATGAACCTACCGGCAACCTCGATAGCAAGAATGCCCACGCCGTTCTCGATCTCATTATTCGCCTGCAACAGGAACAAGGCCGGACGATGATCCTGGTCACGCATGACCCGACCATCGCTCAACGCGCCGGCCGCACCCTGCACATGAGCGATGGCCGCATCGTCTCCGATCTGCGCTCGACCGCGAAATAACGGATGACCTTTTTTACCGTCATTCTCCGCGGACTCCTCCGTCGACCGCTCCGGACTGGCTTCACTCTCGCCGGCATCTCCATCGGCATCGCCGCGCTCGTTGGCCTCGTCGGTATGGCCCGCGGTTTCGAAAAAGGCTGGCAGGTGGGATTGAAGGCGCGTGGCACCGACATCGTGGTCAGCAACAAAGGGGGATCTCTGACTCCAAAGCCGTTTAATGCTGCCGTGCGCGATCAAATCAAGGCTATTCCTCCGATCGCTGCGACATGTGACATCCTCGTCGAAATCACCAGCGTAGAGGATTCGGATTTGATGATCCTTTCCGCGCGGGAATGGGGCGGGTTTTGCTGGGACAACCTCCAGGTGATCTCCGGACGTATGCCAAACAGCGCCACCGAAGAAGCCGTCGTTTTAGGCCAAACCGCAGCTGAGATTTTGCACAAGAAAATCGGCGACCCGATCCAGATTGAAACCAAGGAACTCAGGGTGGTCGGGATCGTCAAAGGCGGCGCCTTGGTTGAAGATGGTTCAGTCATTCTCTCCCTGACCCTACTCCAGGGAATTCTTGGTTCGCCGAATCAAATCAACGCCATTGATGTCCGAGTAAAGCCTTCCACCAGCGAACAACAGCTTCGCGAGCTCACCCAAAAGATTCAGCAAACGGTGCCCGATATTCGCGCCGTCACGCTCAACGAACACCTTAGTCACAACGAAGGCTTTAAGATCGTTAGGGCGATGAGCTGGGGCACGTCCATGCTCGCTTTGCTCGTCGGCATCCTCGGAGTGATGAACACGATGCTCATGACCGTATTCGAACGCACCCACGAAATCTGTGTCCTCCTCGCGGTCGGCTGGACCCGGCGGCGGATCATTCGCATGGTCCTTTGCGAGGCGGCTCTGCTCGGCTTTTTTGGCGGGTTAATCGGAGTGGCTTTAGGTGCCGTCGGCGTGCGCCTCTTGGCCGCCTCACCCGGCATCCGGGGACTGCTCCAGCCGGATTTAGGCCTGCCCCTGCTTGCCCTTTCGGTCCTGATCGCGGTCGCGGTCGGAGTCGTCAGTGGAGTTTATCCTGCCTGGCGCAGCTCCCGTCTCACCCCCAGTCTTGCCTTGCAGGCCGGCTAAGCAGCCCGCGCAAAAACATTCTCGTCCGCGAAGTATTAAAAACGTTCTTAAGCTGTGAAATCACCAATCTTTTCCATTCTGGCGTTCATTGCCGTCGGTTCCCTTCAGGCCCAGGAACCCGCTCCACCGCCGATCTCCGCCAGCGAGCTCGCCAGCCGAATGGATGCCGCTCTCCAGGGAAATTCGGTCATCCGCACCCAGCTCGAGATTTACTTTCCTTCCGGTGGGAAACGGGTCATGCAACTGCAAATCAAGCAGCGCCATACCAAAACGACCACCGACCTGAGTTATCGCGTACTTTGGCCTAACGAATATAAGGACCAGATCGTCATTCTGCGCCAGGATTCCGGCAAAGCTCCCACCGGCGCAATCCTTCTTCCCCACCAACCAATCCGCACGCTCGGCCCGTCGCAGATGAACGAAGGCCTGTTCGAGAGCGATCTTGCCTACCAGGATGCGGTCGAGAACGTCTACGCCTGGAAGGAACAGTTCCTTGTCGGAACAGAAACGATCAACGGTGCCAATTGTCAGATCCTGGAATCGAAGCCGGCTACTTCCGCCGGCTCCATTTATGCCCGGGTCCGCAGTTGGATCGACCCTCGCCGCCTCGTTCCCCTTCGGATCGAGAAGTATTCGGCTTCCGGTGAACTGATGCGCCGAATCGAGATCACCCGCGTGGGCCGCGATGAGAGGCATAACTCCATTCCGGCTGGGTTAATTGTTCGCACCGTTGGCAAAAACACGCGCACTGAATTCAACGGCGCCCATATTGACCAGGATGTCCAGCTTACGGATCAGGATTTCAACCCTGCCAGCCTCGCTCGTTAGGCTGATTTAGCCTCAAGTCCCGCCAGGCCAGGCTTCCAGGCTTGTCCTTCCCCCTGGTCCCGGCCAGAATCGGGTTAACTAAGCGAGCAACATTATGAGAGGCAGACAACCGGGACGTCCTACCAAGTGGGTCAAAGCCAGAATCAGCGCACCTGTTGAAATCGGAAAACGCGGAGTCTCATTCGAGGTCTGGGAGAAATGGAAAAGGTCTCCCACCAAGGTGGGAACGCTGACCATAAGCGTCGGCGGCCTGCGCTGGCGTCCAGCCAGCGGCAAGATTCTCAGACAACGAACCTGGGAAGCACTGGCCGACTGGTTTGCCGGCGACTAGAAGCGAAGCCGTCCAACGTGGGAGGGGCCTCTGTGCCCCGATAGAACCACACAAGCACAGACGTCGGGGCACACAGGCCCCCCCCACATTACCCGTTGCGCCCTCTTTGCGTGCCGCAGCGAAGATTGACACGCACCGCAAAAGCTCTAGTGAAATAAGCATGAGATCGAGACAACGCTCTGTTCTACTTCTGGCGGCATCTGTCTTGTTCTTCGGCCGCCAACTGCTCGCTGAACCGGAGGTGACCTTCGAGGTCCTGGCGACATTCGACTATCCCGGCGCTCTCAACACCTACGCTGGCGGAATCAACGAGGCCGGAGAAGTGGTCGGTTCATTTGTAAATGAAATGAGTCAGACCCGCGGCTACATCCGGTTTGCCGACGGCAGCTTCAGCGAACCAATCCTCCACCCGGGTGCCGTGAATACCTACCTCTCAGACATCAACAATACCGGAACCATGTGCGGCAGTTATACTCTGGCAAATGGTACTTACCACGGATTCTTTCTCTCAGGTTCGACCTTCACCAACTTTGATCTCCAGACTCCCAACACTTACCTGAGGGGATTGAACGACCTCGGGAACTTCTGCGGAACGACCGTCGAGCGAGCTTTCGTCAGCATCGACGGAGTCGTCACCACGTTCGCGATTCCGAGGCAGGCGATCGTGGACGCCTACGGGATAAACAATCGCAACCAGGCGGTGGGCGGCGCTGTCCGCTACCCCCAGGTCGAATACAGTTTTCGTCGCGACCCCGATGGCACATTCATTTGGCCGATTCAGGCCCCAGGTTTCGCTAACACGGGTATGTTCGGAGTCGACGATAAGGGACGCATGGTTGGATTTGTTACCCATCCCGAGGCCAACACCCAGGCGGTTCTTTTGCGCCCGCGCCAGCGTTTTTCCGTCTTTGCTTATCCGGACGCGACTTTAACTGAATTTAATGACATTAATTCTCACGGACAGATCTGCGGGAAATACTCTTCTCCTGACGGTAAATCGCATGGATTGATTGTTCTCCTAAGAGGGGACGACTAAACCACCTCCGGCAACGAATCGTTGGGTCTGTCCTGCTCCATCCGTAGGACAAATGCGCATTCTCATTTGACCGCCGACATCGCCTAACGAACAAAAGGAACAGGCGTTGGCACCGATGAGCTGATCTTGGCATCTTCACCCATCGCGGATTGCGTGAAGACATTTAGGCTCGGGACAAGAACCTTCTCGCGATCGAGCGTAATTGCGTTGACACTCAATCTCGTTTTCGGGCATAAATCGGCCCGAACCTCGATTCGCCCATGCCCCAGCGCTGTTGCGCAAGGGCAATGAGCGAGTTCAAACCTCAATATTTCCCTGGCTTATGATCAGCGTTGAAGCCGCGGCATTGGCGATTTCAGTCGCCAGAGGCACGATCAAACTGGCCGGAAGACTGGATCATCTGCTCGCCGAGAAAGAGGCGATCGCGGGCAATCTCCTAATCCCGATGCCGCCAGAGAGCGAAGGCCCCGATCGGGAAACTCGAATCGCGCTCCTGCGCCAGTATCTCAAAGATACCCCCCGCGCCACGCCCGACCCGTTAGGCGACGATCGCAAGGTGCTGCAAAATCTTCTCAGCAAAGATCCCGTTCCAGATGAGTCCGACCGTTATTTCGAGCGCTTGTTTCCTGAGCAAGCTGCTCCCGCCATCATTAGCCCGGACGCCGAATATCTTGCCGCCTTACGCCGTTATCTGCCGACCGCGAACTGGGATGAGAAGACGAATCAAGACATGCTCAAAGCGGCGTTCTATATCGCTGCCGGCCGAGATGAGCGAGGAGTTAGTTACCCTGCGCGGATCGGCTTGTTAGTCGCCGATGTGCTGGCCGAATTCGGCGCGGAAAACACGGCTCTCTTCGTCCGCGACGAAAATGCGCAGACCATCCTCAAGTCTGTGCTCGAGAACTTCGCCAGGCCGGAGCTGGAGGAATTTGAAGATTGGAGCCCTTTGCTCCGGCATGCGTTGGGGGCGACGCTCAATGGCCTGCTTGATTCCCGCACCGTGCTTGCCAGTCACGCCAAGTGGGTGGACGCGCTCCTTCGCGCTTTGGCTTCGGCCCGGGCGAATGCCCCCGACCCGGATAACTATCTCGTTGGGCTACTGAGTGGAAGTAGTTATAACCTTTTGCTCGGCGAAGGCATGAAGGTCGCCAGCGAAAAACTGGCGCCGGCACATGCAGCGGTGCTCAAAGATATCGCGGCCGTTTTTCTGGTCGAAGCCGCCCCGCTCGTGCAAGCGAACAAGAGGAATTTCGGTGACTTCTTCAAGGAGCACTGGGGCGATCTGCTTCGGGGTAGCCTCAGCGCCGCGACGAGACATGGCCCTGGGCTGTGGGCGGGACAGTCGCCGTTGCTCCAGCAAACGTTGCTTGCGCTCATGAATCAACTCTCGGCTGTGCCCGGCACCGATTATTTTACAAAGGACACTGCCTTCGAGTTAGCTGAGGTTGCCATCAGCGCCGTAGCAAAAGATCCCAAGCTTCTCCAGGAGGCCGCCGGCAACAAATGGATGCGGGAATTAATCGGGTCCTTCACCGCCACAATCAGCGATAGCAGCCTTCGTGAATCATTCAGTAACGCCGCCCTCGAGCGGATCTTTGCCAAGACGCTGAAAACTTTGGCGCAAAATCCCGATCTGATCGTGGGGCAACCCGGTCTCACTCGCGACACTGTTGGGCAAATCCTAAGTGCCGTGGCAGCGAGCGATAATCTCGCCGCCGAATCGTTGGCGGAAACAGCCGTCACTGCTGCCTTCGGCACACTTACTAATCATCCGGATCTTGCCGCGACGAAACTCGGACCTTATCTCGGGGAGGTTGCGGGTCTCTTATCAAAGAAGGTGGCGGAGAAAGGGCTAACTTCGCTTCAAGCTGCCGAGATGTTTCCCGCGGTCACTGACGCGATGCTGCGTAACCCCAGATTATTTGCAGAGCTGGACGAGAACTTGTCCGCTACCGTTCTCGAGGCCGTGATCAACGCCACCGACAAAACTCAATTCACCTCGGCTGCCGGTCTCACTCTGGTTGACGTTGCGCACGAGGTATTTGCCAGCGTTGCACGCCACGGCGCAAGCTTTGTGGCGAAGAATGGAACAAGAAAACTAGGCACAACGCTGACAGATGCTTTGACTGCCGGCCTGACCCTGGCCGACGAGGAGCTTGGCCGCTTGTTCGACAAATCCGACCTTCCTCTGGTCATCGGCGGGATCGTGCGCACGCTTCTCCTCGGTAACCGGGTCGAGCTCAATCCCAAGTCGAAAAACTTCAAGAAACTGTTCACCGAGTTAGCCGACGCCGTGACGACCTGACCAGATCTAGCCTTATGACAACACTTATACCTGTTCTACGCCGCCTCCGCTGGGGCGCGGTAGTTAGCACTCTCTCCGCAATCGTCTTGTTGACTAGCGGGTGTGCCACGCAACGTCAATCGAGCGAACTCGTCGCCGAAACTAATACCGCGCTGGCACAGTTTCCCGACATCCAACTCCAGGCTGATCCCAGCGCTGGATTGAGCGGTGGCGGTGACTGGCAGAGCACCTCACGCAAGATGGATGCCTTCATCGCCGCTCATCCCGATCAACCAGTCACGATCGGCGCGCTTCGAATACGGCAGGGCGTATTGTTGCTGAGTAATCGCCAGTATGACTTGGCCCAGGCCGCTTTTAACTCGGCCAGCAACCTTAAGACTGACCGCGACAAGGCTCTCAAAGCTCTCTCGCCTTCCCTCATCTGGTGGTACCAGCACAGTGCCGACGCCAGCCTCGATCCTTTGCAACGCGCCAAGGCTCGTGAGGCTCTGGCCGCATTTGATGAGCAAATCGCAAAGGTGCAAGGCAGCCCCGATCTCCGCGATTTTCTGGCTGAGATGCGTGCACGCATCGGACTCAAACTGGCCTCTGAAGAGCAAGGCGACGCCAAGCGCGCGACCTTCATCGAGACGATCAATCGTTACAGTGAAATTTTCACCGCCGATGACATTCAAGCCCTCGCCCAGGGTAACCTGCGCCCGGGCAGCAACGCGGTCACAGTCACTGAGCGTCGTCGCCTTCGGGCGGTGGCGGTGATTGCCAAGGCAAAGAAAATGACTGCATCCGGCAGCCTCGCCAGCCTGACTGCAAGTAATTTCGAGAACCCACAGTTCGCGAAACTCGTGGTCAAATCCTGAGTGCCCGGACGTAGCACAATTAGCAGGAGAGAAAAGTGAACTCCCGCCAGGAACTGACGCATTTGATGGTGCGAACCAAGCACGCGGTCGAGCTTCGGAAATCAGAGGTTGACGTTGCCAAGCCGATCTGTTGAAACAGCTTTGGCGATGAAAGCTTCTCCGCGTCAGGAGTCAGCCCGCATACCCCCAGGAGATGTGCATACAATCTTCCGCTCTGGCCCGTGCGCCTTTTCGTTAGAGCCTGCCAACAAATAAAAGACGATTATGAAAAAAGGTCTCTCACTCCACCTCGGCCTTAACTACGTCGACCCCGATCAATATGAGGGCTGGGACGGCGAATTGTATGCCTGCGAAGCCGACGCCAAAGATATGACCGCGCTCGCTAAATCCCGCGGATTTAAGACGAAAACGCTCCTGCGGGAGAAAGTGACCGCCAAGGCCGTCAAAAACGGGCTCTTGCAAGCAGCCAAGACCCTCAAATCTGGCGATATTTTCTTTCTTACCTACTCAGGGCATGGTGGGCAGGTGCCAGATACAAACGGCGATGAAGGTCAGTTCGGCGACACCAGCGATCGAAAAGATGAGACCTGGTGCTTATATGATCGGGAATTGGTCGATGACGAGTTAGCCGCCCTTTATGCCCGTTTTAAACGAGGAGTACGAATCGTGGTTTTGTCTGATAGCTGTCACAGCGGATCGGTGACGCGGGCGGGCGACAACCGAGCGCCGTCGGGTCGTGCCCGCCTCCTGCCACCTCGACAAGCAGAAGACGTCTACATAGCACACAAGGCACTCTATGACGCCGTTCAGGAAGGTGTCACCGGCGCTGAACAACAGGAAATCAAAGCCACTGTGCTCCTCATCTCAGGCTGTCAGGACCGCCAACTTTCAAACGACGGTGATAATAACGGCCTCTTCACCGGCACCCTCAAGGAGATCTGGGACGATGGCGCCTTTCTGGGTAACTATAAACATTTCCGAGACCAAATCGCAGCGCGAATGCCTCACGATCAGATTCCGAATTATTTCGTCATTGGGACGCCGAACAAAACCTTCGAAAATGAAGGGCCCTTCACAATTGCCAAAAGGAGAACGCAAAGCCCCCGTAACTCTGCCACTGCCAGGCGCAGAGATACCTCGGCTAAGACGCGGCGGAGCGGAGGCAAAGAAGGGGTTACCGATTACCTGCGGGCAAAGCTCAAAGAGATGGGACTTGCTCCAGTCACACCCAAGGAAAAACTCGCGAAGTTTTTCCAGGCATGTGAGAAAGCAGATGAGAAGCTGGGCCTCGATTTCACTCGCTCGGACGCTTTTTGCCGGGAATGGAATAAGAGATTTCCGGGCGCAACATTAACCAAGAATGATCTGCTCAAGGGCCGTTTCGCTACGGTTGAGGCCCTTGTCGGTCGCGTAGGCTGACTGGAGAGTCATGGCTATGCCGGGATTTCTCTGCGCAAACCACTGATCCTTCCTGCCTATGGACGAACGTGCCTTCATTGCCCAAGTCGAAGCCGCCAATACGCGGGAACTTGTTCACATTCTTTCCCGGCCCACTCCAGAAGAAGATCGCGTTCTGCGCTTGCACCTGGGTGCAGAACGTTATGAGCGTCTCCGCCAGTTAGCCCTGCGCTCCGGGAGAAAGCGCGGAGTAAAGAAGGGTAACGTTGTTGTCTTACACGGCATCATGGGCGGTGAGCTGACCGTTTTCGAAAACGACCGGTCACGGCACGTTTGGTTGAATTTTCTTCAACTCATTTTTGGACGAGCCGACCGCCTGAAAATGCACGGCCTCGACGCTTCCGATTATGAAGTCCGTGCCACTGGCATACTGAAGCGGTGGTACGGCGAAATGCTCCTGGGTCTGGCGCAGGAGTGGAACGTGCAGGCTTTCTGGTTTGACTGGCGCCGCGACATCGCCATGTCCGCGGACGCACTGGCCGAAAATGTCACGAAATGGTTCGGCCGTAATGGCCCCTTTCACCTCGTAGGCCATTCCATGGGCGGGTTGGTAGCGCGCAGTTTTATTCTGCGGCATCCAGACCGTTGGAATCGCGCTTACCACGAGAACGGAGCCGGCGGAAGACTGATCATGCTCGGAACTCCCAATCATGGCTCCTTCGCCATCCCCCAAATCTGCACCGGCGTCGAAGGCTCGGTGCGCAAACTGGTGATCGCTGACTTGAAACATAATGCGAGTGAACTTCTGGCTATCGTTAATACCTTCCCTGGTTCTTATCAGATGCTCCCGTCGCCTGCGATCATGCCGAGCATGCAGCCACTATATAACTCCGCGACCTACGGCAACTTCAATATCCCTCAGCCACTGCTTGATAGCGCGCTGCGGTTTCACGAGCTCCTCGAGCCGGTCGTAGATCGTGGCCGAATGACTTACATCGCCGGCTACAATCGCAGCACTTATACCAATATTAATGACTTCTCCGCCCTGACTTCCATCCATGCCTATAGCAGCTCCCTCGAGGGCGATGGCACGGTCCCGCATAGACTTGGCTTCCTTGAGCAGGACGGAAAACGGATTCCTACTTACTTCGCCGACGCCGAACATGGCGCCCTGCCTAACAATCAAAGCGTTATCGCTGCCACTTTGGAACTCCTGGAGACCAACCAGTGCTCGCTCCCGGTAAATGTTCCAGCCGGGAAACGCGGCCGCACCCCCGATTCGGTCGAAGCCCAGGAACGGCTAACCGAGCAGCTCGACGAAGTCAGGCTCCGCGAGATTACCGAAAGAGCCCGGCTGCGCACGCGCGGAACACCGGGAGAAGAGCCACCCGTTTCCGCAGACGAGAAGGAAGCGGAACAACTGATTGTTCGCAGTTTCCTTGGGGGCCAGGATGTACGGGCGGCAACACGACCGAGTCTTCCCTTCAAGACAATTGCTGGAACCGGAACAACTTCCCGCCTCCCCGCCCGGAAGCAAAGCCTGGCAGCCGCAGCTCCGACCATCGAAATCGGGTTGGTCAAAGGCGGAATTGAAAGCGTCTCCGCCGTTTCCAGCCAAGGTGACAAAGTGGATGCTGTTGCCGTAGGACACTACGTTGGAGTCAAGCCTCAGGCCGCGGAAGCAAAGCTGGATCAGGCGATCACCCAGTCTCTCGCCCGGCCTCGTGGCAAGGGTAACAAGCGAAAGCCAGCGAAGGAAGTCTCCGATTCGGAATGGTTACTTACTCTCTTCACCGAACGCGGCATCATTCACGGCGATCTCGCTCAGCCCTTCATGTTGCCGGACCCGCGCGACGCATCCCGGGTCATCGTTCTCTCCGGAATGGGAATACCGGGCCGCTTCGGCGCGCCGGAGCTAACTGTGATGGCGCAGGAGCTTTGCTGGTCTCTTGGCCGGCTCGGTAAAGTTCATCTTGCCACAGTGCTGATTGGCGCCGGTGTAGGCAACATTCCCATCGACGATGCGATCTCGGCCTGGCTCCGCGGTATCCGGCGAGCCCTAAGCGATTCCCCGGGAGACGCCGGCTATCGCTTGCGCCGAATTACTTTTGTCGAAAAGGATGGCCGCTCCCTCGGCCTGATTAACCAAGCCTTGCTCACTGCGAGCGAGAAGGCGGACCCAGCCTTCACCATTCGCTATCTTGGCCCAACTCGTAAACAGCTCCAGGAAGCACTCAAGGAAGCGCGTCGTAACGCAATGAGGCAAGCGGAGGATGAGTTCAATCGCAGCGCAAAGAAGGAAAAACGAGATGAGACTGTTCCAGTCCGTATTTCCGTCGGCTTTGAGCGAAACAGTTATCAATTCGCGGCCATCACCGAATCGGCCTCCGTGCCGGAGCGCGACATCCCCATTGATGCGCGGCTGGTTTGTCAGGCTAACGACGAACTCGCCGCGGCCGCGCCCGAAGATCAAAAGGAGTGCGGGAGATTTCTCGAACGATTACTCATCCCGGAAGACATCCGTCCCACTATCTATACGCCGTCGCCAATCGTGCTTACCCTCGATGCCACGACCGCGCGGGTGCACTGGGAAATGGTCGCTCGTTCAGATCCAAGTCCCGGAGGACAGCCTCCTGCAATGGCTGGCTTCAACCCGGACGATTTCCTCGGCACCAGCTATGGCTTAACCCGCCAGCTCCGCACCACTTTCGCGCCCGCGCCCGAACCGCCCCCGCCGCCCAAGCGCACGTTGCGAGTCCTGATCGTAGCCGATCCTGCCGAGGACGCCCCGCTGCCCGGCGCCCAAAGTGAAGCGGAAGAGGTCGCGGCAACCTTCGAGCAATTCAATGAGCTTTATTCAGAATTGACCCAGCACAATGTAGTGGTTGAGCGACTCTTTGGGCCAGCCGAAGCCAAGCGCACCACCGTGCTCAAGAAGTTGATGCTCGAAACCTTCGACGTTCTCCACTTTGCCGGCCATTGCGTTTACGACGAGAACGACCCCGCCAGTTCCGGTTGGATCTTTTCCATGAAAAACAACGAGCGTTTGAGCGCTAACGAACTCAATCGCATCGATCGAATACCGAAATTCATTTTCTCGAATGCATGCGAATCCGGAATAACACCCGACCGCTCTGAACAACGCCATGCCGCCATGGCCGCAAGTTTTGCGGAGGCTTTCTTCGCCCGCGGCGTCGCCAATTTTATCTGCACCGCCTGGCCGGTGGATGACGAAGGTGCACGGATTTTTGCGCGTCGCCTTTACAGCGAGCTGCTGGGCCTGCCGCCGGCGACAGATTTTGGCTATCTCCATCGCGCCATGCGCGAGGCGCGTCGGGCCGTCGCCACCGACCCTGCCGGTGCGCGCACCTGGGGAGCTTATCAGCATTACGGAAATCCGTTCTTCCGCTTCTTTGTCACTCCTGCGTCCTCGCCGACGAATAAACCAAGAGCCCGGAAGAAACCCGGGGTAAGAAAGAGTCATAAGACTCGTTCGAAATCACCAGCGGCGCGTCGACCCAGGCGGAAGCGTGCCAGGAAATCTGCCTAACAAGGAAAGGAGTGCGACTTATGAAACGCGCACGAAAGACAAGCAAAAAGACCCAACCGCGATCGCCCAAAGCTCGTGGCCGCATCTCCAGGAAAAAGCAGGCGCCCCCAAAGCCGGTAACATTTGTCGATTATCCACTGAGCCCCGGCCAATGGTACGCCGAGCCGCAGGTGAAGAAATACATCATCTGGCACGGCACACAGGGCCGGACCGCTTGCACCCCCGCCAATGGTCGCCCGGGCCTCGCCACCAGCTCCATCGATGGCTGGAATATGGATCCAGCACATATCGGCACCCCCTTCCTGGTCGATCGCGATGGAACCATTTATCGCACCTTCAAGAATGAGCGCGAATGGATCTACCACCTCGGGCTAAAAGGCACCAATGGCCGCTATGATAAGGCGAGTATCGGGATCGAGTTTGCCAACGAGCTAGAGTTACTTGCCCAGGGCGGCAAATTTTACGCCTTTGATCGCGTCCATCCCAATACCCAGTACGTCGGTAAAGCGGTGGAGTATTCCTGGCGTGCCCACGATTGGTGGGCTCGACTTGCCGAAGCTCAGGTCGATGCCGCCATCCAACTCACGCTCGAGCTCTGTCGTCGTCATGGCATTCCCAAGACTTTCTACTATCCCTCCACCACCTATGACTTCCCCCATTGCTTTGAAGTCGCGCGCATCCTTTGCCATTCCAACTGTCGCGAGGACAAAACCGACCTCCTCCTCGAAGACTGGGTCTGGGCCAAGCTGCGCGACGCGGGCTTTCAATTGGTTGGTCGCACAGAGCCTAGTGCAACCATTCCAGCTGCCGCCACGCCCACGCCACTCGCTGCGATCGCGCCAAAAATCACCGCAGTCGATGCGCGCACGATAGCTCCAATCGCTACCGCCAAAGTGAAATCACCCGACGGCACCCTCACCGTTCGTTCCGCGCCGAATGCTACCGCGAGCAAATCGCGGGTACTGAAGAACGGTGAGATTGTGACCATCTTCGGGATCATGGGCGGCTGGGCTGCGATTGACCCGGCAGCCAAACAATGGGTCGCCCGGCAATACCTCGTGCCCGTTGATGCGGTCACTTCGATTCCCCACCAAATCTCCGTAACTGCTCCCCCCACTGATCATCGTGTCACCCAGGTCGACACTCTCTACGAAGTCTTCTATTCCGAGGCAGAAAAGAAACAGCGCTCACGAGATGTGCCACTCTACAAGCTCGCCGATCGCGCCGGGCTGTTTCACAAAGGCAGCATGCAGATCGATGTCGACGGTTCGCCCCGGGCCTATTACCCCGGCAATGCCAGTCCTCTTCGCCTCGATAATCTGAGTAGCGCCGACAGTCAGGGAGGTTCGACGACTTATATCCAGGGGAAAAAAACCGGGTCTATTACCGCTCTTGGGCCCCGCCCAGGCTTCTATGTTTCCGCGACGTCTCTGCGCATCTCGCAGCAACGCATGTGGGATTGCGACAACTTCGTTGACGCCGAAACTGTTCCTTACTTTGTTCATCCACCCGGCCGCAATGGAGTTAACCTCGGCGACCTCGGTATCATTGTTCACCTCTTTCCAGCACATTGGGATCCTAAGCTTAGAATTCCACGTGGACAAGTTGTCGCGGCCGCTTCTATAGTGTCACCTAAATACTAGTGACTCCAGCGTAACTGGACTGGCCACAGTTAGGCCGCAAATGTAATCACACTGGCTCACCTTCGGGTGGGCCTTTCTGCGTTCGCGAGTGGACCCGATAAGCTCATGGAGCGGCGTAACCGTCGCACAGGAAGGACAGAGAAAGCGCGGATCTGGGAAGTGACGGACAGAACGGTCAGGACCTGGATTGGGGAGGCGGTTGCCGCCGCTGCTGCTGACGGTGTGACGTTCTCTGTTCCGGTCACACCACATACGTTCCGCCATTCCTATGCGATGCACATGCTGTATGCCGGTATACCGCTGAAAGTTCTGCAAAGCCTGATGGGACATAAGTCCATCAGTTCAACGGAAGTCTACACGAAGGTTTTTGCGCTGGATGTGGCTGCCCGGCACCGGGTGCAGTTTGCGATGCCGGAGTCTGATGCGGTTGCGATGCTGAAACAATTATCCTGAGAATAAATGCCTTGGCCTTTATATGGAAATGTGGAACTGAGTGGATATGCTGTTTTTGTCTGTTAAACAGAGAAGCTGGCTGTTATCCACTGAGAAGCGAACGAAACAGTCGGGAAAATCTCCCATTATCGTAGAGATCCGCATTATTAATCTCAGGAGCCTGTGTAGCGTTTATAGGAAGTAGTGTTCTGTCATGATGCCTGCAAGCGGTAACGAAAACGATTTGAATATGCCTTCAGGAACAATAGAAATCTTCGTGCGGTGTTACGTTGAAGTGGAGCGGATTATGTCAGCAATGGACAGAACAACCTAATGAACACAGAACCATGATGTGGTCTGTCCTTTTACAGCCAGTAGTGCTCGCCGCAGTCGAGCGACAGGGCGAAGCCCTCGGCTGGTTGCCCTCGCCGCTGGGCTGGCGGCCGTCTATGGCCCTGCAAACGCGCCAGAAACGCCGTCGAAGCCGTGTGCGAGACACCGCGGCCGGCCGCCGGCGTTGTGGATACCTCGCGGAAAACTTGGCCCTCACTGACAGATGAGGGGCGGACGTTGACACTTGAGGGGCCGACTCACCCGGCGCGGCGTTGACAGATGAGGGGCAGGCTCGATTTCGGCCGGCGACGTGGAGCTGGCCAGCCTCGCAAATCGGCGAAAACGCCTGATTTTACGCGAGTTTCCCACAGATGATGTGGACAAGCCTGGGGATAAGTGCCCTGCGGTATTGACACTTGAGGGGCGCGACTACTGACAGATGAGGGGCGCGATCCTTGACACTTGAGGGGCAGAGTGCTGACAGATGAGGGGCGCACCTATTGACATTTGAGGGGCTGTCCACAGGCAGAAAATCCAGCATTTGCAAGGGTTTCCGCCCGTTTTTCGGCCACCGCTAACCTGTCTTTTAACCTGCTTTTAAACCAATATTTATAAACCTTGTTTTTAACCAGGGCTGCGCCCTGTGCGCGTGACCGCGCACGCCGAAGGGGGGTGCCCCCCCTTCTCGAACCCTCCCGGTCGAGTGAGCGAGGAAGCACCAGGGAACAGCACTTATATATTCTGCTTACACACGATGCCTGAAAAAACTTCCCTTGGGGTTATCCACTTATCCACGGGGATATTTTTATAATTATTTTTTTTATAGTTTTTAGATCTTCTTTTTTAGAGCGCCTTGTAGGCCTTTATCCATGCTGGTTCTAGAGAAGGTGTTGTGACAAATTGCCCTTTCAGTGTGACAAATCACCCTCAAATGACAGTCCTGTCTGTGACAAATTGCCCTTAACCCTGTGACAAATTGCCCTCAGAAGAAGCTGTTTTTTCACAAAGTTATCCCTGCTTATTGACTCTTTTTTATTTAGTGTGACAATCTAAAAACTTGTCACACTTCACATGGATCTGTCATGGCGGAAACAGCGGTTATCAATCACAAGAAACGTAAAAATAGCCCGCGAATCGTCCAGTCAAACGACCTCACTGAGGCGGCATATAGTCTCTCCCGGGATCAAAAACGTATGCTGTATCTGTTCGTTGACCAGATCAGAAAATCTGATGGCACCCTACAGGAACATGACGGTATCTGCGAGATCCATGTTGCTAAATATGCTGAAATATTCGGATTGACCTCTGCGGAAGCCAGTAAGGATATACGGCAGGCATTGAAGAGTTTCGCGGGGAAGGAAGTGGTTTTTTATCGCCCTGAAGAGGATGCCGGCGATGAAAAAGGCTATGAATCTTTTCCTTGGTTTATCAAACGTGCGCACAGTCCATCCAGAGGGCTTTACAGTGTACATATCAACCCATATCTCATTCCCTTCTTTATCGGGTTACAGAACCGGTTTACGCAGTTTCGGCTTAGTGAAACAAAAGAAATCACCAATCCGTATGCCATGCGTTTATACGAATCCCTGTGTCAGTATCGTAAGCCGGATGGCTCAGGCATCGTCTCTCTGAAAATCGACTGGATCATAGAGCGTTACCAGCTGCCTCAAAGTTACCAGCGTATGCCTGACTTCCGCCGCCGCTTCCTGCAGGTCTGTGTTAATGAGATCAACAGCAGAACTCCAATGCGCCTCTCATACATTGAGAAAAAGAAAGGCCGCCAGACGACTCATATCGTATTTTCCTTCCGCGATATCACTTCCATGACGACAGGATAGTCTGAGGGTTATCTGTCACAGATTTGAGGGTGGTTCGTCACATTTGTTCTGACCTACTGAGGGTAATTTGTCACAGTTTTGCTGTTTCCTTCAGCCTGCATGGATTTTCTCATACTTTTTGAACTGTAATTTTTAAGGAAGCCAAATTTGAGGGCAGTTTGTCACAGTTGATTTCCTTCTCTTTCCCTTCGTCATGTGACTTGATATCGGGGGTTAGTTCGTCATCATTGATGAGGGTTGATTATCACAGTTTATTACTCTGAATTGGCTATCCGCGTGTGTACCTCTACCTGGAGTTTTTCCCACGGTGGATATTTCTTCTTGCGCTGAGCGTAAGAGCTATCTGACAGAACAGTTCTTCTTTGCTTCCTCGCCAGTTCGCTCGCTATGCTCGGTTACACGGCTGCGGCGAGCGCTAGTGATAATAAGTGACTGAGGTATGTGCTCTTCTTATCTCCTTTTGTAGTGTTGCTCTTATTTTAAACAACTTTGCGGTTTTTTGATGACTTTGCGATTTTGTTGTTGCTTTGCAGTAAATTGCAAGATTTAATAAAAAAACGCAAAGCAATGATTAAAGGATGTTCAGAATGAAACTCATGGAAACACTTAACCAGTGCATAAACGCTGGTCATGAAATGACGAAGGCTATCGCCATTGCACAGTTTAATGATGACAGCCCGGAAGCGAGGAAAATAACCCGGCGCTGGAGAATAGGTGAAGCAGCGGATTTAGTTGGGGTTTCTTCTCAGGCTATCAGAGATGCCGAGAAAGCAGGGCGACTACCGCACCCGGATATGGAAATTCGAGGACGGGTTGAGCAACGTGTTGGTTATACAATTGAACAAATTAATCATATGCGTGATGTGTTTGGTACGCGATTGCGACGTGCTGAAGACGTATTTCCACCGGTGATCGGGGTTGCTGCCCATAAAGGAGGCGTTTACAAAACCTCAGTTTCTGTTCATCTTGCTCAGGATCTGGCTCTGAAGGGGCTACGTGTTTTGCTCGTGGAAGGTAACGACCCCCAGGGAACAGCCTCAATGTATCACGGATGGGTACCAGATCTTCATATTCATGCAGAAGACACTCTCCTGCCTTTCTATCTTGGGGAAAAGGACGATGTCACTTATGCAATAAAGCCCACTTGCTGGCCGGGGCTTGACATTATTCCTTCCTGTCTGGCTCTGCACCGTATTGAAACTGAGTTAATGGGCAAATTTGATGAAGGTAAACTGCCCACCGATCCACACCTGATGCTCCGACTGGCCATTGAAACTGTTGCTCATGACTATGATGTCATAGTTATTGACAGCGCGCCTAACCTGGGTATCGGCACGATTAATGTCGTATGTGCTGCTGATGTGCTGATTGTTCCCACGCCTGCTGAGTTGTTTGACTACACCTCCGCACTGCAGTTTTTCGATATGCTTCGTGATCTGCTCAAGAACGTTGATCTTAAAGGGTTCGAGCCTGATGTACGTATTTTGCTTACCAAATACAGCAATAGTAATGGCTCTCAGTCCCCGTGGATGGAGGAGCAAATTCGGGATGCCTGGGGAAGCATGGTTCTAAAAAATGTTGTACGTGAAACGGATGAAGTTGGTAAAGGTCAGATCCGGATGAGAACTGTTTTTGAACAGGCCATTGATCAACGCTCTTCAACTGGTGCCTGGAGAAATGCTCTTTCTATTTGGGAACCTGTCTGCAATGAAATTTTCGATCGTCTGATTAAACCACGCTGGGAGATTAGATAATGAAGCGTGCGCCTGTTATTCCAAAACATACGCTCAATACTCAACCGGTTGAAGATACTTCGTTATCGACACCAGCTGCCCCGATGGTGGATTCGTTAATTGCGCGCGTAGGAGTAATGGCTCGCGGTAATGCCATTACTTTGCCTGTATGTGGTCGGGATGTGAAGTTTACTCTTGAAGTGCTCCGGGGTGATAGTGTTGAGAAGACCTCTCGGGTATGGTCAGGTAATGAACGTGACCAGGAGCTGCTTACTGAGGACGCACTGGATGATCTCATCCCTTCTTTTCTACTGACTGGTCAACAGACACCGGCGTTCGGTCGAAGAGTATCTGGTGTCATAGAAATTGCCGATGGGAGTCGCCGTCGTAAAGCTGCTGCACTTACCGAAAGTGATTATCGTGTTCTGGTTGGCGAGCTGGATGATGAGCAGATGGCTGCATTATCCAGATTGGGTAACGATTATCGCCCAACAAGTGCTTATGAACGTGGTCAGCGTTATGCAAGCCGATTGCAGAATGAATTTGCTGGAAATATTTCTGCGCTGGCTGATGCGGAAAATATTTCACGTAAGATTATTACCCGCTGTATCAACACCGCCAAATTGCCTAAATCAGTTGTTGCTCTTTTTTCTCACCCCGGTGAACTATCTGCCCGGTCAGGTGATGCACTTCAAAAAGCCTTTACAGATAAAGAGGAATTACTTAAGCAGCAGGCATCTAACCTTCATGAGCAGAAAAAAGCTGGGGTGATATTTGAAGCTGAAGAAGTTATCACTCTTTTAACTTCTGTGCTTAAAACGTCATCTGCATCAAGAACTAGTTTAAGCTCACGACATCAGTTTGCTCCTGGAGCGACAGTATTGTATAAGGGCGATAAAATGGTGCTTAACCTGGACAGGTCTCGTGTTCCAACTGAGTGTATAGAGAAAATTGAGGCCATTCTTAAGGAACTTGAAAAGCCAGCACCCTGATGCGACCACGTTTTAGTCTACGTTTATCTGTCTTTACTTAATGTCCTTTGTTACAGGCCAGAAAGCATAACTGGCCTGAATATTCTCTCTCGGCCGCCGCCGCCTTTTCCTCAATCGCTCTTCGTTCGTCTGGAAGGCAGTACACCTTGATAGGTGGGCTGCCCTTCCTGGTTGGCTTGGTTTCATCAGCCATCCGCTTGCCCTCATCTGTTACGCCGGCGGTAGCCGGCCAGCCTCGCAGAGCAGGATTCCCGTTGAGCACCGCCAGGTGCGAATAAGGGACAGTGAAGAAGGAACACCCGCTCGCGGGTGGGCCTACTTCACCTATCCTGCCCGGCTGACGCCGTTGGATACACCAAGGAAAGTCTACACGAACCCTTTGGCAAAATCCTGTATATCGTGCGAAAAAGGATGGATATACCGAAAAAATCGCTATAATGACCCCGAAGCAGGGTTATGCAGCGGAAAAGATCCGTCGACCTGCAGCTCACGGTAACTGATGCCGTATTTGCAGTACCAGCGTACGGCCCACAGAATGATGTCACGCTGAAAATGCCGGCCTTTGAATGGGTTCATGTGCAGCTCCATCAGCAAAAGGGGATGATAAGTTTATCACCACCGACTATTTGCAACAGTGCCGTTGATCGTGCTATGATCGACTGATGTCATCAGCGGTGGAGTGCAATGTCGTGCAATACGAATGGCGAAAAGCCGAGCTCATCGGTCAGCTTCTCAACCTTGGGGTTACCCCCGGCGGTGTGCTGCTGGTCCACAGCTCCTTCCGTAGCGTCCGGCCCCTCGAAGATGGGCCACTTGGACTGATCGAGGCCCTGCGTGCTGCGCTGGGTCCGGGAGGGACGCTCGTCATGCCCTCGTGGTCAGGTCTGGACGACGAGCCGTTCGATCCTGCCACGTCGCCCGTTACACCGGACCTTGGAGTTGTCTCTGACACATTCTGGCGCCTGCCAAATGTAAAGCGCAGCGCCCATCCATTTGCCTTTGCGGCAGCGGGGCCACAGGCAGAGCAGATCATCTCTGATCCATTGCCCCTGCCACCTCACTCGCCTGCAAGCCCGGTCGCCCGTGTCCATGAACTCGATGGGCAGGTACTTCTCCTCGGCGTGGGACACGATGCCAACACGACGCTGCATCTTGCCGAGTTGATGGCAAAGGTTCCCTATGGGGTGCCGAGACACTGCACCATTCTTCAGGATGGCAAGTTGGTACGCGTCGATTATCTCGAGAATGACCACTGCTGTGAGCGCTTTGCCTTGGCGGACAGGTGGCTCAAGGAGAAGAGCCTTCAGAAGGAAGGTCCAGTCGGTCATGCCTTTGCTCGGTTGATCCGCTCCCGCGACATTGTGGCGACAGCCCTGGGTCAACTGGGCCGAGATCCGTTGATCTTCCTGCATCCGCCAGAGGCGGGATGCGAAGAATGCGATGCCGCTCGCCAGTGGCTGAGCTCATGAGCGGAGAACGAGATGACGTTGGAGGGGCAAGGTCGCGCTGATTGCTGGGGCAACACGTGGAGCGGATCGGGGATTGTCTTTCTTCAGCTCGCTGATGATATGCTGACGCTCAATGCCGTTTGGCCTCCGACTAACGAAAATCCCGCATTTGGACGGCTGATCCGATTGGCACGGCGGACGGCGAATGGCGGAGCAGACGCTCGTCCGGGGGCAATGAGATATGAAAAAGCCTGAACTCACCGCGACGTCCCGAAGGCGTGGCGCGGCTTCCCCGTGCCGGAGCAATCGCCCTGGGTGGGTTACACGACGCCCCTCTATGGCCCGTACTGACGGACACACCGAAGCCCCGGCGGCAACCCTCAGCGGATGCCCCGGGGCTTCACGTTTTCCCAGGTCAGAAGCGGTTTTCGGGAGTAGTGCCCCAACTGGGGTAACCTTTGAGTTCTCTCAGTTGGGGGCGTAGGGTCGCCGACATGACACAAGGGGTTGTGACCGGGGTGGACACGTACGCGGGTGCTTACGACCGTCAGTCGCGCGAGCGCGAGAATTCGAGCGCAGCAAGCCCAGCGACACAGCGTAGCGCCAACGAAGACAAGGCGGCCGACCTTCAGCGCGAAGTCGAGCGCGACGGGGGCCGGTTCAGGTTCGTCGGGCATTTCAGCGAAGCGCCGGGCACGTCGGCGTTCGGGACGGCGGAGCGCCCGGAGTTCGAACGCATCCTGAACGAATGCCGCGCCGGGCGGCTCAACATGATCATTGTCTATGACGTGTCGCGCTTCTCGCGCCTGAAGGTCATGGACGCGATTCCGATTGTCTCGGAATTGCTCGCCCTGGGCGTGACGATTGTTTCCACTCAGGAAGGCGTCTTCCGGCAGGGAAACGTCATGGACCTGATTCACCTGATTATGCGGCTCGACGCGTCGCACAAAGAATCTTCGCTGAAGTCGGCGAAGATTCTCGACACGAAGAACCTTCAGCGCGAATTGGGCGGGTACGTCGGCGGGAAGGCGCCTTACGGCTTCGAGCTTGTTTCGGAGACGAAGGAGATCACGCGCAACGGCCGAATGGTCAATGTCGTCATCAACAAGCTTGCGCACTCGACCACTCCCCTTACCGGACCCTTCGAGTTCGAGCCCGACGTAATCCGGTGGTGGTGGCGTGAGATCAAGACGCACAAACACCTTCCCTTCAAGCCGGGCAGTCAAGCCGCCATTCACCCGGGCAGCATCACGGGGCTTTGTAAGCGCATGGACGCTGACGCCGTGCCGACCCGGGGCGAGACGATTGGGAAGAAGACCGCTTCAAGCGCCTGGGACCCGGCAACCGTTATGCGAATCCTTCGGGACCCGCGTATTGCGGGCTTCGCCGCTGAGGTGATCTACAAGAAGAAGCCGGACGGCACGCCGACCACGAAGATTGAGGGTTACCGCATTCAGCGCGACCCGATCACGCTCCGGCCGGTCGAGCTTGATTGCGGACCGATCATCGAGCCCGCTGAGTGGTATGAGCTTCAGGCGTGGTTGGACGGCAGGGGGCGCGGCAAGGGGCTTTCCCGGGGGCAAGCCATTCTGTCCGCCATGGACAAGCTGTACTGCGAGTGTGGCGCCGTCATGACTTCGAAGCGCGGGGAAGAATCGATCAAGGACTCTTACCGCTGCCGTCGCCGGAAGGTGGTCGACCCGTCCGCACCTGGGCAGCACGAAGGCACGTGCAACGTCAGCATGGCGGCACTCGACAAGTTCGTTGCGGAACGCATCTTCAACAAGATCAGGCACGCCGAAGGCGACGAAGAGACGTTGGCGCTTCTGTGGGAAGCCGCCCGACGCTTCGGCAAGCTCACTGAGGCGCCTGAGAAGAGCGGCGAACGGGCGAACCTTGTTGCGGAGCGCGCCGACGCCCTGAACGCCCTTGAAGAGCTGTACGAAGACCGCGCGGCAGGCGCGTACGACGGACCCGTTGGCAGGAAGCACTTCCGGAAGCAACAGGCAGCGCTGACGCTCCGGCAGCAAGGGGCGGAAGAGCGGCTTGCCGAACTTGAAGCCGCCGAAGCCCCGAAGCTTCCCCTTGACCAATGGTTCCCCGAAGACGCCGACGCTGACCCGACCGGCCCTAAGTCGTGGTGGGGGCGCGCGTCAGTAGACGACAAGCGCGTGTTCGTCGGGCTCTTCGTAGACAAGATCGTTGTCACGAAGTCGACTACGGGCAGGGGGCAGGGAACGCCCATCGAGAAGCGCGCTTCGATCACGTGGGCGAAGCCGCCGACCGACGACGACGAAGACGACGCCCAGGACGGCACGGAAGACGTAGCGGCGTAGCGAGACACCCGGGAAGCCTGTTAGGCGCTGAGACGGGCGCACAGCGGGCTTCCTGGGGCAGCGGGAAGGGTCGGCCGGTCCCCCGGTCGGCCCATTTCTCTTGTCTCGGTTTAGTTAGTTAGCCTAAGTAACAGTGACTCCGTCACCACAGCACAGCGGGGCGAGCCGTTGACCTGGGGGAAGTGATGCTGTGACGGAATGACTCGAAACACACATTCCTAATGACTTCTCATTGGGTAATCCAGACTTCACGCCACTTCATCACAGCGTCACCCGGGCGCCCTTCGCTGTGACCCCGAATCAGGTTGCCGACAACCTTCATATAGGTAGAGGGGTTTACGCGCCACGCATCAAGCACCGCTAAGGAACGGCGTCGAGCGCTACCCACTCAGGCCGGTCACTCCCCTGATCTCTCCCAGGGTTGAGCGACCGGCGTTGCCTCCCTAGCTCAGTTCGGTTAGAGCGCCTGTTTCGTAATCAGGGGGTCGGCGGTTCGAATCCGTCGGGGGGCTCAATGAGCGGATACACAATCGCTTGGCTCGCATGGCTTGCCGCGTTCGGCGTCATTGAGGGTCGAGCGCTCTTCAATAAGAAGCCGGGCGACACGCTGAGCGAACACGTCTGGTCATGGTTCGCCACGCAAAGCGGCAGTACAGGCAAGCCTTCGGGTTGGGTGCGTGCTCGACGCTTTGCGCTACTGGCCTTCATGGGTTGGCTCACTGCCCACTTCATGACGGGCGGTCGCTTCTAGCGCTGCCGCGCCCAGCCTACTCACGTGAGTAGGTAGGGGGGTGTCGACGGATAGGGGGGTGTCCCCGGAAGGGGGGGGGGGGTGCCCTATGCGTACCCGGTGTCTCGACTGTAGGGACTGGGCTACTCATGGTGGGCGCTGTGCTCAGCACCACGCCACCTATCAGGCACAGCGCAGTGTGAAGAGCCATGCGAAGCGGCGTGCTGCTATCGCCCGTGGGAACAACGCTGCGGCGAAGATGCGTCGTGCTATCCGTAAGGCAGTGGGCGCGCACTGTGCTACCTGCCTGGGTTGGTACCACTAGAAAGCTTCTCGAGCGGATCGATCCTGCAGGAATTCCCGGGCATAACTGTTCCACTTGTATCGTCGGTCTGATAATCAGACTGGGACCACGGTCCCACTCGTATCGTCGGTCTGATTATTAGTCTGGGACCACGGTCCCACTCGTATCGTCGGTCTGAT
>JADMIO011197727.1_pt1 | contig 65310 bp, 48 predicted proteins | sample 8958161 | NCBI WGS metagenome assembly JADMIO01 (sample SAMN16585339, study PRJNA669376) | soil metagenome | isolation source: Crop rotation soil | place: USA: Cullars Rotation, Alabama | collected 2011
GCCGCGACTTCAAGTCACGTGAATTCCAAGCTTCGGATCCCACTGTGCTGGAAAGCATCTTCGACCATTTTGCGAAGGCGCTCCATGCACTTGTACTTTTGGTTTTTTGCCGTTTCAGGGTTTTTGTAACCCATCGCGGACGATATTTCGTCCATACTTTTTCTTTGGAAGTAGAAAAAGTCGAGAAGTTGGCGGCATGGCTCGCCAATGGCCGCCAGGCACCGCTGCACGAGCGTCAGATCGAACTCCAGTTGTATGGCGTGCCTGGATTCGCTGTGAAGCTCAGACTCGATCATATAACCGGCCTTTATTCTGTCCATTCGCTGGTTGTGGCGATGGTGCTGGTAGGCCAGGTTTTTGCCGATGCCGAACAGGTAAGTTTTGAGACTGCTTTGAAGCTCCGTGATTTTTGAGGACATAATATTCTCATAGAGAATAACCGTCGCAGCCTGGTAATATTCCCGGGCCTCGTCCAGAGTACAGTTGTTGAATTTGCGAATCCAGTTCACGAATTCTTTCCTGTACTTCTCATACACGAATGACAAGCCCGCTCCGTCGCCGGAACGGACCAACCGGACCAGTTCGCTGTCGGTCATACGTGTTTTGTCCTGAATCATGGAAGAAGTCACTCCTCATCAAAGATAAATATTTTGCAGGGGGGTTCCGGGTGACTTCCATGGCTCTGTGCCATTAATGCCTGCAATTCGATCTCATTCAATTCAATAGGAGTTTGTCCGATGCGACGTCAGCATATTTCGACACGCCTGTTAACTAGGAGACGATCGAGCAACACACAAAAGAAAAAACCCATGATTACCCCTAAAGAAAAAGAGATCCTCCACCTGATTGCAGATGGTCTCTCCAGCAAACAGATCGCCGAGCGGCTTAGCATCAGCTTTTACACCGTCCAAACGCATCGCAAAAACATGCTGGCGAAGATGGGTGTAAAGAATACGCCGGAGCTGATTGTGAAACTTCTCAGCCAGGCAGCCTGAGGAAATTATCTTAAAAGGAAACCTTCGGACACGACCCAAATCGGCTATTGACTTGGTTGGTGCAAATGTGAATCTTTGTGCTGCCCACGGTGAACGCGTCGAGTGACGGCCACGCCGTGGAGTAACTTGGCATGTACACCTCTGCTGAAGCCACACACCCGATCGCCGGATCGTTATCTGCGTTCCTGGCAAGTCCTGATATTAACCAGGACATCATTCTTTGCGAGCTCCTGAAAAAGGCCGATACACTTCCCGGCTGCATCCTGCTGGTCTTTGATTTTCAACACCGATACACCGTTCACGTGGGAAGTTCGATGTATGATCTCACAGGTTACTCGGAAGTGGAGGCGGGCGACGGCGGCACGGACTTCATCATGAAAGTCACAAACCCCGCCGATCTTCCCTACATGATGCTCGTGCAGGCCGGCTATATTCAACAGGCAAAAAGTTCCGGCTTTGACTTCTGCTCAGTCCGGTTCAATGACTACTATTGGTCAATCGTTCACAAGGACGGTCACCATATCCCAATGATGTCGACAGGAGTGGTGCTGACGTACACGACACAGAGCGACTTTCGGATAGGTGTTGGATTTCACGTACAAAATGGCGGTGACTGCGATGCCACCGTCATGAATTGCAAAGAATACCTCAGAAAAATCAAACAGCGCCACAACGAAATTTACCGTCATGTTTCGGCCTCCCAGGAATCGAGCCTCTATCTGATCCAGCATGTGAGTGCTCTGTCTGAAACTATTACGCAACGCGAACGGCAGGTGCTCGGCATGCTGGCGCAGGGCCACTCAACAGATGTGATCGCAGCCACGCTGCATATTGCTGTTAACACGGTCGAGTCTCATCGAAAAAAACTTTTGCAGAAATTTGACGCGCGCAATGTGGCGGAGTTGATCAAGAAGGCCTCAAAGATCTTTTGGCTTTCATAACATGAGTAGCATTTCCGCCAATCTCAACACGGTCGCGGCCACCTCGATTTTCAAGAATGACCCGCAGCTGCTGAAACTTCTTCACGAGGCCGATCAAATCAGGAATGCCTTATTCGGCGTCGTTGATTTCTCGAACCTGTCAATAGCCCACGCCGGCAATGCCGTTGGCGAGTGGCTCGGCGTTCAGGCTTCAGATCTTCTAACCGGGGGCATTCGGCAATTGATCAGTCTCGTCCAATCCGATCAGATTCAACACCTTGCGCTGATTCAGGCGGCATACCTGCAGCATGCACGCAGCGCAGATTTTGATCCGGGTGCTGTGCGCTACCTGGATCTCAGTTGGACCGCAGTCACACCGAAAGGCAGTCAGCCCCTGATATCTACGATGGTTGCCTTGACATTCTCCCCGACACGCGACCTTGGCTGGAGCGTGTGCTTCCAGGTGAAAGACAATGAAGAGTCGCTGCAGCACCTCGTGGAATGCAGAAAGATCCTTCGTCAAATCAAGGAACGTCACAATGCCGTCTATGTGCACCCTGCTTTAGAGGTTCCGACTCGACCCGGAACCATCCTGACCACCCACCCGGTCATCGAAAAGGTAACGCCGCGGGAGCTTGAGGTTTTGGTGCTTATTGCCAAAGGGTATTCCACTCCGGATATCGCCATACAGCTTGCCATTGCCGCAAACACTGTGGAATCGCACCGGAAAAAGCTCCTGGAAAAGTTCGATGCTCGAAATGTTGCGGAGTTGATCAAGAAGGCGTCAAAGGTCTACTGGCTGGAGTAGGATCACGGAAAACCGGTACATCCTTCGAAACGAGTGCATTTTTTCCTTAAAAACTCCGCTTAGCATGTTACATTGTGGTGATTCGGGATATTCCCGTTCATCAACTCCACACCCTATGAACATCCGCAACCTGGTTCTGGCCTTGTGCTGCATTTCAGGTGCCGCAAGTGCTCAGTCTTTTGAAGGAAACAGCAATCCAGTAGAAATCAAGTTGGCCGCGCCTGCCGCGATAGCGGCACCCACCCAAGCCGACGAGATGGTTGTAACGCTCGAAGAAATGGGCATTCGCACCTTGCCCAAATATCATGCTCTCATCATCGGTGTGTCTGAGTACCAGTATGCCGGGCCCAAACTGCAGAACCTGGAACAGCCCACGAAGGATGCTGCACGCCTGTATTCCATCCTCACAGAGAAGTATGCGTTCAGCAAAGAGAATGTGACATTGCTGCAAAACCCTACCCGGGAAGACATCATCAACAACTTCGACCGTTTGACCTCATCCGTGGGCGAGAAGGACAACCTGCTCATCTTCTATGCAGGCCACGGGTTTTATGACAAGTCTACAGATTTTGGCTATTGGCTCCCTGCCGATGCGAAAGACAACAGCCGCGCTGCGTGGATCGCAAACAGCACCATCAAGGACTATCTGGGTGCGATCAAGTCACACCATACATTGCTGATCACAGATGCATGTTTCGGCGGCAGTATCTTCAAGACTCGCTCTGTCGACGCGATGATCCGCAAGGTTCACGATTTATATAAAGAGAAGAGCCGCAAGGCCATGACCAGCGGAAACCTCACCGAAGTGCCGGACAAGAGCGTGTTTGTAAATTTTCTCCTGAAATCATTGGACTCCAATCCAGAACCATTCCTGCCTTCATCTGCCCTCTTCAGCAGAATATATGAGCCGATCACTGACAACGCTGCTACAATACCCCAGTACGGCGTGGTTCAGGGTGCCGGCGACGAAGGCGGTGATTTTATCTTCTTCAAGAAAAAATAACCACAACCAAACCATCTTCTGGCTACCCCTGCGATGAACACGAAGCGCACCACTCTTTTGAATGGGAGATGGCTGCTGCCTGCCCTGCTTCTTATTTCTGCTGAAGCAGTTCATTCCCAAAGCATTGAAAATGTCCATGCACAGATGCAAGACAAATCTGTGCTGATCACGTACGACCTGACCGGGAAGCCAGATCAAAAATTTCATATCTCCCTTTATGGGTCCCATAACAACTACGCTTCGCCGCTGAGGCTGGTGACCGGCGCGGTAGGTGATGGACTTACAGCTGGTAAATCAAAAGTCATCGAGTGGAGGGTAGGTGAGGAACTCGTATCCTACGCAGGGCAAATTGTTTTTCGATTGAAAGGAGAAGTGATGGCAGGTCCGCTGACATTACAGTCGCCTGCAGCCAACAGTGTTGTCAAGCTTGGAAAGACAAAGGAAATCAGGTGGTCGGGCGGCAAGCCGTCGGCAACAACTCGAATCGATCTTCTGCAAGAAGGCCGGGTAATCAGGTCCGTCCATGAAGGAACCAATACGGGAGCGTTTGCCTGGAAAGTTCCCAAGGATGTAGCGAAGGGCAAGTATGACCTTCGCATTACTGCGGGATCGGAATCAGCACAGACCATTCCAGTAGAAATCAAATCAGGCTTGCCCTTATGGATGATTATTGCACCGGTAGCAGTGATTGGAGGAGTGGCGGTGTTTTTTTTGCTGCCTGATAAGCCAACTGGCGAAGGCGATCTTCCCGATGCACCCAACCCCGACGACAACTAGCGAATGAGATTTTTTGGATCTGTAGTACTGGCTTTAATCACCGTCACAACGACGACGGCTCAGGTATTTTATGGAGTCACGCGCAATGGCGGCACCGGTGGGGGAGGAACGATCTTCAAGACAGATGTCAGCGTTCCCTACAAAACCACGGTGTCCCACTTAGCCATTGACGAAAATCCGGGAAGTGGTTTTGATTATTGTCGAATGGTGCAGGCCCCAAGCGGGAAGCTCTATGGCGTTATGCCTGCCGGTGGTACATCCGACAGTGGAGTACTCTTCGAATTTGACCCATCCAACGATACCTATATCGTGAAGTATAGTTTTGACGACGAAAACGTCGGCACCCAACCGTTCGGCGCGTTGTGTTTTGGACCCAATGACCACTTGTACGGAACCACAACAAATGGAGGAGCCAACTGGGACGGAACTATTTTCGAATATGATATAGCTCTTAACCAGCTAACCAAGCGTGCGGATTTTAACGAGCCCGTAACCGGCGGTGTGACATTTTCAGGGATGGTGCTCGCAGACGACAACATGTTTTATGGCGCCGCCTTTTTGGGAGGAGCGAATGGCGTTGGCACGATCTATCAATTCGACCCATCGACGAATACCCTGACCAAGAAACAGGATTTTACAGGCACTGATCACGGCTCGCTGCCTTTGCGCACTCCCGTCCTTTACGACGGGAAATTGTATGGTGCTGCCATAGCCGGTGGAGCGAACTCTATGGGCGTCATCTATGAGTACGATCCGTCCTTCGACACGTTTACCAATATTTATGACTTCGCCGGCGGAACTGACGGCGCCGGTCCCAACAGTACGATGACCGTCGTGGGTTCGCTCCTCTACGGAACGACAACAGGCGGGGGCGTCAACGGTAACGGAACCATTTATGAATTCGATCCGTCGCTGGGCACGGTGTCGTTTGTGGCAAGCTTCACTGAAGCTACCACTGGGACTGGCGATGTTAATATTATGACGTTGGCGACTGACGGCTACTTATACGGAACAACTGAACATGGCGGTGCCAATGATATGGGCACGCTTTTTCAATTTGATCCTGCCGGCCCGTCGCTGACAACCATGTTTACTTTCGATGGAACGAGTGGCTCAACACCAAAAAGCGGATTGACGCTCGCTTCGAACGGAAAGCTGTATGGATCCACCGCCCAGGGGGGCACCGGGGGATCGGGATTGATATTCTCGTATGATTATGGTATCGACTTTATGTCAACGCGAGTGGAGTTGAATCTGTCCTCAGCAGGCGCCTATCCAGAGGCGGGAGCTACGAAGTACTACGACGGCAAGCTCTACGGTATGACTACAAAAGGCGGTAGCTTCAGCGGTGGGGTACTTTACGAATTTAATCCTGCAATAAACGCATACAATGTTGCCTATGAGTTTGGTGATGTAGGTGATGGAGCGAACCCTGCCGGGCAGCTCTTGCTTCATCCCAACGGACTCATGTATGGCCTTACGTCAAACGGAGGAGCGTCAAACATGGGAACGCTGTTTTCATTTAATCCCAGCAATTCGTCCTATACCAAACTGCGGGATTTCGACGGTTCGAATCTTGGTGCCCGTCCCAAAGGCGGACTTACGCTGGCATCGGATGGCACGATCTTCGGCATGACCTCAGCCGGGGGAACGTTTGACCAGGGCGTTATTTTTTCATATGATCCGGGCCTCGATGCCTTTAACAGGAGATACGATTTCGATGGCACTATCGGGACTGCTCCATACGGGGAGATGGTCGAGTACAACGGCACATTCTATGGCCTCACAAAGTATGGCGGCAACTTCAACGACGGGGTGCTCTTTGAGTATGTCGTCGGATCGTCGTTCGATGTCTATGTGCATTTTAACAACGTTGATGCGGCCTTCGGCGGTGAGCCTGGTGGCTCGCTTGTTTTGGGCAATGACTTAATCTTCTATGGCGTTACGTCAACTGGCGGATCCTTTGATGCCGGAACATTGTTTTCGTACAATCCTTCCAACCGTGCCTTTCAGAAAAAGGCTGACTTCGATATGGGATTGACGGGAGGCAAACCGACATGTACTCTTGTCAAAGGGTTTGGGGACCGGCTTTATGGTTTCGCGCCATACGGAGGAATTGGAGGCTGGGGATCGATCTTCGAGTACAATACAAGTCTTCAGACGCTTGAGAAAAAATTAGACTTCTCGCCCGCTACGGGATCGTCGCCAAGAAATGGCTCACTGCTTCTCGTGCCTGATCCCCCTGCGATCACAAGCTTCTCACCATACAGCGGTCTACCTACATCCACCGTGACGATCACGGGCTCGAATTTTAGTCCGTCCACCACAGACAATATTGTCTTCTTCGGTCCAGTGAAGGCCACGGTCGCTACAGCGACACCGACTCAGCTCGAAGTTGTCGTTCCTTACGGAGTTGAGTATGGTCCAATAACTGTTACAGTTGCCGGACTCACTGCGGAATCAAAAACTCCATTTACACCAGGGAGTTTCTCCACCAGTTGGATACCCAGCAGTTTCACAGCGCCCGCGAACCTCTCAGCGGGCAGTGACCCTAAACGTTCGGTCATGGCAGACCTCGACCGCGACGAGCAACCGGATGCTATCGTTGCCGGGTCTAGTGGCAGCATTGTACACGTGTATAGAAATATAAGCACCATTGGAATTCCGAACTTTGATGTGCCAGCAGATTTTGTTACGACAGGAAGCCCCTATACAGTCGACGCTGCCGACATTGATGGCGATGGCCGCCTTGACGTGCTCGCCGCTTGCGGCGCTGGTTACGTAAGTATTCTCAGAAACCAAAGCAGCGGCCCTGGCAGTATTTCTTTTGCGTCGTCGGTTAACGTACCGTTTGGTAACAGCTGTGTCTCGCTGACTACAGCTGATATCGATGGTGATGGAAAGTTGGATGTGATCGCAGTGGGGGGCAATGCCTCGGTTGCCGTTATGAAGAATAATTCTGTTCCCGGCCAGATAATTTTCGCTCCTAGTTATGCCTATTCGGTTGGAGCCATTGATGGAAACTCCCAGTTGTGGGATGTAGCCGCCGCCGACGTTGATGGCGATCAGAAGATTGATATCATCGTACCGATACCCGATAATCCTTCGTCAAGTTCCACGGTTGCCATCCTCCGCAATATCTCGACACCGGGCCTTATTGACGTGACTACTTTCGCACCGAACATTAACCTCCCAGCGCCTGGTTACTCTTCAGGTGTGGACGTGGGCGACCTCGATTTTGACGGCTTGCCTGAGTTAGTGATCGGATCGTCGAATGAGGTAAGCACCCTGAGGATATTCAAGAATTTTTCATCAATTGGTTTCCTGAACTTCAGCGCCGCGATCCCAATGCCAAATCCCTATGCGGTCTGGGACCCAAAGATTGCCGATGTTGACGGTGATACGCGGATGGACATCATGGCCGGGCTCACAGCCCAGGGTCGGGTCGTTGTGTTCAGGAATGAATGGTTGGGTGGAACCTTCGACGCATCGCAATTCTCAAAATCTGTGGTGCAGACAGGTGGCAGCCCGCTGAGTATGCACATCGTGGACCTCGACAAGGATCTCAGGCCCGATCTGGTAGTCGCCAATGAGGGACTTTTTCAATTACAATGGTTCCCCAACATGAATGGCATTCCGCCTCCGGTCGTCACATCGGTCACTCCAGGCGTTGGGCTTGTGGGAAGCTCAGTCGTAATTAGCGGGTCGAACTTCTCTTCGACTAACAATACTGTGTCCTTCGGCGCAACACAGGTTACGAACGTCACCAGTCCGTCTTCGACGTCGATTACAGTTGCGGTTCCGGCAGGCGCTACGTTTGCTCCAGTTTCAGTAACAGCCGATGGTGGGACGGGAAGCAGTGAGGGTCCATTTTTCCCTGACTTCGCAACTGCGACCACATTTAGTTCAAGCTCTTTCGCCGCGAAGAGCGATTTTTCAACTGGTACGTCGCCGCTGATATTGTCTGTTGGCGACCTCAATGCCGATGGATTGAGCGAAGTAGTGGTGGCCAACATTGGCAATGCGACAATATCCGTGTTGAAAAATTCAAGTACGTCCGGATCGCTAAGTTTTTCGGACCAGGGTTTCGGTACCCCATTCGCTCCAGTGATGACAGCCGTAGGTGACATCGACGGAGACCATCGTCAGGACTTCGTCTCAAGCAGCAACGATGCAGTGTTGGTATTCCACCACACAAACACATCGGGAACGATTTTGCCGACAACCTTCACGAGGGTAGACCTTTCCATGGCGGCGAGCACAGACGGAATAGCACTGTCTGACATAGACAGAGATGGCAAGCCCGATATCGTCGCCTCGAGTGCGGCAGGCAATCTCATTTTTGTCATCAGAAATCAGACTTCACCGGGAGTCGTTGGATCCTCCGATTTTGAACAAGCACAGGTGCTGGCCACACCCTACTCTCCGACCTTCGTTGCCGTCGATGACCTTGACGGAGATGGGAGGCCTGAAATTCTGGTCGGATACAGTGCCTCCGCTTCAACTTTTTCCATATTTCAAAACTTTAACGATAAGGGGGAAATATTCGCTTCCGAATTCAACCGCATTGACTTCAATGCGGTGACGCGACCTCACGGGGTGGCACTCGCCGATGTGGATGGCGACGACAAGACTGATATTCTCGTGGCTGACTTCGATGGAGCGAATGTCGGCGTATTGAGAAATGTAACGATTGGCCCAGGTGTGATTTCGACTGCGTCATTTGCGACCGTGGTTAACTACGCAACCGGTGCAAACCCTTCGAGTGTTGCGGGCGCTGATATTGACGGCGACAACCATCCTGACATCCTTACCGCCAATGCTACTGACGGAACTGTTTCTGTCCTCAGGAACAATATTTCAGCGCCGGGGCCATTGACTGCAACGTCTTTTGATAGCAAGATTGATTTCACGGTGGGCCCTAATCCAAGGAGCGTCGCTGTTGCAGATGTTGATAATGACGGCACGCCCGATATCGTGGCATCCTCGACGGATAACAATACGGTGGCAATTCTCTTAAACCAAAATAAACTTGGAGTTCCTGTACTTGGCTCAGCGAGCAACGTACTCGCCCAGGGCTTCGATGTGAGTTGGGGAACAGTCACCAATGCTACTGGCTATCGCATCGATGTGTCAACCGACGGTTTTGTCACAATGTTTCCCGGTTACGACAATCTCCAGACCGCGGGAACCTCTTTGACGATTACCGGCCTGACGCCTGGGCTGACCTACTCAGTCCGAGTGCGTGCGGAGAACCTGACGGGTTCTTCGGAGAACTCAAACGTCCAAGTTGTCACACTTGTCCCCGAAGCACCAGTAATCTCAGCAAGCAGCATCACACAAACATCATTCGTTGCCAATTGGACAAGTCCCCCCGGTGCAACGGATTATTATCTCGATGTATCCACCGACCATTTTGCGACGTGGCTCACCAACTACGAAGGCCGCACCGTCACCGCCAGTGGCAACATGGAAGTGGTCACGGGCCTCTCAGCGGGTACAGAGTATCAATTCCGGGTCTATGTTTCCAACCTGGCAGGTTTTTCTCCTTTTCCCATCGAAGTTACCGTCTTGCTCATTCCGCCTGACCCAGTCGCGACAGCTGCGACTGCAATTGGCCAAAACTCATTCACCGCAAACTGGACGTCATCCTTAAATGCCGACGGATACCTGCTCGATGTGTCGGTTGATGACTTTAACACGTTCGAGACTGGATATGAAAACCTTCCGGTCAGTGGCACTTCCCAGGTTGTGACAGGATTGCTCCCGGGAGGTACGTATAAATATCGTGTCCGTTCTCTCAATGGATCGGGCACGTCTGGGTATTCCAATGACATCACAGTGTCAACTGCGTCCGATGGCCCGGTCGCAACAGCTGCCACAAACCTGGCTTCAAATTCCTTCACAGCGAACTGGGATGCAGTGGGTGGTGCGACCGGATACCAGTTGGATGTTTCTGAAGATAACTTTGTGAGCAATCTCCCATCGTACGACAACTTGCCCGTTGCCGGAACTTCACAAACTGTTGCCGGCCTCACTGGCGCAACGAACTATCAGTACCGTGTGAGGGCGACGACCGTTTCGGTACCAACTGGAAATTCAAACATTATCTCCGTACTGACCACTCCGTTGCCTCCTAGCGTCAAGCCTGCAGGTGGGATTGCTGAGAAATCGTTCACTGCCCTGTGGACCGCAAGTGTTGGGGCCACCGAATATCAACTGGATGTCTCGAACGATGGTTTTGCAAACATGGCACCAGGCTATGACAATGCGTTCGTCGACGGTTCGGCAACCTCATTCCTTGTAGACAACCTGATATCAGGTGATACCTACGAATACAGGCTTCGGGCCGTCAATGCTTCTGGGCCATCTGCAAACTCAACTGCCGAGGCTGTCACCCTTGTACCTGGTGCTCCGAACGCAAGCCCTTCCGCCCAGGTGACCCAGACGACATTTACTGCAGAGTGGGCACCGGCACTGGGTGCGCAGTCGTACTTGCTGGATGTTTCCAACGACAACTTTGTTGGGGTGCTCCCGGATTACAACCAGCTTTTTGTCAGCAGCAATACGCAGGAAGTTATAGGCCTCACGGCTGGAACAGAGTATCAATTCCGCGTGAAGGCAGTCAATGATAACGGTCAGTCAGGGTACTCGAACGAGGTCACGGTGGTCACCAGACCACCCGATCCTGTGGCAACCCCTGCCACCTCCATTACGGCGACATCATTTGTTGCGAATTGGAACTCTGCGACAATGGCCACTGAATATCGCATCGACGTATCCGCCGATAATTTCACTACCCTTGTGACCGGCTATGACGATCTCCTCGTTGCTTCCACCTCGGTAAGCGTAACAGGATTGACACCCGGAACGACGTACAAATATCGCGTCCGTTCCGCCAATGCTTCCGGTGCATCGGGAAATTCAGCCGATGTTACTGTCTTGCTTATTCCTCCGGCGCCAGGTGTATCCGAAGCGACTTTGACGGACGACACGTCTTTCACGGCCAACTGGATTCCAGTCAACGGAGCAAGTGAATTCCGGCTGGATGTTTCCTCGGATAACTTTACAACAGCACTGACGGGTTACGATGATCTCCATGTTACCCTAACCGCGCAAAGTGTAACTGGTCTTGACGCGGGGCAGACGTACAAGTACCGCGTCAGAGCGGTCAACACTTCAGGAACTTCGGTGAATTCAAATGAGGTCTCGGTAATAACCATTCCACCGCCGCCTGATGTAACGGCAGCCACGCTCATTGAGCAGACTTCATTTACGGCCAACTGGGATGCCGCGGACGGGGCCGACAATTATTTTATCGATGTTTCCAAAGACTCGTTTACGTCGAATGTTCCTGGCTACAATAATCTCCAGGTCACTGGACTTTCGGTTAATGTAACAGGACTTGACCCAGGGGGCATCTATGAATATGTGGTTCGGGCGGCGAATGCATCAGGTAGTTCGGTCAACTCGTTCCCTGAAATAGCGAAACTTAAGCCTGCCAATCCGCTTGCCCAACCAGCGCTTGGTATTGGTCCTACGTATTTTACCGCTAACTGGAATGCAGCTGACGGGGCCCAGATCTACCGCCTCGATGTTTCCTCAGATGACTTTGCCAACATGGTGCCGGGGTATGATGACCTGATTGTAAACGACGTCGCACAGGACGTCGTGGGCCTCACAGAGGGAGTTCCGTATAAGTATCGCGTTAGGGCAGAGAACCCTTCCGGGCTATCGGGAAACTCTAATATTATTGCTGTTACGCTGGGTCTGGCAGCGCCCGTTGCCACGGATGCCACCAATGTCACCCAGACTTCCTTCACGGCGAATTGGGGCACGTCGGTTGGTGCAATGGAGTATCGTGTCGACGTTTCCGACAACAACTTTGTTTCCAATCTCCCAGGCTACGACGACGCGACTGTTACAGGAACATCCTTGATTGTTTCCGGACTCACAACAGGCTCATCCTATAGGTACAGGGTGCGCGCGAAGAATGTCAGTTCGACTTCTATCAACTCGAATGAAATTGTAGCCACGGTTTTGCCCGGGACGCCAATAGCAACGGCCCCCACAGGTGCAACGCTTACGTCTTTCACAGCCAACTGGAACAGCGCGACCGGCGCCGCTAATTACCGTGTAGATGTTTCGGATGACAATTTTGTCACAATACTTTCGGCCCACGACAACGAATTTGCGTCCGGCACGTCGTTGCTTATTTCCAATCTGACGAGCAACGTCACTTACAAGTACAGGGTAAGGGCAGAAAATGCAGGTGGTGCTTCTCCCAATTCCAATGAGGTGAGCGCCTTGACCTCGCCGTTGCCGACGATCGACACCTTCGAGCCTGGCGGTGGTCCGATCGGCACAACCGTGACAGTAAACGGATTCAACTTTGTTTATCCCCTCACGATCACTTTCAATGGTGCGGCATCTGTTGAAGTTTCATCTGGGACTGCAACCAGTTTCACCGTGAATGTTCCCACAGGTACGACAACGGGTACTTTTAGCGTGGAGGTAGAAGGGTTGACTGACGAGAGCACTGACTCGTTCCTTGTTGATGCGACCGCGCCGCTGATCACAAAACCCGCCAACGGCCTGGTGACAGCCGGAGACTATGAAGTTGTCGTTACGATTACCGACGCTGAATCGCAGGCGAGCATCAACGGCAAAGTTCACTACCGATCTGTCGCAGGCGCAGCAGCTTACGACGAACTCGATCTGGTGCGCGACGTTTTGACTACGACCTACAAGGCAACCATTCCCTCGGCAGACATTACCGAAAGCGGTGTTGAGTACTATATCACGGCCGATAGTTATGGCGGCTCCGGAACAATGACAGGACCGAATGTGATCGTGCAAATTAATGTTTCAGATGCATCAGGCCTGGTCATTCCGTATAACGCCTTTGGTGATGGCATAAGGAACTATAGGATAATATCTATACCCCTGGACCTCACCACAAAGACCGTTTCATCCGTATTCGTCGATGACCTTGGCGCGTACTCGCGAAAGAACTGGCGCGTGTCGCATTGGAACAATGGAGCTACCGCAGAATACACTGAACAGTCGAACCTAGCTGTTGGTGAGGGGTATTGGCTTATCGTCAAGGACAATGTGGCCGCGATTGATACGGGCCCGGGAAAAACAGTTTCGGTCACGCAGGCGGCTCCATTCACAATCACTTTGAAGCCGGGATGGAACCAGATTGGAAATCCCTACAACTTTAACCTCTACTGGGCAGATGTAGCTAACGCCAACTCTGGCGAGACATTTAGCAGCACAGTGAAAACGTACGGAGGTAGTGGATTTTCTAATGGGGGTATTTTGAATAGAATGGAAGGTGCGTTCGTCAAGAATACAGGCACGTCCGATATTGATCTTGAAATCCCCACGAAAAAGAATCCCTTGGCAGGGGGGCGTATTGAAAAAATTGAACAACCTATCGATGGCGAAAACTGGATAGTAGACTTGCGGGTGACGCAAGGGGAATACGTTAACGCTATTTCCGGCTTTGGAATGAACAAGGAATCGAAGGAAGGAATTGATCGCTTCGATGACTACACATTACCGCGCTTCTTTGATAACTGGATTGAGCTCAACCACACGAGGAAGAGCGATGACGATGCGATCGCCATCGACGTCGTGCCTACTGCTAAATCGTATGTATGGGAGTTTGATATAGAATCAAACTTTGATGGAGAGATGATGTCCCTTGAGTGGGATAACGCACACTTCGGCAACAACGGCAAGACTTTGATACTATGGGATGAACAGCTTCAGTTGGGCACCGACATGAGGAAGGCGAGTCGTTACGAGTTCAATCGCCTCCAGTCGCGCAGGTTCAAGGTATTTTTCGGTGATTCGGAAGAGATTGCAGACAAAGCGGTGGCCACAAGGCTTGTGTTCCACAGCGTGTCTCCCAATCCAACGGACGGTGATGTGAAAGTAGCCTTCTCAGTGCCAAAGGCAGGGAAAGTCACGTTCGACGTGTATGACCTTCTTGGACGCAAGGTGTGGAGCGACTCAGGCTCTTACGAAAAAGGATATCACGAAGTCGACCTTACCGGAAGATTCACTTCAGGTTTGGGCATGGTGATCATGCAGTTGGGCATGGGGTCCGACCTTCAGCAGAAACGCCTGCAAATCAGGTAGTTATATCCAAGTGACTACCGGCTATAGCGGGGGCAGGCCGTTGACAATTTGGCTATCGCCAGCAGTTGACAATTCGCGACACAAATGACATCTCTTGCTTCCAGCTTGTCGACTGCTTCCGACGACAGTCGGAATTGTCAACTGCCATCTGAACACTTACGTCACCTGGAGCAACGACTGTGCAAGGTATCCCCGAATCCCTTTCAAAGCGCTGAAAGCCGCTCTTCCAGCATCCTGATCTTCGCTTCAGCATCAGCTTTCTTTTTGCGTTCGTTGTCCAGCACGTTTGCCGGCGCGCCGCTAACGAAGCGCTCATTCTCGAGCTTCTTGTTCACCGACACGAGGAACCCGCGATGATAGTCAATGTCCTTCTGGATCGTCTCGCGTTCCTTGTCTGCATCGATCTTTCCTTCAAGAGGCACCGTGAATTCATTCGAGCCGGAAAGGAAGGATGCCCCCGAGGGCTTGCTGCCACCGGTGGTGAGCTCGCTGATATTTCCGAGCTTCTTCACTACAGGCAGGAATGTCTCTACTTCAGGGGATTTTTCTTTTTGATGCAGTGAGAGAACCTCGCGGGGTGAGATCCCACGGTCACTTCTTGTCTTCCTGATCTGCGTGATCACCTGGAAGGCGACATCCGCCTGAGCAAGTAAATTATTGTCAAAAGCTCCCGCCTTTGGCCATTCAGCGATAATCAGGGATTCGTTATCCTTTCGATCGTTCAATTCACTCCACAGTTCTTCAGAGATGAATGGCATGAAAGGGTGAAGGAGTTTCAGCACAGATTCAAAAAACCTCACCGCGTTATTGTATGAGGCTCGGTCGATCGGTTTGCCGAACTCTGGCTTGATCATCTCCAGGTACCACGAGCAGTACGCATCCCATACCAGGTTGTAGGCGGTCTTCAACGCGTCGGAGATCCTGTATTTGATGAAATGGTCTTCCAGCTCTGTGATGGTCTTGTTGAGCTGTGACTCAAACCATTTGTTGGCGATCTGACTCGCTTCCGGTACCGCTCCGTCCGCGATTTCCCATCCCTTCACCAGGCGGAATGCATTCCAAATCTTGTTTGCAAAGTTTCTTCCCTGTTCACAGAGTTTTTCGTCGAACAACAAATCGTTGCCCGCAGGCGAGCTGAACAGCATACCGGTGCGCACGCCATCGGCTCCGTACTTTTTCATCAGCTCCAGGGGATCGGGCGAGTTGCCGAGCGACTTCGACATTTTTCTTCCAAGGGTGTCGCGCACGATGCCGGTGAGATAAACATCTCCGAACGGACGCTGACCCGTGTATTCATATCCCGCAATGATCATGCGTGCAACCCAGAAAAACAGGATTTCGGGCGCTGTCACCAGGACCTGCGTGGGGTAATAATAAGAGAGGTCCTTGTTAGCCGCTACGTTGATCTTGCCTGTTGCCTTGTCGAAATATTCGTCGCTGAAGCCATTGAACACCTGTGTTGGCCATAGCCACGACGATGCCCACGTGTCGAGCACGTCGCTGTCTTGTCTGAGATCTCCAACTGTCAGCTTCTTTCCCGATTTGCTGATGGCCAGCTTCAGCGCTTCGTTTTCCGATTCGGCTACGACGTAATCATTCTCGCCTGGTCCAAAGTAGTACGCCGGAATGCGATGTCCCCACCACAGCTGCCGCGAGATGCACCAGTCGCGAACGTTGTCCATCCAGTGACGGTAGGTGTTCTTGAACTTCGCAGGATACAACTTGACGTCGTCATTCTCGACTGCTTGTGCTGCCCGTCGCGATATCTCCTTCATCTTCACGAACCACTGCAACGACAGCCGAGGCTCGACCACAGTGTTGGTTCGTTCCGATCTTCCTATCCTGGTAACAAACTCTTCCTCTTTCTCGATGAGTCCTGCCTCACGCAGATCCTTTACAATACCCTTGCGTGCAACAAAACGATCGACACCAAAGTATTTCGGCAACTCGCATTTCTCATTGAGGGTGCCGTCCTCATTAAGTGTGTCGATAACAGGCAACTTGTGCCTGAGGCCGATCTCGTAGTCATTGACATCATGAGCAGGAGTTACTTTCAGGCATCCTGTTCCGAATGCTTTATCAACGTAATCATCGGCAATCACGGGTATTTCCCTCCCGATAAACGGCACAAGGATCGTTTTGCCAATCAGCTTCTTATAGCGTTCGTCGGTTGGGTTCACAGCAATGGCCACATCACCCATGATAGTCTCCGGCCGTTGCGTGGCAATAACAATGAAGTCCTTGGTGCCTTTGACCTGGTAGCGAACAGAGTAGAGGATCGACTTTTCTCCGTCTTCGTTGTAGAGCACCTCTTCATTGCTGAGTGCTGTCTTCGCTTCGCAGTCCCAGTTGATCATCCGCAGTCCGCGGTAGATATATCCTTTCTTGTACAGGTCGACAAACACACGGATAACGGCCTTGTAATAGTCCGGATCCATGGTGAATGCCGTGCGTTTCCAATCGCATGAAGCGCCCAGCTTTTTCAGTTGATCGAGAATGATGCCGCCGTATTTCTCCTTCCATTCCCAGGCGTATTTCAGGAACTCTTCGCGGCTGAGATCCGATTTTTTGATCCCTTTTTCCCGGAGCATCGCCACCACCCTTGCCTCCGTTGCAATCGACGCATGGTCCGTACCCGGCACCCAGCAAGCCTCCTTGCCTTCCATTCGGGCCTTGCGGGTCAGGACATCCTGGATAGTATTATTCAGCATATGCCCCATGTGCAGGACCCCGGTCACATTCGGCGGCGGTATCACGATACAGAATGACTCCTTATTCGGGTTTGGATGGGAGTAGAAAAAACCCTTGTCCAGCCAGAACTGGTACCATTTGTCTTCGACAGACGAGGGGTCATATTTGGTTGAAAGGGACATATTCCGTGCGCTGAGTGTGTACTCGTTCCCCGCTCTATTTTTTGGGCGTGGAGGGCAAAAATAGCTGAATTTGACCGCCTGATAAGGGCTTTGGACCCAATTTGGATTCTGTGAAATCCGGCAGGGGGTGTGGCATCGTATCTTTAAGAAACCCTCCACCATGGAAAAGACGCTCTCTCTCGAGGATAACCGCGCCGAAAGCATCCAGTACAAGCAGCTCTGGAGCCTGGCCGCGATGTATGCATCGATTATTATCGGATGGATCGCCTACCACAACTACCAGCCCAAGCTCCTCGTCAAGTTCAACTTTACCGAATACGCTCTTTTACTTACGATCGCGCAATCGCTGATCCTCGTGATCACGCCTCCTATTGCCGGACGTCTCGGCGACAGGTTCCGTTTCTCCCAGGGTCACCGCCTTCCGATTATCTCTACGGGCATCAGCTTCGCTGCAATGGTGTTCATGGCAGTGGCCTTTACACTGCTCAGCAACCCCGGAGAGTATTTCAAATGGGTGTTGCCGATTCTGATTGTTCTCTGGCTGGTGGCAATGAGCATCTTCACCAGTCCGGCCCTGTCAACCCTGGAGCTGTTTACTCCTGTTGAAAAGCTTCCGAGTGCGATGGCTGTGATTACCATTGTAGGCAATCTCATCTATTCGCTTGAGCCCGTCATCGTCGATATCATCGACTACATCGGTGCACCCCTCACTTTTGTAGCAGGCGGTGTTGTCGTGTTTTTGTCAGGATATTCGCTGAAGCAAAACTCCCTCGGATTGTTCCAACAGAATGCCGGCAGACCCCGTGCAGTTTTCACATTCGACACGCGCAAGTCTCCCTATGGGTACATCTTCTTTCTGGGCGCTGCTCTGGGACTTGCGACGACGGCATTGTTCAAATTCTTTCCTGCATCGCTGGAAGGAGCCTTCGGTTCATGGTTTCACCTGGAGGGAAAGTGGTTTGTCGTCATCATTCTCCTCATCTCTGCGGTTGTTTCGTTGCCAGCCAGCCGCATCACCATTAAATATGGTACGGTGCGGGTGTTTCGCTACAGCCTGATTGTAGCCCTGGTGAGTATCATAGGCGTGGTACTTTTTCCATGGCCGTTGTTGTCTCTGCTGTTTGCCCTGGTGTTCGCGTTGAGTTTTACCACGCTTTCTGTGAGTTCGCTGCCATTGGCCATTAACGAGGCGAATTACTATGAGAAAGTATTCTGTGTGGGGATTTTCTTCAGCGGCGTCGAATTGTTCGATGGTATCGCCGATATCCTGATCGCGTCTATCTGAATTATTGCATCCTGATCCGCCAGTTGGAAGGGTAGAGGTTGTTAATCCGCTTGTCGAGGGCGTTCACCCAGCCGAGGGCAGTGCCTTCAAATCTCACAAGGCAAAATCCTCTTTGTGAAGGAAGAACGTCTATGGTCTCCTTTCTCAGATATTGGAGCGCCTGCTCCCTGTTGAGATCAATTATAGGAAACTGCGTGTGATCGAGGTCAACACAAAGTGCTGAGGCGTGCTCGGGTACAAGTTTTCCATGCTTGTCGGTGTACAATGCAACGCCCCGTGTAACGATGTTGAGATGTTGAGAGAACGAATCAATATCGTCGGCCAGTTCCGCCGGCAGCGCGATCACCAGTTCTTCGCGCTGAGTTGTGGTGAAGTCTCCCTTCAACCACTGTGACAATCCTTTCCTCGCCGGCTCTCGTCGCTTGTTTCTTATTACCGAAGGATCATCGGCATGTTCGTTCTTTCGCATGGCGGAAAGGAAGAATCCTTCGCCGTCGAGGCGATGGGGGAAGAAACGATATCCTTTTATAGAACCTTCCGAAACCTCTTCTATACCCTGGCTGCCCGTTAGTGAAACAAAAGACAGCGCATGTCTTTCACTCAGATGTTCCAGATTTACTTCATTTTCGTCACGATTGTATGTGCAGGTGCAATAGATAAGGAGCCCTCCTTCCTTGAGGGAAGGCCAGACATCCGCGAGGATGCGACGCTGTCGCGATGAGCAAAGGGCTACATGTTCAAGCGACCACTCGGCTATCGCTTGAGGATCCTTTCGGAACATTCCTTCTCCTGAACAAGGGGCATCGATAAGGATAACGTCGAAAAATCCGCCGAGCCTGGCAAACGCCGATGGATCGTTGTTGGTGACAACAACATTGGGATATCCCCACTTCTGGATATTCTCAGAAAGTATGTTGGCACGGCTGCGGATTGTTTCATTGGAAACCAGTAGGCTCCCGGGAGCAAGCAGGCTCACGAGATGCGTTGACTTTCCACCGGGTGCGGCGCAGAGATCGAGCACCCGGAGTGGTTGTTTGAGATCGATCGATTGCCGGAGAGCTTGCTCCACGAACATGGAGCTCGGTTCCTGAACGTAGTAGGCACCGCCATGAAAATGAGGATCCAGGGTGAATGAGGGACGCTGTTCAAGGTAGAGGCCGTTGTTGCACCACGGCACTTGTTTGCCTATAACATGTGTCGTGTTCTTTCGCGGATTGAGCCGTATGCTCACGGGTGCTGGGCCAGTTATCGCTTGCATGAACGCATCGCATTGAGTACCAAGCAAACGTTGCATCTGCACTGTGAACTCGTTTGGGATGACTGGGTTCTGCGGGATCATGCTGGCCTTCAATTTAGCAACTCTTTGATCCCTGCCAACGACTCAACTTCCAACTCTCCACACAAGTAGAGAAACTGATTCATTTTCTTTCCCTATTTTTAATCATGATCAACAGCAATGACCCGAAACTCAAGAGCTGGGTTGATGTTGCAAAAGATTCAGACTTTCCTATTCAGAACCTGCCGTTTGGTATTTTCAAGACGCGAGATTTTTCTGCAGTTGCCGGCGTGGCCATCGGCAACTTCGTGGTGAACCTCGCATCCCTCCACGAGCACAACCTTTTCCAAGATCTGGACTTACCGCAGGGTATATTCAACAGGCCATACCTCAACGACCTATTTGCATTGGGGCGTCAACATTGCGGCAGAGTTCGTGACCGGGTTTCAGAACTCCTTCGTCACGACAACGACGAGCTGCAATCCAATAAAGCACTAAGGAAAATTGCTGTGATCCCAATAGGCGACATCCGGATGCAGATGCCTGTTCTTATTCCGAACTACACAGACTTTTATAGCAGCGAGGAGCATGCGACGAACGTGGGTAGCATGTTTCGTGATCCAAAGAACGCCTTGCTTCCCAACTGGAAACATTTGCCCGTGGCCTACCATGGCCGTGCCTCCTCGATCGTTGTTTCAGGGACAGACATCCGGAGACCAAAGGGACAAATCAAGGATGCCGGCAGCGACGTGCCGCATTTTGGACCGACCTCGAGATTGGATATGGAACTCGAAATGGGCTTTATCACTTGTCGCGAAAACAAACTGGGCCAGGCCATTCCAGCGCATGAGGCCGAGGGCTATATCATAGGCTTCGTGCTGTTCAATGATTGGTCGGCCCGTGACATCCAGCAGTGGGAATATGTGCCCCTTGGACCATTCCTGGGTAAAAACTTTGCGTCGTCCATGTCTCCCTGGGTTGTGACGCTCGATGCACTGGAACCTTTCAGGACGGTTGGACCGGAACAAGTGCCTCACGTATTGCCGTATCTGGCAACGCATGGGCCCAATCATTTTGATGTTACCCTTGAGGCGTTTCTAAAGATCGCCAATGACACTACGACCATTTGCCGAACCAATTTCAAATACCTCTACTGGAATATCCGTCAGCAGCTAGCACACCATACCGTCAATGGCTGCAATGTGCAGGTAGGCGATTTGTATGCATCGGGCACCATTAGCGGTCCCTCACCTGGTTCTTACGGTTCACTGCTTGAACTTTCATGGAACGGGCAACGGCCGCTGCATGTCGGAAATCAGTTGAGAACATTTCTTGAAGACGGCGACACTGTGGTGATTCGCGGCCATGCCGAAAAGAATGGTGTCCGCATCGGCTTTGGGGAGTGCAGTGGAAAGGTGTTGCCAGCACAATAGAAATATGATTGTCGATCCAAAGGAAACGCCGAATCCGAAACTACATGGATACCTGCTGGGCGCGGTGGTGCCCCGGCCGATTGCATTTGTGAGTACGATTGATAAGGAGGGTCGTGTAAACCTTAGCCCTTTTAGCTTCTTCAATGTTTTCAGCTCCAATCCGCCGATCATGGTGTTCTCACCTTCCCGCCGCGGACGTGACAACACAACCAAGCACACGTACGACAATGTGAAGCAGGTGCCTGAAGCCGTGATTAACATCGTCAACTACTCTATCGTGGAGCAGGCATCGCTGGCAAGCGGCGAATATCCGAACGGCGTGAATGAGTTCATCAAGGCTGGTTTTACGGAAGAGCCATCACAACGCGTGGCCCCTCCTCGTGTGAAGGAGTCTCCGGTTGCCTTTGAATGCAAAGTTATTCAGGTGATGGAACTCGGCTCGGGCGGAGCAGCCGGAAATCTGGTGATATGCGAAGTGCTGTTGATGCGTGTTCACGACGAAGTACTGGATGCGCAGGGACGTATTGATCCGGTCAAGCTTGATGCAGTGGCGCGCATGGGGCAGGAATATTATTGCAGGGTGATCCCGGAGAGCATCATCACCATTCCGCGTCCCGGTGAAAAGCCCGGAGTTGGATTCGACGCAATACCGGAGTGGATCAAAAATGATTCGTCATTTACCGGGAATGACCTCGCCAGACTTGCCAGCCTCCCGCAATTGCCATCAGCAAATGAAATGAGTGTTTTTATGGGCAGCGCGTCGTTTGAATCTATGCTCGCGAACGGGCGCGAGGCGTGCATTCAGATGATACTGAATGCGGTTAGATCGGGGAAAACAGCTGAAGCCTGGGCAATCCTGCTCATCGCAGATCGCGTCCTCAAGATCTAGTCTTTGTACAACACAGCCTTTACAGCCTTCACGGTCTTGGCCACATTGGGAAGAATGGCCTCGATGAGTGTAGGTGCATAGGGCAGGGGTACGTCGAAGTTGTTGACGCGTTGAACGGGCGCATCCAGATAATCGAACGCGTGCTTTTGTACATGATAGGTGATCTCGGTAGCAATCGACGACAGCGGCCACGCTTCTTCGACGACTACGAGACGGTTTGTCTTCTTTACTGATTCGACGATCGCGGCATAGTCGATGGGACGCACGGTACGCAAGTCGATAACTTCGGCTGAGATGCCTTCCTTCTCGAGCTCAACGGCAGCGGCGAGCGCGACCTTCATGATCTTTCCGAACGACACGATTGTGACATCGGTTCCGGCCCTCTTGATATCGGCCTGACCTAGCGGTATGAGATATTCCTCTGTGGGCACTTCTCCCTTGTCGCCATACATGACTTCCGACTCCATGAAAATAACGGGATCATCGTCGCGGATGGCAGACTTCAAGAGTCCTTTTGCATCCTTGGGTGTGTAGGGGACAACCACCTTCAGTCCTGGTGTGTTGGCATACCAGTTTTCAAAATTCTGTGAGTGCTGAGCGGCAAGCTGGCCTGCGTTTCCCGTAGGTCCTCGGAAGACGACGGGAACGCTGAATTGCCCACCTGACATATTCCGGAGCTTCGCAGCGCTGTTGATGATCTGGTCGATGGCAACCAGTGAAAAGTTGAAAGTCATAAACTCAACGATGGGCCTGATGCCATTCATAGCGGCACCGACACCAATACCGGCAAATCCCAGCTCTGAGATGGGCGTATCGATCACACGACCGGCCCCGAACTCATCGAGCATGCCCTGGCTTACCTTGTAGGCGCCGTTGTATTCAGCCACTTCCTCACCCATCAGGAACACTTTTGGATCCCTTCGCATCTCCTCTTGCATGGCCTCGCGTAGCGCCTCTCTGAACTGGATTTCCCTCATACGATTGTTTTAAAACAAGTCTCTGCCTGCCGGCAGGCAGGGCGTAAAAATATCACCCGGAACTACAGGATGAAAGCCTTTGAAACGACTTTTCTGAACCCTCATAAATGAAAAGACCCCGGCTTTCTGACCGGGGTCTTCTGTATTGATCAGATCAGGTTATTTCAGGGCGTTCCTGAATGCTTCGTTCGTGCTGAACTTGGCAAACTCCAGATCTGTGAGAGCTTTTTCTTTCAGGCTAGGATCAGCTTTCACCGCGTTGGTGATGTTCGTCACAACACCGTCGGCATTGCCTGAGCGGGCAGCTGCAACGGCAGCGCCATAATGCGCGATAGCGAAGTTCGAATTAGCCTTGATCGCTTCGTTAAACGATGCAGACGCGTTCGTATAATCCTTGTTCAGGACTTGCGCCAGGCCTTTGTTAAAGCTGTTCACAGCTGTTGTCGAAGCCGAAGACTCTGAACGAACTGCGTCGTTGTACTTGGCCAGGTAGATCTCAGACGCTCCTTTTACTCCGTTCACACCGCGGGCAACATCGCTGCTTGCGCCGTTGAGAGCCTTTGTAGCGAGAGCATATGCTTTGTAAGCATTGCCTTTCCACAGTGCGATCGTAGCCAGGTTAGCGTTCACTTCAGGAGTCTCGCGGATTTTTGCAGCAAGGTCGAGTTGAGTCGCTGCCTTGTCTACGAGAGCAGATGCTTGTGAAGGATTTTCCATAGCCTGGCTGAGGTAAGTCGCGCCGAGGTTGTTGTGTGCGGCCCAGTTCGTGCCTTTCTTGGTGGCGGCTTCATAGATAGCAGCCTTTTCATCAAGTGAAGGCGTGAGCGTTCCGGCATACATCAGTTCTTCGTAGGAGAGACCTTCGAGGGATCCTTCATTCCTGGAGATTTGCTTTGCAAGCACGGAGATCTCAGAATCAGACTTCTTGTCCTTGATTGTGAGGATCTCGGTCTTCGCTGTACGCAAGTAGGTGTATATATCCTTGAACACTTTTTTGTACGTAGGCAGCTTGCTGAGTGCTTTTTCCTGAGCTTCGAAATCGCTACCGTTATTCACGATGTTCAGATAAGCATTCTTCTCATCTGCGGTGATTCCGGTGTAGTTCGCCAGCGCAGCCTTGAATTGAGTCCAGTCGTCAACAACTGGCTTCTGAATGAACTTGATGGAGTCGGCCTTGCCTTTGTAATCGTACTTCTTCATTTGAGCGCGATAGAATTTCTCGATCGCAGCAGCACGTTCGTTGGCAAGTTTGGTGTTGATCCGCTCGGCACCTTCAGGTGAGTGGGTACCAGTGATGGTTACGGTGCGCGTGATGTTCTTGGCAGCGATGAAGGCATCCAACTGCTTTCCCTTGTCACTCTTGATCTCAGAGGTGCGGAGCACGGACTTACCTTGCTCGAAAATGAAGTCAGGGATCACAACAGGAGTAATTTCCTCAGCGTTGTTATACCCGTGACCGGCAAATGCAGCATAGTAAGAGTTCTGAACCAATTTGGAAGTTGTGATCAAGCCAGTGGCAACATCCATACGAGGAGTTGACTTGGACTTGGTGCCTTTTGAAGCAACACCTTCCACTTGCAGAACACCGGTCTTGTATTCCGGCTTGTAAGGGAATGAAAACTGCTTGTTGGCCTTGGGTTGTTCAGTAGCAGATGCGGGATAATCCTCAGCCTTGAATACTACGGGCTCCATGGCAATTTCGCTGTCGCCGTATTTGTAGAAGGAATTCACCGTATAAGCGGTGCCTTTCTTCAGCATTTTCACCGGGAGGTTTGCAGACATCGTATAAGCTACGGTGTCCTTGTGCACTTCCAGTGGGTTGGGGTCGACTGTCAAATTTTGGTCTTTCGCCATCTTGACCATTTTGGGCAGTGTACAACCGGCAAAAGCGAACATTCCAATGACGAGGAATCCGTAGAGTAGTTTTCTCATGGACGTTGATTTAAAGGGTTAGATCTTTGGTGGCCTAAAACTAAGTTTCCGGGATTTTTTTTGCAATAATAGTCAAAAATATGAGAATTGGGCCGTTTTCGAGGCTCGCTACCCTTGCTTATATTTGCAGGGCGTTAATTTGTCGACAAACAGCCTTTTACTCAGGTAAAAGGATAAGATTACGGAACATATGGAAGGCATCGTGCGGAGGATACAGTCGTTTTTTGAAGAACATGCGTTTGGTGTGTGCACACGCCTGGGCGAAAAGCTCGGAATTGCGACTTCCTCGATCCGCCTCTTTTTCATCTATACTTCATTCCTGACGTTCGGCTCGCCGGTGCTCGTTTACCTAGGCCTGGCCTTCATCATGAACATGCGACGTCATCTTCGTCGCAGGACTACGATCTGGGACTATTAGTCCATAGCTCACGGAAGGTCTTTCTTCCCGCAATGAAATAACTCCATACGATCGAGCCATGAAACACGGGTTCAACGGATCGCGCGTCCAATTGTCTGCGCAATTGACCTCGTTGGCCTATGAGCCTGCCTAGTACCAGCAAGACAGAGATATGCGCTTTTAGTACGGAGAAGGATGCCCGGGGATGCCCGGCTAAAAACACAAGTGCGGCAACCCAATCAAGCAGTATGCGCAAAGGAAGCTTCCACAACAGCTCGCCGGAGCCCATATGCTTTAAGACAAGGAATAGCCCGTTTCTGAAATTGTAGTACACCTTCCTGGGATGACCACTTGACAGGGTTGCTCCACCCACATGGTAAACGCGGCTTTGTCCATAGTACATCACTTCGCGCCCCGACCGATGCAGTTTCCAGCAAAGGTCTATTTCTTCCATATGAGCAAAGAAGTTTTCATCCAGCCCACCCATTTCATGATAAAGTGCCGTACGAATGAAAAGGCATGCACCGGTTGCCCAGAAAATCGGCTGATCGTTGTTGTATTGACCGTGGTCTACTTCAGTGTTGTCAAAGACCCGGCCCCTGCAGAACGGATAACCCAGTGCGTCGACATATCCGCCCGCTGCACCGGCGTATTCGAATCGATCCTTCTGGTGAAATGATAGGATCTTCGGCTGTGCTGCCGCCACTTCAGGTCGCGATCGCATGGCGTGAATAACTGGCTCAAGCCATCCGGGTGTCACCAGCACGTCGCTGTTCAGGAGGACTGAATAGGTTGTCGCGACTTCCTTCATTGCGACGTTGTAGCCGCCACAGAATCCCAGGTTCGAAGGGATCCTGATCACCCTGACGTCTGGATGAGACGACCTTAGATAATCGATAGAGGAATCGGTAGACCCGTTGTCAGCGACGATGACCTGGGCAGGAGATGAGTGACGCACCACCTCGCCGAGGAATTGTTCAAGCAGCTGCCGTCCGTTGTAGTTCAGGATTACGACGGAAACGTCTGTCATCGCATGAAGCTACTAAGATCGAGGCCGGGTATGTTTGGTAGGATGCCTTCGGTACTCTTTTTCAATTCCTCTTTGGCGAGGAGTTCAGCTTCGTCGAGCGCTTTGTTCACTGCAGCCACGACAAGATCCTGAACGGTGGTTTGATCTTCGGCCTTGAGGATGGCCGGATCTATTTCAAGCTTCACCAGCTGTTTTTTTCCATTGGCAGTAGCCTTAACCCAGCCAGCCCCCGACTCGGCGGTGGTTTGCAGGTTGACCAGATTGTCCTGGGCCTGCCGGAGCCTGGCTTGCATCTCCTTGACTTTGCCCATCATGCTCATCATGTCCAACATAGGCGCAATGTTCAGAATTTAAGCTGCAATTATCAAAGGGTTTGTCACGGTGGCCGATTTTCCAATGACTGTCTTGATATTAGTCTGACGACTATAGTGGTCAGACCACTTTAGATCACGAAAATCGCCGTCAAAGCCAAATTCGCCTTGTCCGGTTTCCCTTACAAAAAATATCGAAAATCGTTTACGGTCGGACGGCTCCGACTAGTTCCGAATCAGCACGATCGTTCCCTCACGCGAGAACGTTTGGCCGGCGAGGTCTTTGATCTCAGCTTTCCACACGTAGGCTGACTCCGGCATGGGCAAACCTTCGCGCGTGCCATTCCACGGTTCGTTGTTTTCACTGGCAAACACGAGGATACCCCAACGGTCGAAGATGCGGATATTCATCTTGTCCACGTACTGGCCTGTGACGCGGAAGGAGTCGTTCAATGCATCTGCGTTGGGAGTGAAGGCGGTGGGGAAGGTGAGATTTACCTTCTTAGTAAAAGTCACAATGTTTGAAAAAGCAGTGCCGCTCCCTGTGTTGGGTGTGGCGACGACGCGATACGCGACAATCTGATTGGCGAGATCCGGTTGATCATCGACAAGGAAAGTGTCGAGCGCCATAGCAAACGTGCGGATCAGTCCGCCATTCATGTTGTATTTCTCAACTGTATAGGTCCTCACGCCATCCTTCCAGCCCTTGTAGTTCGTCCAGTTCAGTGTAACTACGTTGGCGTCGCTGATGGTTCCGAGGAGCCGCACCGGGCAAACGATCACGCCGGGTGCACTATAGTTTTGACATAGATCAGAATAACCAACCTGGTAGCAATATGCGCCATCAGTCGTGTAGGTCGCATCGGAATAGGTGACGTCAGTCGTAGCGGCGAACGATTCGAGTGAGGATCCATTTGAAGATCGCATGATTGTAAATCCGCTTAGTTTCAGCAAAGGATCCACCGTCCATGAGAGTTGCGCACCGCCATTGACAACTGAGGCGGTCACATCGTCCACCGCCGGATGCGTTAATGTCTTTTTGCCCACGCCGCATTGACTGAGCGAGGTGCTCGTCGCACCGCCGGCGTACGATACCATGATTTGATAACAGTATTCGATGTTGCAATCGTAGTCCTGGTCGTCGAAGAAGGGAGGCGTAACGGGAACACCGCTTGTTACTTGAAGAATTCCAGACGCAACCTCTTTGCGTTCTATTCTCACCGTAGTTGCCCCGGCTGTAGCAGTGCGCCAGGTCAGGTTGTTGACACCATTATTGAAGGCCACGTCGAAGTCCTGTGTGCAAACAGTGTTTGAATAGTTGTTGGAGTTTGTGCAGGGATCGAATGCGCTGAGGCGAAAGCAGTAGAAATTGGACTGCAACAACAGGTTGGAAACGTCGATTGTCGTTGTATTGTACACATTCTGCAGGACCTGGAACGCAGAGCCGTTGTTGATACCTATTTCCAGTCGATGCAGGATCTGTGAAGTGGCGACGACTGTAAGCTGAACGCTTGTATTGCTCGTTGCAGTAACGGCAGTTATCGAGGGACTCGGTATCGAGTTGAGTGTCGTAACGGCTTCATTCTTTGCCGTACAGTTATCTGCGGCGTTGGGGTCGCTGTCCTTTCCGCGCACGCCAATGTTGTAGGTGGCGGGTGATGCATTCGCGTAGTTGTGCTGGGCGATGGCATTGTTGCTGAAAGGGATCGCGACTTCCGGAGTGCCGTCGGCGAAATTGATGATGTACTGCTCATAGTTGTTGTCAACCACTTTGATCACAACATCATTGCTGCTGCAGCGATAGACTTCAAAATTGGGCTGGAGGTTTGGATCAACGGTGATGATGATATCATCTTGCGGGATACTCTGGTAAAGGACAGTGAGCGTATACGTGCCCGGCGTGGTGTAGGTGTGTTGAAAGGTGTTTTGAAGCTGCGCCGTGCCTTCGAATGTCATAAGACAAGGCTTGCCAGCAGTACACTCCCCCGTCGTCATCAGGTTTGTGTCGGTAATGTTGACGGTGAACGGCGCACATCCTTTGATCTTGTCGACCTGGAAATAACCGCGTCGGCTCGTCACCTGCGCAGCAGCCAACCCGCCTACAACCATCAGTAAAGTGACCAGCAAAACGTGTCTCACAACTCTAATTTAGCCTCCTTCAGGAACTTCTCCGCGGCAGAGATGTCGTCGTGGAGGGCGCGGTCCGTTTCAATAAACGAAACGCGGGTACGAAAATTATCCACCCAGCCGGCGAGAGCAGGAGAGGTTGGGAGAGGTTTCCTGAATTCCAGTGCCTGCGTAGCAGTGATCAATTCAATAGCCAGGATAGAATACAGGTTGTTCACCACCCTGTAAAGCTTGGTGGCACTGTTGGCACCCATGCTCACATGATCTTCTTGTCCGTTCGACGAAACGATCGAGTCGACAGAAGCGGGTGTGGCAAGCTGCTTGTTCTGGCTCACCAGCGATGCAGCGGTGTATTGCGGAATCATCAATCCTGAATTGATACCCGGATCGGCAACGAGGTAATTCGGCAGGTCGCGGGCACCGGAGATCAGTTGAAAAGTCCTGCGCTCGGAAATGCTTCCCAATTCCGCAAGTGCGATGGCGAGGAAGTCCATGGCAAGCGCCAGCGGTTGGCCGTGAAAGTTCCCTGCGGAAATGATCTGGTCTGCGGCGGGAAAAACAATCGGGTTGTCAGTAACTGAATTTACTTCCGTCAGCACGGTATTGGCCACATAGTCTATAGTATCATGCGTGGCACCATGGACTTGTGGTATGCAACGGAACGAGTAGGGATCCTGTACATGCTTTTTGGATTGAGCCGCGATTCGGCTTCCCCTTAAAAGTTGCAATATTTCGGCAGCTACAGCTTTTTGTCCGCGGTGTGGCCGCACATCGTGTACAAGCGCGTCGAAGGGTTCGAGCCGGCCATCGAAGGCATCGAGTGAAATGGCGCTGATGATGTTTGCCAGTTTGCGCAAGCGCAGTGAATGCAACACAGCCCAAACACCATAGGCGCCCATGAACTGTGTTCCGTTGAGAAGTGCCAGTCCTTCTTTTGCTTTGAGATGGATGGGTTCCCAGTTGAGCTCTTTCAGAATCTCTTTTCCTGAATAGGTTTTGTTCAGATAGTGTACTTCTCCTTCTCCAAGCAATGGCAGCGAAAGGTGTGCGAGCGGAGCGAGGTCACCCGAAGCACCTAACGAACCCATTTCGTAGATGCGCGGCAGCACACGCTGGTTGAACATGTCGATGAGCCTTTCAACAGTAGCAAGCTGTACACCTGAATACCCGCTCGATAGCGCGTGAGCTTTAAGAAACAGCATCAACAGTACGATCTCGCGGGGCACTTCGGGGCCGGTTCCGCATGCATGCGATTTGACCAGGTTGTCCTGGAGTTTTTCCAGCTGATCTTTTGGGATGTCACGATTGTAAAGCGAGCCGAAACCGGTGTTGATCCCGTAGATCGGATGCGCGGCATCTGCAAGCTTGTTGTCGAGGTACTCGCGGCACTGGATGATCTTTCGCCGCGCCTCTTCCGCCAAAGCAACTTTGGAATGGCCGTGCAGCACATGCTCCAGGTCACTGATGGTGATAGCCTTTGAAGATATCTGGTGTGTAGGATGCAGCAGCGACACGTTATTGTTTTGCCTGGATGTGTGACACAACTCCACTCAGATCAAACTTCTCCTGTTCGCCTGATCGAAGATCCTTCAAACCGTACTTACCCGTTTTCAATTCGTCGGAGCCTATGATGATCGCGAAGGGAATATTCTTGTTGTTCGCGTAGTCGAGTTGTTTGTCTATCTTTTTTTGATCGGGGTAGATCTCAGAAGAAATTCCGCGATCGCGCAAGGCCTTCAGTACTCCCAGGCCGTGTGTCATGCATTCCTTGTCGAAGTGGCAGACCAGCACGGTTGAAGTGCGCGTGGCATCCGCCGGGAACAGCTTCAGTTCATCCATTGCATCATAAATGCGATCGATGCCGAATGAGATCCCAACACCTGACAGCTTCTCTTTCGATCCAAATGACTGGGTAAGGTTATCATAACGGCCTCCTCCACTCACGCTGCCGATAGCAACGTCGTGCACTTTCACTTCGAAAATACAACCTGTGTAGTAGCTCAATCCTCGCGCCAGCGACACATCGAACTCAATGTGCGATTCATCGGAGCCATAGGATTCGAGCAGTGAGAACACTTCTTTCAGGTCCGTGAGTCCTTTTCGGCCTTTCTCAGACGCGGCAAATTGATTGGTGATGAATTCAAGTTTTTGTTTAGTCGTTCCCTTGAAGTTCAGCACCTCGAATACCTTATTGAGACTCTTGTCATCGAAGCCTTTTGTTGCCAGCTCTTCTTTCACCTTTGCTTCACCGATCTTGTCGAGTTTATCGATTGCCACAAAGAGAGCGCCTTCATTTTGTGATCCAGACACTTCTGCAAGACCCGACAATATCCCGCGATGATTCACTTTCACCGAGTAGCTCGCAATCTTCAATGCGCTGAAAACTTCTTTGATCATCAGGATAATCTCAGCTTCACAGATCAGCGAATCAGTTCCCACCACATCAGCGTCGCACTGATAGAATTCGCGATACCTCCCTTTCTGGGGGCGATCAGCGCGCCACACCGGCTGCACCTGGTAGCGCTTGAAAGGCAAGGCAATTTCGTGACGGCTCATCACCACATATCGCGCGAATGGAACGGTGAGGTCATAGCGCAATCCCTTTTCAGAAATGTCGGCGGTAACGGTCTTTGAGTTTTTTGACTCAAGCTTGTCTGCGGCGACATCCTTGAGATAGTCTCCGGAGTTCAGGATCCTGAACAGGAGTTGGTCGCCTTCTTCGCCATACTTGCCCGAAAGGGTACTCAGGTTCTCCATGGCCGGCGTCTCCAACGGCATAAACCCATACTTGCGAAATACGTCGCGTATACTGTCGAGGATGAGCTGCCGCTTGGCCATCTGGGCCGGTCCGAAGTCGCGCGTGCCTTTGGGGAGAGTAGGTTTATCCATGGGAAAGGGCGCAAATTAAGAACTACAAGAGGGTTTCGCGCAAAGACGCAAAGACGCAAAGAAATTTTGATTTAGTGCCGTCAGGTGATAGCAGTCCTTACGTGCCATTGGGCAATTTGTCCCGGTCAGAAAACGACCCTTTGCGCCTGCCTGACCGGTAGGCAGGTCTTTGCGGCTTTGCGTGAGGCAAAACTTGTCTTTGCGTGCTTTCGCTTGGAAAACCCACAAAACCCCCTATTTTTGCGCCCTCTTTAACAAGATTCGTCATGCCGATTACCAGACTGAAGCGCAAGAACCGCAAGGACAAAGCCAAGGCATCCCGCCGCCGTACAGACCTCAAAAACCAGAACTTCCAGCCGGTTATGAAGGCTGTGGATATTGAGAAGATCAAGGAGGAGTTCAAAGCCAAGAAGAAATAGTTGACCGACGACTGAAGGCGGGGCAGGCAGTTGACAAGGCTGGCTATCTCCAGCCCAGTTGACAACCTTGAGTCAAGTCTATATCTGGCGTACGCTGCGTTTCAACTGCTGCCTTCAGGCGGATTTGTCAACTGCCTATTGGTTACAACGCTCCCCGGCGACCAAGCTCAATCACCTCCATACTCTTTACCTCCCCGTGGACGACCTCAAACCGGACCACCGTTTTCATAACGTGAAAGCCGTGGTTTCCTGCCGCACCTGGGTTGACAAACAACAGGTTGCCGTGTTCGGCATCGCGTCCGATCTTCAAAATGTGGGAATGTCCGCAGATGAATAGCTGCGGCTTTTGCAGTTCGATCAACTTTCGCACCCGAGGGTTGTAACGAGGCGGCGTACCGCCAATGTGCGTCATCAGGACGCGAACACCTTCCACCTCCCAGTACAGATCTTCCGGCCACACAGCCTGAAGCTCCTTCGTGTCAATGTTTCCAAAGACGGCTTTGACAGGCTTGAGCTTCTGAAGCTGTTCGGTTACAACGGGATCTCCGATGTCGCCGGCATGCCATATCTCATCGCAATTCCGGAAATGTTCAAGTACCTTGTGATCAAGGTAAGAGTGCGTGTCGGAGAGAAGGCCGATCTTCAAGGGCTGCGAGATGTTGAGTTGGCGTTGATAAATTACCAAAAGCTTGATCGCTAAATCTAGGAGCTATGAATAAAAGAGTAGGGATTCTCGGGTCAGGGCAGGTGGCCAGGGTGCTGGCAGCCGGTTTCTTGTCCCATGGTCATGAGGTAATGCTTGGCACACGCGAGGCTTCAAAGCTCGCAGAGTTCAGGGAACAAAACCCCAAGGCGCAGGTCGGTAGCTTCGCCGACACGGCTGCATTTGGCGAGCTCATGGTATTGGCAGTGAAAGGAATCGTTGCAGGATCATTGGTGACGGGACTAGCTTCCCAACTCGCAGGGAAGACAGTTATTGACACGACGAATCCCATTGCCGCCGCGCCGCCTGTTCATGGCGTCCTTCGCTACTTCACCAGCCTTGATGAGTCGCTGATGGAGAGACTTCAACTCGCCGCCTCGAAGGCGCACTTTGTGAAAGCATTCAATTCAGTGGGCAACGGTCACATGGTGAATCCAAAAATTCCCGGTGGCCCACCGACGATGTTTATTGCAGGCAATAATGAGAATGCAAGGAAAGAAGTCACGACGATCTTAAAAGTCTTCGGTTGGGAGGTTTGCGACCTGGGGTTGGCGGAAGCAGCCCGCGCGATCGAACCTTTGTGTATGCTGTGGTGTATTCCGCTGATGACGGGCGGAATGAGGAACCATGCGTTTAAGCTTATTCAGGGTTGAAGCAATTTCGCTCATGAAGGTCATTTGTTGGTTATTGGTTATCGTCCAATGATATCGTAAGAACGTTTGATTGAATACATTCCACAAATTGTCGTCTGTGTTGGGATCTGGATGATCGTCAGCGGCTTGTTGCATGACATTTTTGTCCTGGTGCAACACAAAGGACCTTATACGCGCGACCTGTTGCGGCTGCTGATGGATGGTCACGTGTTGATCACGTGCGGACTTGTGCAAGCTCTGACGTATGAGGGTCTGAAAGAAGGAGGAGGCTGGGCAACGGCGCTTGCCATCCTTGCATCCGCCAGCTTGTTTGTTTATTGCGTGATGATCTTTCCCTTCCTGAAGTCGATCTTCACCATGTTTCTTAACCTGGCGTGCATAGTGTTGCTGCTGGTGTCTTTGATTTAAATCCCAGCGAAACAATCCGCTCCGTAGGAGGCTCCGAAAATTTCCCATCCGAAATCGCACGAACGTTTTCATTGTTCATTTTAAATTCGATGGCTCCAACGGAGTTGGATAAGACATTGGATGGATGAATAATCCATTGTATCCGATGCGCGTCAACAAACTTTACGTGGCTCCGCTGGAGCCGGGAAAGACATTGGATGAATGAAAGTTTCGCGCTGAGGCAATTCCCGACAGTGTTGTCTGCCTCCGTAGGAGCCGGACTCAATGGATCTAGCTGCTAACTATAAGATCATACCGCTGTTCGCGAACAGGTTTTCCAAACACACCGGTAATGGGTTCTTCGTGGGTTAGCTTGAAACCATACGACTTGTAAAGGTGGGCTGCCGCCGTCTGCTCGTGCGTTGTGAGCAGGTAGACATGACGATATCCTGCTTCGCGGAGAAACTTCATGAACAACTTCATCAATTTCTGGCCCAGCCCGATACCACGAAATGCAGGATCGATGAGGAAGTATCGAAGCTGTGCAGAGTCGCCGCGATTCACCAACACAATGGCGCCGACGATTTTTTGTTTGTAGTCGCAGACCCACATACGACTTCTCGCCGGGTCGAATTGTTTTTGGAATTCAGCCAGCCCTCCGGCAACGTATGATTCAAAGTCGACACCATACCTGTATTCCTTGGCGTAAAGCGTGCCATGCAGATAGGTTAGGTAACCCAGGTCGCCCGGCCGGATTTTGGTCCGTATGCGGATGTCTGTGAGGCGTGGCTTTTTCATGTGCTTTGTTATAACAATATCGTGGATTTGGTCGACACCGGGTGAATGCAACGGCTCAGCGCTCACCACAACGACACAGGGACACAACGGAGCACGGCGGCGCAGCTACAAGTATTTGGTATCTCTGCAAGAGGCTGCGACCTTTCAAAAATTGTATTCAAAAAAAAGCGCCCGTGTGTCGCCGTGCCGTTGTGTCGCGGTGGTAAACGCAGAGTCGTTGTATTTCCCGTTGTGTTGGTCCTATTTCAAGGCGCACATACTCCCTATCACTCGTTTGCGATAAAAAAATCCTTTTTCAGGTAAGGGTTTTACTTCAACACTTGGTACTTTCCGCATTACCCGCCAGGCTCTGGGTCTGACTTCCAGCGAAAACCGAATGAAGAGCCATGCGACTAACCCATCCCCATGAAATCCGGCCTTTTCGCCGATTACCCCCTTAACGACCTTGTCTGGGACGAGATGCGCGACGCGAAGTCTGTTCGCACCCCTTACAGGGTCGTGCACGACTTCCTGAGCAGCTTGCCGCTTGATGAACTTTCCAAGAAGGAAGAGCTCGCCCGCCGCCTGTTCATGAGCCAGGGGATCACGTTTACAGTCTATTCCAGTGGTGAGGGTATAGAAAAGATTTTCCCATTCGATATCATTCCACGGATTATCACTGCCGCGGAATGGGACATCATCGATAGTGGCATCAAGCAACGTCTTAAGGCGCTCAACCTGTTTCTGAAGGACGTCTACCACCAGCAATTCATTCTCAAAGATGGCGTGGTGCCGGTGGACCTGGTGTACTCATGTCCGCACTTCCTGCATGAGATGAGAAATGTGGATGTGCCGCATGATATCTACGTTCATATCGCGGGCATCGATCTCATTCGCGACAACGATGGTACATTCTTCGTGCTGGAGGACAACCTCAGAACGCCGTCGGGTGTGTCGTACATGATCGAGAACAGGGAGATCACCAAGCGGATCTTTCCCGATCTCATACCCAAGAATTTTGTGCGACCGGTTACGCAGTACCCGACAATACTGCACAAAAACCTTGTCGCACTCGCGCCGCGTCAAAGCTCAACAGCAAACGTGGTGTTGCTTACTCCGGGCATCTACAATTCGGCATACTTTGAACACACAACTCTGGCGCGTCTGATGGGCATCGAGCTGGTGGAGGGACGCGACCTGGTTGTGGAGAACAACCGCGTCTATATGAAGACGACCGATGGACTCCAGCAGGTGGATGTGATCTACCGGAGAGTTGACGACGACTTTCTTGATCCCCTGGTTTTTAATCCAGTAAGTACGCTGGGTGTGTCGGGCTTGCTTTCTGTTTACAGGAAGGGAAACGTATCGATCGTGAATGCGCTCGGCAATGGTGTTGCCGATGATAAGGCGATTTACGTGTATGTCCCCGAGATGATCCGCTATTACCTCAATGAAGAGCCCATCCTGAAGAATGTACCAACTTATCACCTCGACAACGCCGATGAACGCGAGCATGTATTGAAAAACATCGACAAGATGGTGGTGAAGCAGACCAATGGATCGGGTGGATACGGGATGCTGATGGGACATGCGGCATCTGAAGAAGAGATCGATGAATACAAGAAAGAGATACTCAAGGACCCGCGGCAGTTTATAGCCCAGCCTGTCATCAATCTTTCCTCCGCTCCATGCTACATCAATGGTAAAGCGCAACCCCGCCGCATAGACCTCAGGCCATTTGCTCTTTGCGGACCCGACGGCATTGAAATCGTGCCGGGCGGTCTTACGCGTGTCGCTCTTCGTGAGGGATCCCTTGTCGTCAATTCGTCGCAGGGTGGGGGAAGTAAAGACACGTGGGTTCTCGCCAAGTAGATTATGCTGAGCCGCGTTGCTGATTCTCTTTTCTGGATGTCGCGCTACATGGAGCGCACAGACAGTATTCTCCGCATCCTGAAGATCAATCACCAGGCATCCCAGGACAACCCTGAAGGATTCACGTGGGCTCCTATCCTACGCAGCTTTACGACACAAGAGGATGAAGAGCCGGACGGCACATTTGCTAACGGACGGGAAGTGCTGGTGTACATGATCTGCGATCGCGATAATTCCAACTCAGTTTATAATATGGTGACCCGATCGCGCGAGAACGCGCGGGGCGTTCAGGACAACATCACAAAAGAGCTTTGGCAGTCATTGAACGAGTTTTATCACCGTGTTAGGGATCCGCAGCTGGAAGAGTCATTGAAATCCGGCGACCCCGTGTCAACCATCGATTGGCTTAACAGGCAGTGTATGGTTTACTATGGCGTGTCGGATCTGACCATGTTTCGGGGGGATGGACTATCGTTCATGAACCTGGGCAAGTTCCTCGAGCGCGCGGTGCAGACGGCGACCATGCTCGATGTGCGGTACAGCGATTTGTCGCTCGACGCAGACAAGCCAACGGAACCGACGTACCTCAAGCACCTCCTCATGTCGCTTTCCGGATACGCCTTGTATCTGAAACGCTACAGGTCGGGTTTTGAGGCGCGCAATGTGGTAGACCAGGCACTTTTTAATAATGATTTTCCAAGGTCAGTCCTTTACTCCCTCAACCACCTTCAGCGCTATTTTGGCCGGCTCAAAACCGATCGCAACAGCACCGCTTACAACAAGCTGGATCTGATGATCGGCAAGGTGCGAAGTAAAGTGCAGTATTCGGACGTCGACACGGTAGCGAAGGTAGGATTGCACAATTTCCTTACTGAGCTTACGAACGACATCTCAGAAATTGGTGTGACGCTTGATAAGCATTACTTCGCAAACAGTTAGAGGTCGTTCCGTTACATGTCAAAATTTCTGATCCAGCACAGCACCCGCTACTTGTATGAGCAACCTGTTCGCGACAGCGCCAGCCAGATCATGCTGTATCCGATAGCGGATGAGTTCCAGGAACCGATTAAGCATGTGATCGTCATAACAGGTGATCCGCCGGTTCACATACACACCGATATCTATGGCAACCAGGTGGGAACGTTTACCTACGCACAGCCGCACCACGAGATGATCATCCATTCCCGCTTGAGCGTCGAAACAAAACCGCGGAGTCTTCCAACCGACGACGTACCATCCGACCTCCAGTGGAAAGAGCTCAAGCTCCTCAAACAGCAGTTGACTCATCTCGATTACTTGAGAACAGAACGATTTCAGAAGCTAACGGAAGTGGAGACGATTGTAGAAGATGAACGACGGCGGAACGGTACCCCGCTTCAGTCCGCAACTCACCTGTGTAAATATGTGTTTGATTCATTTGCTTATAAGAAAGGCATTACCACTGTAGAGTCAACGGTGGATGAGATATGGAACCTGAAATCAGGTGTGTGCCAGGACTTTGCTCACATCCTGCTGGTGATGCTTCGATTGCTGGATATTCCAGCGCGGTACGTCAGCGGTTATATCTGTCCAAAAAGATCAGGGATGCGTGGAGAAGGTGCAACGCATGCGTGGGTGGAGGCTTACATTCCTTACTTCGGATGGCTTGGATTTGATCCCACCAACAATTGCATCGTCAACGAAACACATGTTCGCCTGGCCGTGGGCAAAAATTTTTCGGACTGCTCGCCGGTGAAGGGAACCTATCGCGGTACTTCCGACCATACCATGGAGGTGGCCGTAGCTGTTTCTTATGAGGATGGAACGACATCCGAGGAACATGCCTTGCCGATGCCGTCGACCTCCACCTACAAGAATTCATTTCGCCGCCACCAGGAGCTTCAACTTCAACAGCAGCAGCAACAACAACAGTAAGTTGCCCACCCCTTTCTGGGTGAATCACTAATTTTTCGTCAACCCGTATTGCCTCTCCCATAAAAGATGCAACGTACAATGGAATGTCTGCACAGTTTCAGGGCATCAACCAAACCAAAATGATCGGCAACTATCTCAAAGTCGGCCTTCGCGGTCTTACAAGGAACAAGATCTACACCGTCATCAACATCACAGGCCTTGCTGTCGGCCTGGGCTGCTTTGCGCTGATTGCCATCTACGTTCGCGACGAAGTGGCGTATGACAGGTTCTATCCCAATACTGAAAACATTTACCGGCTCAACACGCATGTTGATGTCAACGGTATATCGAATGTATATCCTGCAGCTCATTATCCAGCTGCTCACGACATCGTGAAGGATTTCCCGGAAGCGGTGCGGGCCACGACCATGTACAAGGCCTTTTACCTTTCGAACGTACTTCCGCGTGTGAGATTTGGCGAGCGTGAATTTGATGAAGACAGATTTTACCTGGTTGATTCCACTTTCTTCGACGTCTTTCATTTTGCCTTCAAACATGGGAATCCTGAGGAGGCACTAACGAATGCGGGGTCAGTGGTCCTGACCGACGAAACAGCAAGTCGATACTTCGGAGATGAGAACCCTTTGGGCAAGATCATCCAGTTTCAGGATTCTGTGTCGTTTCGCGTGACCGGTGTTCTCAAGCCCATTGAGGGAAACACACACCTCGATTTTGATTTCCTGGCGCAGTCAAAGTTGCTACTCAACCAGGTAATTGGCTTCAATGTCGATCATGCCTATGTCGGACTTTGGTATTACAGCTATGTCGAGCTGGAATCCGGGGCATCGCCTGAAGCGCTTGTTTCGAAGCTTGCTCCCTTCGTGAAGCAATATTACCCGCCCCGCTATACGGAAAACAACGCAGCTCTAACTCTGCAGAACGTAAGAGACATACATCTTCATTCTGATTTTTCCGTCGCCGACATGTCCGTGAATGGAAGTATTGAATATGTCTACACGTTAGGCTCAATTGGCATGCTCGTCCTGATCATCGCCTGCATCAATTTCATGAACCTCTCCATCGCCCGCCTCTCGATCCGCGGTAAGGAAGTGGGCATGCGAAAAGTGATGGGCGCGCAGAAAGGGAATCTTGTGATCCAGTTTCTCGGTGAGTCGCTCGTCACGGCTGCTATCGCAGGGATCTTTTCAATCGTCGCAGCGGCAGCATTTATCCCCATTTTCAATCGGCTGGCGGGAGCCAGTTTGAGTCCCTCGATGTTGACGAACGTGGAGACACTGGCGGGCATTGCCTGTGTCGTTGTTGTGACCGGCATTCTCGCCGGTTTGTATCCTGCCCTGGTGATGGCCGCCTTTCAACCGGCACGCGTGCTGAAGGGGATTCATAAGGCACAAGCGAGGGGATTTGATCTTCGCAAGGTGCTCGTTGTAGTACAGTTCAGTGTATCGATTATTCTTCTCACTGGAACGCTGGTGATTTCGGATCAACTTCATTTCATGCGTAGCCGCAGCATGGGATTCGAGCGCGAACAGGTGGTCGTCCTGCCGGTGGCGGGCACACAGCTGTTCAGCAATTTTTCATCCTTCAAAAACCAGTTGGAGCAGCTGAGCAATGTTGCTTCGGTCACAAGTCTGTCACATGAGCTGGGGCAGAAGGCACTGCCCTACTTTCCCATGCAGATGGAAGGTTTTGAAGATGAGCAGATGCTTCCGATCATGTATGTCGGATTTGATTTCCTGGAAACATTTGGAATTGAAATGACGGAAGGCCGGTTCTTCGACGTCACACATGGAACCGACAGTACACTCGCATTTGTAATCAACGAATCTGCCGCAAAATTCCTGGGATGGAGCGATCCAATCGGGAAGAAGGTAACGTTTGGGGTCAACGGCAATCCCAATAGCGAAGTGATAGGTGTGATCAAGGACTTCAACTTTGATCCACTCCGGACCAGGGTCGGCCCATTGATCATGAAGTTTGCTCCGGCGTTTGTCAACGTAGCAGTGAAGTTGAAGGCTGGTGATCATCATGCTACCGTTGCGGCAATCGAGGAGATATACCATCAGACAATCACCGGCGACAAGCCCTTTTCATTTTATTTTCTCGACGAGGCCATGGACCGGACTTATGCATCGGAAGAAAACCTGGCGAGAATATTCACCGCCCTTTGCGCGCTTGCAATATTTATTGCCTCCCTGGGATTGTTTGCCTTGGCATCCTTCAGCGCCGGGCGCCGGCAGAAAGAGATCGGTGTAAGAAAGGTGATGGGTGCATCAGAGGGCGGGCTGGTCTTTTTGATGTATCGGGAGTTTGTTGTCCTCATCATCGCAGCCTTCGTCGTCGGAAGCCCGCTTGCGTATTATTTCTTCAACAGCTGGCTTGCCAATTTTGCGTATCACGTTGATATCAGTCCTGTGATATTTGTGCTCTCTTTGATATTCATTACAGCAGTGTCTTTGCTCACTGCAGGATATCATTCATGGAGGGCGGCACGCACGAATCCAGTGGACGTGTTGCGGAATGAGTGACGATTTCATGTGTCCGAAGTTGTGACGTGTTGCTAAACTCTGGTTGTCCACAGAGGACACAGAGAATCACAGAGGGCCACAGAGCTTGCTGTAATTCTCTGTGGCCCTCTGCGCCTCCTCTGTGTCCTCTGTGTACAACACTTCCTCTCCTCCACTTCAACACGTCTCCCCACATCCACTTAACACAAAGCACGTTTTGCTATCTTAGAACCATTAACACTTAACCATGAGACGTACAATCTTGCTGTGCCTGGTTTCAGTCTTTAGCACACTCTATGGCCAGCAATCACAATTCCCTCAAACCAGCGAAGTGCACGACCTCATGGTCAACTACGAATCGGATCGCGGAAGCCTTGAGAGATTCTACTTTGTGCCGAATACGGTGGAGAGAAGAGACCGGTTTAATGCTTTCTACAAAGACTACCTGCGCCGGCTGAATGAACTGCCATTCGAACAATTGTCGACGGGTGGTAAGGTTGATTACCTGCTGATGAAGCGGAAGTTGGAGTCGGAGGTTTACGTTCTTGGCGTGGAGAAGAAGGAGTGCGATCAATTGCCCGCGGTTGTCGCACAGGGTGGCGCGATTTACAATGCAGAGCGTCAGCGTCGCCACGGGTTACATCTCAACAGCGAGGAATTGGCTGGACAACTTAATGGACTGAATAAGACCATAAAAGAATCGATCTCCAGGTTACCCGCCTCGCAGGGGATGACACGCCAGCTGGCACGTCGCGCTGAAGGGATCGTAAAAGGTCAGCAGCTCGCCCTGAAGAGTGTATATGAGTTTTATAACGGGTATGATCCTGCATTTTCCTGGTGGATCAAAAGACCCTATCAGCAACTAGACAGCACCTTGACAAAGTATGCTTCCCTGCTCAGAGACAAGGTGGATCCTGCATCGCTGCAGAAGGATGATGGCAGTGGCATCATCGGTAACCCGATTGGCCGCGACGAGATCATCAGGTTGCTTGAGGTCGAGATGATCCCGTACACACCTGAAGAGTTGATCGCGATCGCCAACAAGGAATTCGCCTGGTGCGATGCTGAGTTGCTGAGAGCTTCAAGGGACATGGGGTTTGGTGACAACTGGAAAGCGGCCCAGGAAAAAGTCAAACAGTCATTTGTCCCGGCTGGCTATCAGCCGGAAGCCATGCTGAAGCTTTATGAGGAGTCGGTGGCGTTTTTGAAAGAACACGACCTGATCACAATCCCACCTATCGCTGAAGAAACGTGGCGGATGCGCATGATGCCTCCCAAACAGCAGTTGATCAGTCCGTTCTTCCTTGGAGGAGAAGTATTGCAAATTGCTTATCCTACGGAAGAGATGAACCACGAAGACAAGCTGATGAGCATGCGCGGCAACAATCCGCACTTCTCGCGTTCCACGGTTCATCATGAGTTGATCGCAGGTCACCACATGCAGGGTTTCATGAACGACAGGAACAAGGCATACCGGAATTTTTACACACCCTTCTGGATCGAGGGATGGGCGCTTTACCAGGAATTTATTTTGTGGGACCTCGGCTTTCCCCGCGGACCCGAAGACAAGATCGGCATGCTGTTCTGGCGAATGCACCGTTGCGCTCGTATCATATTCTCATTGAACTATCACACGGGCAAGTGGACACCCAAGCAATGCATCGACTTCCTTGTCGATAGGGTAGGGCACGAACGCGCGAATGCCGAAGGCGAAGTGAGACGTTCGTTCACCGGGAACTATGGTCCACTCTATCAGCTGGCGTACATGGTGGGTGGATTACAGTTCTATGCGCTCAAGAAAGAGCTCGTTGATTCGGGTAAGATGACATACAAACAATATCACGACGCAGTCATGCGCGAGAATGCCATGCCGGTGGAGATGGTCCGCGCGATTTTGCTCGAGCAGGCGCCGGCGAAAGACTTTAAAACGAACTGGAAGTTCTATGGGAACCATTAAGAGTACAAACCCCCTTATCACATGACTCATAACAATCGCCGCGACTTCCTCAGAAAGTTCTCCGCAGCCTCGGTGGCCGCTCTCGCACTACCCTCGCTGACATCGGCAAACTCGTTTCAAAACTTAAAGGTGGCGGACAGCGACCGCGATGAGGCATACTGGGAAATGGTGAAGAACCAATTCGCTCTGAAGGATAAGCTCATGGTCAATGCCGCAAACCTTTGTCCGGCCCCTTACCTGATAAATGACCAGGTCCTTGCCTTTCAGCAGGGCCTTGCACGCGACGTGTCCTTTCAATATCGAGCGCAGTTTTCTGAGATAAGAAAGAAATCACTCGCCGGCCTGTCCGAATTTATCGGAGTCACACCGGCCGAACTTGGTATCACACGGAACACTAGTGAAAGCAATTGCACTGTTGTGAATGGGCTGGAATTCAAACCGGGCGATGAAATTGTGCTTTGGGATCAGAACCATCCCTCCAATAAAGAATCGTGGATGAACCGTGCGAAACGCTCCGGGCTGGTGTTGAAGATGGTGACATTGCCAGCCACCCCCAAATCAACAAGCGAGCTGGTGGATGCTTTTGCGAAGATCATGACCTCCAAAACACGCTTGGTCTCGTTCTCACATATATCTAACGTGTCGGGAATTGCTCTTCCTGCAAATGAGATTTGCGCCATGGCAAGAGCGAAGGGCGCCATGACGATGGTGGATGGCGCGCAGACGATGGGCTATCTTGACCTCAACCTGCGCGACATGGGTTGCGACTTCTTTACATCAAGTACCCATAAGTGGTTGATGGGTCCATTGGAGAGCGGTGTGCTATATATTAATCAGGCACACATCGACAAGGTGTGGACCAGCGTGATCGGGGGCGGCTGGCACGACAACACCAGGACGGTTGATGAGAAGCTGTGCTTCCTTGGACAGCGCAACGAGGCAACCGTGGCCGCTCTTCCGCAGGTGACACAGTTTCATTCAACGATTGGAAAGGGAGCGATCGAGCAGCGTGTGAAGTTGCTGGCCACCTATCTTAAGAAAAACCTTGCGACGATCAGTGGAGTGACATTCATAACCCCCAATGAAGTTGAACTCAGCGGCGGTGTTGTTGTGATACAAATCGCAGGCAAGGAACCGCAACAGGTGGCTCCTCTTCTATACAACAAGTATGGAATCGCTGGAGCCTCGACAGTTGGCGTCCGGTTTTCACCGCATATTTACAATACGACGGCAGACCTGGACCGTGTAGTTGAGGCTGTTCGGGAAATTGCAAAGAGCTAGATCTTGCAGGCGTGGCGGCTGACCAGCTTCCACTTGTTGCCGGACTTTACATACACTTCCGTGTAAATGAGGTTGAGCTCGAATGGCGTGCCACGCGCTTTTCCGGCAAACGCACCTTTGCCGGTGACAACAGCAGAATTTTCAAAGATGCGAGCCTGCGCTTCCAACACTTCCGAACGCGTGTAGCTGATGACTTCGCTTTTCAGGTTACTGAATACATCCGCCTTTGTTTCAGTCAAACCATTGGAATGTATGTACAAAAGCTTTTCGTCAAGCAAGGCGTCCAGGGAATCGTACGTCTTGTTGATCAGCCATGAGAATTTCTTTTTATGGAGGTCGACCACGGCTTGTGATTGCTTATCCGTTTGCGCGTTGCCGCCGAGAGCAACAAGAAGCAGGACGACGATCAGGGTTGTAGATTTCATTTTGTTGGGTTTGATGTGGATGCGGCGGACTATTGCCGGCGTATAAAGATAAAGTCTCCGCCCTCATCTCCAGCGTCGCTGATGACTCCATCCTGTGGAACAGTCAGCGAGTTGTGAATAACGGCCAGACGCATGCTGTTAAAAAGAGATTGTGAAGGGAGGTAGTTGTCCGGATTTTCCTCCAGGCGTTTGATCAGGTAACGGATAAATACGGACTCATCAGGGACGCTGGACAACGCGCCGCTCGTGATCGCTCTTCGGCTCTTCATCCTGTAGAGCGCAGCTACCTCTATCGGAGCTTTCTTAATGTCTTCCGCGTTTCTTGTTCTGAAGATCCCGCCGCTGAAGCACGCATCGGAGATCAGGAGTGTGTGCGCGGACGGGATGCCGCGGATCTGTTCGCGGAGGTCGCTGTTCGATAGCCAGTTCGATGGATCTTCGGGCGAAGAGTTCGATGGCCACCAGTATCCCTGGTTGATCTTCTTGTCCCAGGAGCCATGGCCTGCGAAAAAGATCAGGAGATTGTCGCGGTCGGTTAGCGTGTTTCGCAGCCTTGACAATTCTTTAAAGATCCCTTGCCGCGTAGGGTTGTCAAGGATCGTGATGTCACTTTCGTCGAATGAATAGGAGTTGGACAGGACTTCCTTCATGGCCTTGACATCGTTGACCGGCATGGTAAGGTCGAGCTTGTCGTTTTCATAATCCGACACGCCGATGAGCAAAGCGTAGTAGCGACCCACGATGGCAGGTGTAGCCTTCTTTTCGACAACGGGTTCCGCAACGATTGCCCTCGGTTTCTCAATCACGTCGTGCTTTGTTGTTTCAACCGGACGCGGAATAATGACACCTGCGGGATCTACCGCATAACCGATACGTCCTGTTTTCGTTCGGAAGTATGCGGTGTCCAGGTTGGGGCTGGACCACGTGTAAGAGTAATTTTCGGTGCCGGTCGGTTGAGGCAGCGCCCACGTACCGTCACTCATAAGCTGTGTTACATATTGCCGTTCGATCGTGGAGTTACTATTGGAACCTTCTCTCCGGTTGGAGATCAGCGTGTAGAGAAGCGTCTTGCCATCGGGAAGAAGAATAGGCCGGATTTCCGATTCATTGGACAATCCGTTGACCGGTTTACAATTGGTGTAAGACCAACTGCTCCCGGACTTGTCCCTACGCGCGAAATAAAGCATCGACCTCGATCCATTAATAGCCTTGTTGTATTTGGAAAAGACCACCAGGTCTGCATCCGGAGAAATCGCAAGTTTTTCGTGATTGCTTTGGACTGCGCCAACGATCTCGCAGATAGCGGGATTGTAGTCGAATGCAATGTGAGGGCTAGACCAAAACCCATTGTCCTGAAGCTCGATATAATTCACAGTGGGTCCATCGTCGTAGAACAGCCTTCGACCATTGAACCCCATCACACCGTCAAGAAAGAGCGATTTATTTGCCGCCAGGATCTTGACGGGTTTTTTCCACGATCCATCCGCGGACTTCTTCACGAGGTACGCTCCATCCGCCTGAGAAAATATCATGCGACGTCCGCTGGCATCTAGCATCGGTCCGGCCACTACAAGACTAACATAAGTCTGATCGTCGAATGCCTTTTGATTCAGACTATTCAGGTAGGTGAGCGTCGGCTGGGCACCGCATTGAATGGCAACCAGCAAGGCGATTGCAAGGATAACGTGTCGCACTACAAATGGAGTTAGTTCGAATATGCCGTTCACCCCGTGTTGGTCACCTATGCAAGTGATCGAATTCGATACAATGCCCTGAACGGTCGTTAAACGGCGAGCCGGCTTAGTGCCGGCTCGTTCAAAAAAATCTTTGTGATTAGTATGCCTGTGCCCCTGAGCTTCAGCGAAGGCTGAGCCAACCTTGTGTCTTCATTCCAAGCGTCAGCCTTCTCACTCAGTTATCACCAGCCATCTTCACTTCGCGCCTGCGCTTCTCGTCGAGCGAATATTTGCCAGCCCCGAACACCATAAAGATCACCAGACCGACAAGAACGATCACGGAAAGATAGAGTTCCATGTGGCTGCCGATGTGAAGGAAACCTTTGTCGTAATTGACAAAGATGATCGCCCCCACCAGGATGGGAATCTGCATCGCACAAACGACGCGCGTAAACAGTCCAAATACGATCAATGGTCCGCCCAAAGCATGAGCAAAGACAATGTAGTGCGCCAAGGCTGCACCACTGAAGTACATGTTGATTCCTTCCGTCGTCGATTCAAGCGACTCGAGGTTAAATAGGAACTCAAAACCTTTAAAAGTGATAAAAACACCCAGGATGATGCGGAAAATGTCGAGCCAGCCAGGCCGATGAGAGTTTCCCCAACCCTCAATATTCGTGATGACACTCATGATTTGTGGATTTGGTACTTACAAAGTTTACCGAAAAAACCGGCCAAAGTCAATCACAAAACGGGGAGGCCTGTAGTCACACATCGCAGGAAACTGGCCCCGACGCCGGGAAAAGGCGCCTGCATCGGGTCGGTGTCGAAGTGACATTTCTGTTACACTTTATCGAACTGGTATCGGCTTTAACGAATGCTGCGGCACCTTGTGGTTTATGAAGATATCCGGTGCGGTCATTGTCGTAGGTTGCGGGTTGACAGATACCCTCGTATGAAAAAAATATTGGCCATATCCGTAATGGTTCTCGTAAGCGCACACATCCAGGCGCAATCCCGTGTCGCCCTTGAAGGCGAACACAATCTGCAGGACCGCTATGCCCTCATGAAAGAGAAATCGGAAACATTCAGTGACTATAAAGTCATCAAGATCGGAATCCTCGACGGCGTGTGGAAGATCACCATGGATTCCCTTCAAAAGGAAAAAACCGCGCTCGCCAAAGCCAGCGCAACGATCACTCAAATGAGAAGCGAGGTGGCGAAATCAGAGGAGCGCGTGAAGCAAGCCGATGCTTCCATTGCTGAATCCGATTACGAAAGAACGCACATGAAAGTGATCGGAATCCCGATGGCCAAATCATTCTTTGTCACATTCATGTTCATACTTGTTGGCGGCCTTCTGATCGGTGCGGTGACCATCATGACGTCACTCAGGGTTCTGAGAAAATCTGTGAAGGAAAAAGATCTCACCATCTACGGATTGACCAACGAGTTCGATGAATTCAGAAAAAAGGCCCTTCAGAAAGAGATGAAAATCTCACGCGAGTTGCAGGATGAGAGGAATAAGCTGGCGGCGATGATGAAAGCGTAGCCTGCCTACTGGTAAACGCGTACATAATCGACCTCCATCCTCTGCGGCCAGATCGATTGATCGATGCCTTTGGCTCCGCCCCAGTTTCCTCCCACAGCCACGTTCATGATCAAATGAAAGCGTTGGTCGAATGGCCAGCCGTGGAAATCGTCGGCCGGATTGCGGGTCACTGAATGATACTTGTTCTCGTCGACGTAAAAATCAATCTTGTCCTTACTCCACTCGACGGCGTAAATGTGAAATGCGTCTTGTGCGTCTGCGACAGTAATCTTGCCTTCTTGCTGAGTTTGTTTAATGTGATTGTATTTGTCGGAATGCAGGGTCCCATGAACGACGCCAGGGTCATACCCAACGTGCTCCATGATGTCGATCTCTCCGCTCTCCGGCCAACCGCCATACTTCCAGTCTGTCGACAACATCCATATCGCCGGCCAGGTGCCGAGGCCTCTGGGAAGCTTTGCCCGAACTTCAATCCTTCCGTATAGCCAGTCTCCCTTTAACTTTGAGACGATCCGGGTTGAGGTAAAATTTTTTCCTCCCCGGGCCTCCTTATGCGCTTCGATCACGAGGTTTCCATTCTCCACGCGCACATTCTTCGGATCGCTTGTATAAAATTCTTCCTCGTTGTTCCCCCAGCCGCAAACATTGGGGCAGCCATCGCCCATGTCGTAGTTCCACTTTGCGTTGTCGGGCGCTCCCGGAGTGTTGAACTCGTCCGACCAAACGAGGGAGTTGCCAGGCTTCTGGCAGCTTGCGTTGAGCAGGAAGAAGGCAATGAGTATGGGCAGGCTTCTGGTCATGGTTTGATTGTGGCTGGTTGGCAAATTAGCACTTGGTATCTTATGAGCGAAAAAAAATAGAACCTGCACTGCGAGCCTCTGCCGGCCTTTGAGAAATGGCACTAGGCGCAGCAGGAGTGGCAATCTGCTTTTTGCGATGAAGAACGATCTCAATCAAAACAGATTGCTGCGGCTGCTGCTCGGGCAGAAACGCTAAGTGTTTGAAAGTACGGCAGAGCCTCGCAATGCATCTATGAAAGGGAGGGCGGCCAATCCATACATTCACTGGGCTATTTGCCAATCTGGAATTGGTCGTTTTGGCTCATCTGCTAACCGGCTAATTATTAAAGTATTTTTGTAACGACTCCGGGCACCCTGAGTTACCCTGTTTGTAAACCGAAAACCTGGAATCTGACTTGGATTCGTTATCTGACAACTCATTAATGGTTAAGGTCCGCGACGGCGACGTCGACAAACTCGGACTCTTGTTTGAGCGCTACAAGCGGCCGCTGTACGGCTTCTTCTACGGGATGAACAGGAACCAGGAGGTCAGCGAAGATCTTGTTCAGAATACCTTCTTCAGGATTTTGAAATACAAGCACCTCTTCCGCGGGGAAGGGGACTTCCGCACCTGGATGTTTCACATCGCGCGTAATGTGAGTCATGACCATTACCGCAAGGACAAGATCAAGGGGAAGGATCCGATCGAGGACTGGCAGGAGCGGCTGCCCAACCTGGAGAACACCTCCTCACAAATGGAGCACGTGGAAGAACACCAGATGCTTGCTATTGCGATGGACAGGTTGCCGGCAGACAAGCGCGAGATACTGCTCCTCAGTAAATACCAGGAGAAAAAGTATAAGGAGATCGGAGATATTATCGGCTGTACGGAAGGTGCAGTGAAGGTGAAAGTTTTCAGGGCACTGCAGGAGCTCAAGGCGATCTACCAGCAGTTGGAAAAGACGATGTAAAAAAGATGAATATGGAAGCGAACAGGATAGATGAATTGGTAGCCAAGTACAATGAAGGTCTGGCCGACCCATCGGAAGTTCAGCAAATTGAAAAACTGCTGGAGGAAGGAACCATCGAGCTAACACAACTTCGCTCGCTGCAGCTCCTCGACGACCGGCTTGAACGCATCCAGGCGCCAGCTCCCTCCCTGCGAATGGACGACAATTTCTATTCGATGCTAGGCAAGGCACGGCAGAAATCGGCGTCACGCAGTCTCTTTAATATGTCATTTGACTGGAGCTGGCTTGCGCCAAGGGTTGCCCTTGGTGCCATCATCCTCATCGCAGGTTTTACGGGAGGCTTTCTCTTCCAGGGCGAGCGCGATGGAGACTCTGATGTGGCAGAATTGACCGGCGAGGTACAACAGCTCAAGGAAATGATGATGCTGTCGTTGCTGGAAAAAGAATCGGTAACTGAACGGCTGAGGGCTGTAAGCCTGACCACCGATATGGACAAGGTGACCCAGAAAGTTTCGAATGCTTTGTTCGAGACGCTCAATAATGACCCGAGTGTCAACGTAAGGCTGGCAGCGCTCGAAGCGCTTGCTCCATATGCCAGGCAGGGTGCTGTGCGCGAAGGCCTGATCCGATCCATCGGCAAGCAGGACTCTCCGCTGGTCCAGGTGGCTTTGGCCGAATTGATGGGAGCACTCCAGGAAAAGAAATCAGTGACCGAGCTTCAAAAGCTTCTCGACAGCGACAAGACGCCCAAGGACGCCAAGAACAGGATCAAGGAAAGTATGAAAGTTTTGATTTAACGTTTAAAACCATGAAAAGACTTGTAACACTACTCATATGTGCCGCTGTATCAACGGCAGCGATGGCCCAAAGCCACACGGAAAAAATCTCCAAAGAGGTGCAGTTCGAAAAGAAGGGACCCCAAAATACGATCATGATCTTCAACATCAATGGTGACGTCACTGTCACCGGCTATGCAGGCGATAAGATCATCATCGAAGCTGAGAAGATCATCCGCGCGAAAACCGATGCGCGGCTCGAAAAAGGAAAGGAGCAAATTCAAATCGGTATCCTCGACCGGGCCGACTCAATCCTGGTATTTGTTGAGGGCGTTTGTAACAGCTTCGGCAAACAAGACCGGAGGAATAACAACCGGAGAATGAACGGCTACGGCTACAACTGGAATAATTGCAACGGAAGAGGTAACGATTGCAACAGGCTGGAGTTTGACTATGTAATGAACTTCACGATCAAGGTGCCCAACAACATTCACGTCGTAGCTTCGACAGTCAACGATGGCGATGTGGTGCTGGAAAACGTCACCGGGTCGGTCATGGCCGACAACGTCAATGGAAGCATTCGCCTCACGAATATTGCCGGTGCAACCTATGCCTCAACGATCAACGGCGACGTTGACCTGGATTATTCGAAGAACCCGAATGGCGACAGTCGTTACTACTCGCTGAACGGTGACATCAATGCGAACTTTATCAAGGGACTTGCCGCCAATGTCGCTTTCGAAAGCTTCAATGGCAATCTCTACACGAACATCGACAAGCTTGAGACACTCCCTGCAATGATGAAGGAATCAAAAAAGGGAGATGGGATCAGGTATAAGATCGGAGGAAACCGCTACAAGATAGGCGCCGGCGGCGTGCTCCTGGATTTCGAAACCTTCAATGGCAATGCCTATATCAAAGAGAAGTAAAGGATCAAGGAAAAGTAAAGAGTAAGAATCATTCAATTGAAAAAATCATATTAATCATGAAAATCACAGTCAAGGGGTTGGGAATAGCGATGTTGCTGGTTATGCTGATGAGCGTGGCAGCGTGGTCACAATCGGGAGGAGGAGAAGTTCCTGTCGGTTTTAGCGACCCATCGAAGCGCGGGAAGCTGAAAGCCCACCTCAACTCGGGATCTATCACGATCAGAGGAACAGCACGCAAGGATATACTTGTGAAATACGCCGCAGGAAAAAATGAAGATAACGACGACGATGACGATGACGACGACGATGATGATGACGACGACAAGGATCGCAAGTCGGACAGGAACGGTTTGAAGAAAATCTCCAGCGGAACACTGGACCTGGAAATTTCGGAGGCCAACAACTTTGTGAAAGTGTCATCTGATTCATGGAATACCAGGATGAACCTGACGATCGAAGTGCCCTCCGGTATCGACCTGCAGGTACACACCTACAACGACGGAGACCTCGATATCTCGAACATCCAGGGTGAAGTGGAGCTGACAAACTATAATGGAGAGATCACTGCGCTGAATATATCCGGATCGGTGGTTGCCACGACATACAACGGCGAGATCAAAGTCACCTTCGACAAGGTTACGGACGGGACACCTATGTCCTTCGTCACTTACAATGGCGACATCGACCTTTCATTCCCTGGAACGTTCAAGGGTTCGCTGAAGATGAAGACACAGAACGGCGAGATCCTTTCAGGATTCGATATGACTGTGGGGAGACCGACGCCGGTTGAAACGAAGACAACCAGCAAGGGAACGAAGATCGTAATCGATGAGTGGGTGAAGGGCGACATCAATGGCGGTGGCCCGGAGTTCATCATGAAGAATTACAACGGCGATATACTTCTCAGGAAGAAGTGACGAGAAGCCGATTAGAAATAGAAAGGCCGGAGCGATCCGGCCTTTTCTTTTTTCAGGATACCAACCGACCATAGCGCGCGGTCTGAACCCCGCGAAAGCCACTTACAAAATTTTACAAGGCAATCGTAACTTCCACCGGTTGCATAATTTCCCAAAAGCGTTACCTTTTCCAGCCTAAAATCTTGCTCACCAATGAGATAGCATGAAAGGGGGGTACCTGCGATTTTGCAACCTAGCCCATCTAGCATTAATCATAAGACAATCAATCAGATACAAAAACCAGACAGATGAACTTGAACCTCAAAGCACAACAGGAGAATACATACGACGCCATCGTCGTGGGTACCGGCATCAGTGGGGGATGGGCCGCCAAGGAGCTCACCGAAAAAGGATTGAAGACGCTGGTGCTAGAGCGTGGTCCCATGGTTGATCACCCAAACTATCCCACCGCCACCCTGGACCCCTGGCAACTTCCGAACGGAGGACGTGCTACACAGGAAGATTTGAAGAAACAGTTCAAGCAAAACCGCACCGGCTACACAACGGCCCCGGCCACCAAGCACTGGTTTGTCAACGACCTTGAAAACCCTTACGGCGAGAAAGAAGGAAAGCGCTTCGACTGGATGCGCGGCTATCACGTTGGAGGCCGCTCCATCATGTGGGGCCGCCAAAGCTACCGCTGGAGTGACTTTGATTTTGAGGCGAATGCCAGGGAAGGTCTTGCGATCGACTGGCCAGTCAGATATAAGGAAATAGCTCCGTGGTATGACTATGTTGAGACATTCATCGGCATCAGCGGGCAGGACGAAAACATTCCGCACCTCCCCAACAGTAAGTTTCTTCCTGCGATGGAGCTCAACTGTGTAGAGAAGGAAGTGAAGAAGTCAATGATGGATAAGTTCGGGCGGATGCTGACCATTGGCCGCGTAGCACACATCACCGGTCCGCTTTCTCACGACAAGAGTCCTCAACGCGGATCCTGCCAGTACCGAAACATGTGCAGTCGCGGATGTCCTTACGGCGCATACTTCAGCAGCAATTCATCAACGTTGCCGGCTGCAATGGCGACTGGCAATATGACCCTTCGTCCCAACTCAATAGTATACGAACTGATCTACGATGAGCAGAAGGGCAAGGCGACTGGCGTTCGTGTACTTGATTCAGAGACAAAACAAACGATCGAGTTCAGTGCGAAGGTGATTTTCCTTTGCGCATCCACCATGGGTTCAACATACATCCTGCTCAACACTGTCAACAATCGTTTCCCCAACGGCTTCGGTAACGACAGCGGTGAGCTTGGCCACAACATCATGGACCACCATCTGGGCGTAGGAGCAAGCGGTGAGGCTGAAGGATTCGACGACCAGTACTACTCCGGTCGCAGAGCAAATGGTATCTATATTCCACGCTTCCGGAATATCGGCAAGGAAAAGAGAGATTATCTGCGGGGCTTTGGCTACCAGGGAGGTGCAAGCCGTCAGGGCTGGTCGAGAATGGTTGCTGAGATGAGCATAGGCGCGCAGCTCAAGGACGAGGTCACAACTCCTGGCAAATGGACCATGGGTATGGGCGGTTTCGGCGAAATTTTGCCTTACCACGAAAACAGCGTGGCGATTGACAAGGACAACAAGGACAAGTATGGTCTCCCAACACTGCTCTTCGATACAATCCTTCGCGAGAACGAATTCAAGATGAGGAAGGATATGGCGAACGATGCCGCCGAGATGCTCGAAGCGGCTGGTATGAAGAACGTACGCTCATACGATCGTCCCAGCCAGCACGGCGTGGGACTCGGTATCCACGAGATGGGTACTGCACGTATGGGTAAGGATCCGAAGACATCGGTGCTGAACAAGAACAACCAGTTACATGCGTGCAAGAACGTATACGTCACTGATGGTTCGTTCATGACGTCGGCGAACTGCGTGAACCCTTCCCTCACATACATGGCGTTCACGGCTCGTGCAGCGAGCCACGCCGTTGAAGAATTGAAGAAGCAGAACATTTAACCACAGCCACACATCACTATGGAACAGATAACCAGAAGAGAAGCACTCAAAAGAGCGGGTTGGGCACTCGGCTTTGCCATTTCGGCACCGACGTTGTCGGCAGTACTCAATGGCTGTAAGGCACAACCAGAGCTGGCATTCAAGCCGGAATTTTTCTCAGAAGACCAGGCACGTGTACTGGCTGAAGTCGCCGACATTATTATTCCACGCACCAATACACCCGGTGCGAAGGACGTTGGTGTCCCCGGGTTCATGGACAAACTGGTAAAGGATTGCTACAAGAAGGAAGACCAGGATGCTTTCCTCGAAGGACTGAAAGAGTTCGACGCTGAGGCAAAGGCTTCCATGGGCGATTCTTTTCTTGACCTTTCGCCCGAACAGCAGACGGAGTATGTGAACAAGGTTCACACGCAGGCACACGAAGACAACAAGAAGTTCGACGAGGTCAAGAAGAAGCTGGTAGGTACTGAGTTCGTTGCTGAAGATCTTGCAAAAGAGTATGGAAATCCAGAGACCATCGACGGTTCCAACGCGAGCCAATGGATAACGTACTTTCCTACGGCCAAGTTTACCATCGAGCGCGACTCGGCCACGAACAAGATCAAGGAAGTCAAACGCAAGTACGATCGTCCATTCATCCTCTCAGTGAAGGAACTGACGGTTGTAGGATTCTTCACTTCACAGCCGGGTTGTGAGCAGGTGCTCCAGTACCAGGCTGTACCCGGTGCATACCACGGCTGCATGCCGTTGGCCGAAGTAGGAAAGACCTGGGCAACCTAGTCAAAGTAATTTTGCATGAAGCGACGCAGCTTTATCGCATCGACTGCCGGATCCATTGCGGCAGGACTGGTCGGTAAAGCTGCGTTTGCTTTTGAGGCTACATCCAACAAGCTTCCCAAGTGGCGTGGCTTCAACCTCCTTGATTTTTTTTCGCCGGATCCTCCTAACCTCAGAGCCCCAACAAAGCCAGAGTACTTGCAGTGGATGCGTGACTGGGGATTCGATTTTGTGCGTATCCCGATTGCTTATCCTGTCTATCTCGATATCGACCGGACGAAGGACATTGTCGCCCGGGACGTCTATCGCATCGATGAAAAGATGATCGACAGGATCGATTCACTTGTACAAAAGGCAACCTCACACGGACTTCATGTCAGTTTGAATCTGCATCGCGCGCCGGGATACTGTGTCAATGCCGGATTCAATGAGCCCTTTAATCTCTGGAAAGATGCCGCTGCCCAGGAGGCGTTCAATTTTCACTGGAACATGTGGGCCAAACGATACCGCAACGAGTCAAAAGCTAAGGTCAGCTTCGATCTCGTGAATGAGCCTAGCATGCGTGAAGATATGAATGATCAGCACAGCAAGCGAAGCTCAGTACCTGGTGATGTCTACAGGAAGGTCGTGATCGCAGCGCTGGATGCAATCCGGAAAGAAAACAAGGAACGAATCGTGATTGCGGATGGCAACGATGTTGGCGCGAAAGTAATCCCTGAAATCGCAGACCTTGATGTCGGTCAGAGCTGCCGTGGCTACCACCCTGGAATTATTTCACATTACAAGGCGCCCTGGGCGATGAAGGACATTGATAATCTGCCTGAACCAAAATGGCCCGGGCAGGTTGGCAATCAGTATCTCAGCCGCGAGATGCTTGAAAAATTCTATGAGCCGTGGATCAAGCTTGCCAATAGTGGAGTTGGCGTGCACTGCGGAGAATGTGGCTGTTGGAACAAGACACCACACGCAGTTTTTCTTGCATGGTTCGGAGACGTGCTCGATGTACTCACATCAAACGGAATCGGATATGCACTTTGGGAGTTCAGCGGTTCATTCGGCGTGTTGAATTCAGGACGCACCGATATTGAGTACGAGGATTGGCATGGCGAAAAACTGGATCGGCGGCTGCTCGAACTTTTGAAAAAGTACTCCTGAGGCAGTGACGACGTCCCCTCAGCACCTTCTGAAAGAAGAACAACGGAATGGGTCGAGCGAACAAGGCGCCCTTTGGGCGCAAAATTCAGAGTACTCCCTGAAAACAGCTACCTCTTTTAAGGGGCCTGCGTGTGATGATCAGCGTTTTTGACGGCAGATTCGGAACGACCTTTATTATCTTTGTAGCCCCTAGAAATGGCTATTCCCCTCCCTCACACAAATTCCCGCAGTAGCGAGTCTCGGCGCAGTGTTGGCCGATTGTTTCACCTGCCGGTTTTGGTTCTATTGTTCAGCTTCCAGCTTTGCCGGGCGCAATGGTATACGGCTGAGTTGTCGGAGGCACGATATAATATAACGACAGTAACGAACGGATCCCTTGCCTTCTTCGCGGGTGGGTTCAACGGCAACGAGCACAGTTCGGTAGTGGATATTTACAGAGGGTCAGACGGCTCGTGGACCACCAAAAATCTATCGGTTGCGAGGAGTTCGATGGGATCTGCAATGTGGTTTGGTCCCGGTAGCAATGTATTTTTTGCGGGGGGCCTTTCGGACGCCGGACCGTCCAGTGTCGTCGACATTTACTCAATTGATAATGATACCTGGACCACTAGTTCTTTGTCGGTCGCGAGAGAACAGGTGACAGGCTTCTGCCTGGGGGGCACCTGCTTCTTTGCAGGTGGTTACAATTCGGCGACTGGTTATTCTGATGTGATCGACATTTATGACGGAGAATCCGGCCTGTGGTCGACAAGAAATCTTTCACAAGCCCGAGCCGGGATGGTGGCTGAAGCTTCCGGAAACGGTTCCAAGTTGTTCTTCGCAGGTGGACATACCGCAGATGGACCATCCAATGTCATAGATATCTTCGACGTCAATGCAGGGACATGGACTACGACGCTGCTTCCACGGCCAAGGGACGCAATGGGATCATCTCGTGTAGGCAATTACATTTTCTTTGCTGGAGGTCAGGTAGATGCGGCCGGCACGGCCACGGATATAGTCGATGCATATAATACAGTCACAGGTACGTGGAATGTCCTAACCCTATCTCTCGCTCGCAAACACTTAGCGGCCACCATCTTCGCATCTACCACAACGAGCTATGTGTTTGCTGGGGGATTGGACGGTGATTCACTATTTGATAGGGTAGACATCTATCAATCCGGAACATGGAGTCAGGCTGCGCTATCCCAGCCACGTTACAAACTCGCGGCGTCTTACGTCGTTGACGCCACCCTATTTGTTGGAGGACTGACATCCCTGGAACACGAGCCTCCTGTTCCGTCAAGCAGGGTTGATGTATACAAGCCGAGCTGTCTGACCCTCACGTTTGGTGTGACATTGACGCCTGATCATACTGTCTGCATGGGACAACCCACCACCATGACCGCAACGGGCGCGGGCCCTTTCCAGTGGAGCCCAGCGGAGGGTTTGTCATCAACAACCGAAAAGACTGTTGTGGCGCGACCGTTTGCGACTACAACTTACACCGTCACTGCTCCACTGGCAGGCTGTCCTGAGGCAACGGGCACTGCGACAATAACGGTGGTAACGGACTGTTATACTCCGGGTATAGTTTCATTTTCTCCGGCGAGTGGGGGCCCAGGTACCATAGTCACCATAGAAGGTTATGGTTTTGACGAGACCCCAACCAGCAATCATGTCACTTTCAACGGAATATTGGGTGCTGTCACTTCCGCAACCACCACAGCTCTCACAGTTGTTGTTCCTCCCACGGCGACTACCGGGAAAATCCAGGTGGAGAGGAGTGCACTTTACGCAATAAGCAATACCGATTTTGTTGTTTGCACACCACCGGTGGTGTCTGTTACACCGCCTGCTACGAATTCGTGTCCGGGAACCGGCGTTACTCTTGTGGCCAATGGCGCATCGACCTATTCATGGAGTCCACCGGAAGGACTTTCGTCGACAACGGGACAAACTGTTCTTGCTGATCCTGCTTCGTCGACCGAGTATACGGTAAGGGGTTTCGACGACCTTGGTTGCTATTCAGATGCCGTCGTGCAAATCCTAGTAAGCTGTGAGCCGATTGGAATCACTTCATTTTCTCCGGAGGGTGGTCCCGCCGCATCGGTTGTTACCATACTCGGTTGGGGCTTCAGTACAATAGCTGCCGAAAACATTGTAAAGTTTAACGGAGTGGTCGCGACTGTCAATGCGAGCTCTGCGAACGTTCTGGAAGTCGTTGTGCCACAGTCGGCATCTACCGGGACTATTGGCGTCACCGTAGGAGGCAACTCTGAAACAAGCGAAGCTGACTTTCACGTTTGCGTCCCACCGACAGTGAGCGTTACGCCTCCAGTAATTTGCCTGACTGGTTTTGGCGTAACAGTTACAGCAAGCGGCGACGCGTTGAGCTACACGTGGAGTCCAACAACCAATAACGGACTGAACACAACTAGTGGCCCGGTGGTAACCGCTAACCCTGCGTTCGAGCTTGATTATACAGTGCGCGGTCATGGTGAATGGGGATGCTATACTGATGTGGTTGTGCCCGCCCGAATCGATTGCCCGCCTTACATTACAGAATTGATTCCCTCCTTCGGCCTGCCGGGAGATGTTTGCATCGTACAAGGTGGAGGATTCGGACAGAACACCGCCAACATAGTCGTTAAGTTCAATGGTGTAACCGCCGGGGTTGGCGCTTCGTCAGGAGTATCCATGATGGTTGAAGTGCCCCAGGGAGCTACAACTGGACCAGTTACCGTCACTGTCAACGGCAAAACCGGCACCAGTCCGGGTGTGTATACTGTTGGAACGGAGCCGTGTACGCCTCCGGGAGTCGAAGTGTCACCCTCATCAGCAACCATTTGCCCTGGCGACGGAGTAACACTTAGCGCCAGCTTCGCAACGAGCTATGAGTGGTTTCCGTCGACTGGGTTGTCTGCAACCACAGGCGCCGAAGTTTTTGCCAGCCCGCTTGAGACCACCACCTATACAGTGAGGGGGTATGGCAATGGATCATGTTACACTGATGTCGACGTAACTGTCTCTGTGTCCTCTGCTGCATGTCCGCCGACCATTATTACATCATTTTCTCCTCAGATGGGTCCAGCCGGTTCAACAGTGACAATAGAAGGCACAGGATTCAGCGCGGTACCTTCTGAGAACCTGGTTGTGATCGGAGGTATAAGTGCCGTCGTAAACACCAGTTCGGCTACATCCATCACCGCGGTGGTACCTCCAACCGCGTCGATTGGTGCACGTGTGATCGCTGTAACCGTCGACGGATTCACAGCAACTGCTGAGGATAATTTTCAAATTTGCTCGCCGCCATTGGTCACGGCATCACCACCCTCTGTGCAAACCTGTCCTGGCTCGAATATAGAGGTTACAGCAAGCGGAGCGTTAACTTACAGCTGGAGCAAGGACGGCCTTTATGTAACAGATGGTGAGTACATCAACGCGAGCCCCAGTGAGTCAACGGAGTATACTGTAAGAGGCTTCGACGAAACTGGTTGCTACGCCGACGTTGTGATACCTGTAACAGTCGCCCCCTGCTATGTGAGCAGGCTGGGTAGATTCTCAGTCGACAAAATTGAAGGATGTGAACCATTGACCGTGAACATCGTCACTGCAAATCTTCAGACCTCAGGTGAATGTACGGCGGGGAAACCATGCCTCATGTCGATTGTACCGGGGACGGGCGCCCAATTACAGAATACATTCCAGCACACCATGTGGGCCGGCACCTACACCCTTTCAGTACTTTATCAGGGAATTGGAGTAGACGACATCACCATTACCGTCCATCCGAGACCGAGCGTAACACTCGTCCCAGAGGGAATTTGTGCCGGACGTGAAACCATTGTCACTGCAACAGGAGCTCCGGTGTTTTCATGGTCGACCGGCGAGACGGGATCTGTCGTTGCGCTATCACCTGCAAACGAAAACGACATACTTGTCACCGGTACTTCTGAACAGGGCTGCGAAGGGGGAAGACAATTGGTTGTCGTTGCGTGCGATCCCCTGTCGGTTACCAACAAAACAGACATTATTTCATCTGAACAAATCAAACCTGCCGTTGCAATCACCAGTGGAGGCTTACCGCCACTAGAGATAACATTCTATCATCGAAAAATGGCAAGCGACGATTGGCAAATCGAGGTAGTCGAGGAGTTTGGTGGGGCCGGGGAATACACTGTGCCCATCGAAGAAAATTGGCTGGATGAAATCGGGATGGAATATTATTTCAGTGTAAAGGACAGCTACGACAAGTTCGATGGTACCATCGACACCAGGTATCGTCCGGTCACCGCTACTTCTGTTCCAAATTTGCGGACAGGAAGCAGCGAAAGAGATTACACTATTTTTTCAATCCCGCTGGAGCTGGAGGATAGAAGAGTTGAAACAACCCTTCGCAGTGTCATCGATTATTACGGAGGTTTCGATGAAACAAAATGGAGATTTGTCCACTATGCACACGGTGAGAATCTGAACTTTAGCGACGGAATCACCACCATCGACAGAGGCAAAGGATACTGGCTGCTATCGGTGGATCCGGTATCCATTGATATTGAAGGCGCTCCTCCGGCTGTCAGTCACGACAGTCCTTTCGTCATGCTCCTCGATCAGGGGTGGAATCAGATAGGAAACCCGTTCCCTTACAACATCTCGTGGAGCGACGTGCTTGCCAGGAATGGAAATCCAATAGGAGTAAGTCAATTAGCGATTCATGATCCCGAGTTTGGTGGTTTCAGAATTTCCGACAACCTGGCCGGGTGGGGTGGAGGATTCGTCAACGCCGACGAGGCGACGACATTGGTTATCCCCGTCAATACAGCTCCGCCGGATGGTGGCCGGACAGCCAATCAGGCTTCGAAATTTTCTTTCGATGAACAGGGATGGATTCTGCCACTGGCTGTTTCACAAAACTGGGGGCACAATGATATGACCGGTGTGGGAATGCGTCCGGATGCTTTGCCATTAAAGGACCAGCATGACAGGATCAGCCCGCCGCGGTTTGGCCGATACGTCGAAATGTATGCTTCACACCCCGAGCACTTCCAACCGAAGTTTTTGCGCGACGTTGTGCCGCCTGCGGATAACCACACGTGGGAATTCGTTTACGAGTCGAATCACGAAAGTGACCAGGTTACAATTCAATGGGACCAGGCTGGACTGGCGGGAGTTGAATTCTGTTTGGTTATGCACGATCGGGCATCGGGCGCACTCATTGACATGAAAAAACAAGGCAGCTACTCATTCAGATCAGGCCGCAAAAACCTGTTTAACGTGTACTATGCCAAAGACTACAATAGCATTCTTCCTGTAGAAGAGATGGTTGGAATCCCGGTACCCAATCCGATTATTGATGGTGCTACCATCAGGTTAATGAAGCCGGCTCAAACCGGTGATGTTGCACTTTCTGTCGTTGACATGATGGGCCGCACGGTTCGACACCTTGGAAGTATTTCAACGCCGGGTTACTCGGAACATTATTGGGATGCTACCGACGATGCCGGTAGCCGGCTGAGCCCTGGAGCATATATCCTGAGAATGCAGAATTCTGCAGGTGGTAGTAAACAAGTTAGGATCCTTGTAAAATGATTGCGATGAAATCTCACCATTGGTTTTTTCTGCTTGGGGTGCTTGTAGCCTCTGCAGCATGCGGACAATCTCTTTCATCGCGCAGCAACGAAGTGGGCGTTCGCCGCGACAAGGATGTTCATGTAGAGTTCCCGGCTATTCAATGGATCATTCCGGCCCAGGAAACGACGACAATGAACGCAACCGGGATCAGGCTCGAATTCACGGTGTCGTCTAAGGCGATGGTTCGTGAAGTTTCGGTTCAGTCCACGTCGATGGCGCGTCCTCAGGTCGTCCTTCCTGCTTATGGACCAACGTATTTGTACATGTTTTCACCACTGATGGGTGAGAACGTTGTTACTGTGACGGCCACAACAATTGAAGGCGCACAAGCGGTGTCGACGCGCGTCATCACGCGTCGTGCTGCAAACACCATGGCTCACCTGGCAAACCCGCCGGTACTCACAGTACGCAAGAGCTCTGTCATATTTTCTGATGCAGGTGGCGACGGCAAGCTGGATGCAGCTGAAGAGGCGACAATTGCTTTTGTAGTCATCAACGAAGGAAAAACCGATGCAAAGAATCTTGGATGGAAATTTGTAACGGACGGCGATAGTGACAATATCAAGCTCAGCGCCGGCCCCGTTAAGTTGATCAAAGCCGGCGATAGCCTCAAACTGGTAACAAAGGTCAATGCATCCGAAGAACTTCAACCTGGTATTGCAAAGTCGACACTTGTACTTACCGAGCCCAACGGGTTTGACAGCAATCCTGTGATGGTTGGATATGAAACCGTCGCTTTTATGGCGCCGGAGGTGGTCCTCGCCGATGCGATGTTTACGTCACTGTACTCTGGCAAAATGAAACGAAATACGCCCACGATGCTCAGGGTCCTGGTACAAAACAATGGCAAAGGTGTTGCAGAGAAAGTAACGATGAAGATTGTTCTTCCTGAAAATGTACTGAATCTGGGTGAGTCAATGATTGACCTGGGAAGCCTGAAGCCGGGCCAGGGACGCAAATTGGATATTGAGTTCATTGCCAACGCGCGTTATCAAAGATCGGACTTGCCTGTGACTGTGCAGGTGAGTGAACGCCATGGCAGATTTGGTTCTGAAAGAACATTCTCGGCATCTTTTGACGAGGCGCTCACCTCTATTGCCGTGGATGTGCGGGGCGTAAGCCAGGAAGTTGCAATAGGGACGATGCTGCGGTCGCTGGTGGATGTAAACGTACCTGAAACCAAGGTAACGCACCCCAATCGATACGCACTTATCATCGGCAATGAGGATTACATGCAGTTTCAAACAGGGCTTTCGCGTGAACAAAATGTCGCTTTTGCCCGAAATGATGCAATGGTATTCAAGGACTACGCAATCAAGACTCTCGGCTGCCCGGCCAACCAGGTCTATCTGTTGACCGACGCAACCAAGGGACAGATGAGCCGCGAAATTCAGAAAGTAACTGAACTGTTAAAGCTGCAACCTGATTCGGAGCTGATATTCTACTATGCCGGCCACGGGCTCCCCGACTTTGCCACACAGAAGGGATATTTGATCCCAGTGGATGTTTCAGGTGCTAACGTAAAAGACGGAATTGCGCTTGGGGAACTTTACAGCACGCTGGCATCTTCAGGAGCTTCGCGCATTACAGTTTTTCTCGATGCCTGCTTTAGCGGAGGTGGACGTGGTGAGAATGGCTTGCTGGCAGCCAGGACGATCAAGATTAAGGCTACCGGCGATCTCGTCGATGGAAATATTGTAGTGTACACGGCTGCAAGCGGCGAAGAAGTGTCGTTGCCCCTGAAGAAGGAATCTCATGGCCTGTTCACCTATTACCTTCTGCAGAAGCTGAAAGACTCAGCGGGCGTGCTGACAATGCAGGAGCTCAAGGATTATCTCGAAAAAGAGATCCCCAAAGCCTCACTGATTGAGAATGGAATGAAGCAGACTCCTCAGGTTCTAATTTCGCCCAAGTTAAACGAGACATGGAATCAATGGCAATTCTAAGACCATTCGCCGGGTGCTTGCTGTTCTTTCTGTGCCTGACAGCTGCTGTCGCACAGGAAAGAACAGAAGTGTCTTCAGTCCATGGAGAGTGGGTGGTGTCGAACGACATCACGCTTCCTGAGGCCAGGGAGAAAGCAATTGCTGCGGCAAAGGCAGAAGCCCTGCGTAAGGCTGGCGTGCCTGAGCGCGTAACAGAGTCGTCGCTTCTGTACCGTTCGGATAGCAAGACATCTCAGGCAGAATTGTTTGAATCAATCACTTCGGTCGATGTATTTGGTGAGGTGGCTGAGTATACTGTGTTGAAAGAGGATAAGAAATTCAACGAGGTTGGGAACCTCATTTACGAAGTCTGGATTGATGCCACGGTTGTTATTCACAAGGATGCACGTGATGCCGGATTTACTTTCAGTGTGAGCGGAGTACACGAGAAGTACAAGTCGCCTGATAAGCTTGTATTTGATATTGTCCCTGCAAAGAATGCATATCTCACTGCTTTTGTCATCAGCGGAAATGAGGGAGCAAGGTTGTATCCGAATCGGATTGAGAAAAATGAAATGCTGAAGGCAGGTGTCGTCCGTCGCTTTCCGGGTACGAAAAGTCTTGAGTACGAAGTCTCTACTGAAAAGGACAGGGAGATTAACTATGTAATCCTTCTGATTACCAAGCAAGAGGTACCATTCATGTTGGAAGAGACTCCCAATAATATCCTGAAGTTTATCAGCCAGATTAATCCTGGCGAAAAAGCTGTGAAGACATACTCACTCATGATCCAAAACGAGCAATGATGTTGGGTTCGATTAAATACAATAAGGCATTACCCTCCTGGAAGTCTGGAGTCTTCCTGGTCATCACAGCTGTATTCTTGAGCTGGATCAGCGCGCCTACGCAAGCGCAAAGCCTCGAGATCAGGCGCGTGGTTCAGAACGGGGACATTGTCAGCATTTACTACGATCTCACGGATCCCAGGAAGGGGAACCGGTACGATGTTCACATTTTTTCCTCAAGAGATCAGTTTGTCGCTGAACTCAAGAATGTTGAAGGGGCGGTGGGCAGAGCTATTGAGTGCGGACTCGAAAACAGGATTGACTTCAATCCCGCAAAGGAGTATGGAGAAGAATTCGGCACAAAAAACGAGGAGAAATTGTCATTCGATCTTCGCGGTGAGTTGTACGTTTCTTTTATGACTTTGCTTTCCAGCACATTGGGATCCTAAGCTTAGAATTCCACGTGGACAAGTTGTCGCG
>JADMIO011701092.1_pt1 | contig 65307 bp, 59 predicted proteins | sample 8958161 | NCBI WGS metagenome assembly JADMIO01 (sample SAMN16585339, study PRJNA669376) | soil metagenome | isolation source: Crop rotation soil | place: USA: Cullars Rotation, Alabama | collected 2011
TATGGTGAAAGTTGGAACCTCTTACGTGCCGATCAGATTAAAACGAAAGGCCCAGTCTTTCGACTGAGCCTTTCGTTTTATTTGACCATGTTGGTATGATTTAAATTAATACGACTCACTATAGGGTCAGTGCGGCCGCGACTTCAAGTCACGTGAATTCCAAGCTTCGGATCCCACTGTGCTGGAAAGGGTTTTGCAACGTAAGAAACTGGTAAAGGTCTTTGATATTAGTCCCGGCGTTATAGCCATACGATTCATACTGCCCATATCCGTAGGCAATTGCATTAAACCCACTGTCTGCTTTCAGGCTATGTGTGCCTGCATTTACAGTTAGCTGCGCATAAGAGTAAGCTGCATCTTTTGGATGCGCTGCAAAAGTAGAAACAGCTGCGCCATCGAGCCGGAAGCTGCTGACTGCCGAACTTTTGATAATCACATTGATGTACTGAGATGTGATGTTATAATGGCTCGTTGAGTTCAGTGTTATCTTATCAATTGTTTGCTCGATCGGGCTGAGAATTATCATTTCAGGGTCACCATCGTTGTTAAATGAATTGTTGCAGTTCGGACCGCCGCTTTGCTGGTTGGTTGAGGTAATGTATTGCGCCACCATTACAGGTTTATCGGCCTCGATGGTATTAGGTGTGGCGCTGGAAAATTCATAGTAAAAGTTGTTTATTAAACCCGCGGCTACAGCGCCATTTATTTTTACTACGGTAGTGGGGTCACCAACTGCGATTCTGAAAAAATTATTCGGTAAATTTTTGGTGGGTGCGGTAAGGTATTTTTTCCCCCAGGCGCTTCTTGGAAATACTTGCTGAATGATGTTGTCGGAAGAGGTTGAGGTGCTGCCGCAAAAAATGGACATGCGCCCACTGCCTGAAAACACTGCTATCTTTTTGCATCCGGTACTGGTAGTGCTGACAGACCGGATTCTTGTGCCGGTTAAATCAACTCCCGTGTAAGGTCTTATCGTGTTATTGATAAGCTCACCCATCAGGTTGTAGATCTGCCCCTTGTTGAGCGTTACGATGAAAGGCACGCCTGCGTTGTGTGTAAGTGAGTTGGCGGACGGCGTAATCTCTACCGCCGTGCTGTCTTCGGTAGCCACTACAAAGGCGTAAGAGTTACAATCAACTTCGTTAGACCGCTGCGTAAAGTTCAACGAGTAATAGTCTTGCCCTAAAGTATTGGTAGGGAAAAGCAATGTTGCGCCCGACTGGCTTTGATTGTAAATGTGGGCATAAGTAACTATCGGCTTATCGCTGGTTATGTGAATTCCTGTGTTGTAAATGCCCTCGGTTAAAAGTCTTGCATCCTGTGCGCCGCTTTTGGGGATGGGTTGCGATTCCGTGACGTTGTTTGCCGTGACCGTGTAGGTTTTTACATATCCAACTGCGGGAATTTCAACTTTCACATTGGCATTTACATCGGACGTAAAGTACAGCACCATATCCTGCACATTTGGATTAGAGGAAGCTACCATGATTTGGTGATAGCCATAACCCACCCAAAAATCCTTGCCTTTATTGGAAAAATCCTGTGCAGAAATTTTGCAGGAAAGCAGCGAGAGCAATAACACACAAAGCCATCTGCAATTCATAAATGCTGGGATGAAAATTAAGGAGCGGCAAATTACTCCAATACAATAGAGATTAGGTAGCGTGTCGGTTTGTTGCCTGTTAAAATTGTATTTAACAACAGTGCGTGGCAGGAATGCACAACTCGGTGCACTCTGATTATGTCCATGGGTAAAGGAGCCGCATTGGGAAATTATATGAATGCATGACCTGCAAAATGGCGGATTCATAAAACCTTCATTACCCACTAGCGAATGCAAGCCCAACTTGAGACGATGATCAAGTGTACCCTTGTGAGGGCATGAGAGTTAGCGCCGGCAGCCTCCGGTTGGGATTCATTTGCGGCTGTCTCTTTCTTCGGAAATTCTTCTATTGATATCGGATTTAGCTCCTTCCAGAACGAAAATTCTTGTTCCGTTTTCCCGTGCAAAAGGATTACTTACTTCTCCTGCAAGCTCTGCCGTTTCAAACAGTGGATGCTCTTGTGTCCGGGCACTATCGTCATCGCCTTTTTCCTTCACTAAAATTGCATTAACAATGGGCTTGTCAAGCCTCATCCAGTTTATGTAATCTGCATTAAACGAAACAGCGTTAATATTCCTGAATTTGGAATAGTAGTTAATTGCGCCGGCCTGTCCGTAGTTATCGCAGAGCACAATCGTGTTTCCACGCTTTGAGGTCTGTTCGTACACTGCATCGGTCTTTGCGGCTAATTCACGCCAGCCCACCATATCAGCATAGTCCTGCGGCAGTTCATGATCCCTGCCATCTTCCCAGCGAAGCATACCAAGGCTTTTGAACCTGCGGTTGTCACGAACAATCTGCTCCGGGCTTTGAATGGGAAGCACGTACACGAATATCGGTATTGCCAGTGTTATAATCCATGCAACGACCGCGAGCCTTAAATGCCTTCTCCAACCATCACTTGTCAGCTGCCCGATGCACACAGCGCCAAAGGCAATGAATATGGGATAAAGCCCAAGTGCATAATAGCTTTTTGCCCTCAAAAAAATGAAAAGGCCGATGGTGCATAAATATGCCCAAAAGAATATGCGGTATTTTTTGAAGGGCGGATAGGCGAAGAATGAGACGAAAGCAGCAATAATGAAAATGAAAAAGCTTAGACTAAACATCAATTGGTCTTTGACAAAATCGACGCGGTTAACATTGACCAACTGTGTATTGTTTAATTCCTGAAGCTGCCTTAGAGTCGGAAAGTGATGTTGGATTTGCCAAATGATGTTGGGCGAAACAATAATAACTGCTATTGCGCAGGCGAAATACAAATGCCTGCCGGCAAATACCTTCCTGTGCTCTGTGAGCAATGCCGCAGGCAACAGACCTGTAAAAAGGAAAACGATGTTGTATTTGCTAAGCAAACCGAAAGCTGCAGCGACTGCTGCGACATACAGCCACTTTGAAGTAAGGGTACCAATGTATTTGATGATGGTAAAATAGAACAGCGTCCAAAAGAAGATGTCGAGTGTGTTGGGTTGAAAGAGTGTATTTACACGCAACATCACTGAAAGCAGCATAGCCATTGCACCTGCAACAAGCGCAAACATGCCGCCTTTAAGCGCTTCAATCGTTTTCCAGACCACAACGATAGTTAAGGCTCCAAACAGTGCGGGAAAAAACCTGACCCAAAACTCACCGCCGCCCAACAGCTTAATAACATAAGCAATCCACGACGTGACGGGAGGAACGGAAATGTATCCCCACGCCAGGTGATTTGCCTGATCGAGGTGCAGGTACTCATCCCGTTGCAGCTCGTAAGCAGGATTAATTACAACATACTGCAGAACAAATTTTGCGACGATAAAGGCAGCCAGAACAAGATTCTTCTTCATAGCGGCTGAGATTTAAGATGCCTGTCTTTGAGGAATACCTAAACGTTCTACGTTCATTGATTTAAATCTTCGTACTTCTTAACACCTTTCACATAATGTTGCCACACAATTGACTTCCGAACAACGGAAGCAATTGATAACAACGACTTTTTCTTCGGCGGGAACTTATTTTTTTCTTTCACCAGCCATCTAAAAATGTCTTTGTAGGCAGAAAAGACAGCCACGGCATTGGCCTTATTTTCTTTTACCAAAAACACAATGGCTGCAAGCGTATCCAGCGCCAGTCGCAACGGCATCAGCCACAGGTTTACATACCACGGCGAGTTACGAAAGCACATAACGATGTTGTTGCGGAAGTTGTAGTAAGTCTTTCTCGGAGAATGATAAGACAGTGATCCTCCACCCAAATGATACATGTGCGAAGCCGGACAGTACATGATTTTATAGCCTTCCGCCTGCATCCGCCAGCACAAATCAATCTCCTCCGAATGCATAAAGAAGTAGTCGTACATCCCACTTACTTTCCAATAAGCCTCACGCCGTATCATGCAGCAGGCTCCGCTTGCCCAGAAAATCTGAACAGGCCGCTCAAATTGTCCTTTATCCTTTTCGGAAGTCTCAAACAACCTTCCGCGGCAAAACGGGTATCCCAGCACATCAATCATTCCACCTGCAGCGCCGGCATGTTCAAGCATTTGCTTATCAAGCAACGCAAGCATCTTAGGTTGACATGCCGCAATGCTTTCGTCTTGTTGCATCATCTCAACCATGGGCTCAACAAAAGATGGCGGCGCTTCTACGTCACTGTTGAGCATGAGGTAATAATCTTCGTTCATCTGTGCCAGGCCACGGTTGTAGCCTCCTGCAAAGCCATAGTTATCGTTGAGCACAATGACTTTTACCTGCGGATGATTTTGCCTCAAAAAATCTACAGAATCATCACTGCTGTTGTTATCAATCACATAGACCGTACAGTTTGGATAAGTGAGCTTACTAAGTTCGGGTAAGAGTGTTTCGAGAAACTTCTTTCCGTTCCAGTTAAGTATGCCAATGCCGACAGAAGGAGATGATGTATTCATACTATTTCTGCAGGGCTGCAATGCGGTTTACGTATTTGCCGATCATGTCAAACTCAATATTTACAATGCTTTCAGGCTGTACCTGCTGCATGTTTGTGTGGGCAAGCGTGTAAGGAATGATGGCAACTGAGAATTTCGATTTGCTCACATCAAAAATCGTAAGGCTGATACCGTTTACAGCAATCGAGCCTTTTTCAATAACAAGCGCAGCAAATTGTTTGGGAAACTCAAAGCGGTATTCGGTGCTGCCCTCTGCATCTTTCTTTCTGACGCAAACTGCAGTAGCATCAACATGCCCTTGCACAAGATGGCCATCGAGCCGGTTGCTGAGAGTGAGGCTTCTTTCAAGATTTACCAACGTTCCTTCGTGCCATCTGCCAAGGTTTGTTTTCTTAAGCGTTTCATCAATTGCGGTAACTCTGTAGAGGTCTTCATTTATCTCTTCCACAGTAAGACAAACACCATTATGCGCAACGCTTTGGTCAACCTTAAATTGATTAGAAATCGACGACGAAAGCCAGAAGCTAAGATTGCTTTCATTTCGCTGAACAGAAATTACCGTTGCCAGTGCTTCTACAATGCCCGTGAACATGCCGGCAAAAGTAAGAGACAGAACCACGATACGTGGGATTTCGACGGATTTCGAGGAAACAGAAAACTGCGGTTACAGAGTCGCGATTACTCAGGCTTCAAGGACTTTCGGTGAACATGATCGTCAACAGTACCGTATTTTTAACTGTATTGTTTTCAAAAGTGTTGTCTGCAATGTGCTGCGTTGATGTACCATTATAAATGACAGTCCCGCCGATTGCTTTGAACAATCCATTGGAAGTTACCGCACCGCTTATTTTAAAAAAGCCGCTATCGATAAGCGTTAGCTCGACATCACTTTCAATAAGGATGTCGTGAACCGTAACAGTGTCTTTTGAAATTATTGGAAAATGAAGCGCCGATGAGGATATGGTTACATCTGCATTTGCCGAAGGCACAACACCGGTACACCAGTTGTCTGCATTAAACCAATTTTCATCTTCATAACCGGTCCATTGTGGCCTGGAAACACTGGGACAAATGAAGCGGCATAAATAGCTGCTGCAGGGTTGGAACGTTTGAGAGCGGGATGAAGAAGCGGCTTCTTTTTTGCGCAGCAAAATTTTATTGACCGGGTTCTGATGTACAGCCCAGGTAATCCCTGTTAGCAATTTCCTGATGCTGTCTGCTTTGAATAGAACTTTCTCCTTTGTTTTCGGCAACGACATTTTGCTAAATGCTGCTTGCGAAAGAGCATTGAATGAAGAAAGCAAACAAGAAATGACAACAAAAAGCTTCATCATTTTTAGCCGGTTATTGCGTAAATGTGGTAGTATTTGTTTTGATATTGTAGGTGAGTACCTGGTTGGGGTTGGTCGTCAAATTCCGGTAAACAGCCTTCCCAAAGGCTGCAAACGAAAGACTCTCGGATATTGACTGGCAACCGCTTGCACATCCCTGGCCATCACTTGAAGTTGAGTGAGACGTGACAAATACCTCGTCCAAAGCAATCTGGTACACCATCTGCGTTTGGCTGTAAAACCTGATCTCCACAAAAGCCTGCTTTGTTCCTTTCAGCAGTGAAGACTGCAATCGTAAGCTGCCGAGGTCAAATGCATTTGATACAACAACCTCGCTGAGAGAAGGAACACCGGCATGGGGCGTGCCTCCACCTTGGGTTATGCTTACCGCTTCTCCATATTGAACGGAAGTGAGTGCAATTTCGTCAAGATGAACACCCGCTCCTGCGCCATTAGTAACGTTTGGTATGAAAAGGTATACTCCCGCCTGCGACGATGCTGACACTGCAATTGACAAGGAGGCCATAACGAGAGCTATCAATTTTTTCATTGAAGTAAATTTTTGAAGTTGCTTAAAGGTAAATTAGTTCCCGGACGGAATTACTTTATCAATTAAATCTCTTTCCAGCTAAGCCGTTACAATCTGCAAATCGTCTTTCATCTTTTCAAAGACCTGCATATATCCCGAAGGGATTTTTTCCCAGTCAATTTTTGTGCGCTTTTCGTTGTATTCTACAAAATATGAAGTGCCGTCTCTTTGCTCACCCGCTCCTTCCGGAGCTTTGATGGTGTTCATCAGCTCTTCCGTTTCGGTTTCGCTCCAATCCAATTCAGCTTCTGATTTTTTAGCTACAGGCATCACACCTCCCATTCTTGTAAGTATAATTTTCATCGAGTGCCGTTTAAAGTCATTGAAGTCATCGATTCATTTTTATTCACTGCATCATTCACACTTCCACACAGCGAATATCCGCACATCATTTAACCTTGGCCGCATCCCACCCTTGCTTAACGGCTTTCACCTCAAGACTGTTTTTTCCAAAAAGCTTTTCCGCAGACTTAATTGTCACTCTTCGCATGTCTTTAAATGTAGCATCTTTCGAAAGATTATCCGTGTCGGTGAGAGCGCCATACCAAATTCGGCCCGCCTTTTCCCATGAGAAACCACCGAGATTGTAAGCGCATACATAAAACGCAAAGTTGGGAATGCCCGAATTGTAATGTACGCCGCCCCAATCGCCTTCCTCTGTGTTTTCCAGTTTCATAAAAGCGTCCATCGTTGCAGGCTGCGGGTCATCGCCCAATTCAGGATGATTTTTATAAGCACTTCCCGGCTCTTTCACGTTTCGCAAACAATACTTATTGCCAAGCAAAATGTTTGCTCCGACCAGCCAATCCGATTTTTTTACATCAAGGTTTAGGGTTTTTTGCTTTATCATGATGCCAAACACGTCAGCCAGCGATTCATTAAGGGCGCCTGATTGATTTTGATAATTGAGGTTTGCCTCATATTGCACCACTGCATGTGTAAGCTCGTGTGCAATAATGTCGAGATCAGTAGTGAAGCTTCCGAAAATTTTGCCATCGCCATCGCCGAAAATCATGCGCCTTCCATCCCAGAACGCATTTTCATACTTCTTATCGTAGTGAATGTACTGCTGCAAAATCAAGCCGCGGTTATCAATTGAATTTCGACCGAATGCTTCGTTGTAAAATTTCCAGGTTGCCTCGGCTCCCTCAATCACATTCTTAGCATCTTTGTCAGCTGGCTTTTTAGCATCACCGGTTTTCCAAACCAAAGGAGATTTGTTGGTGCTGGCCGCTCTTTTACAGTTGTAAACCTGGATGACCGGAGTCGCCGGTTTAGGCCTCATGGCAATGGCGCCCAGCATTACTTTTTCCTGCGTAGTTGTGTCTTTGAAAAAGTCCCGGTCACTTCTGAAACGATAGCTTCTAAATTTATTGTTGACAGCCGCTTTCGAGATTTTAGGGTCCGGAGAATCAACCAGCTTTTTGTTTATGTAAGGCGGAATGATGCATTGAATGCGGGAAAAGTTTTTGCACATGTAGCGGTCTTTTTTGGTTTACGATAAAAAAGAAAATTACCTTCAATTCGGTAAAGCCCAAAAAATTTCTGAGCGTTTGTTTAAGCGGATGAAAAGAATAAATAGCTTTATCAACTCTTGCGTCAACAACCCCCCATGAAAAAAACATTTACTCTTTCTTTTTTACTTGCCGCCTTTGTGACCTTTGGACAGAAGCGTGTGGGTATCAACGTAATCGACCCGCAACAAACGCTGGATGTAGGCGGCACTGCACAAGCACAACTGTTTACTTACGCAACACCCCAAACACACTACCTTACCATTCCGGCCGATGCATTTACTTCAGACAGTCCGGGCATTTATCAACTTGCAAGGCTCGTATCAGCAACCGTCAGCGGTGACCATGCGACGGGTACGTGGCTGGTAAATGGATCCGCAGGACAGTATGGCTATGTTTCCGCCCCGGTTTCGCTTCCGCAAGGCGCTACCATAACCGGTTTTACGATCATTGCTCAAGACAATGACGGGGTTTCATTAAATCCGCGGGCTACGCTATCCGCACTGGCGCCAATCGCCGGCTCTCCAAATTTGGCGCAAGGATTGGCTGCTACTGTGAGTCTTGCCGCAAAGAGCCAGAATTTGCAAACGCTTACTATTCCCGTCAATCACATTGTGCAGAATGATGTATATGCCTATAAGGTAACCGTGCGTCTTAACCAAAATAGTAACAAGACTACTCTATTTGCTGTTCGTATCACTTACACCGTGACTCAACCGGGATAGCAACCAGGCCTGCTTACTAAAGTTATCCTGGACTGCACTTAGCTGGTTATCTTCACCTCCTTCAATTCAAAATTTCGATTAGTTCAGGGCCATGTTGTATCTACATCCATTATATCGTCAATTCAAAATCAACATGAAAAGAATTCTCCTTTCACTCTTCTTGCTTGGAATATTTTTCAATGCACATGCACAGCAAAAAGATCAAATCAGTTACTACTACCAGAATAAAAGATCTATTATCCAGTTTCTTACGACCGCATTGTGGCCGGCATACAACCACAAGTCTCTTTCGAAGCGGTAAAAAGCCAGGTTGAGGCACTGCTGCATGTTTCACCAGATTCTGTGATGGAAACGCTTGTGGGCAAACAACTTGTGGTTAAGCTTGGCCGCAACAGGAAGAAAGAAGAAGTCTTACCGCTCATTGATAAGATGAAGAAAATAGCGCAGATACAATTTGCACGTCCGGTATTTGTAAGTGAGTCGGGAAAGCACAATAGCTATGGAACCGACTTTATCGTGAAGCTAAAAAGCACAACAGCATTTGCACAGGTTCAGAGACTGATGGAAAGCAACGGCTGCACGCTGGCGAAAAAGTATCCTTTCCAAAACGACATGTATATTTTGGTCGCAGGCAAACAAGCTAACTACGACGCCTTAGCAATGGCTAACAGGTTTTATGAAACCGGTTTGTTCGATTATTCAGAACCGGATAAAATTGTCTACGATGCGCACCATGCAGGCCCACCAAACGACCCGCTTTTTTATTTGCAATGGGCACATGCTAACACGGGCACTCCTGACCAGTATAGCGGCACATTTGCCGCCGACATGAAAATACAGCAAGCCTGGGACGTCACCCAAGGCGAACCTTACATAAAGGTTGGTGTGATTGACGAAGGCGTTGATCTTACTCATCCTGACCTTCAGGCAAACCTGTTACAGGGATTTAACGGCAGTACCATGACGTCTAATCCAGGTGATGGTGCTCCTTTGGGGAATGCCCGTGCGCATGGCACAAACTGTGCGGGTATTATTGCTGCCATTGCCAACAACGGTGTTGGCGTAGCCGGTGTGGCGCCCCATTGCAAAATTATTCCGGCAGTCATCTTTGGAGGCACCGGCACTTATTTTGGCGATGCTGCAGTGGCCGCTTCGTTTGACTATTGCAGAACGCAGGGAGCCAGCGTTATTTCAAATTCATGGGGTGGCGGCGCTGTCAGCAGCACTATTGACGCTGCTATCACCAGGGCGGTTTCTTTAGGCAGGTATGGCAAAGGGTGCGTGGTCTTGTTTTCCAGCGGAAACGATAACTCCACCGTAAGCTATCCTGCCACGAACACTTCGGTAGTGGCGGTAGGCGGAGTAAACATGTGCAACCAACGCAAATCTCCTACTACATGCGACGGCGAAACCTGGTGGGGCGCCAATTATGGAGCAGGTCTGGACGTAGTTGCTCCATGCGTGAAAATCGCAACTACGGACATCCAGGGAACAGGCGGCTATAACACAGCCGCAGGCAATGCAGGGGACTACAACAACACTTTCAATGGCACATCTTCCGCATGTCCGAACGCCGCAGGAGTGGCTGCATTGATTTGTTCGGCTGACAGCAACCTTACCGTTAGCCAGGTAGTACACATTTTGGATACGACCTGCGATAAAGTGCCCGGCTATACCTATGCCACGAACGCAGTCCAGCCTCACGGCACGTGGAATAATTCAACAGGGCATGGCAGGGTGAATGCTTACAGTGCTTTGCAGCTCGCAACAACAGGCAACTTTTGCGCAGTACAAGCTCAGGCGGCCTCTTTAACTTATTGCAACACACCAATAGCATTATCGGTAAACGACCCGGATGCATCTGCAACCTATCAATGGTTGCAGAACGGTGTTGTGGTAGGAGGCGGTACTGCCTACAACGCCTCTGCAGCGGGCACTTATGAAGCAGTGATAACAAAGGGTTCGTGTATTTCAAAATCGTCACCGATTGTTTTGCAGGCTCCGTTTTCATTGTTGGCTACAGCTACGCCTGACACTATTTGCAAAGGCGGCAATACAATCTTAAATGCTAACGTGGGAAAGGGGTTTTATTGCGCTCCTGCTTATTCCACGGGCACCGGCGAGGGAGACTATATTTCGCTGGTGAGCATTGCAACTACTACACTCAACAATCCCACCGGACCATCAGCCAGCCCTTTTTACACGACGTTTCCCAAAGCGGGCTCCACAACTGCAACGCTGACTGCAAACACACCTACCCCATATAACCTGGCTGTAAAAGGCGGCACTTACAGCGAGTGCTATGTAAGGGGATGGATTGATTACAACCAGGACGGTATTTTCTCCGCTTCTGAAACCATTGGCGTTTCAGGAAATGTAGGTTCGCTTTCGCAGGCAAGCATATTGTTTACAATTCCGGCAAGCGCTTTCAATGGTGCTACTGTCCTTCGCCTTCGTTCAGATGACAGCTCTCCGGGGCCAGGGACGGGAGCGACGTGCAGTACATTAGACTATGGCGAAACGGAAGACTATACAATTACGATAGCCGGAGGAGTCTTATCCTACACCTATGCATGGACAGAAAATCCTGCAAATGGCACACTTACCGGTAGCAACACGGCACAGGTTAATGCAAACAACATACTCACCAACACTACATACACTGTTACCGCTACCAGTGCGGCAGGCTGTGTCGCCACAGCCCCGGTATCAGTACACATATTCAACACATGGACCGGTAACGTAAATATCGATTGGAATGTGCCTGGTAACTGGAGCTGCAATGCAGTGCCTGATGCGAGTGCAGACGTTGTAATTCCAGTAACGACCAACCAGCCACATTTGACGGGTGCTGTGACAATTGGCGCCCTTAGTCTTTCAGGCGTATTGCATCTGAATGATAAGTCGCTTACCATAAACGGGGTGGTTACCGGAGATGGGACGTTCTTCGGCAGTGCCTTGTCTGACCTTATTATTGCAGGCGATGCAGGAGCTTTGAAATTTACACCGGGTGCCGCTGTGCTTCATGCGTTTACTATCCAAGCGGGAGCTACCGGAAAGGTGATGGGAGATCTGTTGATTACCGGACCGTAAGATGGTAGAAAGTCAACCGAATTCTCGATGCACAACTGGTCAGAAGCGCCTACTGAAAGGCATATGTTATTTACATTCAGTACCTTATTTCAATGCAAAGAGGTTGATTCGTCATCACTTCCTGTATCCACTTCTGAAATCATCATGAGGCTGCTACTCACGCAAAAATCTCATTCAGCAATCCGGCTAACCTAACGCCTGCTTTTAATAGTCTTTCGTTTGCGGTGGCAATGTGGTCAAAGTTGTATGCATAACCAAGCTTGGGGTTTGGCTGCTTCATCTCTTCACGAAGCTTTTGGCTCAGGAGATAAGATTCCTTCATCCATTCTGCAACAGGCATTTTTTGCCATTGCTCTTTTTGCGCAGGAGTTGCAAAATTGATTGCCCTGGTGTATTCCGTATAGCTGAGCTCCTGAAATTGTAAGAGATCTTCGTCCCACACCCGGTGAATGTTGGACGATTCCTTAAACCATGAAACTTTGATGTCGTTGCCTCCTTTATCGCCTGCTTCGCTCACATGAAAGGGTTGATGAACATCGCCTACAATATGAATGAGCATACGCAGGTACAGCAGTTTTTTATCTTGCTCGAGGCTTTTGTTTTTTAGCTGTGCTACGAGAAACTCAATCTTGTTGAATGCATTGGCACCGGTATCTGCTTTCATTGTTGCAATCACATTGCTTTCTGCAGTGCCTTTTTCTACATCAGCATAGTGCCATTCGGTTAGGAACTTGTAAGAAGAATCATTTCGGATAAAATCAGCCCAGGTGCTTGCAAGCGCCATTGTTTCGTTTCCTAAAATCTTTTGAACTTCTTTGGCTGCCTTTGGAGTGAGATGGCTGCTTGCTATTTCACCTACAATGCGGTGACCCAACATGCCCCATGCCATCGATTTAAGGGGCAGGTATAAAACGACTAAGGCAGCAATACTGATTCTCAGGAAAAGCTTTTTCATGTTGTAGTGATTATGCGGGTAAATGTAGAACTAACTATAAAAGCATAGGGTTAGAGTTGTTTAAATAATTTACTTGCACTCCGGGTAAGCTCAGAGCAACTTAATACGGCACTCTTGAAACACCTCACAAAAACAGTCTGGATACTATCTGTCGTGAGCCTGCTCAACGACACGGCAAGCGAACTGCTTTATCCCGTCATGCCACTATACCTGAAGAGCATTGGCTTATCCATTGTATTCATTGGCATACTTGAAGGGCTTGCTGAAGCTACAGCAGGACTAAGTAAAGGTTATTTTGGAAAGCTGTCAGACCAGACTGGCAAGCGGCTTCCGTTTGTGCAAATTGGCTATGGGCTTAGTGCGATTGCCAAGCCTATGCTGGCATGGTTTGTACACCCGCTCTGGATATTTTTTGCCCGCACAACAGAGCGTTTGGGAAAAGGCGTGCGAACTGCGGCACGGGATGCAATGCTTTCCGCAGAAGCTACACCTGCAACTCGGGGAAGGATATTCGGCTTCCATCGCTCAATGGATAGCGTGGGTGCCGTTATCGGGCCTGCTTTGGCGCTGCTCTATCTTTATTATCATCCGCAGAACTACAAAGCCTTGTTTCTGCTGGCATTTGTTCCCGGCGTGCTGGTGATTGCTGCTACATTTTTCCTGAAAGACAAGCGGAAAGCCATACAGAAAACCACTACTTCTACTCATTTCTTTTCATTCCTGCATTACTGGAAGCAAAGCCCGCCGGAGTATCGTAAGCTGCTCATCGGGCTTTTGGCATTCACCTTATTCAACAGCTCCGATGTATTCCTGCTACTGAAGGCAAAGCAATCCGGGCTTAATGACACCTGGATTATTGGCGTGTATATCTTCTACAATTTTATTTACGCTTTGTCCGCATTTCCGTGCGGCATTATTGGGGATAAGATTGGGTTGAAGAAGATGTTCCTGTTTGGATTGGTGTTGTATGCTATTGTGTATTTCGGGATGTCGGCCGATGGAAGCACCTGGTTTTATATCGGGTTATTCCTGCTGTATGGCGTGTATGCCGCTGCAAACGACGGCATTTCCAAAGCATGGATAAGTAACATCACCGACAGCAAAGACACTGCAACAGCCATAGGAACTTATTCCGCTTTGCAAAGTGTATGTACTATGCTCGCAAGCTCTTTGGCTGGATTGATTTGGTTTGAGTTCGGCGCTTCGGCAACATTTATCATTACGGGTGCGGCAACGCTTTGTGTTATTACATACATCGCCACGGCGTTGAAGAAAAAGTGAGCAGTATCGTTGGTAAATGAAGAACCAATCTCTCTTTCCTTCTGCCGACTTTTGTTTTACAAACTTTTGAACATGCTTAAGTTAACGGCGGTTATAGAGAAGTCCGACGACGGGTGGTATGTCGGGCAGGTTGAAGAAATACCTGCTGCTATTTCGCAGGGAAGAACCGTCGAGGAATTGAAAGAGAACCTTACCGATGCAGTTATGCTGTTGATGGAAACAAATCGTGAGCTCACAGAGAAAGAATATTAAGGCAAGTCAATAACCAAAGAACAATTGCTGATACCTGTATGAAGCGAGGCGAGTTTGTAAGGCACCTCAACTAGCATGGTTGCCATTTGTTGCGTGAAGGAAGTAATCATTCTATCTTCCAAAATCGAACGAACAAAAAGCAATCGGCGGTAGGAAGGCATTCAGAACTTTCAGATCTTCTTTGAATGAAGATTTGCCGGCAATTAGAAATCCCCGCAGTGAAAAAATAATCCTCCTCCTTTCTTCTTAAATTCATCGCACTAAACACTTAGTGTTATGAAAAAGCTTTTCCTCCTTCTGCATTTTGCATTTTACATTTTGCATTTGCAGGCACAAAACAACATTGGTATTGGCACATCCGTCCCCGATGCAAGTTCTTTGGTGGATGTCAGCAGTACTACGAAAGGCATGCTCGTCCCGAGAATGAATTCCGCACAGCGAACAGCCATTGCATCACCGGCAACCGGATTGTTGGTATTTGATACCAATACGGAATCGTTTTGGTTTAAGAATGCAACCCACTGGACAGAACTTGTTGACACGAGCAACAGTCTTCTGAAGCAGAACGGAAATAACCTTTACACATCCGGAAATACCAGGCTGGGCATGGGTATTTCCACTCCACTATACGACGTGCACATCAAACAGGCAAATGCCAGCATTGCTCTGCAGGATGCGGCAACCAACAGAATTTCCGCCACAATAACCGCGGATGATTCCGATGTACTTGTCAATGCGTTTCGTGGCGGCTCTGTAGGAGGGAACATCATCTTTCAGCGAAGTAGTGCAGTTCCGGCCTTGTCTGCCGGTAACGTGGGAATCGGCGTTCCCTTCACTTCCAGCCCCATGGAAAAGCTGCAGGTGAATGGCAACCTGCGCCTTCAGGATGCCGATGCCCGGTTGGCGCTGCACAATGGCTCAACGGAAAGGGGATTTTTGTACCTGAGCGGAAATGACCTGCGGGTAGGTACATCAGCAGGCAACACGACGGGGCGATTAATTCTCAGCACGCAAGCAGCTACGCACCTTGCGCTCACATCTACAGGCGAGTTGCAAAGGCCCAACGTTACCGGCGCCGCCAACCTTTTACCACTAGCTTTTGGGCGTGTGAGCACCGCAGGAACTGTGGTAAACGGCACCGGTAATTTCACCGTGCAAAAAGTTTCCACAGGACTATTTAAGATTACACTTTCAGGTGAGTCTAACGTGTACGCTAACCAGGCTAATTATCTCATTTTGATCACGCCTTACAATTCACTTGCAACAACGTCAAGGGCTTTATCCGCCGATGCGGGCATCGTCAGCGACAACACTGTTGAAGTACGCATTACCCGCCCCAGGGTGTACTACGACAATGATGCCTGCCCTAACAGTTGCGGGCCATTCAGCTATATCAGCACCATCAAGTTTTATGACGAGGCAGATGGAGACTTCAGTATTCTGATTTATAAACAGTAACCAAGCATATTTTCTCAGTGACATACCATGTACTACTTTCCTGCATCTGAAAAATGGCAATAATCAGTTCAGTTAAGGTTGGTTGCAGTGAAAAATTGGAGATGATGATCGAATAATATCATTGAGTAAGAACAGGCATCATTGCATCATCGTTGTTGGGTCAGGCGACCGACAACGGCTATTCCAGCCGAACGGTCTTTCCGCTGAAGAATTTGATGGCGGCGAGGATGTCTTCTTCGGATTTGTCTTGCGTGTTGGTGAGGGAGATCTTGCGGAGGTACTCGCCGCTCTCTTTTGAATACCGCAGTATGAGCACGAAATTGTCCTGGATGGTGAACATTTTGTCGTCTTGTGTCACTTGGGCGGAGTCGAGGCTTTGCCAGTCGGTGATAAACTTGCGATAGTAAAAGAAGCCGCTCCTGTTGATGCGGATGCATTCCTTTCGCCTGACAGCTTTGGCGGTGAACATCACCCCAACCGAAAGCGCAACCACGGCTCCGGCTAAGTACACCCATTTTTCGAGAGAGCTGGTGGCGGTAGAATAGCTCACTGCAATTACGATGAGCGCACCCCAGCAGCAGGCGGCTATAATGAAATTTAGCCCCGCCGATTCCCTTACCACGAAATCTTTGTCTTTATCTAATTGCAGTTTTGCCATTTTGCCTCGGGATATTTTATCAAAAGCAACCTCTCAAAAGTGAAGATCGAATGACACTGTCATTGATCGCAAATTAAGATAGAATAAAACAGGCTTAGAGACGTGCCAAAGCAGAGATATTTCGGATGTGAGACTGGGTAGGTAAGGACATAAATCAGATTTGTAACGGTAAATTTGCCATTAATCAATACTGCGAAAATGATCGACCGCATTGTAATAGACAATTTCAAAAGCATCAAGCATGCTGATGTGACGTTGCAGAAGGTGAATTTGCTGATTGGGCCAAATAATTCCGGGAAGAGTAATTTTTTGAAGAGTGTTGTGGCGGTGAAAAATTCTATTAATCCCAACTTATTGTCTTTTATAGTTTCAAACAATAATTTGGATAAAGTTCAAACAAATTTTCAAGTTTATTTCGACAAAAGCACTGTAAGCTCATGGCCCGATACGACTTCTTACTTCAATGAAAGTGTTGTCGAAGAAAGCAATCGTCTCAAAACAAGAGCAAAAGCCGTAGATTTTTTGTTTGGAATACTCGCCAACTCTTTGATCTATAAACCAGATGTAAACAAACTTCACAAACCCTTTCGCATGTATCAGCTGGATGAAAGGATTTCCGGAGATGCTGCTAATGTTACTTCTTTTCTTCAAAACTGTCTAAACAAGTATCGAAACGTATTCGATCAAATATCCAATGAATTAAAGGAAGTCGTACCACTTTTTAAAGAAATAATAATCGATACAGCTAATAATGACCATAAAAATTCTGGTACTGTCCCCGAGGTTAAAGTTGGAATTAGGGATACGGCAGGAAGAGAAGTATGGTTAGATGATTTATCAGATGGCGCACTTTATTTTCTCGCCTTACTATGCATTATTCATCAACCGAATCCCCCCAAAGTATTATTGCTGGAAGAACCTGAAACAGGCATACACCCCCGCCGCATAAAAGAAGTCATAGACCTGATAAAAAAGCTGTCAGACGAAAAAGATATTCAGGTTATCATGACAACACACAGCCCAATGGTAGTTGACTTGTTTGAAGATGAACCGGAGTGCATTTATGTGTTCGAAATGAAAGACGGTTTCACCGAAATCAAGAACCTGAAAGAAGACATCATAGAGCCTACCAACAAAGAACTAAAGGAGAAGGGCATTGATGCAGACAAAGACTACGGCCTTAGCCTTGGCGACCAATGGGTATACGGATTTCTTGGAGGGGTGCCCGCATGAGAACGCTTAAATACAGTATAGTCTGCGAGGATGATGCCCAATTTTGGTTTCTCCAGAGTTTGCTGCGTCACCCCGATTTTTTGAATCCTTCCCTGCATTTCGATGAAAGATTTTACAAGAGATTTTACTGCAGCAACAGGAAACTAGTAAAAGGTCGTTTTGCCCAAATCGTAAACGAGTTTTCGTTTCTAAATGAATGGAACTTGGATCTCGTGTTTGTTGGAATTGATTATGATGATAGGGACAGGAATGATTTTGAAAAGGAATTAAAAGCGCTTCACAATGAGCTTAGTGAAAATGGAAGGAAGAAGGCGCTGATTTATTACCCTGTACAGTGTATTGAGCATTGGCTGTTATTTCTGAAGACGAAAGAGAACAAAGACAACAAGAAAATTCCAAAAAAAATAGAAGGCATCCCGCGACTAATGGCCAAAAAGCTTTTCTATGAAAGTAGTAAACGTGGTGAACACAAAGAGTTGATTGAGGAATTAATGGCCTCCTCTGATTTGGAATGGCTTTGTCATCAAAGTCTCAGCTTCCGGTTATTTTACAATAGGCTCAGGGAGATATTGAAGTAAGCCTTTTCTTTTATCATCTCTTTTGCTCACCACCGCATCTCAAATGCTACTTTTGACTTTTGCATTTTGACTTTTGAATTAACCACATGCGCACAGAAGAAGTTCTCCAAAACGTAGTAATAAAGTTCGCCGGCGACAGCGGCGATGGCATGCAGCTAACCGGCAGCCAGTTCACCAACAACACGGCATTGATGGGGATTGACCTTGCCACCTTCCCCGACTTTCCCGCCGAAATCCGTGCCCCAATTGGCACACTTCCCGGGGTGAGCGGCTACCAACTTCACTTCAGCAGCGAAAGAATTTTCACTCCCGGCGACGAGTGCGATGTGCTCGTAGCCATGAATGCCGCCGCGCTAAAAGTTAATTTAAAAAGCCTTAAAAAAGGTGGCAGAATTATCGCCAACACCGATGGCTTCGATGCCAAGAATTTGCGCCTCGCCAACTACCCTGATGGCATCAACCCGCTCAACGATGATAGCCTGAGTAATTACCAGCTCACGACCATAGATATAACCAAGCTCACCCGTGAAGCCCTCAAGGAATTTGAATTGGGCGTGAAGGAAAAAGACCGTGCAAAAAACATGTTCGTGCTCGGGTTCCTCTATTGGATGTACAACCGCGACATGGAGAACACCATCAACTTCCTCACCGAAAAGTTTGGAAAGAAAGATGCCATTCTCCAAAGCAACATCAAAGCATTGCGTGCAGGCTACAACTACGCCGATACCACTGAAACATTCACTACCCGCTATAAAGTTGAGAAGGCTAAAATGCCAGCCGGTCAATATCGCAACATCATGGGCAACCAGGCTTTGAGCTATGGTTTGATTGCGGCATCAAAAAAGAGCGGCTTGCAATTGTTTCTCGGCTCTTACCCTATCACACCGGCCTCCGACATTTTACACGAGCTAAGCAGGCACAAAGCCTTTGGCATAAAAACCTTCCAGGCTGAAGATGAAATTGCAGCCGTTACTTCAGCTATCGGCGCAAGCTATGGTGGTTCGCTTGGTGTCACAACCACCTCTGGTCCCGGCATGGCGCTCAAAGCAGAAGCAATGGGTCTTGCTGTAATGCTTGAAGTTCCTTTGCTCGTCATCAATGTGCAACGCGGCGGGCCATCAACAGGCTTACCCACCAAAACAGAACAAAGCGATTTGTTGCAAGCCTACTATGGCAGAAATGGCGAATGCCCCATGCCTGTGATTGCAGCAGCCACCCCGAGCGATTGTTTTAGTGCAGTGTTTGAAGCTGTAAGGGTTTCCGTGCAACACATGACCCCGGTAATCTTCCTTAGCGATGGTTATATAGCCAACGGCTCCGAACCATGGAAGTTTCCACGTTCAGCCGATTTGCCTGAAATAAAAGTTCAGTTTAAGCAAGGCCTAAACGAAGGCGAAGAAAGTTTCCAACCGTATCAAAGAGATGAAAAGCTGGTGCGCCCATGGGCAATACCCGGCACACCCGGCTTAGAACATCGTGTCGGCGGAATTGAAAAGCAAAACATCACCGGCAACGTTAGCTACGACCCCGACAACCACCAGCTCATGGTAAAGCTGCGTGAAGAAAAAGTAGAGAAGATCGCAGGCTACATCCCTGAACAGCAATTGGACAACGGGCCATCAAAAGGCAAGCTTCTCATCCTCGGATGGGGCAGTACCTATGGCGCCATCAAAAGCGCTGTGATACAGCTACTGGCTGAAGGTTATGAAGTGGCGCATGCACACCTGCGTTATGTTCGTCCTTTCCCGAAAAACCTCGGTGACATCATCAAAAACTACGACCAGGTTTTAATCCCCGAAATCAACAACGGCCAGCTCATAAAAATCATCCGCGACAAATACCTTGTTGATGCCAAAGGCTACAACAAAATCATGGGCATCCCCATTACCAAAAGCGAGTTGGTCGAAGTGGTGAAGAAGATGGTAGAGAAGCAAGAAGTTTGACGTACGTAATCCTTAATTGCCCCTTCATGCCAATCTTATGACGAAAAGGTATTGGTTTGTCCTGCTGTTATTAATTCCCTGCTGCTTTTTATTTGTCGGTATGCACTCTGGCATCAGTTGGTGCACGCAAGTTGGTTTATTTATGCTGTTTTGTTACATTAGCCATCGGTATGCAATTCGGACCGATTAATGATGACGATTGGGTTCCCTAATTGTTACGGAATTCTATAGCTTTATCATCCTATTCCTTTCATTCTCGCCGAAAACAAGAAATCGTATCTTGTCGCTCTCTAAATCGTTGACAATTCATGAGGGTTTCTTTGTTATTGAGCATTCTTCTGTCAGTTTCTGTTTCCCTTTTTAGCCAAACTAAAAAAGCATTTTTATCAGGCACCGTAACCGACGAAAATGAGCGTCCGCTCAACCATGCAACCATCACAGTTATAGGCAAGCAAAAAGGCACGACCACTGATGAAACTGGCAAGTTCTCTATCACCCTGGTTGCAGGAAAGCCTGTTGGTATTGAGTTTTCCTACACCGGCTACAAAACGGTCCAAAGAAATTTTAACCTGCTTGAAGGCGAAAAAGAAAGCATCACAGTGCAACTGCAACCAATTGGAAACGTACTGCAGGAGGTGACTGTAAAAGATAACCGTAACAGAACCGACGCCGGATTAATAAAAATAGATGCAGCGAATGCTTTGCTCAATCCTTCACCGCTTGGCAATGTTGAAAGCCTTATCAAAATATTTGTCGGTAGCAATAATGAGCTCACCAGCCAATACAACGTTCGCGGGGGCAGCTACGATGAGAACCTTGTTTACGTAAACGACTTTGAGGTATTTCGCCCCTATCTTGTTCGAAGCGGGCAACAGGAAGGATTGAGTTTTATTAACCCGGAACTGACTTCGGGAGTTAAGTTTTACAACGGTGGCTTCCAGGCCAAGTATGGCGACAAGCTGAGCAGTGTACTCGACATAACTTACAAAAAACCGAAGAAGTTTGGAGGCTCCGCTTATGTTGGTTTGCTTGAACAGGGCCTGCACCTTGAAGGCACGAATAAAAGCAACAAGTTCACTTATCTTATCGGTGCACGCAATCGCACTAATCGCAATCTTGTAAGCAGCCAGGAAACCAAGGGAAATTACATACCCTCTTCGGCCGACGTGCAGGCACTTGTTACATACCAGGCCGGCAGCAAGTGGCTGTTTGAGGCGCTGGCAAATGTTTCCCGCAGCAAGTTCGCCCTGTTCCCTGAAGAGAGTAAATTATCGTCCGCTGTTTTCTCTCCCCTCTTTACGCAGAACATTGCTGTTGACATCGCATTTGAAGGGCAGGAAAAAGATGCCTACCAAACCTATATGACCGGTTTGTCTGCAACCCTGCAGGCTTCGAAAAGTTTTAAGCTTAAAGGCATGGTGAGCCGTTTTGAAAATAATGAGGAAGAAAACATTGACATTACCGGAGCCTACCTTTTTGGCGAAAGAGATTTTGACAAAAGCAGCCAGACTTATGGCTCTATCGTTAACCCGCTCGGCGCCGGTGTTTACCAGAATTTTTCAAGAAATAAACTGAACATAAAAGTTTACAACGCCACCCTTAAAGGGACTATCGATAAGGGAAAGCATTTCCTTCAATTTGGCGGCAGCGTGGAAAAGCAGTTGGTTTCCGACAGGCTCAACGAATGGGAGTATAATGATTCGGCTGGCTATTCACTTCCTTATTCGCCAAACATCTTGCAGTTGAGCAAAGTGCTGAAAGGCATCGCTCATCTTGACATAAATCGCTACAGCGGTTTTATACAAGACAATATTCAATTCCGCGACTCGTCGGATTTTACACTGCAGCTTGGAGTACGTTATAACTATAATGATCTCAACAAGGAGTTTCTTGTCTCACCACGTCTTGGATTTTCGCTCAAGCCAAAAAATTGGTCGCGCAATTACATTTTTCGTGCTTCCGCAGGTATTTATGATCAGCCTCCATTTTATCGGGAAATGCGCAGTTACGACGGCTCACTCAACACAAATCTGAAAGCGCAAAAAAGCTGGCAGGTCAGTGGCGGATTTGATTATAGTTTGAAACTGCTTCAGCGCCCGGCACGGATTACAACAGAGTTTTACTACAAAAGCATGAAGGATGTGGTGCCTTACGACATTGACAATGTGCGCCTTCGCTATTTTGGCGAAAACATGGCAAAAGCTTATGCAGCAGGCGCCGAAGTAAGATTGTTTGGCGAACTGGTGAAAGATGCAGAAAGCTGGGTGAGCATCGGCTTTATGAAAACCCGGGAAGACCTTGTAAACGATCGTTACACCAATTACACATTGAACAGCGAGAACAAACCCATTGACAGCGCAACCGTCAACGTTGGATATGTACGCAGACCAACTGATCGGACGATAACATTCGGCATGTTTTTCCAGGACTATTTAAGCACCAACAAAAACTTTCGGGTTTATCTAAACACGCTTTATGGAAGCAACCTGCCTTACAACATTCCCGGCAACGTGAAGTATAGAAATGCACTTGTGATTGAGCCCTACATCCGTGCAGATATCGGCTTGAGCTTTTTACTCCTCGATGCCGATAAAGAAAACCGCAGAAGCCACAGTCCTTTCCGAAATTTTGAAAGCATACTTGCGACAATCGAAATTTTCAACATTATTGACCGTGCAAACACAATCAGCTACCTGCTAATAAAGGATTTTCAAAACAATATTTTCACTTTGCCTAACAGGCTTACTCCAAGGCTGTTTAATTTTAAGTTGGTTGCAAAGTGGTAATGTCGGAGTGGATGGATCTTGAGAGTGGCGAGTTTTCTCCCTTACTGAAATAGCCTTCGGGAGATTCCTAGACTATCTTGTCCATTAATAGTGCAAGCAAAACAATAGGCAAATAAATATAGCTGCTGAACATTACTCTTCTTGCAGCTTTCACATCCATTGCTATGTACAAACGCACACATTGAAAGACCATAAAAAAGTTAGCTGCTAAAACAATCCACAAGCTCACCATTCCACTCATGCCAAACTTGTAAGGCAGCAAGCCTACCGGGATCATAAGCACTGAATACATAACCGCTTGCAGAGCGGTAAATTTCGTGGGCCCTTTATCGGCAGGTAGAAGTTTGAACCCTGCACGACCATAATCTCCATGAGCGACCCATGCAATTGCCCAAAAATGCGGGAACTGCCAGAGGAACTGTATGGCAAACAAAATCCACCCGCCAGCAGAAAATTCGCCCGTCCCTGCCACCCAGCCAATCAGACAGGGAAGAGCCCCGGGAAATGCGCCAACCAAAACCGCAATGGAATTTACTTTTTTGAGCGGAGTGTATATGAAGGCGTACAAAAACAAGCTAAATGCAGACAACAAGGCCGACTCCGCATTGAAAGCATACCACATTAGGAATACACCCAAAGCGCCGGCAATTAAGGCAAATGCATAAGCTTCTTGCTGGGTCATTCGACCTGCTGCAACGGGTCGTTTGCCCGTGCGTTTCATCAATGCGTCGGTATCTTTCTCAACTGCCTGGTTGATTGCATTTGCGCTTCCGGTAACAAGCATTCCTGCGACGAACAGCAACACAACCATCTTTAAGTTGTAAGTGACATTCGGCGCAAGCAGGTAACAAATCACACACGAAAACACAACGGTGAAGCTCAATGTGAACTTGATGAGCTGAAAGTAATCCCTCACTTTAGCAGCAGTCCTGTAACTGTCGGATTTTGTTTCTATACTGTCCATTTGCGGGTGCAAAAAAAGTCTTTATAAAACAATGCCCTGAAAAAATTTCCAGGGCATCTGTTATTACTTATCTGAAAGAGTGCTAGTGTGCGTGGTCACTTTCATTTGCACTCACCGGTTGCGTTTGTGGCACAAAATCATGTCCATCCTTACCATAGTCATACGCCCAGCGATGTACTTCAGGAATTTCACCCACCCAGTTGCCATGTCCCGGATGAATGGGCGTTGTCCATTCCAACGTTGTTGCGTTCCATGGATTTTGAGAGGTAACTTTTCTTCCCTTGTACATGGAATAAAAGAAGTTGAAAAGGAAAAGGATTTGTGTAGCAAACACAATCATTGCTACAACAGAAATAAACACGTTGAGGTTTGCGAACATTTTGAAACTTTCCCAGTTTGTGTAGTCGTAGTAACGGCGTGGCATACCCGCCAGGCCTTCGTAGTGCATAGGCCAGAAGATAAGATAAGCGCCGGCAAACGTTATCCAGAAATGGATGTAGGAAAGCGTATTGTTCAAGTACCTGCCAAACATTTTTGGATACCAGTGATAAATGCCGCAGTACATACCGAAGATGCCCGCAATCCCCATTACAATATGAAAGTGGGCAATGATAAAATAGGTATCATGCAAATGGATGTCAAGCGCCGAGTTTCCAAGAAAAACGCCTGTCAATCCACCGGAAATAAACATGCTCACAAACCCGATGGAATATAACATTCCCGGCGTGAAGCGGATGCTTCCCCGCCATAAGGTTGTCAACCAGTTGAACACTTTAATGGCCGAAGGAACCGCAATCAGCAACGTTAGCAATACGAAGAATGAACCGAGGAAAGGATTTAGCCCTGAAACAAACATGTGATGCGCCCACACAAGAAACGCAAGGATAGCAATTGCAAACAACGATCCCACCATCGCCATGTAACCAAAGATTGGTTTGCGTGCATTCACACTCATTACCTCCGACACCATACCCATCGCCGGCAGAATGATAATGTATACTTCCGGATGGCCTAAAAACCAGAACAAGTGCTGGTACAAAATTGCGCTACCACCTTCGTTTGGTAAAGCGCCAACGCCAGTCACAAATATGTCGCTCAAGTAGAAGCTTGTACCAAAGTTTCTATCGAAAATGAGAAGAATAAAGCCTGAGAGCAAAACAGGGAAAGACAATACACCGAGAATGGCGGTAAAGAATAAAGCCCAAATTGTAAGCGGAAGCCTGACCATGCTCATTCCCTTGGTGCGCATGTTCAAGATTGTAGCGATGTAATTCAATCCTCCTAAAAGGGATGACACCACGAACAATGCCATGCTGATAAGCCACAAGTCCATACCAGTTTTAGAGCCAGGCGAGGTTGAGCCTAATGCACTTAACGGTGGATAAGCTGTCCATCCTCCGCTAAACGGCCCGGTTTCAACAAACAGGGAACTCAACATCACCACTGCTGCGGTAAAGAAAAACCAGTAGCTAAGCATGTTTAAGAATGGAGAAGCCATGTCTCTGGCCCCCACCTGCAATGGAATAAGAAAGTTTGCAAACGTTCCGCTCAAACCCGCTGTCAACACAAAGAACACCAGTACCGTTCCGTGAGTAGTAACCAGGGCATAATAAGCATCGGCGGTGATGTGTCCTCCCTTAGCCCACTTGCCTAACAATGTTTCAAGAAAAGGAAAGCTTTGATCAGGATAAGCAAGCTGAATTCGGAAAAGAACAGACATTAAACCACCCAACAAAGCCCACACCATGCCGGTAAGCAAAAATTGCTTAGCTATCATCTTGTGATCCTGGCTGAAAATATATTTGGTGATAAAAGTCTCGTGGTGATGGTGGTGTCCGTCATGATCATGCGCATGAGAATCGTGACCAATTCCGGTTGTAGCTCCACCATGTAAAATCTGCTCGTTAGTCATATACTTACTTTTCAAGTCAAAATTCAAAAGTCAAAATTCAAAACCTCACCCCAAAGGGATTTAGATTTTTGCGGTCGCTTTGGTTGCAGTGTCTGCTGCTGGTGCTGCAGGCGCGGCTTGTTTACTCGGGTCTTTGTCAGGAAATGCGGTGTAATAAGAAGGCTTTTGACCCAGCATCCATTTGTCAAACTCCTCCGCAGTCACCACTTTCACGATACCTTTCATGGAATAGTGACCGTTGCCGCACATCTGATCGCAGCTTATTTCATACTCAAAATTTGGGTTGCCGGTTTTCTCCTTCATCTCCGTCGTTGTAAACTTGGGTGTAAACCAAAGTGTTGTCGGAATACCCGGCACGGCGTCCATTTTCATGCGGAAGTGTGAAAGTCCAACATCGTGGATCACGTCGCGTGAGCCGATGACAAGTTTTACCGGCCTGCCTTTGACTGCATACATCGTCTGTTCCTGCACAATGTCGTCATGCGCATGTGGGTCGTCTTTTAAATTCAGTTCAGGATTATCAGCCCAAATTAATCCGAGTGAATTAGTTGCGGGATCAATGTTTCTGAAATAACGCTTGCCAAACTCATTGTCTTTGCCTTTGTACCGGAATATCCAACCAAACTGTTTACCAGTTACTTCCACCACCAAAGAATTGTTTGGAGCATCTCCGGTAAAAATGAACCAGTTGCGCAGTCCGATTACGACGAGAATAGAAAGAGCGATTGCGGGCACGACAGTCCAGATAATCTCCATCGTGTTATTGTGAGGAAAAAACAACGGCTTTTGCTCGTCCTTCTCCTGGTATTTGTAAGAAAACCAGAACAATAATACCTGAGTAATTAAAAACACAATGCCGGTTACAATGATGGTTATGTTCATCATTTGGTCAACCTTTTCGCCTTCTATTGAGGCGCTTTCTCCCAGCACTCTGCCTTTTAAAATCTCATGGCAATAATAAACACCAATCAAGCCAAGAACCAAAAAGGCAATCATTAAAAAGCCATTGATTTTATTGTTGCTTCTCCTGGCCTTTTCTTCACCTTTTAAAACAGACACATATTCACTCGCCTTAGCAATCTGGAAAATGACTACATACACTAAAACAATGAGTGCTATCGTAAAATAAGTTGACATAGTTGTTTCAAATTAAAAATGTAAGATGAAATGGTGAGCCCAATATTGCTTATGGCAGACCGTTCATTTCTTGCTTCTTCATTTTACATTTTGCATTTTACATTAAGTATGATGAATGATGCTTTCCTTCAAATACGGATGATTTTTTGCAACAAGCGGATATTTTGCCAAAGTTTTCCCCGTTACGAAAATGAGCATTCCTACAAACAAAGCCATGATGCCAAAGTCGAGCCAGCTCAGGGTCACATGATCTTTTGATACGCTTGCCATGACCATTTGATTAAAATCCATCCAATGGCCAAAAATGATTAGTACACCCGTAAATACCATCACCGAATAATTCCTTTTTGAAGACTTGGTCATCAATATCAAAATCGGCGCAACAAAATTAATTACAAGGTTCATCCAGAAAATGCCCCTCCACACTCCGTGGTTGGTTCTTGGCTGAAAGTAAATTGTTTCTTCAGGATTGTTTGAATACCAGATAAGCATGTACTGGCTAAACCAGAGATAAGTCCAGAAAATAGAAAACGCAAACATGAACTTACCTATATCATGTAAATGCTCGTCATTAGTATATTCAAGGTATCCCTTGTTTTTTAGATAAATAACGAACAGGCCAATCAATGCCATTCCGCTTACAAACGAACTTGCAAACGTGTACCAGCTGTACATGGTACTGTACCAGTGTGCGTCAATGCTCATTAGCCACAACCAGGGAACAGTTGAGCCAACGGTCAAGCCAAACCAAACGGTAAACAAAGAAGCGATTACAGTGTTATTCCAAACCCATTTTTTACCTTCTTCAAGGTTCATCGGGGCTTCATCGGTTTTGCGGGAAAGCTGCCTCATTTTCATTCCGAGAAAGCTCCAAAGGCCAATAGCCAAAACCGTCCAGACACAATAGAATGTTGGGTTCAAAAAGCCTTTCTTCTTAATCAGGATTGGATCGGTACCAGGATTTACCCAGTGATATATAGGGTTATGTCCATCGTGAGTCAATCCGAAAACAATGTAAAGCATGATGCATATTGCAATCAAACCAAAAATCGGAACAACAGAGGAAATGGCTTCAGGCACACGTCGAAATACAACCTGCCAGCCGCCATGCGCCAAAGTGGTCACGCAAATGAAGAACATACTTGCATTGCAAATCAGGAGAAAGAAAATACTGTTGTAGAGCACAGTACCCCAAAAAACTGCCTTCACATGATGGTCGTCACTCAACCCTTTTGTGATAAAGCCTATAATGAACGCCAGTGCGCCAATAGCCACCAAGGCTATTGACCATGTCTTCATTTTTCCAAAGTCTTCAAATCGTTCCCTGATAGATGCCATCTTAATATTTTTATTGAAGATTGATATTGGTTTATTTAGTCTGTGCCGGCAGTTGTGTAGCTGGCGCCTTTGCCACTGCACTACTATCCGTCCCTGTCTTCGCTCCGCCTCCCTTAGGTTGCTTTGATTTTATGTATTGCGCCACCATCCACCTCTGCTTGCGTGACAGTTGTGAAGCATAGCTGCCCATGAGGTTTTTGCCGTAGGTCATTACGTGATACAAAGTTCCCTCAGACAAAGCTTCAATCTTAGGATCGCCAACTAATGTTGCGGGCTTGGCAGAAAAAGGACCAGCGCCACCTTTATACAACGGACCGTTGCCGTCAAGCTTTGAACCATGGCAGATTGCGCAATTGATAAGGTAAAGCCTTTCTGATTCCGTTAGGTCTGCTTCGCTCATTTTTGCAAGCGGACTTACTACGGCTGCACTTTGGGCATAACCCAAACTATCATTCGTCAAATGATAAGGCAATTCCTCGCCACGAGCGACTGTTCCCGCCACGGGCAAATTGTTGTAACTAATTCCTTTCGATGCGAGGTTGCTGTGGTCTGCGTAAGTTTCGTATGCACGGCTATTCCCCATGTCAGGCATATATGTCGCGCTTGGCTTATCATGTCCGCCACAACCAATTATTATGGCTGAAAAACTCAAAGCCGATATGATTGCAAGTTTCTTCATCATTTTTAAGTCAAAAGTTAGAAGTCGAAATTCAAACCTGAGTTGCCCTTAAATTTTGAATTTTGACTTTTGATTTATTCTATCACCGGATGGTCTGCTGCATACAGCTGTTGCTTTTTGTCATAGCGTCCAAACCACCACCCATCATCGGCAACCTCGTATTTTACTTCTATTGCTCCAGCGCTTTGTGCAAACCCCTGCAGGTCTCCGACATTTGTTTTATCAGTGCATTCAATCACCATCACAAAAAGGTCGTCAGTGGCACGAGGGTGAAAGTGATGCTTTTTTACTCCGGGCATCATCTGGCAGATGTAGCAAAACGTAAGCACCATGCCCACTGCTGCAAACAATACCGTTAGCTCAAACGTGATTGGAATAAATGCAGGCAATGGCAGATTGGGCTTACCACCAATATTCAAAGGCCAGTCTTTTGTAAAAACCCAGCTCATACACGATACCGCCGTTGTTGTACCGGTAATACCATAAATAAATCCTGCGGTGTGTAAGCTTGTTTCCCTCATGCCTAAAGCCTTATCCAATCCATGAACGGGATAAGGTGTATAAACATCTTTGATTTTATAGCCTGCGTTGCGAACCTTTTTCACAGCGGGAAATAAAACCTCTTCATCATCAAAACAAGCAACAACAAATCTTTTAAGTGCCATTTTATTTGATTAAAAATGCAAAATGTAAAATTCAAAAACACTTCCATCACACAACATTCCCCCACACAACATTCAACACACAACACTCAACACAATTCCTAGTGAGCATATTCATGTGCAAACTCATCGGACCTCTTATTCTCAACATGATCCATTTTCGCTTTTTGCGCTTCCCCCGAAGTCTTAAGCACGTACTTGATTTCCGCAACCGCAATTGTCGGGAAGTATTTCGCAAAAAGGAAAAAGCAGGTAAAGAACAATCCGAACGTACCTACATAGAAACCGATTTCCCAGATAGTAGGGCTGTAGTAAACGCTCCAGCTGCTTGGCAGGTAGTCGCGATAAAGCGAGGTTACAATGATTACAAATCTCTCGAACCACATACCTATGTTTACAATCACACTCATGAAGAACGTGAAAGCCACATTTCTGCGAAGTTTCCTGAACCAAAATACCTGCGGAGAAACCACGTTACAGAACATCATTCCCCAATAGCTCCAGCCATAAGGGCTCAGCACGTTTGCACGGCTATAGAAGAAAGTATAACCTTCATAGTCGTTCATGCTATACCAGCCCATGAACAACTCGGTGAGGTAAGCACAGCCAACAATCGAACCTGTCAATACAATTACTTTGTTCATCGCCTCGATGTGACCCAATGTGATGTAGTCCTGCAGATGAAAAACTTTTCGCAGCACCACCATCAGCGTTTGCACCATTGCAAAACCTGAAAAGATGGCGCCTGCAACGAAGTAAGGAGGAAAAATAGTTGTATGCCATCCCGGGATTACGGAAGTGGCGAAGTCGAAGGATACGATAGTATGCACTGAAAGTACCAGGGGAGTACTTAATCCTGCCAACACAAGCGACAATGCTTCATGACGCTGCCAGTGCTTCGTGCTACCTGTCCATCCAAACGATGTAATACCGTAAAAGAATTTGCGGAACTTGGTTTTAGCTCTGTCACGCACTGTAGCAAGATCAGGCAGCAAACCCGAATACCAGAACAGTAAGGAAACGGTGAAGTAAGTTGAAATCGCGAATACGTCCCATAAAAGCGGCGATGCAAAGTTTGGCCAAAGCGGTCCGCGGGTGTTAGGATAAGGCAGCGTAAAAAATGCCATCCACACACGACCCATGTGGAAGATTGGAAACTGCCCTGCACACATTACCGCGAAAATTGTCATTGCTTCGGCCGCTCTGTTCACCCCCGTTCTCCAACCCTGCCTGAATAGCAAAAGGATCGCGGAAATCAGCGTTCCGGCGTGACCAATACCCACCCACCACACGAAGTTGGTGATGTCCCAGCCCCAGCCAATTGTTTTATTCAGGTTCCACTGCCCGATACCATAGGTCACATCCCTGTACACACTGTATACGCCAAACAGGAGGCAAGCCACCGACACAAAAAAGCCCACATACCAAAGCTTCGACGGTTTGGCCTCAATAGGCCCGATAATATCTTCCGTAACCTGGTGGTAATTTTTATTACCATTCACCAATGGCTCTCTAATCTGCGATTCGTATTTTAAACTCATCTTCGGTTGGTTAATTAGGTTTTTCTTTTTGTCCCGGCTTTTGATTCTCCGATCATCTTCTGTTGTGTCACTCCCTTGTACTGACTATCACTATTCAGCTTTTCCTACCTTCTATTTTATAGTTCACATAATTTTGTTTCTCATTTCCCACTCTCCCGCCGTTGTTGCTTGCCTGGCTGTCAAACCACGCATTTATACAACATTCACCACACAACATTCAACACAATGTCTACGCTTTCTTCCCGTGGGTACTGACTTCCGTCTCTGTCGGCTGCTCCTTACCAAGCTCAACTATGTCATCCGTATTCCTAACCTTGGCCAGGTAGCTCACATTCGGAAGTGTATGTATCATTTCAAGTGAATAAAACAAGCGATTGTCATTCTCTTCGCGATGTTTGTACACCGCACTTTCTTTATCGTTAATGTTGCCAAATACGATAGCATCTGCCGGGCAGGCCTGCTGACATGCAGACTTAATATCAAATTCTTTTTCACCACTCTTCAACGGACGGCTTTCTTTCTTCGCTTTGAGCTTGGCATCCTGTGTACGTTGCACGCAGAATGAACATTTCTCGATAACACCGCGGCTTCTAACGGTCACGTCAGGGTTCAAAACCATCCTTGTCAAGTCTTCATTCATCATAAATGAAGCTTCGCTAATGATGCCCGTCTGGTTATCCGGGAAGCTGTCAGCTCCGGTATAGTCGGCCCAGTTGAAGCGGCGAACTTTGTAAGGACAGTTGTTAGCGCAATACCGGGTGCCGATGCAGCGGTTGTAGGCCATTTGGTTAATGCCTTCGCTGCTGTGGTTGGTCGCAGAAACCGGGCAAACGTTTTCACAAGGAGCATTGTCGCAGTGCTGGCAAAGCATTGGCTGAAACAGCACATTTGGATTATCGAGATCGCCGCTGAAGTATCGGTCAATTCTTATCCAGTGCATATCGTGAAAACGCAATACTTCACTCTTGCCAACAACAGCCACATTATTTTCGGCAGTACAAGCCACCACACAAGCGTGACAGCCTGTGCAACTATTCATGTCGATGCTCATTCCCCACTTAATCCCCGGCTTTGGGAACAATGGGTAAAGCGTGGCATCTCTTGTGAAATTATCAGTGTTCGGAGCAAAGTCCTTGTGCATCTCCTCTCTTCTTTCCGAAAACATTTCAGGCTTGCTTTTCAGCGTTGCCATTGTGGTTTCCATCACCACATCCAGGCGGCCTTCGTAAGTCTGGTGGGTTTGATTTTGTGCCACCGAATAGCGGTATCCCGCATCGGCCACGTCAACCGAAGAGAGCATGTATTCCCGCGAGGTTCCGTTGTAAGTAACGAGACCGAACGCATTTTTTCCAGTTCCTGCAGCCGCTCTGCCAATTTGCTTTTTTGCATTGTCAAGCTGCTTTGTTCTTGCATCAGTATCATCTTTGTCGCTGCTGATAGAATCAGTTCCGCGACCATAACCCAATGCGATTCCAATTGTGTCAGGGTTTGTGCCCGGCACTATAATAATCGGCAATTCGATGCTCTTGCCGTTTGCCGTCACTTTAACCACCTGCTTTTCAGGATGCACTTCATACGCATCCGTATCTCCCGGCTTTGTAAGATCTATCTTAAACATCGCCTTGGCCATTGCCGGCGAAATGATAGCATAGTTATCCCATGTCGCTTTGGTGATTGGGTCCGGCGTTTCCTGAAGCCACGGATTATTGGCCTGGGCACCGCAGCCCATTGTCACTTTTTGATACAGCACCAATTCCTTTTTGTCGCCGGATTTCATTCCTGCAACCGCTGTCGCAGCTTGCCCGATTGAACCGCCGTTGAAATTGCCTCTGCCACCACCAACGGTTGCAGGCATTGCCGCAACCACATTTCTCACCGTATCTGTGACGGCTTGCGCAGGCGAAGGAATAACAGGTGCAAGTGTTTTGCCTGAATGGATTACGCCATCCTGCAAAGCCTTATCCCAGTTGGTTTCGCCGCCTAAAGCTGCGAGCCAATATTGTTTGTAGAAAGAAAGATAATCGCCCCCTATACCGCTCCATTTCAGCAGGCTATCCTGCCATTGGCGGGTTTTGAAAAGCGGGCTTATGGTAGGCTGTATGAGTGAAACAAAACCTGTCTTAGGCTCTGCATCGCCCCAGCTTTCAAGATAATGATGGTCAGGGATAGCGTATTTGCAAAGCTGTGCTGTTTCATCCATTGTTGGATTGAACGACACAGTGACCTTCACTTTAGCTATTCCGTCTGTAAACTTCTTGCTGTCGAAATAGTTATAAGCCGGGTTAACACCGTGGATGAACAAGGCGCCTACTTTTCCTGCGTTCATGTCATCTACCAGCGCAGCCATTTCTGCGTCAATACCCTGCTTCGTGTTGTAAGTCGATGACCAATCAATTGTTGTTCCATTAGCACCAATCAGTTCGTTGATGCCGTTAACTATCATCTGGCAACTGGGATCGTTGCTTCCACAAACTACTACCGCTGCGCCCCGGTTGGCAGACAATTGCTTTGCGGTCTTTTGGACTGCGTCCTGAAGCTTTGCATCCAGTTGCGGAGCTGATGCAGAACCTCCTAAGGCAACATATAATGCCAATGCAATTGCCCCTGTTTGCGACGGACGGTGATGATATCTCTCATCCGCATTTGCGCCAGTCATGCTTAGCAAGCTTTCAAACTGGATGTGGCGGTTCATGGTAAGCTTTTCGCCATGCACCTTTCTGCCCCTGCTGTATTGCTTATTGAATTCAACAGGGCTTACGCCTGAAGCAAGAAAGTCAGAATTAAGCCCAACAATTACGTTCGCCCTGGAAAAATCGTAAGAAGGAATTGCCCTTTTGCCGTAAGAAGCTTCATTGGCCAGTAACATACCGCTACAGCTCACCGCATCGTACATCACATGACGGCTGCCCGGCATTTTTGCGAGAAATTGCTTGATTACTTCTTTAGTGGTGGGCGAAGTGACTGAAGATGTGAGTAACGCTGCGGGGCTTGCATTTGCAAGGTCAGCGCCAACCATTTTGTCGAAAGCATCGAATGTAGAAACCTCTTTGCCGTTAGCCATTGGGTAAGGCAGGCGGGTGGTGTCGTACAAATCAAGAACCGAAGCTTGCATCCTGGGAGATGAGCCGCCCTGGGTGATCGGCGACATATCGTTGCCCTCAATTTTTATTGGGCGACCGTCACGCACTTTAGCAAGTGCAGGAATAGCTTCTCCATCCTGGACATAAGTGGTGGCATAATAGTTTGCCACACCGGGAATGAAATCCTCTGGCCTGTTTACAAATGGAATTGCCTTTTTTACGGGCACTTCGCAGCTTGCAGCAATGGCTGCCGCAGCGGTGCTAAAGCCAAGATATTTTAAGAAATCGCGGCGGGGAGTTTTTGCATCCAATATGCTTTCATCCTCAAAAGGCAACTCATCCTCATCGGGCTTGTCTTCTCCTTTTGCAGCATACTCGTAAGCGTCTGTTTTGTTCAGTTCTCCGAAACTTTGCCAATACTTAGGTTGCTCCATATTTGTTAGTTGACAGTTGGCAGTTGACAATTAAGTCAACATCCCGTTTATTTAGATGCTGATGTAATCAGCAATTCTTAATTCCTAATTCTCAATTCTTAATTTAGTAGTGGCATTTCTGACACTCTGTTCCTCCAATCTTCTCTACCGTAATTCCCCTTGTGCTGTCTATTCTTCCGTTCTTTAAATCTTCGTGGAACTTTTGGTATATGCTGTAGAAGCCATTATCTTTAAACTGAACCTGCGTAGTACGATGGCAGTTTATACACCATCCCATGCTCAACTCTGCAAACTGGTGAGCCACGTCCATTTTCTGAACTTCTCCGTGGCAGGTTTGACATTGCACTTTACCTGCTTTCACGTGCTGTGAGTGATTGAAATAGACATGGTCGGGCAGGTTGTGAACCTTTGCCCATTGAATTTCTTTTGCCTTAGACGGATCCCACTTTTTTGATACGGCAGGATTGTAACCGGCATATTGATAAAGCTTATGAATTTCGGAGGTGCCGTTTATCTCGGTTCCGTCTTCTTTGTAAATCTTGTCTTTGCCACTGTATTCACTAATCGCCATGTGGCAGTTCATACAAACATTGATAGAAGGAATGGTGGCATGACGGCTATCCTGTGCGGCACCATGGCAATAAAGGCAACTGATTTGATTGGTACCCGCATGAACCTTGTGAGAATAATAAATTGGTTGGTCCGGTTGATAGCCCTTATCCCTTCCTAAACCCATCGCGCCTGTTACAGTGGCATAGCCTCCAACACAAAACAGCACAACTGCTACGGCAGCTATGTAGGCTTTATTTCTCCAGAAAGGAACAGGCTCAAAAGTCGGCTCTCCATCTTTTTCATCGGAAAGTCTTTTCAGGTTGCTGTTTACCTGTAAGAGTATTAAAGCAACTACCGCAAGAATCAAGGTAAGAATTCCAAAAAGTAAAGTATTGTCTTCGCCTTCTGCAGCAGCAGCTGTAGCGCCGCCTTTATCTGCGCCGGGTGCAGGAACCGATTTTATGTAAGCAAGAATGGCATCAATCTCATCGTCTTTCAGGTTCTCAAAAAGGTTCATCGCCGTCTTGTTATACTTGACGTAGAGATCGTTGGCGTATTTATCCCCTGTTTTGAGAAATATCTGGTTGTTGCGTATCCAGGCGTGGAGTTTTTTCTTATCGGGCCACCTGTCTTCAACACCCGCTAATGCTGGGCCTGTGAGCTCTTTATGCACAGCATGGCACGAAGCACAATTGGCTGAAAACAACGCCTGCCCGTTTGCCTGGGCGAAAGATTTATGGCTAAATAAAAAAGAGAGAAAAACGAGTAATACAGCTATTGGTTTGGCTATTCTTCTATCTTGGATCATACACAAAACAGTTGGTTGAAGACTCCGTGAACGGCTGCAAAAATATGGCACGCTCATGACAATTGTCGGAAAGTTGTTAAAAAATTTTTTGAGTAGATGCAACTTTTTTGGAAAAAATTTTCAAAGAAAGCATCCCTTGAAAAAAATAAGTTGTACCATACTCCTCGAGGCCTCATGACTAAAAAACAGCCATTGCAAAAACACACCCGGCTGTGTTAAGGCAGACTACATTGGCTCTAATTCAATTGCACCTGAAACCGTGCACGAAATTTTCCGGCCTTTAAAACTACCTTTCAATACTACAGGCTTAGTTGTATCGTGAAAAGCAGAGCTGCTTTGCTGTTCGAGGTCAAGCTCAAGCCTCCACAACGTGTTACCCGCTTTAGGTGTAATGACTGCCTTCTTTTGATTTTTAGCCTGGATGCCTAATTCCAAAGGAAGCGTTTCAACCTGAGTTGAATGAATCGTGTAAATGCTGCTGTCAATCACTGCGGTCTGCCAGATGCAGGCGCTATCTTTAGGAAGTTCGATGAAGATGAAGTGCGTGACCATCGTATCTTTTTCACCGGCCTTTTTCTCAATAAAATGATAGAGCTTTTGCGTGTAGCGGCTTTGTCCGAAGCACGGTGCGGACATGAGAAGCAAGAAAAACAATACTGGTTTCATACGTTCCTAAAGTTAATGGCAATCAGTGTTCCACCACACCGAAGGTTGTGAACTTGATACATAATAGCTAATTTCACCGCTTCGAAGTTGCTATGGGCGAGCTTTTGAATCAAACAGAGACAAGACAAACAATCGCGGCCTTTGTCAGCGGTAGCCAGCAGGCATTTGCCGCTTTATACGACCAGTATGCACCGGCGCTTCTCGGTGTGTTAGTAAGAATGATTAATAACACTTCGCTGGCGGAAGACACACTGCAACAGTCGTTTATAACAGCCTGGAAAAATCGCTCAATGTGCGGCGTTAACAAGTCCGGTTTCTTTTCGTGGCTGTTAGGCATTGCGAGAAATATTTTAGCAGAAAAGAACGTTGAAAAAGAAAAGGTTTCAATAACAAACCATGAGGCATTTAAAGAAGTATATAACACGAGGGCTTCAGCATCGTTTTTGTAAACACTAATAAAAAAAGGGAAAGTAGTAGAGGCACCAATGGAGAACATCACAGCATATATTGAATCCGGCATCATACAGTCCTACGTAATGGGTATGGCTACCGACGCTGAAGTGAAAGAGGTTGAGTTAATGGCTGCGAATCATCCGGAAGTTGAGGCAGCTATAAAGGCGTTTAGCGCCGATCTTGAGAACTATGCACTTTCCAACGCAACCGCACCTGACCCTACGATAAAGCCTTTTTTGATGGCTACCATAGATTATATGGAAAGGCTCGGAAAGGGAGAGGTTCCCGGAGCCCCGGCAGAACTGAATGACAACAGCACAATCGCCGATTATTCAGAATGGCTCGACAGACCGGACATGGTGCTTCCGCCTGCATTTGAAGACTTTCATGCAAAGATTATTTCCTACACACCTGCGGCAGTTACGGCCATTGTTTGGATAAAAGATATGGCTCCCGCCGAAGTACACGATAAGGAATACGAAAAGTTTTTAGTAGTGGAGGGCACCTGTACCATCACCATAGGCGATGAAGAACATAAGCTTGTCCCCGGCGATTTCCTCGCTATCCCGCTCTACAAAGACCACAACGTAAAAGTGACATCTGACATTCCCTGCAAGGTGATTTTGCAGCGGATTGCGGCCTGATTTGTTGCGATTTCCACTTAACAGCAAAAATCGTAGTCAGCTTTCAAAGCTGAGGAGGAAACCTTTTTTTGATTCTTCTCCATTGCCAATTGCAAGCCCCTCGTTATTGCTGACTAGACCGCAAAGCTGCGTGGTCAGCGACGTCTCACCTCGCCACTCCCGGCACCACCGCCAGGCTTTCATTCCCGCTTTCGTTCACAGACTGCACGGCGAAAAAGTAATTGTCTTTAGAGTAAGGAAGTGTTGCCGCGTTTTGGCTAGTGAATATCTTTTTTTGCCAGGTGGCTGAGGTTGTTTCCCGCATGAGTATGTAGTAGCCCTTTGCTTTGCCGGTTGCAGGGGCTTTCCATGATAAGGTGGTTGAGTTGCTGAGTGTGCGTACATCTACTTTCACATCGGTTGGGGGAGGCGGTGCTTTTGCAAGATTTGCCAGTGTTGCAAGGTTTACGGCAGTGTTCTTTCGAAGGTATTCGTAATCCAAAAACTCCGGCAGATCGCCATACACGATGCCGCTATCTGTTCTCACATCCTGGTGTTGGTGGTTGTAGTTTTCATTCATCTCTGTGAGGCGAATGGCAGCATAGCCTTTGGCAGCAAAGGGTGTGTGGTCGCCGCCCCGCAGGAAGCGGTCGTTGCGATAGACCATCACCACTTCGAGGTTGTCAACATATCGCTCTCCTATTTCTTTTACATAGCGTGCGAGCTGTCGCGACTTGCCGTCGTTTTCAAGTCCGAGGCTGCGAATGTTTTGCAGCGCCTTGCCTGTGTCGGTAAGGGAAAGCGCCTCGCTGAACACACGCAACCGCGTATTATCAATAATGTTGGTGCCATTGCTGTTGTTGCTTCCCACAATGTCGTTGTTGAGCATGGCGTCGATATTCCAATTAGACGCTTTGGCTTTATTGGCAAGGTAGACAGAGCCCAGCAGGCTTTGCTCTTCGCCACTCACCGCAACAAATATCACAGTCGCAGTAAAGGCATGACTGCTCATGATGCGTGCACACTCCAACATAGCCGCCACGCCGCTGCCGTCGTCGTTGGCGCCGGGTGCATTGCCAGTGCGATTCATTATGTCGCTTACGCGGCTGTCCAAATGACCGCTAATGATGTAGATGCGGTTATCGTTTGGATCGGTGCCTTTGAGCACAGCCATTGCATTGCCGAGGCTTGTAACTGCATCCACACGCTTTCCGTCAGGTTGCAGCGTAGTGGTGTCGAGGTAAGCGGACATCCTGCCGCCACCGTTAAGGGCAAACTCACCCAGCTTTTGCACCACCCACTGTCGTGCTGCGCCGATGCCTTTTGCTTTGACTGTTGTTGTGCTCAATGTGTGGCGTGTGCCGAAGCTGACCAGGGTATTGATGTAGGAGCGCAGGCTGTCTGCTGAAACTTGCTTTACCATTTCCTCAATCTCGGCATCGCGGATGATGGTGGTTTGTGCGGTTGCTATTTGACAGATAATTATGGCGAGAAGGAGGAGGAGTTTGCGCATGAGGGTGCAAGTTCGGGATTTGCGATGGGAGCTTTGCGAATCGCATAACCGGTTGTCGAACGTGTACAATGTTGCCGTTGTTGCGTCTTCGATCAGCACTGTGAAGCCAAGTCAGAATTGCTTACTTATTTCTTTCAATTCTTTTCTGAAGCTCTTTAATAGTCATGAGCTTTTTTGTTGAATGCACCACAGAATGACAATTTGGGCAAAGAGGAACAAGGTCTTTAGCTATATTCTTTACTTCTTCTTTTTTCAGTTTTCCCAGTTCTCTAAGGTGATGAAAGTGTATGATATCCGCTATGTCGACGCCATAAACTACTTTGAAATTTATTTTGCAACCGATGCAGGTACGCCCAAGGAGTTTCTGTGCTATTTTTCTTGCCTTAGGATCTCTTTCATACCGGTTAACTAAAACCTGTAGCAATTTACCTTCCCTGATAAGTTGTCGGTTTACTGATATTTCCTCTGTTTCAAGTCGTTGGTAGTCATCAGGAGTGTTAGCGTTTGCCCAGCCTAGTTCTTCAATTGCCCTCCGCAAATTTGTTTGAAGATCCCACCCATCCTTTCCATATTCATGCACAAGAGTATAGTAAGATGGTCTTTCAATTCCGGAGTGTGTGTATGTTTCCGTTGGAGTATAATTGGCATAAATTGAAATTCTTTTTCCCAGTGTGCCAACTTGCACATTGACAGAACCGATGTTAGGATAGTCAAGCCGCTGCGCTATGTAAATTGTATTGATAAACGGACCATAGGTATAGAGCTTCATGAGTATTTTCCTCCTCGGTCCTGACAAAAGGGGAAGTGCTTTTTTGTACCGTGCAACTGATAACATGGGGTTGATTATTGTTAAGTCAACTGATTAATCCTTCATTCCAAAGAGCTAAGACCACAGTCATTTGACTGTTGTGATGTTTCTTATCAATCCCTAATTTCTGCAGAACGAGTTTCCAAAGTTCCAACTTCTCAAATTTCTTTTCAGGTAGCTCCCTAAGAATGTTTACAGCTTCCTTCGCATACTGCCAGTTATGTTCTGATAAGGAATAGTGTCCCTCGTTTACTCCATGAACAAACCCATGACTACACAGGGAAAGGAAAGCATCTCTGGGACACCCTTTAGTTTTCGATGAGTGAGATAATGGGTGCATCTCTATGGCTGTATTCCATGCATGTGCTGGCGACATTCCTTGCTCAGTAATCATCTTAACTGCATCACAAGCAGCAATTCCATAGCTCATAGCGATTGCTTATTTATAGGCTTTGAATGAGTGGCTTAAAATATTGAACGAATTTTTCGAGATACTCCCTAAGCCACTTGAATTGATCAACCCAGTCTGATTTCCGAGTGAAATCACCAGATGTCTTCAGCATTACCGCACTCATTTTTCTGCCCTCCATTTTATCCCAAGTCAGATCAGGGCTGATTCGTGTGAGGGATCCATCATAGGCCAAGGCATAAAGCTTCTCATAATTTTCTTTTGCCTGTTCCCCGATAAGATTGAGCCAGATATTGATGGATTTATCCCTTGAATTTACTGAAGCAGATAAATGAAAATGGCTTCGTCCTATGGCGATATTTGTCCAGTGCTGAAGTAAGGGGGCTTGCATTTTTACAAAACTCTTGTTGTCCTCCATGTAACCTTTCAATCCTTGCCAATATTCTTGCTGCAATAGCTTAGTATCGGTTACAGATTGGACAGATGCATTCTTCTTCACTTGCTTAGTCCAATCGTTGGGCTTCGAAACCACATTGAACATAGGTGCAGGAACAGAATTGCCAATTCGATACAGTTCTATTTCGATACCAAAGAATGTAAATGTGTCGTCAGTTATACGATTCAGCCAATCTAGGGCTGCACGGTGTTCTTCTGTAAATTTCTGAGCTATCCAGATTATTGTAACCGCATCAAGCCCGGCAGCATAAGTCATTAATTGACCAAGGTGTGTGTGATCCGTGCGCTCAAGCTGATTTTCAATCAATACATAATGATCTGTGGCGGTATCCTTACATAATATGTCCGCACTAAAAGGACCGACACTTTCTTCCTGGCTTTGAACCTCAAGCTCCATACCGATAGTTTCACTGAGGAGTTGAATGTTTTCTTCTCTTCCAAGCCAAGGTGTAAACTCTGTTGCTTCACGCTTCCAGTAAGTCCGTAAATCCAGCCTTTCGAGACGTCCGAGTTGCAAAGGAAATTTCGGTTTGAGTGGCTCAGATGAATTATTAGTGTTGCTTGGTAATTCCATCATTTAATTTTTCTGGTGCTTGCATTTATAGTACAGTATTGGTCAACGTATAGAATTCAATTGAAAGGTCGAGATGGTATTTCCGCTGAAGCTCATGAACGTTCCGGCTTGTCTTTGGATCGTTGGTTAAGTCCACATTTCCGACACCATACTCACCTCTTCATCCTCCATCCCATATTTTCCCCTTCCGCTAAAACGCCTCCCTCAACACACTCTGCAACTACTGTCATCACATTCTTCTACGGTAGTAAATTGGTGCACTCAATTTGTTCACTTTTTATTCCACCTCGGTAGCTTACCGTAAATGAGTTTATACTTTTGAAGAAGTCGATCCTCTATGTCTTTTGGAAAATCAGTGCATCTGTCGTCATAGGTGACGTACCAATAAACATCCAATGCTTCAATATTCTCTTTTGTCATTTGTTGCGGCCAGGTGATTTTTCTTAAATCGCCGAATTGCTTTCCGGTCAAAAACCTTCCTCGCAAGCCGTCCTGTCTGTGTATTATCTTTCCGTCAGTTCCCTTTCTTCCGGAAATACCAATGTAAATGAGATTTACTTTCCCACTTTCCAGAGCATAAACAATATACAAACCACTACACCCTTTTGGAGCATTACAAACAAAAGCTAGATTATCTGTTGGCTTAAGTATAAAATGTCCTGCTCTCTTATACTTTTCAAGTTCATCAAACATCGGATGCGTTTTTATTTATTTACCCCTCCACCCCCATACTCACCCTCTCCCGCTTCATCTCACAAACCTTCCTCCCCCCAAACGCCTCCCTCAACACACTCTGCAATAACTGCCCTGCATACGCTTTGCTCTGTTGCACCTGTGCTTCTAACTCGCTTAGCTGCTGTTGCAGTTGTTGCACCTTGGCTACTATGCGTTGTTGTTCAGCAAGCGGTGGAAGGGGAATAAGAATTTGTTTCAGCCTCGCTGATTGAATTCCTTTTGCAGCCGAGCCTGTTGATTTCTCCACAACTTTATTCTGGAAATAAGAGCTTAGCATTCCATAGAATAAAAAGAGATTGTAGTCATAACAAAAAGGCTGAAGATTGATAAGCCGCTGGGCTAAAGCATAAGTAAAATTCAAGTCAATCATTGCTACATTTCCCATAGTTCCGCCTTCCGTCACAAATAAGATGTCTCCATTTTGAGGGAAGCCTCTAACCATCCATTTTTTGTACAATTCAGAGGTCATGTATTCTATGGGATGGTTATCGATGTATCCCATCCGAACATTTTTTGCGCTAATTATTCTAATTCCCGATGAGGATTTGATTGGTGTTTTGCCGCGATAGTCAATAAACCTAAACAGCTGACCCAATCTACACCACGACCACCCCTCCGGCAATTCAAAAGGGATTTCACCTTCTGTTATAGGCGGCAGTTCCTTTTCTTTCTTAAGCTTGCCTGCCTTTACCAGTTTTTCTTTTTCAGCCTTCATTCGTTTAAGCAGTTCTGTTGCAGGTTCATCTGTTGGGTCTTGTTTGGATAGTTTTCCCTGTACGGCTTCCTGCAATATGGCTTGGCGGAGTAGTTGGCGATAAATTTGTTGTTGGTCAAGCTCCTTCAACAATGTTTGTCTTGCCTGATAAAGCTGATAGAGTCCGTTTATTTTATTCCATATTGGCTCTAAAGCATTGGTCCACGTTAGCGCTCGATTATTCTCAAGATCCCGTAGGAAATCAATGACTTCTCTTTGAACATTTGGTTTGGGAACAGCAATTTTCGTAGCCTTAACAACGGCTTGACTGATGTTAGGTTGGGCCGCACCAAAGCTCATTTGAATGTAATCGAATCTTTTTTGCCGGAAAAACCAGAACAAATAATCTCTTTCAACTTCGTCGTTTGGATAAACAGCAGCCACGGCTTGATTTGAAGCGGTATCAAATCCCACGATGCCGGTTTTACCGGCAGTAGCGCCATATAATGCCAACACTAAAGTTCCCTTAGAATATATTTTCGTTGACGAGCTTTTTAGACCTTCTTCAGTAATTGTTTCTTCAAATTGCGTGATAACGCCATCGTTCAATTCTCCTGACTTAATCCAAGGGATGTTACCGCCGTAATATTCTGAATGTCCACGCAAGGGAGTTCCTCCGCTTGTTGTTTCTGCAATTTGTGAAATGGACTTGCAGGGGTAGGTTGCTTCCAGATAAGAAAAAACAAGTCTCGCAATTAATACCGAGACGTCAACCTTGTCGAAGAACTCCGCTTGTTTTATCAAACTCATACTAGTTCTTCCTTTAGTTGTTGCAGTATTTGAGTGCTCTTTACAAAGGATACCCCCAGCAACTCAATCAATTCACTGCTTGTGTATTGATGCTTCTCTTCCACGCTGTGCGGATTCTTAATGTCAAAGTTGTAATTGCGCTGCTTCAGTTCATCTGCACTAACTTTCCATGCATACTCATTCTCAGTCCTGTTGTTCCACCAGCTCTTTTCAAGCTCAAATTCTTTTATGTTGAGCGGCTTTGTTTTATTGTAGCTCTTCACACCTTCAGGATAAGGATGCTCGAAATACCAAACCTCTTTGGTAGGTGTGCCTTTGGTAAAAAACAGCAGGTTTGTTTTGATGCCTGTATAAGGCGCAAATACGCCATTGGGTAAGCGCACAATGGTGTGCAGGTTGCATTTCTCCAACAGGTTCTCCTTTATGCGTGTTGCAACACCTTCGCCAAATAAAAAGCCCTCCGGCAACACCAGGCCGCAGCGTCCCCTGTCTTTCAGCAGGTGCATAACCAGCGACATAAACAGGTTGGCTGTTTCGCGGGTGCGGTATTGTGCAGGAAAATTATTCTCCACACCATCTTCTTCCATGCCTCCAAACGGCGGATTGGTAACAATAACATCTACCCTGTCTTTCTGGCTCCATTCAGTCCAGCTTCGGTTCAGCAGGTTGTCGTGCTGTATCACAGGCACCTCAATGCCATGCAGAATGAGATTGGTGGTTGCAAGCATGTGCGGCAACGGCTTCTTCTCAACACCTGTTATGCAGCTTTGCAATTGCTGCCGTTGCTCAAGTGTCTTCACCTTCTCGTGTGTTTCTATGTAGTCGAGCACATTGGTAAGAAAGCCTCCCGTTCCGCATGCAGGGTCAAGCACCACTTCTCCAAGCTTAGGCGCAATCATCTCAACAATAAACTGCGTTACAGCACGAGGCGTATAAAACTCCCCTGCATTGCCTGCACTCTGGAGGTCACGCAGTATCTGCTCATAAATGTCATTGAACTGGTGACGCTCCGATTTGCTGGTAAGCTGAATGCCGCTGTTGATTTTATTAATAACCTGCCGCAGCAGCGTTCCGCTTTTCATGTAGTTGTAGCTGTCTTCAAACACATCACGAACCATCTGCGCAGCATCCTTATTGTTTCGCAGCCGCAATTCCTTCAACCGTGGAAAGAGAGAGTTGTTCACAAACCCCAACAGTTCTTCACCGGTCATACCTTCTTCATCTTCCGCCCAGCTACGCCACCGCAAGTCTTTAGGAATTGGTGATTTGTAGTTTTCGTTTGTAATCTCCCAATCCTTTTCTTTTTCATCAAAAATTTTCAGAAACAACATCCAGCCAAGCTGAGAGATGCGTTGCGCATCGCCGTCAACACCGGCGTCTTTGCGCATGATGTCCTGGATGGATTTGATGGTGGAGGTCAAGCTCATTTTGCGTGTTCAAGTTTATAGTGTAGCATTTCTGCCTGCACTTCATTAGCAAGTTGTTCCTCGGTAGGCAGGTAAAGCCTGTATTTGGAAGCAAAGAGTTGTTTGCTCCCTTTTAAGACGGAGTACTTTACTATGGTTTCGTTTTTCTCCGAGCATAGAATAATGCCAATGGTAGGATTGTCTGTTGCAGTTTTTATGTTTTCTTCAAACCATCGTACATATAAGTCCATTTGTCCAATATCCTGGTGAGTTAGCTTCCCCAGTTTCAGCTCAAATAATACGAAGCATTTGAGGATGTAGTTGTAGAAGACAAGGTCAACAAAAAAATGCTCTTCTCCTGCAGATATCCGCTTCTGCTGGGTTACAAAAGAGAAGCCTTTGCCAAGTTCAAGCAGAAACATCTGGAGCTTATAAATGATGGCGCTTTCCAGGTCTTTTTCTAAAAACCCTTTATCGGAAGGCAGATGGAGAAACTCCAGTACATACGGGTCTTTGATGAAATCTTCAGGTGTTGCACCCAGTGCTTTGGTTTGCGTTTTGGCTTCCGCGGCTATGGCTCTTTTCTTCTTTGTAGAAACAATGCGCTCATAGTAGAATGAGTTGATTTGCCTCTCCAATGCCCGGGTACTCCAGTTTTGGCTTATGGTCTCTTCTATGTAATAGTTTCTTGCCTGCTCGTTTTCGAGCTTCATTAAAAGACGATAATGAGTCCACGACAACTCCCATCGCAACTGAACAGGTTGTGACGGAGCTTCCTGCTTATCGCCTTTCTTTTTAGCTGCCTTTCCAGATTCGTCACGCACTGCGTGACTTTTTTGAGGCTTAACTTTTGTTGAAGATTCGTCACGCAGTGCGTGACTTTTTTGAAAAGGGGGAAAGGTGAGATAAAACTGCCTGAAGTATTTGAGGTTTGTCTCAGTAAATCCCTTACCATAATCCCGTGTTAATCTGTCGGAAAGAGCTTTTAGCAAACCTTTCCCATACAATGCCTTAGCCTCGCCTGATTGTTCATGCTCCACTATTATTTTCCCGATGTGCCAGTATGCTAATACCATACGGGAATTAACAGCCCGGTAAGCAGAAAGCCTGGATTCTTCCAGCACTGCTTTTATCTGTTTGTATACCTTATTGTGCGTAACGCCTCTCATTGTTACTATGCGTATAGGTGCTTTTCTAACTCCTTGATAGCCTCAAAATATTTTTCCTTATCCCCAAAGCTTTGGATAATCTCCACCGGTGTTCCATATTCCTCAAACGGATGCAAGGAAAGCACTTCAGCACTTTCAATTGTAATTATCCCTTCATCAGCATATTTGTCGAGCAGTGATTCCAATACCTTTCTTGCGTGCTCACCATACCTTGTAAAGTAATTGCGCTTCTTCACGTTGTTTGCTCTTTCTTTTCGTGTTAGTGGCGGCATGTCGTAAGCGACATGGCAGATTAAGTCAAACAGGTCAATTTCTTTGTTCACTGCTTCCTGCAGCGCAGCCACCATCACACCTTGCTCTTCCAATTCTTTTATGATTGCAGCTTTCTTATCTGCATCATTCCATTTGTGCAAAAAATCGTTGAGCGTAGCAAAGTGGTTCCTGATAATTTCTTTTGTGTGGTCTTTCAGGCTGGTGGTAATGGGTTTGCCATTGTTGTCGAAATACATCTCTCTCGATACAAGCACCGCTACATTCACACCATTCACAAAAATTTTCTCTCCTGGCTCGTTCACAATACTGGTAAGCTCGTTTAGAGGTATTCGCACAGGTGGCTTTCTTACTTGTATTGCTTCGCCTGTTGTTTCGTCTATGATTGGGTTCTCGTCAGTTTCTTCCTCTTTCTCAACACTGCTTATATCTGTTGTTTCATCCACTTGCTTTACTCTCACAGGGTCACCATCAAAGTCAGGATCAGCAAACAAGTCTGTAACATTCCTGAAGTCAAGAATGGTAAAGTAAAGTTTTCCAAAGTCTTCTCTTATGCGAGTGCCTCTGCCGATGATTTGCTTAAACTCAGTCATGCTCTGAATGTTGCTGTCAAGCACAATCACTTTACACGTTTGTGCATCCACACCCGTTGTCATCAGCTTGCTTGTAGTCGCAACTACAGGATAGGGCTCTTCCGGGTTGATAAAACTATCCAGCTCACGCTTACCTTCTTCATTATCTCCCGTTATCTGCATCACATACTTGTAGTTCTCAGCAACAAGGTCAGCATTGTGCCGGGCTATTGCACTCCTCATGCGTTGCGCATGGTCTATGTCCACACAAAAAATGATTGTCTTGCCAAACCTATCCGTGCCTTTCAAAAACTCAGTTACCTTTTTAGCGACAAGGTTAGTACGTTCATCAATGACAAGAGTCCTATCGTAGTCTCTCCTGTTATACATCCGGTCTTCCACTTCATTACCGTGCTTATCAGTCTTGCCTTTATCGGGTCGCCAGCCTTCAAGGTCAACATTCAATTCCACTCGCACCACACGGTAAGGAGCAAGAAAGCCATCGTCAATTCCTTGCTTTAATGAGTAAGTATAAAGTGGGTCGCCGAAGTACTCCATGTTAGAGATCTCCGTTGTTTCTTTTGGAGTAGCAGTTAAGCCTATGTGGGTAGCATTGGTGAAGTAGTTGAGCACTTCACGCCATGCACTGTCAGCCGATGCGCTACCTCGGTGACACTCATCAATAATGACCAAATCAAAGAAGTCGGGGGTAAATTGTTTGTAAACATTGGTCTCTTCCTCGCTCCCAGTCAGACCCTGATAGAGGGCCAGGTAAATCTCGTATGACTTATCCACCTTTCTGTTCCTCACCCAAACCATCTTATCCTTAAAGTGCCTGAAATCACCACGTTTGGTTTGGTCAATTAAAGCGTTTCTGTCGGCAAGAAAAAGAATACGCTTTTTAGCTCCCGCTTTCCATAACCTGTAAACAATTTGGAAAGCTGTGTATGTCTTCCCAGTGCCGGTCGCCATCACTAACAAAATGCGTTGTTGTCCTTTTGCGATGGCTTCAACAGTTCTGTTGATTGCAACCTGCTGGTAGTACCGCGGCTTCCTCCCTGAGCCATCAGAATAATAATCCTGCGAAACAATTTTCTCCTGTTCTGGTGTAGCGATTCCTTTAAACTTCTTGTATTTACTCCACAAAGTTCCTGGTGAAGGAAACGCATCATTTGTTAGTTCCGTTTCAATGCCTGCATCAGTAGCTGTTCGGTCATGAAACACGAACCCACTTCCGTTACTGCTGAATGCACATGGTATGTCTAAAATACGGGTATACTCAAGTGCCTGTTGAATGCCCGCACCCATACTTTGATTTGGCTCTTTAGCCTCAATAATTGCTACGGGAATTGAATTGTAGTAGAGAATATAGTCCGCTCTCTTTCGTGCACCACGTGCAGTTAGCTTACCCTTCACATAAATCTTCCCATCCGTAAAAGAAACCTCCTCCAACATCTGTGTTTCAATATCCCATCCTGCTCTCGCCAAAGCAGGCGTGATAAACTTTGTGCAGATGTCTCTTTCAGACAGGGTTGATGTTACAGGCAAGCAAAAGGTTTGAGAGGTTCAAAGTAGAACAGTTAAATGAATTATCAAAAGTCAGGCAACCGGTGTAAAGGTTTTCGACATTTTACCGAAGGAGCAGCGTATTGTAAGACATGTGCTTCGACAAATTATCCTCAACAATTACCACGCTTATTGCAAAGAGAAAATTCATACAGCCTTCCGTTTCTTAAGAGCTGTAAGATGCTAAACACACCCCGCCACCCATAATCCCAACCGTATAAAATCTGTACATTTAGTTCTCCTTTCTCCTCACCCAAAACTTAGTTGCATGCCCCTTGGTCCGGAACAGATACACAAAGAGCTTGACCTGATACAAGACGTAGTCAAACGAATGGCAACTAACTCGTTTGAGGTAAAAAAGTGGCTGATCGGAATCCTGACGGCTATCGTTGTCTTTAAGAATGATGAGCTGCTTGGTGGCAACATGAATTTCATTTGGCTCCTGCTGGTGCCGGTTATTTGCTTTTGGTATCTCGATGCTTTCTTCCTTAGAACGGAAAGGCTCTATCGCGAACTATATAAATGGGTGGTTACAAACCGTCCTTTTACAGACGCCTACCTGTATGACCTGAACACCATGAAGAGAGTTAATCATCAAAATGTGGAGGTTAACTTCTCTGAAAATATCCCCGGCATACTTAAGGTTGCTTTAAGCACTACGTTGTGGCCGTTTTATACTGTGCCGCTTGTTTTCATTATTGCCTATGCGCTTTTGCAAAGCTGTGCTCACTCCTGCCATCCATGACCTAAAAACATTGCCTATACTAAAACCTTAAAACATGAACAGCTCTGCCACCCAATTTCCCGTTCTTAACGAGGGAACCGTAAAAGACTGGGAAGACAAGTTGAAGAACATTGGACGCCCAACGGTATTTATAGGATCCTCACTCGAATCAAGGGAAATAGTTGAACAGGTTAAGAATTGTTTTCCCAAAGAAGAGTTTGCGGCCGACCCGTGGTACGACGGGATATTTGGCAAAACGAGAAAAACAGGCGGCGAAATATCTAATGCCGAATGGCTGAAAAACTTTACGGACATCTACGACTTTGCCATCTTCATTTTTGTACCCGACGACGAAACCATAAGTCTTACAAGGTTCGATGCGCCTGGTGGCCAGGCGAGACAGGCAAGGACCACGCGGCACAACGTCGTATTCGAATGTGGCTTATTCCTGGGGAGGCTGGGAGCCAAAAAAACCTTCATCCTGTTCGATGAATCGCACAAAGATTTTGTCGAAAAATTTTTCACTGACCTCAATGAAAACCTCAACGATACAGAAAGCGGCAAGGGCGATGGCTTCCGAATCGAGCTATACATGTATAAAAATGCATCAGACAGCGAGGGCATTAAAGCCAGTATGACCACCATAAAAAATCAAATCAGGAAAAGCTTTGAAGATGTTGATTTGGGTTTTCTTCCTTCTACATCGCTTGCGGTTGGGTATTTCAACAACTGCATCAAATTGTTTGTTGACGCTGTGTATGAGGTAAAAAATAACCCCGGCTACAAGCCTGCGTGGATAAAAGACCCGCAAAAGGAATTGGAGGTTATGGCCATTGCTGCCAAAATAAAAGAGGGTAAAGATGTAAGGCTTAAAATTGTTATCCCCGATAGTCTCGAAGGCGCTGTACAGGAAAAGTTCCTGCCTGATTTTCCAAAAGAAAAGTTTCGAAGCGAAAGCTTCCCCGCAATAAACAGGCCCCTCACACTGGCATGTCATATTATCGAGGTCAAAGAAACTTCCGGCAAGGTTATCTTTTACGATGTCCCCACAACCATGAATTCATCGCTTGAGGCAATCGAAATGACAACACAATACGAGCAAATTATAGCCTTGCTAAAAGAAAAGGAAAGAAGAAATTTTAAAAAAGCGCTTGCCAGGAAAATTATGATAGCACAGGAAAAGGAACCTCACAAGCAGTTTACAACCATCATAGAAATCATTTCGAGAGAGCAGTTTATTAAAGAGACTACATAAAGTTCACAGACGCAAAGCATGAGAGACGACTCCCCTGCCAAAATAAAATCTCTTGTCCAGCTATTCGACATCTTACCCCGGGAGCAGCGAATAATCACAGATGTGCTGCGCCAAATCATTCTCGACACGCTACCCGCTTACTGCAAAGAAAAAATTTCGTACAACGTTCCGTTCTTCTACGGTAACAAGGGCATCTGTATCGTATGGCCGGCCCGCATTCCGCGGGGAGGAATTAAGGAAGGTGTGCTATTAGGATTCTGGTATGGTAACAGGCTTAATGATGAAGATGGTTACCTGACACACGGCACGAACAAGCAAATCTTCTACAAGATATTCAGGAACGCCGATGAAATCGATGAGCCGGCTATTGTCAAGCTCTTGAAAGAGGCCATTAAACTGGATTCAACTGCGGTCAGGTCAAACGTGAAACGTCAGACGTGAAACGCTCCTCTTCACTTCTCACATTTCACCCCTCAGAATCCGGGACAGTCAGGCTCTCCTCTCTTTGACTTTCTTTTAACCCGGACCGGCGGTTACAAAATCTACATTCACGTAATTATTTCCAGACTGCAGTCCTTCTCAAAAAAGTAATTGCGCACACTTTTATCCGTGTGTAATCACCCGTTATCGGCATCTCTATTCCTAACACCAAAATCTTTTTTTATGGCACGCTTAAGACTATTAGCACTGCTCGTCATGGTTGCTGTTGTTATTTCCTGCAACAATTCTTCCTATCAACTCCTTAGTAGTACATCTGCAGAATCTCTTTCAAAGGAAAAAGATGATGTTACTCCTCTTCCCGCTAAAAGCGATTCGACATTCAATACTGAAGACTATGACCACATTGTAGAGAACCCTTTCCTGGTTGCAACAGAGCAGCCCTTATCCACTTTTTCAATAGATGTCGACAGGGCATCGTATGCAAACGTTCGGAGGTTCATAAATAGCGGCAAGCTGCCACCCAAAGGAGCTGTCCGCATAGAAGAGATGATAAACTACTTCGATTACAGTTACCAGGCTCCCACCACTGAAGATCCATTTGCGGTACACACAGAAATCGCAACCTGCCCATGGAATGCTAAACACCAGCTGATCAAAATCGGACTGCAGGGAAAGAAAATATCCACAGACAATCTGCCCGCTTCCAACCTTGTTTTTCTTGTCGATGTTTCAGGGTCTATGAACGAACCGAATAAATTACCGCTGGTGAAGGAATCGCTTAAAATGCTCACGCAGCAGCTAAGATCCCAGGACAGGGTGGCGCTGGTAGCCTATGCAGGAAATGCAGGGCTTGTTCTTCCTTCAACAAACGGGGCGGATAAATCCAAAATCAGCAATGCTATCGATGAGCTGGAATCAGGCGGTTCTACCGCAGGTGGCGCAGGCATTGCACTTGCTTATAAAATCGCAGCAGAAAATTTGAAGCCCGATGGAAATAACAGGGTGATCCTTGCTACAGACGGCGACTTCAATGTGGGTGTCAGCAGCGACGATGAGTTGGTAAGCCTTATTGAAAAGCAACGCCAAACCGGCATCTTTCTCTCTGTCCTGGGGTTCGGCACAGGGAATTATAAGGACAACAAAATGCAACAGCTTGCTGACAAAGGGAACGGCAATCACAACTACATCGATAATTTGAGTGAGGCAAGAAAAGTGGTTGTGAAAGAATTTGGCGGCACCTTGTTCACCATCGCTAAAGATGTGAAACTGCAGATAGAATTCAATCCAACTTTTGTGCAGGCTTATCGCCTCATTGGCTACGAGAACCGCCTGCTGCAAAACCGCGACTTCAACGACGATAAAAAAGATGCTGGTGAATTGGGCGCAGGCCATACGGTTACTGCATTGTACGAAGTCATTCCCGCAGGAATTACCGATCCGTTCACAGGGGAAGTTGACAACCTGAAATACCAGGTAAGACAAACAAGCGCATCTGCTGGCAACGAGATTATGACAGTGAAATTGCGGTATAAAGAACCGCAGGGCGAAGTAAGTAAGTTGATGACTTATCCCATCGCGAATACACAAGCCCGGTGGCAGGAAGCATCCGGGGATTTCAAGCTGGCAGCAGGCGTTGCGGAGTTTGGTTTATTGTTGAGGCAATCCGGGTTTAAACAAAACAGCTCCTGGCAGCAGACCATCAATCTTATCGAACAAGCCAGCGACGCCGAAGAAAACGAATATCGGACTGAGCTAACCGGCCTCGTAAAAAGAGCAGAAACGCTGAGTGAATAAAGGCACCCGAATGGATCTCCAAACACCGCAATGAGCTTACTATAATCTGCTCTCTTTTCCCGGGATCATGCCTCGCAAAAGAAGACCTGAACGATGGTGATAAGATAATCGGTTTTCACTTTTTTGCCAGACCTTTTCGCAGTGAAAAGAGAGCTTTTTATAACCGGCGACGGCTCACCTTCATTTCGCATTGCCGGCGATATTCCCTATCACAGCAAATACGGCGCTTTGCAGGAAAGCCTGCATGTTTTTATTCAAAGCGGCCTGGTGCAATTGCAGGGCAGGCACGAAACACTTCACGTTTTGGAAATAGGCTTAGGAACGGGCTTGAATGCAGTTCTCACAGCGCAACACGCAATGGACCGGGATCAGAAGATATTTTACACAGCGCTGGAACCAGAGCCTTTAACCCAACTTGAAATAACGGAACTACTGGAAACGCCTTTCTATTCCCGCTCAGAACATAAACCTGTCCTCCGGCATATTCACGAGGCAGATTGGGGAACTGAAATTCTCATTCATCCTGCTTTCAAATTTCTTAAGTACCGTGAGGGACTTTTGCAACATTCGTTTAAGGATAAGTTCCACGTTATCTACTTCGATGCGTTCGACCCTGTTTTTCAAACTGAATTATGGACTGGTGAGGTTTTCAAGGAGCTTTATGATGCCATGTTCAATGGTGGCATCCTGGTCACTTATTCAAGCAAAGTGCAGGTGAGAAGGAATATGGTGGAAGCAGGCTTTGTTGTAGAGAAAATTCCGGGACCACCTCATAAGCGTGAAATAACCAGGGCACGTAAGCCTGTTGGCAATGACTAAAAGAAGGTCACCCCAATTTTTAACACGCAGCCGTAACATTCCTTTACAAAAAGGAACGGCTTAGCACAGTTTTAGTTTCACTATTCTCCAAACCTTTTATTCTACTCATTAAAACAAATGTTATGCGCTACATACTTATTTGTCTCATCGCCCTTCTTACAATTGGTGCAAACGCACAGGGAAAGGGTCATTGGAAGCATCATGGAAAAGGTCACAAACACTGGAAGCAGTCTCATAATCTTCCTCCGGGCATTGCTAAAAAAACTTCGTTGCCTCCGGGTATTTCCAAGCATTTTGCCACAACTTATCCCGGCGCAACAAAAGTTGTCTGGACACAACCAAAAGGAAAATACCGTGCGAAATATCTGTCGAACGGATATTGGACAACTACTACTTACACGCCACAGGCTACAGTAGTGGAAACAAGAACTTTTATACCTGTCGCAAAGGCTCCTCAGCCCGTGATTATTTATAAAGAAGCTAACCCTTCCATCACAATTGCGGACATCATAAGGCTTGAGCTTCCGGGAAAAGAAACGCTTTATAAAGTTCGAACGGCACCGGGTCGATATGTGTATGTGAATGAGACTGGGACAAAAGTGATTTTGTAAGATTGGTTGCTTGAAATGGTAAAGCCTGTTTTCTCACCTTAATTATGGGAAAGAATAGTGGGGCGTGGCATCTTTTGTGCAATCAGATAAGGGGCTCCTAAGCATGGCTCCCCGAAACGATAAAACATACATTTATGAAAAGCACCCTTCTTATATTATTCTGTCTCCTTTCGTTGACGATGTTTAGCCAGAACAAAGTGAGTTCGTCAAAACGAAATTCAACGGTGGTTAAGTCTTCGGGCAATCAATCTATCCACCAATCCACACGTCCTGCTGAAGCCGCGTCACAGCACCAGACCATTACTGAAAAAAGATTGAATGGCTCACGGAAGGAAAGTTCAAATGCGTTACCGCAAAAAAGTTCGACACAGAAAAGTCCTTTTGCAGGCGGAATTCATCCTGCAAATAATGCTGCTCAAAAATTTGACTCGGTTGCCCCTGCCAATCCAAACAGTATAAACAATCGCCCAAACCCAAATGCGACTATTGCAGGCGTCAATGACTCTGCCGTAAATGTGAACACGCTTACGGAAAATGGTATTCCCACCAATTCAGGCGCCGTTGACAAATCGGGGCAGGCACAGTTTGGACAAACTAATTGGGGAGGCAACAGGGGCACAGTTGGAGAAAGTCAATGGACGGTGCCGCCACCTATTACAACGTCTTTCAACAAGGATTTTCCAACCATAAGCAATGCTACCTGGGTACGCAGCAACCTCGATACCTCCATTTATTCAGCACGCTATCAATCGGGAGCAGTTTGGGTTACTACCAACTATAATGTTACCGGGCAAAGGTTGGATACAAGGTCTGAGCTCTCACTTACATCTGCGCCTGTTCCTGTTTATAACTATCTATCGCGGCAACCAAAAGGCTTCAAAGCAATTTCTATTTACAAAGTGCAGATGCAAGGCAAGCCCGATATGTATGAAGTGCAAAGTAGCGGCAGTCAAACCATTTACCTTAATGCCGAGGGAATGGAAGTGAAACAATAGTGCTGGAGTAACTTAAAAGTCGAAATTTAAAAACTATCTCTGCTTTTAAATTTTGTCCCGATTTTTTCGGGATTACTTTTGACTAAAATATTCAACATGAAGAATACGCCTTTCACAGAAAAACATAAAGCGCTCGGGGCTAAGATGGCAGAGTTTGCGGGATACAACATGCCTATCAGCTACAGCGGAATTAACGACGAACATGCAGCGGTGCGCAACAATGCCGGCGTGTTTGATGTTAGCCACATGGGCGAGTTTATGTTGAAAGGAGAAAATGCACTGGACCTAATTCAGCGGGTTACCAGTAACGATGCTTCAAAGCTTACCGCAGGCAAAGCACAATACAGCTGCCTGCCGAACGAGACCGGTGGTATTATAGATGATCTCATCGTCTATTGCATAGAGGAAAACAAGGTTTACATGCTGGTGGTGAATGCGTCGAACATTGATAAAGACTGGAACTGGATTAGCAAGTTCAACGATAAGAATGTAGAGATGCACAACATAAGCGACAAGACAGGCTTGCTTGCTGTGCAGGGCCCGAATGCCACAAAAATCCTTCAGCCGCTGACTGACATGGACATTATGAACCTGAAGTATTACACGTTTGTGAAAGGAAAGTTTGCCGGTGTTGACAATGTGATTATCAGCGCAACAGGTTACACGGGCAGTGGTGGCGTCGAAATTTATTTTGAAGACAAAGACGATAACGCAGACAAAATCTGGAGCGGCATTTTCGAGGCGGGTAAAGCGCAAGGCATTAAACCGATTGGACTTGGCGCAAGAGATACCCTTCGCCTGGAAATGGGCTATTGTCTTTATGGAAATGACATCGACGACAACACTTCACCGCTTGAAGCGGGTCTTGGTTGGATAACCAAGTTCAGCAAAGATTTTACTTCTAAGGACAAAATCGAAAAGCAAAAAGCAGAAGGTATTTCAAAGAAGCTGGTAGGCTTCGAAATGGTGGATAAAGGCATTCCCCGTCATGGATATGAAATTGTCGATGACAAGGAAAATAAGATTGGGGAAGTAACCAGCGGCACACAAGCTCCGACGCTGGGAAAGGCTGTGGGCCTGGGTTACGTTACAAAGGAACATGCCGCAATTGATTCGAAAATCTTCGTCAAAGTCAGAGATAAAAAGCTGGAGGCCAAGGTGGTCAAATTCCCATTTGCCTAAGCAGCCACTGGCGTGTGCATTATTTTTCTGAGGCCCTCTATTAATTCACTTTGAGCAAGAGCCTTCATCTTCAAACATACTTTTGGAGATGATCACAAGGCTTGTTTCACTTTTATTCGTAGTTGCACTATCCTCCTGCGGTCACAAGATCACCGAGACCGGCAAGGCATCATTTTATGCTGACAAATTCCAGGGTCGGCATACGGCAAACGGTGAAGTTTTCAGCCAGTCTAAAATCACCGCGGCACACAAGACACTTCCGTTCGGCACTAAAGTGAAAGTAAAGAATCTTACAAATGGCAAGACCGTAAAAGTTCGTATTAATGACCGCGGACCTTTTGTTTCAGGAAGAATTATTGACCTCAGTAAAAAAGCGGCTAAGAAAATTGATATGGTAGATGCGGGCGTTGCAAAAGTTGTCATCACTTATAAGGGAAGATGAGTAGTGAAAGTGAGTAAGGAATCGTCAATGATTACTGCCCGACTGTAACTTACTGTATCGCTTTGTAAATCACGTCCTGGATACTTGCTCTCACTTTCATTCTATGCAACTTGTTGTTATCGCCTTTATCGCAAGCTACCCGGTTGGACAGGAAAATATAGATGAGGCTATGAGCAGGGTCAACCCAAACGCAGGTGCCGGTGAAACCGGTGTGACCATAAGCCTGCGATGAGACATAGCGTGCAGGATACGGAGTGCCTCGGGTCTCATTGTCTTTTTCCGGTTTGTCAAAGCCAAGCCCACGGCGGCTTACAGCGCTATTGTAAGCCGTGAACTTTTCTATCGTCTCTTTTTTAAGAAAGCGAATGCCGTTCATTTCACCGCCATTAAGAAGCATTTGGAAAAGCTTCGCCAAGTCCTGTGCATTGCTGAACAATCCTGCATGACCGGCAACACCTCCAAACATTGCAGACGCAGGATCATGCACGTCTCCACGAATTATTTGCTCACGAAACACTTCTTCGTTTTGTGTGGGAACAATTCTGCTGACGTGAAAAAGTTGAAGCGGCTTAAAGCATGTTGTTTGCAAATGCAGTGGCTCGTAAAAAGTCTCCCTCACAAACACATCCAATGGTTTACCGGTTATAGCTTCCACCACCTTGCCAAGAAAAATGAAATCGTTGTCGCTGTATTCATAGCGATTAGAAGCGCCTAATTTGCTTGTGAGAATGCGCTGATACATGGTGTCAACATAATCTCTGCGCATGAAAATATTTTCGGCGACTCGTATGGGAAAACTATCATTTGGCTGTACCCGGTAAATTAATTCTAAAGGGTGCCCATTGGCATCAAGCGTTGCTTTGAAAAATGGAATCCACGCTTCCAAACCTGCCTGGTGAAGCAACATGTTTTTTATAAGAATGGCTTCTTTATTGGTGCCCTTAACCCAGTCGAGATAATAGCCGAGAGGCTTGCTTAAATCCAGCCTTCCATCTTCGTACAGCTTCATAACTGCTAAGGTTGTTGCAGCTATTTTGGTAACAGACGCAACATCGTAAAGCATATCAACCGATACTGGTTGAATGCTGTCAACATAAGTGAAGCCATAAGCCTTATTGAAAGCGACTTTTCCATTTTTGGCAACGAGCACAACGCAGCCCGGCGTCGCATGTTTTGCAATAGCATCGTTAGCAATAGAGTCAATCTTAGAAAGGACTTCAGACCTTAGTCCTACACTGTCAGGAAAGGCGCAACAAAAAGAATCCACCTGAGATTTTGAGGAAGCGGCACTAAAAAGAAAGAAACAAAATGTTATCCAATGCTTCATGAAATGCAAAGTAATAAACGGCATTGGTTGCAGGCTTAGTAAACCGTTTTCGTGGTTTTCTCTTTGTCGAGATTCAACAGCATGTCTTTGGTCATGCGACTGATGTCGTATTCTGGCTTCCATCCCCAATCGCTTTGTGCAAGGCTGTCATCGATGCTCTTGGGCCAGCTATCTGCAATCTGTTGCCTGCTGTCAGGCTTGTAGTCAATTGTAAATTCCGGGATGTGCTTTTTTATTTCCTCCGAAATTTCCTTTGGTGAAAAGCTCATTGCCCCAACGTTGTACGATGAACGAACAGAAATCTTATCAGCATCCGCTTCCATCAATTCAATGGTAGCCCTGATGGCGTCAGGCATGTACATCATTGGCAAATAAGTATCTTCCTTCAGGAAAGATGTGTAGCTGTTTTTGCCCAGAGCGTCATGAAATATTTCAACTGCATAGTCAGTTGTGCCTCCGCCGGGCTGAGACTTATAACTAATCAACCCGGGATACCGAATGCTTCGTACATCCACGTGGTAACGGTTCCAGTAATACTCACACCAGCGTTCACCGGCGAATTTGCTGATGCCATAAATGGTCGTTGGTTCAATTACCGTGTGTTGTGGCGTATTGTCTTTTGGTGACTGGGGACCAAACACCGCAATGCTGCTGGGCCAATAAATTTTTTCTAGCTTTTCTTCGTTGGCAACTTCAAGCACGTTGAGCAGGCTTTGCATGTTGATGTGCCAGGCAAGCGCCGGGTTCTTTTCACCGGTAGCGCTTAAGATTGCAGCCAGCAAATAAACCTGTGTGATGTTGTTGCGCAGCACCATCACGTGAAAGGTCTCTTTGTTCATGATGTCCAGCGACACATAGGGACCTGTACCCTTCAGCAAGGGATGTTCTTCTCTTAAGTCGCTTGCAATCACAGTGCCTTCACCATAGTTCTTTCGTAACTGAAGTGTAAGCTCAACTCCAATTTGACCACATGCGCCGATGACTAAGATCTTTTCGTTCCTGTTTGGCATAGCAATCGTTTTTGTAAAATAGCAAAAGTAGTGACACGCTTTTCATCCGCATATCCACACATTCCTTATCTGCACATTTACTCCACGTACATCAAATCCTTGTGGTAAGTTTCTTCGGTGAAATATGCTGCGACTAGAGTAATGGTCATTACAATTATGCCAGTGGTTATAGCGCTTTGAGCAAGGCTCCACTTCATACTGTCCTGGAATAAATCCTTGAACAAAAGGTTCATCAGTGGCAATGAACCTCTCACCATATTAGGTATGGTGGTAGCTGCAGTTGCCCGGAGGTTAGTGCCAAACTGCTCCGCCCCCATCGTCACAAATATTGCCCAAAAACCGGTTGCAAAGCCCAGCAGTGCGCAGATTAAATACATCCGTGAATCGCTGTTATTAAGCGGCGAGAAGAATAAAATTCCCGTGACAATGCACATTGCATAATACAGGTACAGCGCCTTTTTACGGCTATGAAAATACTGGCAGATAAAGCCACTGATAATGTCCCCAACCGCAATGGCTATGTATGCAAACATGATAGACTTCCCCGACGCCACGTTGTTGTCGCCATAAAACTCTTTTGCAAAACGATTACTGAGATTAATAAGTATCCCAATTACAAACCATGTCGGCAACCCAATTAAAATGGCGAGGATGTATTTTCTGAAACGGGTTGCATTCGTGAAAAACATGAAAATATTTCCCCGTGATACATTTTGTTCCTTAACATGGTGGAACATGCCGCTCTCTGCAACCTTAACCCGTAAAACCAAAAGCGCTATACCCATTCCGCCACCAATCTTGTAGCAGATACGCCAGTCTTGCGTTTGCGCATAAATAAAATAAGCGAATACAGCTCCGCACAAGCCAATGCCTGCAACCATCGAGGTACCAATGCCTCTTTTACTTTTTGGAAGAAGTTCACTTACCAATGTAATGCCCGCACCTAATTCGCCGGCAAGCCCGATGCCTGCGGCAAAACGTGCATGCGCATATTGGTCAACCGTTTGCACAAAGCCGGTGATAAAGTTTGCTACAGAGTAAATAATGATTGAGCCGAACAATACACTTAGTCGCCCTTTTTTATCGCCCATGATGCCCCACATGATGCCTCCGATCAGCAAGCCTACCATTTGCCAGTTAATAATTTTAGTACTTGCTGAAAGCACTTCCACTTTGTCTGAAAGATTGACACCAATGCCCTGTAAGCTTGGCTCTCGCACGATGGTAAAGAGCAGCAGGTCGTAGATGTCAACGAAATAGCCGAGTGCGGCTACTAAAACGGGAATAGAAAGAATGCGGCTGTCCTGCTGCTGCATAAACTATTTAAACGGGTGTTTAATTTTTTCTTCTGCTACATCTTTTCCCACTTCAAGAATTGGGGATTTTTTTTTTCCAAAAAACATTTTGAATAGCACGGGTCCGGTAGTCACGACAATTAAGCCAATCACGATATACTCAAGATTGTTCTTCACCCACTCATTGGAGCCTAAAAGATAGCCGCACATAGTCATGCTTACCACCCACGCAACACAGCCAACAATATTGAAGAACATGAATTTTTTGTAGTCCATTTTTACAACACCTGCAACTATAGGAGCGAATGTTCGAACAATCGGCAGGAAGCGAGCAAAAACGATAGCGCCGCCCCCTTTCTTATCATAAAACTCTTTTGCCTGCACAAGATGTTTGCGCTTGAAAAGCACGGTTTCTTTTCGCTCAAACAACAACGGTCCCGACTTTTTGCCAAACCAATAACCAACGGAATTTCCTAAAATGCCTCCGATGGTAATCAGCAGCATCCAAAACAAAAGATTGAGCACATCGCTGCCAAACGGCGCCAGTGAGTTTGCGATGATCATCCCGGTAATGAACAACAGGGAATCGCCGGGAAGGAAGAAGCCTACGAACAATCCGGTTTCAGCGAAGATGATGAACACCACAATGTAAAGGCCGCCGTGACTGTTTATCCAAACAGGGTCTGTAAGATTTTTGAGAAACTCTATGAATTCATGCATTTGCCAGTAAATTGGGGTTAATCGGTTAATCGTGTCAATTCTATCATTCTAATCCTCTAATTCTTGTTTTATCGAAAGTAACTACCACAAATTTTCCTTGCAAACTTTGTTTGTAATCGGAAAGAAATGATAACAAGCGGTGCTTAATTATTTCAAGTTCGTGAGGCTGGTAACGAAGAAGGATAACTCCTGCAACAGAGGTTTTTTGATGATAAACCAGTTCCCCAAAATCTTTATCTTCTGAAATTATTATTCGGGGTGGAAATAATGACATTTCTGCAACTTCTTCGTCGCTTATTCCAAAGTATTGTTCCGAAATGGAGAGGATGTCATGTCCGGCATTTCGCAACGCTACGAGTAAATTTTTGTTTAAACTTTCATCTGCAATCATTAGGCTGGCATTGCTTCTATTATCACTTCGTTGCTAACAATTGCATGAGCATAACGAATGGCTTCTAAAATATCTTCTCTTGTGAGACGAGGATAGCCGTCCAAAAGCCATTCAATAGATGCCCCGCCTCCAAGTCTTTCAAGTATCAACTCCACGGTAATCCTTGTACCCTTGATACAAGGCTTTCCCAACATCACTTTCGGGTCAATACTAATTCTCTCAAATTTCATAACCGCTGTTTTTACAAATTTATTTAAACACATTAATGCTGCAGTGCTTTCTCCCACTTGCTCACAACTACTGTTGCAATGCTGTTTCCGACCACATTTGTGGCGCTTCTGCCCATATCGAGCAAAGGGTCGATGCCGAGCAGCAATGCAAGTCCCGCTTCAGGAATGTTGAAGGTTGCAAGTGTGCCGGCAATAACTACAAGCGATGCCCGGGGTACGCCTGCTATGCCTTTACTAGTGAGCATCAACACAAGCAACATGCTTAGCTGCGTTCCAAAGTCGAGATGAATGCCATAAGACTGTGCAATGAACAACGATGCAAAAGTCATATACATCATGCTGCCGTCGAGGTTGAACGAATATCCAAGGGGTAACACGAAACTTACGATTTTATCGCGGCAGCCAAAACGCTCCAGCTCCAGCATGGTTTTAGGAAAAGCGGCTTCGCTGCTCGATGTGCTGAAAGCCAACAATACCGGCTCTCGAATGCGCTTAATAAGGGTGAACACTATTTTACCAACAAACAATCCGCCGACGCCTATCAGGATTATCCAAAGCACCAAAAGACCTGAATAGAACTCTGCAATGAAAATGGAGTAGGATTTTAAAATGCCTAATCCCTGCTTTGCAATAATTGCTGTCATTGCTCCGAAAACCGCCAGGGGGGCAACCTTCATTACATAGCCGGTTACTTTTAAGATTACATGCGCTACCGCATCCATTGCTTTAATTACTACATGCCCTGTTTCTCCAATGGCCGCAGTAGCCACGCCAAAGAATAACGAGAACACGACGATTTGCAGGATTTCATTTTTAGCCATTGAATCAATCACACTGCTTGGAAATACGTGATACAGGAATTCTTTTAGCGTAAGCGCAGTCTTCTTGATTCCTGTGTCTTCGCTTATACCGGGCAGAGACAGGTTCATTGCAACACCAGGCTTAAACAGGTTTACAAGCAACATTCCCAAGGCGAGGCTTAGCAACGATGCACTAATAAACCATAACATGGTTTTGCCGCCAATTCTACCTACAGCTTTTATGTCTCCGAGCTTTGCAACACCAACAACAAGTGTGGTGAAGACAAGTGGCGCTACGATCATTTTGATCAGGCGTAAAAAAATGTCTGCGATCAGCGAAAATGGTTCGGTCTTTTTATCTCTTGCCTCAAGAGCATCAGCTTTTGCATGTGCGTATTGAGTTTTGTCTGCCAATAGCTTTTTGTATGTCGCAGCCGTTGTGTCAGTTTCAGTTTTAAGTGATGCTGCAACCTGCTTCAAATTGCTTTCCGCAGTAGCAAGTCGTTGGTTTTCTTCTTTGAGATAAGTGCTATTCAATACAAACCCCAGTGCAATTCCAAGCACAAGGGCGATGACGATGTACAATGTGAGCCTGCTTTTCTTCTGCGGATGTGGGCTGTGCATGAGTAACGATGTGGGTTTGCGCAATATAGCATTAATAGGTAGAAATGATTTTCGGGTAGAGCAATCGCAAAAACCGGGAACCGTTTTGCAAACTCACCAATGCTTATTCTTTTTTGCTCAACAGCTTGCTTATGCGCAACAGATCATTGATTTCAGAAGTGGAAAGCGGCTCGTTGTTACTATACTTTGTTTTCAAAAATTGGACGCTCTTGTGTTGAGGATATTTTGAAAGAATTGCTTCAATCATTTCGCCTGCGGCTGCGTCTTTTTCATATAGAGGCTTTGCCGTGGGCAACTCTGACTTAAACCTGTCCGGCATTTTATTGATGATGGCTTCCAGGGTGGCAAGCTTGGCTGCAGGCAATTCTTTGATTGCGGAAGCCTTGCCATACAATCCCTGCAGCTGTTTTTTGCTAAGGCTTCCCCGCTGTTGGTATTGTTTATAAATGCTGATGATAAACGACGAAACAGGATATGCAAGAATGCAATCTTCCAGCACTTCATTCACTATATCGAGGCCGCCTTTTTTTTTCATTTCATAGGAGGTTTTGCATACTTCGCTTAGGGAAATAAAAATTTTTTCTTCTCATACGCAATAGCATTTATTGTAAAAGAGAGTATATTACGCCAAAATTCTTTCATTATTAAATCAAACAAACCTTATGGCAAAATCAACTAACAAGGCTGCCACGACAAAAGCAGCTTCAAAAAGCTCAGCTTCTTCTAAAACTGCTGCTGCAAAACCCGCTAAAAAAGCCGCTGCCCGCAAACCTAATGCTGCATTTATGGCACCACTTAATTTGAGCGATGAAATGGCTCAGGTGGTTGGCGCTAAGGCCTTGCCAAGAACTGAAGTCGTAAAGAAAATATGGGAACACATAAAGAAGAACGACCTCCAGGATAAGAAAAACAGGCGAATGATAAACGCAGATGATAAGCTAAAAACTATTTTCGGCGGCAAGACTCAAATCTCCATGTTCGATCTGGCTAAGATCGTAAACAACCACGTGAAAAAATAACTCTACCTCTTTTGCAGATTGCTTCTTGTTAAATCTCTACCGCATTGCAAGGAGCAATCTGCTTTTCTTGATTACTTCATCGCTTAAATGAAGGCGTCGAAAACCCTCTTTTAATTCGCAGACAGTTTTAGACGGGAATAACCCAGCCCGGCAATAACCGTCACTCCAAATACAATCCACCAAAGCATTTCGAAGCTATAGTTATCCGCAATGAAGCCGCCGATTCCCGGTGATGCTACTTGAGCAATTCCCCAACCGATTGTGTAAAGCGCTGCATACTGTCCACGGTTGTGCTCTTTGCTACGGCTTATCCAGTAAGTATTCATGAAAGGCATTGAAATCATTTCGCCAATCGTGATAACAATAGTGGAGGCAAGAGCTAAAAGAAAATGACCACTCAGTACATTATACATCGCGTATGAAATTCCCACGAGCCAAACGCCATACTTGATAAACCGCAGTGGTTGTGGCCTTGCTTCCAGCTTGAACACAATTACCATCTCTACAAAGGCGATAATCAATCCGTTTACAGCCATGATAGCGCCAATCAGGCGCTCATTCAAAGCCAGGCGCTGCTTCAAATACACCGGCAAAATGGTGAACATCTGGAAGAAGCAAAACGCAAACAGAATGGTGAGAAAAATAAAGAAGAGATACTCTTTGTCCTTATAAGCAGAATCACCGGAAGCGGAGGCTTGTTTATTTGCCGCAATAGATTCCTTGATGTTTGCCGGCGCAGGAAGCACTACAAGCATAAACCCTGCAGCGCAGAGATTTGTTAACCCATCTACCCAAAACAAGAGGTGATAATCGTACGATGCCATCAGGCCTCCCAAAGTTTCCAGCACATTGGGATCCTAAGCTTAGAATTCCACGTGGACAAGTTGTCGCG
>JADMIO010838882.1_pt1 | contig 65306 bp, 56 predicted proteins | sample 8958161 | NCBI WGS metagenome assembly JADMIO01 (sample SAMN16585339, study PRJNA669376) | soil metagenome | isolation source: Crop rotation soil | place: USA: Cullars Rotation, Alabama | collected 2011
GCCGCGACTTCAAGTCACGTGAATTCCAAGCTTCGGATCCCACTGTGCTGGAAAGACGGTGAAGGACTTATCCGGCTTGACAGTGACTTCCGCGACCTGCGCCACGACCGTGTTGAACGACTCGTGCACGGCGATGCCACGCGCGCGTTTTTCACCGGCCTTGCCAGCAGCGAGCGGTGAGTCCCATCTCGCCTCTCTGGCGGCCAGCTCCAGCACGCCCAGATGGCGCGGATGCCGCGACAGGAGCGCGCGGCGAAATTGCACGGGATCCTTGTTAGCAGCCCGCGCGCATTCGTCGATGAACGTCTCGGTCGAGTAGGCGGTGTGCGTCGAGCCCACCGAGCGCCACCACTGCACCGGAACACCGACCTTCGGCGAATGCAGGTCGACGTACAGATTGGGGATGGCGTATGGCAACGATGCCGCACCTTCCACCGACGTGGCGTCGACGCCGTCCTTCACCATCATCGATTCGAAGGCCGTGCCGCCGAGAATCGACTGTCCGACGATGCGGTGCTGCCACGCGACGAGGTTGCCCTCCTTGTCGAAGCCGGCTTTGAGCGTGTGATAGTAAGCGGGGCGATAGTAGCCGGCGCGCATGTCGTCCTCGCGGGTCCATACCAGCTTCACCGGCACGTCGAGCTTGCCCTTGCCGGCGATCGCCTTCACGATGGACGCGCCTTCCAGCAGGTAGTCGCTGGCCGGATTGGCCCGCCGCCCGAAGCTGCCCCCGGCGTAGAGCATGTTGAGCTTTACCTGCTCAGGCTTGAGCTTGAGCGCGTTGGCGATGGCCTGCTGATCCCCCGTCTGGAACTGCTCGCCGTTCCATACTTCGCAACGATCCGCCGACAGCTTGATCACGCAATTCATCGGCTCCATCGCGGCGTGAGCGAGAAACGGAAATTCGTAGGCCGCGTCGATGGTTTTCGCCGCGCTCGCCATCGCGGTCGCTGCGTTCGCGTCGTTGCGAGCGACGGTGCCCGGCTTCGCCGCGAGCGCCTTGTACTCAGCCAGGATGTCCGCCGATGAAAACTTGACTCCCGTCGTGTCGTCCCACTGAATCTTCAGTGCGTCGCGCGCGCTCTTCGCCGCCCAGAACGTCGACGCCACGACGGCAACTCCCGTGGGAATCTCAATCACGTATTGCACGCCGCCGATGTCGCTCGCGGCGCTCGCATCGACGCTCTTGACCTTCGCGTCGAAGCGCGGCGGATGTGCCACGACGGCCGTCAACATCCCGGGCAGCTTCACGTCCTGCGTGAACTGCGCCGTGCCGTTCGACTTGGCGCGCGAATCCTTGCGCGGCGCGTGCTTGCCGATCAGCACGAAATCCTTCGGATCCTTGAGCTTGATCTCGCTCGGCACCGGCATCGCGGCCGCGGCTTCCGCCAGCTCGCCGAATGTCGCCTTCTTGTTGCCTGCGCTCACAACGCCGTCACGCACCCGGATCGATGCGGCGGGCACGCTCCACTTCTTCGCCGCCGCTGCCACCAGCATCGCACGCGCTGTGGCGCCGGCATTGCGCAACTGCTCCCACGAATTGGCGATCGCAGTCGAGCCGCCGGTTCCCTGCGCCTGACCCCAGAACAGATTGTTGTAGCGGGAAGCGTCCGCAGGCGCGCCTTCGACCTTGACCTGCGACCACTGCGCGTCGAGCTCTTCGGCGACCAGTGTCGCGAGACCCGTATACGTGCCCTGTCCCATCTCGACGTGCTTGGCGATGACGGTGACCGAATTGTCGCGGTTGATGCGAACGAAGGCATTCGGCTCGAACGCGGCGTTGGCGCCGGCCTCTGGGGCGGTCGTCGCAGCGCGCTTGGCCTGCGCGGCGGCATCCGGCAGATTGAAGCCGAGCGTGAGGCTCGCCCCGGCCGCGACGCCCGCCTTGAGGAAGTCACGCCGGCTGACGTTGACGATGGTGATATCGCTCATAAATATTTCCTCAGGCCAGGCTCCTGGCCGCTTCCTTGATTGCCGCGCGGATGCGAACGTACGTGGCGCAGCGGCAGACATTGCCCTGCATGGCGGCGTCGATATCGGCATCGGTCGGCGTCTTGTTCTTCGCGAGCAAAGCGGACGCCGCCATCACTTGTCCCGACTGGCAGTAGCCGCATTGCGGAACATCGAGCTTCTCCCACGCGGCCTGGACCGCGCGCGCCTCCTTTGTCTTGACGCCTTCGATGGTGGTGATCTCGGCGCCATTGGCGAGCGACGAGATCGGCGTCCGGCACGAGCGGATCGGCTCGCCGTTCAAATGCACGGTGCACGCGCCGCACAGCGCCATGCCGCACCCGTACTTGGTGCCCGTGAGGCTCAGGTTGTCGCGCAGGATCCACAAGAGCGGCGTATCGCCGGGAACACGCGAGCTCACATCGACGCGCTCCTTGTTGACGTAAAGGATTGGCATGGGGAAGGGAATGGGGCGCCGAACGGGCGAGACACGAATGATAACGTGCGCGGATTACGGCTATGCTGGCACGGTCGCTCCTGCCGCTGGGCTATAATCTCTCGTTTACTTCCCAGCCAATTTCCATGGACGCCGAGCAAATCAATCAGATCGCCGGCACGCTTTCGGGTCTGCGTGCACGCACCGCGGACCTCCGGAGGTATCTTTGACTTCGATGTGAAGTCGCAGCGCCTCGCGGAAGTCGAGAAAGAGCTGGAAAACCCCCACATCTGGGATGATCAGCAGCGCGCCCAGGCCTTCGGCAAGGAGAAGAAAGAGCTCGAAGGCGTCGTCGGCACCATCGGCAAGCTGGACGTCGGCCTGAAGGACAGCGCCGAGCTGTTCGAGCTGGCGCGCGCCGACAACGACGACGCGACGCTGCAGTCGATTGCGGCGGATGTGCTCGCGCTGGAGAAGATCGTCGAAGATCTCGAGTTCCGGCGGATGTTCAATCATCCGATGGATCACGCGCCCTGCTTCATCGACATTCAGGCCGGATCGGGCGGAACGGAGGCGCAGGACTGGGCGGCGATGCTCGAGCGCATGTACCTGCGCTATTGCGAGCGCCGCGGCTACCAGACCGAGCTGCTCGAGGAAACGCCGGGTGAAGTCGCCGGCATCAAGAGCGCCTCGATCAAGGTCAGCGGCGAGTACGCTTACGGCTATCTGCGCACCGAGGTCGGCGTGCATCGGCTGGTCCGGAAGAGCCCCTTCGACTCCAACGCGCGCCGGCATACCTCGTTTGCCAGCGTGTTCGTGTACCCCGAGGTGGACGATTCGATCGAGATCGACATCAACCCCGCCGACCTTCGCGTCGACACCTTCCGGGCCTCGGGCGCCGGCGGGCAGCACATCAATAAGACCGATTCCGCCGTTCGCATCACGCACCTGCCGAGCGGCATCGTGGTGCAGTCGCAGACCGACCGATCGCAGCACCGCAACCGTGCCGAGGCGATGGCGATGCTGAAATCGCGTCTGTACGAGGCCGAGCTGCGCAAGCGCCAGGAGGAGCAGCAGAAGCTCGAGGACTCGAAGACGGACATCGGCTGGGGCCACCAGATCCGCTCGTACGTGCTGGATCAATCGCGGATCAAGGATCTGCGCACCAATTACGAAGTCGGCGACACGCAGCGCGTGCTGGACGGTGACCTCGATGCGTTCATTGCAGCAAGCCTGAAGCAGGGGGTTTGATCGTGAACGACAAGAGTGCCGTACGCAGCGGCGAGCCGGAAGAGAAAGACGACAACCAGATCATCGCCGAGCGGCGTGGCAAGCTCGCGTCGCTGCGCTCCGGCGGCAATGCGTTTCCCAACGACTTTCGCCGCGACTCGCTCGCGGGCGACCTGCACAAGGCGCACGATCATCAGACCAACGAGGAGCTGGAGCCGCTGAACAAGGTGGTGGCGGTGGCGGGCCGCATGATGCTGAAGCGCGTCATGGGCAAGGCAAGCTTTGCCACGCTCCAGGACATGAGCGGCCGCATCCAGCTCTACATCACCAGCGATGCGATCGGTGCCGAGGCGCACGATGCGTTCAAGCGCTGGGACCTGGGCGATATCGTCGGCGCCACTGGTCATCTCTTCAAGACGCGCACCGGCGAGCTGTCGGTCAAGGTGTCGACCATTCGATTGCTGGCCAAGTCCCTGCGCCCGCTGCCCGAAAAGTTCCACGGTCTCGCCGACCAGGAGCAGAAGTATCGCCAGCGGCACGTCGATCTGATCACCAATCCGGCATCACGGGAGGTGTTCGTCAAGCGCTCGCAGATCGTGCAGGCGATCCGCGAGTTCTTCGTCGCTCGCGGCTACCTCGAAGTGGAAACGCCGATGATGCACGCGATCCCCGGGGGCGCCGCGGCGCGTCCGTTCGTCACGCATCACAACGCGCTCGACATGGAGTTGTTCCTGCGCATCGCGCCGGAGCTCTATCTCAAGAAGCTGGTCGTCGGCGGGCTCGAGAAAGTCTTCGAGATCAACCGCAATTTCAGGAATGAAGGCATCTCGACCCGGCACAACCCCGAGTTCACGATGCTCGAGTTCTACGAGGCGTACCAGGACTATCGCTATCTGATGGACCTGACCGAGTTGCTGCTGCGCGAGGTCGCGCAGAAGGTGAACGGCACGGCGACCGTGAGCTACCAGGGCGAGACCATCGATCTGGGAAAACGCTTCGACCGGCTGACGATGGCGGAGGCGATCCATCAATACCATCCTCGATACCCGCTGCTGGAGCTCTCGAAGCCGGAGTATTTGCGCGCGGCGCTGGCGCCGTTCGATGTCGAGGTGTTTCCCTCGGATGGCGTTGGCCTCCTGCAACTGAAGCTGTTCGAGGCGACCACCGAGGACAAGCTGATTCAGCCGACCTTCATCGTCGCCCATCCGACGGACGTGAGCCCGCTCGCCCGCGCCAACGACGCCAACCCGGCGATCACCGATCGGTTCGAGCTCTTCATCACCGGCCGCGAGATCGCCAACGGCTTCTCGGAGCTGAACGACGCCGAGGACCAGGCCGCGCGCTTCGCGTCGCAGGCCAAGGCCAAGGAGGCGGGCGACGAGGAAGCGATGTATTACGACGCCGATTACATCCGGGCGCTCGAATACGGCCTGCCGCCCACGGCGGGCGAGGGCATCGGCATCGATCGCCTGGTGATGCTCCTCACCGACAGCGCCTCGATCCGCGATGTGATCCTGTTCCCGCAGTTGAAGCGCGAAGGCTGAGCTTGCCGCATACCCCGGTAGGGTATATAATGGCCGCATGGATGCTGCCCTCCTGCCGCCTCGCGCCGCGGCCGATCCAACCCACGAGCAACGCGTGGAGCTCGGTCTCGAGGGGATGACCTGCGCCGCCTGCGCGGCTCGCATCGAGAAGGTGCTGAATCGCCTGCCCGGCGTGCAGGCGAGCGTCAACTTCGCAACCGAAACAGCCAGCGCGCGGATCGATCCCGCCTCGACGCGGACCGAGGATTTGATCGCAGCCGTGGACCGCGCGGGCTACCGCGCCTTCCTGCGGCAGGACGCGGAAGTGCAGCGGCAGCAGGACCGGGCGCGCAAAGCCGCCGCCTACGCGTCGCTGCGTAACGAGCTCATCGTCGCGACGCTGCTCACGCTTCCGCTGCTCGCGCAAATGGCGCCAATGCTGTGGCGAGGCGAGTGGCTGGGTGCCGGCTCGCACGACGATCTGCTGCCGCGATGGCTGCAATTCGCGCTGGCCACGCCGGTGCAATTCTGGATCGGCCGCCGTTTCTATATCGGCGCGTGGCATGCATTGCGCGGCGGCGGCGCCAACATGGACGTGCTGATTGTCCTCGGCACGACGATGGCGTGGCTCTTCAGCGCCGTGGTGACACTGATGGGGCTGCACGCGCAGCACGTTTACTTCGAAGCGGGCGCCGCCGTCATTACGCTGGTTCTGCTCGGCAAGATGCTGGAGGCGCGGGCCAAGGCCGGAACGTCCGCGGCGATCGAAGGCCTGCTCAAGCTGCAGCCTAAAACGGCACGCGTCGAGCGCGCGGGCCAGGTGATCGACGTGGCTCTTAGCCAGGTAGCGATCGGCGACCGCTTCATCGTTCGGGCCGGAGAGAGCATTCCGGTGGACGGCGTGGTGCGCGAAGGAGCGTCCGCCGTCGATGAGAGCATGCTGACCGGCGAGAGCCTGCCGGTCGCGAAGATAACCGGTGCACAAGTGTTCGCCGGAACGATCAACCAGGAAGGCCTTCTTGCCTGCGAAGCAACGAGCGTCGGCACTGCCACACTGCTAGCCAACATCGTGCGGATGGTGGGCGAGGCACAGGGCTCCAAGGCACCCATTCAGCGGCTGGCCGATCGTGTGTCGGGTGTGTTCGTGCCGGTCGTGGTTGCGATCGCGCTTGTCACATTCGTGCTGAGCTGGTGGTTGGGCGACGCCACATCCGCCCTCGTCAACGCCGTTGCGGTGCTGGTCATCGCCTGTCCGTGCGCACTGGGACTCGCCACGCCCACCGCAATCATGGTCGGCACCGGGAGAGGCGCTCAGTTCGGGGTGCTCATTCGAAATGCGGCGGCCCTGGAGCAGGCAGGACGCATGCGCGCGCTGGTCGTCGACAAGACCGGCACATTGACCGAAGGCAAGCCGGCCGTCGCCAATGTTGTTGTCGCGAATGGCTCAAGTCGCGCCGACGTTCTGCACATCGCGGCCAGTCTGGAGCAGGGATCGACGCATCCATTGGCGCAGGCCGTGCTCACGGCGGCGCGCAGCGAGGGCGTCGCGCTGTTGCCGATCAGCGAATTCGTGAACGTTCCGGGCAAAGGGCTGCACGGCCAGGCGCCGGGCAGCGCGGCTCAGCGTACAGCCCTTGCGGCTGCCGCGCGCGGCGATGACATCGCGACGCTCTCGACCCCGGTCGACGTGATGATCGGCTCGATCGACTATCTCGCGGAGAGCGGTATCGCCGTCGATCGCGAGCTCGCGACGCCTTTGCAACAGGCGGGGCAGACTGTCGTCGCGGTTGCGTATGACAACAAGCTGGCCGGACTGATTGCGCTTGCGGACCGGGTGCGTCCGACTTCGCGCGAAGCGATCGAGCGACTGACGGCGGCAGGCATCGACGTGATCATGCTGACCGGCGATAACCCCGAAACCGCGCGGGCAGTGGCCGCCGTGGTCGGCATCGAGCATTTTCGCGCCGGCGTGATGCCTGCCGACAAAGCGGCTGCGGTGGTCGAGTTGAAGGCGAAACGCGGCATCACCGGCATGGTCGGAGACGGCATCAACGATGCGCCGGCACTCGCGGCGGCAGACGTGAGCTTTGCGATCGGCGCCGGCTCCGACGTCGCCATCGAGGCAGCCGATGTCACCGTCATCCGCAATGACCTGAACGCGGTGATCGACGCCATCCTGCTGTCGAGGGCCACGCTGGCGAAGATCCGCCAGAACCTGTTCTTCGCGTTCGCCTACAACGTGCTGGGCATTCCGCTCGCCGCATTCGGGCTGTTGAATCCGGTGATCGCTGGTGCGGCGATGGCGGCCAGCTCGGTATCGGTGGTCGGCAATGCGTTGTTGCTGCGGCGCTGGCGTGCGCCGTCGGCAGGCATCAGGCATACGTGACATCAACTTCAACGAGGGTCAGTTCATGGAGACAGTAAGCATCAAGGTGCGGGGCATGACTTGCAGCGGCTGTGTTGTGAGCGTGACGCGAGCGCTCAAGAGACATCCCGGTGTGCAGGATGCATCGGTGACGCTCGATCCGGCCGAGGCGAAAGTTGTCTACGATCCGGCGCGCACCAGCGTTCCGGCGATCCGCAGCGCGATCGAGAACGCCGGTTACGACGTGGCGGCCTGACGTGCCTGCGGCGAAAAAGACGGCGCCTGCTCGTGCTGCACATTCGCGTGCCGGTGAGCCGGAAAATGCACGCACCGTTGCACGCGAAGACAAGAGCACCCTCGAAAAGCGGCTCAATCGCATCGAAGGCCAGGTGCGCGGCATCGCCCGCATGATCGAGGACGACCGTTATTGCATCGACGTGCTGACGCAGGTGAGCGCCGTGCAATCGGCGCTGGATGCCTTAGCGTTGCGCATTCTGGAGCAGCACCTGCACGGGTGCGTGCAGCACGCGGTGAAGTCCGGCAGCGGCGATCACGCCATCGCCGAAGCGCTGCAGGTCATTCGCAAGTTCGGTCGTTGATGCCCCGTCGATGAAGGATGACGAGCCACCGGTCGCGCCGGCGTCGCTATCGGCACGCGTTGAACATGAGCGCATTGAACCGCCGCGTCGCAGCCCGGCCTGCCGGTGTTGCCGGATCGTATGGACGGTGTTGTTTGCGGGCGTGGTATCGATTGTCATCGCAGGATGGGGGCTGGGACGATGGCTCGAAGCGCCTGGACAGCCGGCTTCCAAGGCCGACGTGATCGTCGTGCTGGGCGGCGACACCGGAAGCCGTCTTGTTTCCAGCGTCGATCTTTACCGGCGCGGCTTTGCGCCCGCGATATTGCTGGCTGGCATCGAAGCCGACGATCTGACGAAATATGACGCGAGCCTCAACCTGCGCCTGCAATATCTTCTGACGCAGGGTATTCCGCGCAGCGCGATCTGGCTCGACAGCACCTCGCGCAACAGTTGGGAAGAAGCCGCCAATGCGCTCAAGCTGATGCGCGGCGCGGGATGGCATAAGGCGCTTGTGATCAGCGATCCACCTCATCTCAGGCGCCTGTCGTGGGTATGGGAGCGCGTCTTCACCCGCTCCGATGCGACGTTCGTGCTGGTCGCCTCGCGTCCGAGCTGGTGGAAGAGCGCCGACTGGTGGCGCGACGAAAAATCGGGCGCCTTCGTACTGATGGAGTCCATCAAGATCGCCTACTACCACCTGACACGCTGACGGGCGGCTAGCACGAAGTCGGCTGGAGAGGAGGCAGTCATCGTAGGGTCGTTGCGGTCGACGTCCCTGTCGTCGCCGCGACCGGGGCAGTTGCTAGCTTGGTGCGTTCGTCAGGGGAGCCGGTGGCGCGCGTCCGCCCGACAATGAACCAAACTGCGCAAAATCGGCCAATGGCTGAAGAGCACGTGAATTCCTTCTCATCCTCCGTAAAGCCGCCATGAAAAGTTTACAAGTTCTGCGCCACGCCACGGCGGTGGCGATTCTCGCCGTTTCGCTGCCGGTCGTGGCCGCGATCCAACTCTCGCCGGTCGTCACCGTCGGCATCACCACGCCGACTTTCCTGGTCCATGCCGGCGACGTGAGCAACCGCCTTTTTATCGTGCAGCAGAACGGGATCATCCGCGTGCTGCATCCCAGTGCGTCGTTGTCGTCGCAATTCCTCGACATTCGCTCGAAGGTGCTGGCCGGCGGCGAGCGCGGACTGCTCGGGCTCGCGTTCCATCCACAGTATGCGAGCAACGGACGCTTCTTCGTCTATTACACCCGCGTCGACGACGGGGCGCTCGTGATTGCCGAATACGGCGTGTCCAGCAACCCCGATGTCGCCAACGTAGCGGAAAAAATACTGCTGACCATTCCGCATCCGACCAACGCCAACCACAATGGCGGGATGCTCGCGTTCGGTGGCGACGGCTATCTGTACATCGGCGTCGGCGACGGCGGCTCAGCCAACGATCCGCCCAACAATGCGCAGAACATCAATGTGCTCTTGGGCAAGATCCTGCGCATCGACGTCGACCGGAGCGACGCCGCAGCGGGGACACCCTACGCCGCGCCGCCCGACAATCCCTACGTCAATACCGATGGCCGGGACGAGATCTACTCGATCGGATGGCGCAATCCGTGGCGCTTCAGCTTCGATCGGCTGACCAAACAGCAATGGGTGGCCGACGTCGGCGAGGACGCGCGTGAAGAGGTCGACACGCCGATCGTGAAGGGCGCCAATTACGGCTGGCGCACCTACGAGGGAACGGCGTGCACCGGCAATAATCCAGGGCAGTGCGATCCAGTGAGGTTTATTCCGCCGGTCCTTGAATACCTGCATACGGGGGGCCGCTGCTCGATCGTCGGTGGCTATGTGTATCGCGGTACCCGCAACACGGTGGTGCCGGGCACGTACATCTACGGCGACTATTGCACCGGCGAAATCTTCGGCTGGGATGGCTCGACGCAGACGCTGCTCCTCGACACCAACCTGGCCATCTCATCGTTCGGCGAAGACGAGGAAGGCGAGCTGTACGTGGTGGACCTGAACGGTGCCATCTGGAAGATCGAAGGTGTCGGCAATGCGATCACCCGCGTCATCGAGTACTACCATCCGGCGTTCAATCACTATTTCGTCACGGCGGACCGCGACGAGATCGCGATGCTCGACAATGCGACTTTCAGCGGCTGGGTGCGCACCGGCCTCTACTTCAACGTGTACTCATCCAATGCGCCCGCGACGGTGCCCGTGTGCCGGTTCTTCAGCACGGCATTCGCGCCGAAGAGCTCGCATTTCTACACCTCCGACCCGCTCGAATGCTCGATCGTGAAATCGAATCCGGATTGGCAGTTCGAAGGGGAAGTGTTCAACATCGCTCTGCCGGCCTTCGACACGGATGAATGCCCGTTCGGCAGCCTGCAGATCTTCCGCCTGTACAACAATGGTGAAGGCGGCGCTCCCAATCATCGCTACACGACCGAAGGTTTCATTCGGGACTCGATGATCGAACAGGGGTGGATCCCGGAAGGCGCGGGGGTCGGTGTGATGGGCTGTGCGCCTTTGTGAGCAAGCCTGAACGAGCACGCAGCAGGACGGTTGTGCCGCTGCGTTCGATTCTGTGAAGGATGCTGCCGCGAGCCTTATGTTTCATGCACGACGCACCAGGCGGTGCGCGGCAGATGGCATAATTCGCCCCCTCGGGGTGTAGCGCAGCCCGGTAGCGCGCTTGCTTTGGGAGCAAGATGTCGGAGGTTCAAATCCTCTCACCCCGACCATTTAATCAACGAGTTGCGTTGAGGCGTGCTAGTGGAATGGGGTTACAGTGTAACCACGGCCTGTAACCAAGAGCGTTTTGCTGGAAAAGCGCAAGAGGTCAGTTGCCGCTATCTTTAGCGCAGCAGTTCCTCTCGGTCGCTCGCATGACCGATGAGGAACGCAACAGTACCTTTGCGCGGAGCATCACATTCGACGGCCCTATTCATGCTCAACCGATCGGACATGACGTTGGCAGCATCGGGGGAGAAGTAAAGCACGTAAGTCTTTTGTCCGGGTTCATTGCTTTCAAATAGCGCCGAACCCTTAGGAGCGCCACCTAGTTTAAAGAATCGCTCGAACGCCTGTACCAGTTCGTTCCTGACGAACAGAGAGTGCGTTGTCACGCTTTTCCAAGACATCTTTTTTCCTTTCTTTTAGAAAGCGCCATTCTACCCTTTTAACGTTATTCCAATGCCCGCAACGAACATGAGAGCCAAGCGGGAGCAGTTATACAGAGAGGTGGCGACCGAGCTTCAGCTACGGTGGAAGAACCCTCTCCCTGGTGACTGGAGTTTCGTTAAGAAATGGTCGGACGACGAGCTGGAAAAGGAAATCACCGACACCACTCGCCAGTTACGATTCGAGAAACGTATTTCGTTTTTTGGTAAAACGATTCTGTTCGCCGTTGGCGCGTTTATCGTTCTTGGCGTAGTTGGGTTACTGGTCTTTGGATTAGGCAGCTCTTCGGTTTTTAGTAGTTCGTGGTTCTCGTAGATGTTTCCGATGACTTCCAGGGTTGGCTCTGCAATCGTCCACATATACTCTTCATCAAATTCCTTCGGCATCATGTAGCCAGCGCGTTCTTCATCCCAACGAACCGCGAACACCAAATCTGTGTGGCTACAGTCGCGCACCACATCCCCTTCGTATATCTCCTTCCCGTTCTTGTCGAGGAGGCCGGTGAATTGCACGACGGCGAGTGCTCCTCCGAGGAAGTACTGCCATGTCGGCCTACCTTCGTTACTGGCAATCAGCACGCTCGGAAACTCCGCAACCCATTTCCTTGCCACTTGGTCATACGCTCTGAATTTGATTTCTCTCATATGTACGTCGCTCTGTCCTGCCCGCCGCTAATGACGAACGAGCAAGACAGAGAGCATTAGCTTGTTAATAGAGAAGTGCTGGTGGCAAGGCGCGTATGTCTATGAGCCAAGAACGCTATCTACGCTTGGTAGCCGCGCCATCAACACTCCTCTATCTTCACCCTATCACCCGCGCTGGATCGTGCAAGGCACCCCTGTGTATAGCCGCAAATCAGTAACCGAATCCTGTAACCACTAGGGTCGCGCTAGGATGAGATGCCATGAGTAAACATGGTCAGTCTGTCAGAGGAGGAATCTGATTTTTCAGCATTTTTCTCCCTGCTGATTCAATGGCATACTTCATGCTGAGACTGCTTTGGGAGCAAGATGTCGGAGGTTCAAATCCTCTCACCCCGACCCCACGTCCCAATGTACGGTCCGAAGACATCGGTAACACGTCGTACCGGCTACGTTCTCCACGCTGCCGCGTCGACCTGCATCGGCTGAACGCCCCAGCCGCGTAACGAGTGCTGGCGTGGGGCGTTCTCGCTAACGCTTCGTTGGCGTTACAAGCCGGAGCACTGGCCGGATTTGACACCCGCTACGGTATTGCCCGAGCCGGCCGGGGCGGGAGAGTTCCCGTTGCACTTGAGATCCCCGCCGATGATGCCGTTGCTGATGCCATTGGCGCCGTTCGTATTGTTATTCATCGTGACGTTGCCGGCGATGGCCGGTGATTGCAAGACGCATCCACCATCGTTCGCGGAGCAGTCGACATTGCCGCCGAACACAACGTAATCGAAAACGCAGTTGTCGTTATTGTTGCTGCACTTGACGTTTCCTCCCACCAGAACGTTCATCGGCATGGCGATGGAGTTGCCTCGGCCACCGTAGAACCCGCTGCCCGTGCAGTTGGCGATGGTCAAGCTGCCGCCGATCGCGATTCGTCCCGTCCCGCCGGTGCTCTCGATGTCGAATCGATTGCACCCGTTGGCGCTGACGTTGCCGCCGATGACCGTATCCATTCCGGTGCCTGTGGTGATGAAGAAACTGCCATTCGCCTGCACGGTCACGTTGCCCGTGACGGTCACGTGATCGAGCGAGCACGTAGCGCCTGATGGGACAGTAAGGTCGCCGTTGACGGTCGTGTTCGACATGGCGCCGGTGCATTGCGTAGGACCTGCGCTCACCAAACCCGAGCCGAGAATAAGCGCCACCCCTGTCAACATAGTGCCGACAAATCGCGCGGTTGTACGCCCGCCGAGTCCTTTGACAATTAGCATGGTTTCCCTCCATGGCTGATGATTTCACCCCAGACTTGCCTCCGGACGCCGAGTGACGAAGCGACCGGAGCCGCCCTTTGCGAGTGAGGCGCATCGATCGTGACGCGATCGGCCGCGGCGCCGACTCGATGCTACGTTGGTCGCCTTGAGCGAACGTAATCTTTATCGATTCGATTCGACTGCGAGCGGAGCGATGATCAACTTCAGAATAGGCGGGCGTCAAACGGAAAATTCACGCATTTGTAAGACGCAGAAAGTTAAGGCCTGCCGATCGTCATGAACGATCGAGCCATGTACCAAGCACTCGGTGGATCGCAACGCGGGTCAGTTCAGCGCCGTAACCAGATCTGGAATGACGACTGGGTGTTAACACCAGGTCACAGGCAACGCAGCGACGGATCGCGAACATAGCGCAGATAGGAGCGAACCTTGCGAAAGCCACCCTGGTCCGCAAACATGCGCTCCGCCTCCTCGTCCGAGATGAAGGGCAGGATCACGGTGTCCTCGCCGGGCTGCCAGTTCGCCGGCGTGGCCACGTGATGCTTCGAGGAGAGCTGGAGGGCGTCGAGCACTCGCAGGATCTCGTTGAAGCTCCGGCCGATGAATGCCGGGTAAGACAGGATCAGCTCGACCCGCTTCGCCGGGGAGATGATGAATACGCTGCGCACGGTCATGGTCTGGCCCAGGCTGGAACCCTGACGGAAGTTGGTCGAATCGAGCATGCCGAACAACATCGACACCCGTCGGTCCCTGTCGGCGATGATCGGGAAGTTCACCTGCGTGTGCTGCGTGTCGTTGATGTCAGTGATCCAGCGCTCGTGGTCCTCGGAGCTATCGACGCTCAGCCCGATGACCTTGACGCTTCGACGGCGCCACTCCGGCTCGAGTTTTGCCGTCACGCCCAGCTCGGTGGTGCACACCGGCGTGAAGTCGGCCGGGTGCGAGAAGAGCACGCACCAGGAGTTGCCGATGAACTCGTGGAAGTTGATCGGGCCCAGGCTCGTCTCGGCTGTGAAGTCGGGTACGTTATCGCCGATGCGGATGTACCCCTGCTTCTCGAGTTGCTCCTGCGTCCTGGTGAAGACGTTGTCGGGCCCCAGGTACTTGTATTCGAACGCGTCGGACGACACCTCGTCGAAGTCCGGCAACAGCGTCTGGTACTCGTGATCGAGGAGCCTGACCGTGCGCTTCTTGACCGAGCCCGCGAAAATGAAGGTGCCGTCGGGGCCGCGGATCAGCGGCAAGTCGAAGCGGAACGAGCTGTTGCCGAGGAAGTCCTCTTCCGCCGCGGTATTCGTCCGCTGCAGGATCTTGTTGCGGTGAGGAAACCGGCCGAAGCGCTTGATCACCGCAACGTGCCGGTGAAAGATCTCGTGAAAGGCGTTCAGGGGGTCGTCCTGCGCCAGCTCCGCCATTACCCGATCCCACTCCTCCATGCAGAGATACTGATCGTCCAGGGCTTCCGAATGGGTAAGCACGAGGCAGAGGAAGACGCGCTCGATAGGCCGCAAGTGCTCGCTTACCCCGGCGCGCAGCCCGCGCTTCACCAGTGAGCGGCAGCGCGCGTCGCAGGCAAACATCTGCGGGGTGTCGCGATACATGTTGCGCGGGAACTGGTCGAGCATGATGACCAGGGCCACCAGCAGGCGCGCGTGCTCGACATCGAGGGCCCAGTGGTCGTAGTGGCCCCGCGAGGCCAGCGCCACTTCCGCACCGAAGCGGTGCCAGATCTCCTGATCGGTTTGCTCGGACTTGCCGAACCACAGGTTCAGGCACTCTTCGATATTCGGGCGCAGCATGAAGGCGAGGATCTGCTCGGCCTTTTCGATCTCGGCCGCTGCGATGTTCATTCGTTCGAGCTGGAGCAGCATGCGCAGTTCGCGGCGCAGCTGCTCCGTGTCGGCTCCGGAGAGCGCGTCGCGCTCGTCCAGACCGGCGAGGATCACCTGCAGCGCCCGCTGCATGTGAGGGCCCAGCAAGTCGGGGCTGGGCGAGGTTGGAGTGGCGTGTTGGTCCATCATGACTGCTCCCCTCGTTTTGATGCGCGAAATACTACCAACAACGCGGGATGAATAGCGGTGTCTAACCGGCAATCCGCAGCGCACTGCGCATCGACCCGAAGCGGCGCCGGTATTGCGCCGGCGACAGACTCACCTTGCGGCGGAACAGGCGGCTGAAGAACGCGGCATCCTCGTAGCCAACTTCATGCGCGATGGCCTCTATCGACTGGTCGGTCGACTCGAGCATCTGCTTCGCTTCCTCGAGCCGCAAGGTGTGCGTGTACTCGAGCGGTGACATGCCGGTTGCGCCTTCAAAGCGGCGCTTGAACGTACGCTCGGCGAGACCGGACAAGCGCGTCATCGCCGCAACCGGCGCCGCTTCGCGGTAATGGTGGGCGATCCATTCCTGGCAACGGCCGATGATCGCGTCGTCCACCTGGCGGGAGCGAGCAAGAAGCGCAAAGGGCTGCTGCCCGATGGCATGCCAGTCGATCAGGTTGAGCCGCGCGACCTGCATGGCGACATCGATGCCGGCAAAGCGTCCGATCAGGTACAGCGCAAGGTCGAGCCACGAGGTGCCCGCGCCGGCCATGATCATGCGCTGGCCTTCGCCGCTGACGACAAGCGCGCGGCGCTCGCACACCTTCACGGACGGATACTGCTTGCGCATGACGTCGCACCAGGCCCAGTGCGTTGTCGCCTCGAGCCCGTCGAGCAGCCCGGCTTCCGCCAGCATGAGAGCACCGGAGCAGGCGGTGGCGAGCGTCGCGCCATTCGCGTGGCAACGGGTGAGCCATTCGATCTCGCTGTCGAAGCGTCCGGCGATCGACTCTCCCGGCGCAATGTTGATCTCGGGCACGCACGCAATCGAAGGCGCGATAATGCGATCGAGCGATTGCTGCGGCGTGATCAGCACGCCGTTCGATGCCTGGAATGCCCCCTTTTGCGCAGAGACCACGACCGGATCCATCACCGGCGCGCCCGGACGGCCATCGACGATGATGCCCCAGTCCCGTCCCGCCGAAGCGAGCAGATCGTACAGGCCGTACACCACCGATGCGGATGTCTCCGGGAACGCAAGAATGGCAACGCTGGCGGGTGGAGATGCGCGTGGCATGGCCGATTCGTCGGGTTCGTTGCCGAAATGACTTTGGTGTCTCCGGGCAGCAGCGCTTAAGGTGCGACATCGCGATTGCGAATTCTGCAACAGTTCACGACACGGAGAAACCATGAGCGCAAATTGCCCCGGGCCGCGAAGCGCGGCGGGTCGTCCAATGAGCAAGTATCGGAACCGCTTGCCGCAGCTCGAGAGCGAGCTGTTCCTGACCGACGGCGGACTGGAAACGACGCTGATCTTTCACGAAGGGATCGAGCTCCCGTACTTCGCGGCGTTCGATCTCTTGAGAAGCGATGCCGGCACGGACGTGCTCCGCCGCTACTTCATGCGCTATGCGGCGATCGCGCGATGCCGGGGTGCGGGTGTCGTGCTCGAGAGTCCCACCTGGCGGGCGAATCCCGATTGGGCCGCGAAGCTGGGATATGACGGTGCGGCTCTCGCCGATGCCAATCGGAGAGCCATCGGCTTGTTGCTCGAGATTCGTGCTGCCGGGGAGACGTCGAGCACGCCGATCGTCATCAGTGGCAATGTCGGGCCGCGAGGAGACGGCTATCGGGCCGACAGGCGGATGAGCGTGAGCGAAGCATGCGATTACCACGCGGGGCAGGTGCAGACGTTTGCACAGACCGACGCCGACATGATCGCGGCCTTCACGATGACCTATGTGGAGGAAGCGATCGGCATCGCATCGGCTGCGAAGCAAGCCGCAATGCCCGTGGCGATCTCGTTCACCGTCGAAACCGACGGGCATCTGCCGTGCGGCGAGACGCTGCCGGCGGCCATCGAGAAGACGGACGCAGCGACACAAGGCCATCCCGTGTACTACATGATCAACTGCGCACATCCGACGCACTTCGACCGTGTCGTGAGCGCAGCGGGCTCTTGGCGCGAGCGTATCCGGGGCTTGCGGGCGAACGCGTCGAGGCGCAGTCACGCCGAATTGGACGAAAGCCCGGACCTCGACATCGGCGACCCGGCGGAGCTTGGGAGCGAGTACGCGCGCTTGCGAGAGCGGCTCCCGAGGCTCTCGATCGTGGGTGGTTGCTGCGGCACCGATCATCGTCACGTCGAGGCGGTGTTCGACGCCTGCGCTGTGGATGCATAGGCTCCAATCGGCCGCTCCGGAGCGCGAAGTGCCCGAACCGGGAGCCGCGGAGGCTTCAACGAGCCGAGCCGTTCACCATTCGTAACGGTGCGTAAGGAGCGCGAGCGCGATTCCCACTATGATGAACGCCCCGAAAATCGGTGTCACCACTCGCGGCGCAAAACCATCCACAAAGGGGGAATCCGTGTATCAGCAGAATTACAACCCAATCGGCAATTCAGTTCTGTCGACGCTGGTCGCTGCCATTCCGATCGTGACGTTGCTGTACTTCATCGCCTTGCATCCGCATCGCGACCAGCATGGCGTGCGCCACCTCGGCATCTCGGCGCCGTGGGCCGCGTTCTTCGGTGTGATCGCCGCGTTCTTGATCTCGTGCGTGCCGTTTCGCATGCCGGTCGGATCAGCGGTGTCCGCGTTCGCGCTGGGCACGCTTTCAGGATTCCTGGGCATCATCTGGATCGTTCTTGCCGCGATGTTCCTCTACACGATGACGGTCGTCACCGGGAAGTTCGAGATCGTGAAGGAATCGATCGTTCACATCTCCTTCGACCGACGGCTGCAATGCGTGCTGATCGCATTTTCCTTCGGCGCGATCATCGAGGGCACCTCGGGCTTCGGCACTCCGGTGGCGATCGCAGGCGCGGTGATGGTGGGGCTTGGCTTCAAGCCCTTTCAGTCCGCGGTGTTGAATCTGCTCGCCAACACGGCACCCGTGGCATGGGGGGCGATCGGCACCCCGATTGTCACGCTCGCCGCCGTGAGCGGTCTCGATCAGGTCACGCTCTCGGCCATGGCAGGGCGGCAATTGCCGTTCGTCTCGGTTCTGGTTCCGTTCTGGCTGGTCGCAACGTTCGTCAGGATGGAAGGCGGAACGTGGAAGGAGGCCTTCGAAGTCTGGCCCGCCGCGCTATGCGCTGGGGCGTCGTTCGCGCTCATGCAGTTTCTTGCTTCGGGCACCAACTCGTTTCATCTGATGACCGACGTGGTCTCCGGTGTGTTCTCGGTCATCTGCACGGCCATCTTCCTGCGTTTCGTCTGGCATCCGAAGACGCGCTTTCTGCTGCGCTCCGAACGCGAAGCGTTGGGAAGCGGCGGCAAGAATCCGGCCGCGGCGACTGCCACCAACGAATGGGCCTACAAATACACGGCGGCACAGACCGCGTATGCCTGGATGCCCTGGGTGATTCTGATCGCGTGCTGCGCGTTGTGGGGTCTGCCCGAATTCAAGAAATTCCTGAACGAGCTTTTCTCCGGCGCGAAGTTCACGACGACATTCCTGGGCTCGACCTTCGGTGGAACCGCGTCGCTGCCGTACTGGGATATGCCGGACCTGCACAACATGGTCCAGCGCATGCCGCCGGTAGCGCCGCCGAACGCCAAGCCCGAAGCGGCACGCTTCACGATCAACTGGCTGTCGGCGGCAGGCACGGGCGTGTTCGTCGCCGCGATTCTGTCGGGTCTGGTGCTCAAGTTATCCGCCACGCAATGGAAGGACGCTTTCCTGCGCACGCTCGATCGCATGAAGATCCCGGTGCTGGTGATCGGGCAGGTGCTGGGCCTCGGCTTTCTGACGCGCTATTCCGGAACCGACGCCGTGCTCGGACTCGCATTCACCGGCGCGGGCGTCCTGTATCCGTTTTTCGCAGCGTACCTGGGCTGGCTGGGCGTGTTCCTTACCGGCTCCGACACGGCGTCCAACGCCCTCTTCGGCAGCCTGCAGCGGATCACCGCGCAGCAGTTGAACCTGAATCCGATATTGATCGTTGCGACGAATTCGACGGGCGGCGTCATGGGCAAGATGATCGACGCGCAATCGATCATGGTCGCGTGCGCCGCATGCTACGACGATCCGCAGGAGCGATCCCACGCGCTCGGGCCGATCTTCCGAACCGTGGTGTGGCACTCGATCGCAGGCGCGGCGATCATAGGGATCATCGCGCTCCTGCAAGCGTACGTCTTCCCCGGAATGATTCCCGTGCCGCCGGTGAAGTGACCGTACTGGGGGCTGCGACGACGGCCCCCAAGGTCGACCGCTCGCATGTGAGCGAGTCCGCTGCCTGCCGGCGAGGTCGCCCAATGGGTTGCGTTGCGAGCCCGAGCACCGGGCCTGCGCCAAACGGCGCGTCTCACCGCGACGCGGGCACGACGTAATACGGCGGCGTTTTCCCGGGATCGGCAAGCAGGTCGACGAAAACGTTGTCGACGTTGGGGATGCGCCGCGCGCGGGCATCGAGCGCCTGCTTCCTGTTAGGCGGAGCGCAACCCTCGATGAATACCCACCGGCGCTGCACCGTGACCCACAAGCTCGTGCCCTTCAGCAGCGGAGAGCCGGCAAACGCCCGACGCACTGCCTCGGCGATGTCGGCATCGTAGTCGTACGAGCTCATCTTTTCGCAGCGCTTCTCGAGATAGCAACGGGTGCCGCGCTCGGCGCGAACGTGTGCCTGGCGCTCCATCTGCGTCCTGGTCATCAACGGGCCGCGCGGCACGGGACAGCCCGCGATGCCGTTGCTCAGCGCGAAATAGGGATCGTCGTACCAGTTCTGGAGCGGCTGCGGCCCGGTCGCAAACGCGGGCAGCGACGCAGCGAGGGCGGCCAGAACGAGCAGGCGAAGCCGGCCACCAGCGCTAGCCGACGGTGCGCAGGCGCGGCGCCGGAGCCTTGTCGGCGGGTGGCTTGACGTTTCTGCTGGCCGACTGCGCCGCGGGCTGCGTCTCTTGCGGCTGTTCCGTGTCATCGGCTTCGTCTTCCGGCGGCGGCTCGTCCTCGTGCAACGATAGCGCGAAACGCGCCGCTGCGCGCGGCTCTCCGCGCGGACTCTTGAGCTTGATGTTGAGCCGCAATTCGTTCGCCGAATCGGCGTTGCGCAACGCTTCCTCGTAGGCGAGGTCGCCGTCGTTGTAGAGGTCGAAGAGCGCCCAGTCGAAGGTGCGCATGCCGAGCTCGCGCGAGCGCCCCATGATCTCCTTCAGCTCGTGGAATTCGCCCTTGAAGATGCGCTCGGCGATGGTCGGCGTGTTGATCAGGATTTCGACCGCCGCCCGGCGGCCGTCGCCATTGATGGTGCGCACGAGCCGTTGCGCGACAATGGCGCGCAGATTCGAGGACAAATCCATCAGCAGCTGGTTGCGCCGGTCCTCGGGGAAGAAGTTGACGATGCGGTCCATGGTGTGGCTTGCGCTGTTCGCGTGCAGGGTCCCGAGACAAAGGTGGCCGGTCTCGGCGAACGCGATGGCGTGTTCCATGGTCTCGGCGTCGCGAATCTCGCCGATCAGGATGACGTCGGGCGCCTGGCGCAGCGTGTTCTTGAGCGCTGCATGCCACGAGTGCGTGTCTACGCCGACCTCGCGATGCGTGACCAGGCAGTTCTGCGAGGGGTGTACGTATTCGATCGGGTCTTCGACGGTGATGATGTGACCGGAGGAATTCTTGTTGCGATGATCGATCATCGCCGCAAGCGTCGTCGATTTGCCCGAGCCGGTTGCGCCGACCACCAGCACCAGGCCGCGCTTGTTCATCACGATGTCCTTGAGCACCGGCGGGAGCTGCAGCGCTTCGAAGGTCGGGATCTCGGAGGCGATCGTGCGCAGCACCATGCCGATACGCTGCTGCTGCACGAAGACGTTCACCCGGAAGCGCCCGATCTCGGGAATCGCGATCGCGAAGTTGCATTCGAGGTCGCGCGCGAATTCCTCCCGCTGTCGCTCGTTCATCATCGACTGCGCGAGCTTCTGGGTGATCTCGGCGTTCAGCCGCTGCGTGCTCAGAGGCTCCATGTGACCATGAACCTTCATGCTGGCGGGAAAATCGCAGGCGATGAAGAGATCGGAGCCGCCCGCATTCTTCATCGCGCTCAGCAGCTTGTGCATGTAGGTGCGGGCCTGGTCTTCGCTCAAGTTCGACATGGAGTCCTTGATTACGTGTGTTCGAACGGTTTTAATTCTTGTCGACCGCAGCTTAGAGCCGAGGTGGCAATCGCTCCATCCGTATTTGTACGCAGGCTTTTGCAGACTGCTGTATCGTACAGCCATGACGCATCTTCGCAGTTCCAACACTCAAGCAGCGATCGTCGGCAGCGAGGCCTTGCAGGCGTTCATGAACAATTCGCCGAATGCGATCTTCATCAAGGACCTGAACGGGCGTTATGTGCAGATCAACAGCCAGTTCCTGAAATCCTTCGGGCTCGATCGGGCCGCGGTGCTGTCGCACAGCGACATCGAGATCTTTGCGCCGGAGCAGGCCGCGCAGTTCATTGCCAACGACGCGCGGGTGTTCGCGACGCAGGCGCCGATCGAGGTCGAGGAGACGGCGCATTACATGGATGGGCTGCACACGAGCATCGTCTACAAGTTTCCGATCTTCGATGCCGGCGGTCGCATGGTCGGTCTCGGCGGCATCGCCACCGACATCACACATCGCAAGCAGGTCGAAAACGATCTGCGGGCGTCGCGCGAGCAACTGCGGGCGCTGGCCTCGCGGCTTCATGCCGCGCGCGAAGAGGAGCGGGTGCTGGTCGCGCAGAACGTGCACGACGAGCTGGGCCAGGTCCTTACCGCGGTCAAGATCGATCTGACGGTGCTCGAGCAGCGTCTGAAGTCGGGCGCGGTCGACATGCGGCACGACGAAGTGCTGAGCGAGATCGCCGGCGCCAATCGCAACATCGATCGCGCCATCGATTCCGTTCGCATGATCTCCGCCGAGCTCCGCGCGCCGGCCCTCGAAGATGTGGGGTTGATAAGCGCCATCGAAGCGCTCGCCGAGCAGTTCGAGCGCCGGACGCGGATCGCGTGCCGCTTCACGACGAAGCTTCGCGACGGGCCGATCCATCGCGAGCGGGCGGTCGCGCTGTTTCGCATCCTGCAGGAAGCGCTCACCAACGTCGCGCGCCATGCCGCAGCGAAAAAGGTGGAGATCGAGCTCCGACGCATCGACGGTCGCTACGCACTCGAAGTTCGGGACGATGGTGCGGGCATTCCGGAGTCGGCGCTGGGCGATCGGCGCTCGCTCGGATTGACCGGGATGCGGGAGCGGGCATTGACTTTTGGCGGCACGGTCGACTTTGCAGCGCGTCCTGGCGGAGGAACCGCCGTTCGTGTCGAGATGCCCGACGGCAAGGTCGAGTGAGAACACCGTGAGCGCACCACCGCCGCCCGGACGACATCGACGCGAGCGGGGCGAAGCCAATCCGCCGAACGGCTGTCCAACCGAGGTGATCCGCATCATCGCTGTCGATGACCATCAGCTTCTGCGCGAGGGCGTGAAAAAAATCCTGCGCGGCGAGCCCGACATGCAGGTGGTTGGCGAGGCGGTGGATATCCGCGAGCTCTTCACCACCGCTGCGGAGTGTCGGCCGCAGGTGGTCATCCTCGATATCGACCTGCCGGGCGGGAGCGGCCTCGATGCCATCGAGCCGCTGCGGGCGCTTTATCCCGGGTTGGCCGTCATCGTCCTCAGCATGTATGCGGAACGTCGCTATGCCTTGCGTGCGTTCAAAGCAGGCGCTTCAGCGTACATCAGCAAGTCGAGCGCCGCCGACGAGCTGGTCGACGCAGTGCGCAAGGTGGCGAACGGCGGCCGCTATGTGAATGCCACGGTCGCCGAGCTTCTCGCCGCGGCACTTCAATGTCCCGAGACGCAGCCGCCACACGAGCGGTTGAGCGCCCGCGAGTTGCAGGTGCTCTCCCTGATCGGCGCCGGCCGCACCGTCAAGCAGATCGCCCACGACCTCGACATCAGCATCAACACCGTGAACACACATCGTGCGCGGCTGATGGAAAAGACCGGCTTTCGCTCGAACCTGGATCTGGTGCGCTACGCCGTCGAGCACGGGCTCATTTAGGGCCTGTTAACAGGCCCTAGCCCCAGCGACGGCTTGGTGCAGCCGCTGTAGCTAAAAATGCGACTAACGTGTAGTAGATCGGACGACTGCACCGCCCCCTGATCCGCGATATCCACATACCCATGTTTCCACTAGAGTGGCTCCTTATAACGTCGCACGGTGCACGCCCCTTTTGGAGTGGAGCCGACGGCATTAACGGTCGGGCTCGCCCACTAATAAGACCAAGCGCGCCGACGGCCTCTATAGGGGGAGCGCATGAGGCGCCATTTCCAGCTGCTGCGGGTTCCGTCGCCATGGCGACAAAGCCAGAGACCCTGAGGCATGGCTTCGATCCTCGTCGTCGATGAGTCGCCGGGTCATCGCCATTTTCTATCGTCTCTGTTGAGCAACGGCGAGCATCGTCTGTTCGAAGCCTCCAATGGTGAACAGGCGCTCGAGCTTGCGAGTCGCGAGAAGCCCGATGTCGTGATCACCGACATCCTGACGGGCACGCTCGACGGCTGCGATTTTGTCCAGCGCCTGCGTGCTGCCGAAGACCTGAGCGGTACCCAGGTGATCTTCTACACCGGCACCTATAACGCTCCCGAGGCCCGGGCGATCGCCGCAACCTGCGGCGTGCGATTCGTACTGCAGAAACCGTCGGAGTCCGACGACATCATGACTGCAATCAACGCGACGCTGGGTGTTGCCGATTCGCCGGACCGGATGCCACGGCCGGAACGGTCTACCACGCACTCGAACGGTCTCGACAGCGCCCTCGAGCGCTACCTCTGCGAACTGCGCTCGATCAAGATGGACCTGAATGCGATGTTTGACGACGGCGGGAAGCTTCGCGCCAGTCCGAAGCACGTTGCACGCATTTCGATGCAGCTCACGAACAACGTAACCGGCCTCCAAAGCATTCTCGCCAGGCTTTCCGCCGTCATCGGCATCGGAACGGTGCTGATCGCGGAACACGACCCGGAACGCGTCGCCGGTCGTTTCTTCAAGGCGGTGTCCGATCTCATCGGCTCGAAGTACGCCGCCATGGGAATACTCGATGCGCGTGCCGAGACCCTCGAGCTGGTCTTCGCCAAGGGCGTCGACGCAGGCGTGTTTCGCGCCAATGGCGCGGCACGGCCGCTCACGACGCTCCTTGCCGAAGATCGCCTGGTTCACGTGAAGGACGCCGAGGCGATAGCGAGCCTCGAGCTGCCGGCATCGCATCCGCTGGTGCGCGATGTCCTCGCCAAGTCGATTGCGTCGACTGATCGTGTATACGGATGGCTGCTCTTCGCCGACAGCAGCGGCGAGCTGGGTTTTGTCGACGAGGACGAGCGGCTGCTGGAGTTGATGGCGTCCAAGCTCGCGCTGCTCTACGAGAAGGCCGTGCGTTACGACGTGATCCAGCGTCACGCCGCGCGGCTTCAGGTCGAGCGGGCGCAACGGGCCACCGAGCGGTCGACTCGCGCCATTCGCGTCATCGCAGCGGACCGGCATCGAGTGCACGAGGGTGCGGCACGGCAGTTGCGCGATCTGTCGGACATCCAGGTGGTCGGCGAGGCGTCCGATATCGCGGGCGTGCTGGCCGTGGTGGCGCAACAGCCGGCCGAGCTGGTCATTCTCGACGTCGAGCTGCCGGGTGGCGGTCTCAATATCATCGGACCACTACGGCGACTGCGATCGGAGCTCGCGGTGATCGTGCTCGGCGCGCAGACCGAAGACCGTTACGCCGTCGAGGCGGTGAAGGCCGGCGCTTCCGGTTATCTCGATCGGAACGCAACCGCCGAGGAAATGATCGACGCGGTGCGCAAGGTTGCGGCAGGGGGCCGCTACATCCCTCCGGCCGTGGCGGAGTTGCTGGCGCGCGAGTTGCAGAAGCCCGTCGCAACGCTGCATCGAAAGCTCTCCGCGCGCGAGCTGCAGATCCTGCGACTCATCGGCTCGGCGCGCTCGGCGCGGCAGATCGCCGAGGAGCTCTCGATCAGCATCAACACCGTCAACACGCATCGCGCCCGCATTTTCGAGAAAATGGGCTTGCGCTCGAACTCCGAGCTCATCCGCTACAGCATCGAGAATCACCTGGCGTAGGCGGCGGCGCGCTCACGGCAGCGGTATCCACTCAGCCGAGTCGCCGGGGATTGGCGGCATGCGTTGCTGCGCCCAATCGGCTTTCGCCTCCTCCAGACGGGCAGCACTCGACGTCACGAAATTCCACCAGATGATGCGCGGACCATCGAGCGGCTCGCCGCCGATCACGACATAGCGAGCTCCCTGCGGTGCGGCGATGCGCGACGGGCCATTCGCCAGCACAGCGAGATGGAAAGGGGGCACTTCTGTGCCATCGATCGTGAGCGGCTGGCCGATGCTGTAGACACCGCGCTCGAAAGGCTGCGACGATGCGTCATCTACGAGCGTGAGGGTTGCGCCGGGATCGGCGATCACATCGAGATAGAGCGTGGGTGCGTAGGTCTGCACCGGCGAGCGAAGACCGAAGGCTTCGCCGATCAGCACCCGGCTCACGATGCCCGTGGTATGCCACTCCGGCATGGCATCGGCCGCGGTATGACAGAAGCCCGGCTCCGTGTCCTCGAACGCCTTCGGCAACGCCGCCCACAGCTGCAGTCCATGCGACACATGCGCAACGTCGCGCAAGTCCGTGGGCGAGCGCTCGGAGTGGACGATGCCGCGACCGGCGGTCATCCAGTTGATCGCTCCCGGCTCGATACGCTGCATGGAGCCGATGTTGTCGCGATGCAGGATCGCGCCTTCGAACAGGTAGGTGACCGTGGCAAGGCCGATGTGAGGGTGCGGGCGCACATCGTGGCTGTCGCCTGGGCGCGTCGTGATCGGGCCGAAATGATCGAAAAAGACAAAAGGTCCGACCCCTTGTCGCGGATGCGTGGGCAGCAATCGGCGCACCGTGAATCCCCCGCCGATGTCCTTGCTGCGTGGTTCCAGTAACTCGTCGAGCGGCATGCTCAAAACTCCTTCGATGTAAATCCTCGTGACCTGGGAAAGTCAGGGTGTTCGAACCAGTGGCTTCGATAAAAAGTCTGCAGCACTCAGCGGTAGCGAGTGCTAAAGATGTCGAGCTCGTGCATCCTTGACAATACACCTTACGGGGCATGTAATCGCCGCTGGTGGCCGCATGTAATGCACAAGCCACACGAACGCGCGACAGTGCTCAGAAGTCATTGCCGTGCACCGGCAGACCCATCCGAGGAGGACCCATGGCCGACAGGAAAGAAGAATTCCGCGAAGACGATTCGTGGTTCAGTGAAGAGCAGCTCGAGCAGGTGACCCCCGTCGACTCGATCGATGATCTGCGTTTGCCGGTGCCGACGCAAATGGTGTCGAACGGCGAGTACATGCCCTATCCGCAGACCGACAAGCAGAAGCGCGTCGAGCATCGGGTGAAGGAGCTGAGCGACCAAGCTGCGAAGAAACTGAATACGAGCCGCCGCCAGTTCCTGACCACGAGCGGCGGCATGGCCGCGTGCTTCCTCGCGATGAACGAGATCTTCGGCCGCTTCTTCAACGTCGATCCGATCGAGCTCGTCGATTCAGCCGCCGCCGCGACCAACGGACCGCCCGCGAATCTGTTCGTGCTGGATGACCAGTTACACATCGTCCGCAATTCGCGCCGCAACACCGGACAAGGATTGCGTGCGATTGCGCAGGGGCTGCCGAACGGGCAGAACCCGCAGGGATTGCCGGACGAGCTCGGGCGCGTCAACTTCCCGTGGAATCCCGCACTTGTCGGCCTGCCCAATATCGATGAGAACTTCCAGTTAATCCAGGTCATGAAAGACCTGTACCTGGATAGCCAGATGACGGTCGGCATCATGAGCAACAACAGCAGCGCCGCGGTGCCCGGAGCTGCCGGACAACCGAGCCGCGCGCCGAAGAACCCCGCTGAATCGGAGGCGTTCGAGTTCCTGAGCGCGCCGCAGACGATGGGCATTCGCGATTGGGTGAACTCGATCGCGGGATCGCAGCGCATGCTGGCGCACGGCGTCATCCTCCCGGGTGTGCCGTTCTGCGACAACCTCGAATACATGCAATACCAGATCGAAGAGCTGCAACCGGACTCATGGAAGGGCTACACCAGCGCCACTTCCGCCAAGCGCGATCTCGATCCCGAAAGCCTGATGACACGCTGGCGCCTCGACGATGAAGACGTCGCGTATCCGATGTACGACCTGATCATGAAGAACGCCAAGCAGCTGAAAAAGCATCCCGGCTTCTTCAATGTCAACATCCACAAAGGCTTGTCGACCAACGCCACCGCCGACCAGCCGGAGCTCGGCAATCCCGCCGACATTCCCAAGGCGGCAAAGGATTGGCCCGATCTCAACTTCCTGATGTACCACGCATGTATCCGTCCGGGATTCTGGGTGCTGAATGCGCTGAACGACGTCAATTCGGGTCGTCTGCGCGACGGCGTTCCCGACATCCTGTGGAGCACCGAGTTCGCGGTCAACTGCGCCAAGTTCCCGAACGTGTATGCCGAGCTCGGCACGACATTCGCGTCTTCGGTCATCACCTTCCCGACGGTCTGTGCGCACCTGCTCGGGCAATTCCTCAAGTACTTCGGGGAAGACCGCATCGTGTTCGGGTCGGACTCGCCGTGGTACGGCAGCCCGCAGTGGCAGATCGAAGCGTTGTGGCGCTTCGAGATCCCCGAAGACATGCGTCGCAAGTACGACTATCCCAGACTGACACAGCAGGCCAAGCGCAAGATCCTCGGACTCACCTCGGCCGAGCTCTACAAGCTCAATCCGACGGGAAGAGTGGTGCAAGCGTGCGAGGCGACTCCTCGCAGTCCCTACCTGGAGTTCCCGCGCACCTACGAGAGCCTCATCCCCAATTCGCTCAAGACGCTGCTGGAGTTTCCTGGATATACCGCCGACAACTTCGCACGGGCGAAGAAGACCTACGCCGAATGGGGCGAGGGACGCCCGCGTCACCAACGCTTCGGCTGGCACTACACGGGGGCAGAGGCGTAGGCGCCTTCGTCAAGAACCAGCGTAGCACCCCATTCAAACGGCCTCGCGCGGCGACGCGCGGGGCCGTTTGTCCATTGCAAGTTGTGCAGAAGCTCACGCGCAAAGGGAGCACCTCGCGCCGAATGGCGCCATAGGCGTCGTCGTGCGTCGTCACTGCTTAGGGGCCGAGCCGCTCGCTAGGACGTGATTCGTCATGGTTATGTAGCCTACTGTCCACAAATTGAGACATGGAAAATCAGTAATTTAAGCTCGGGCGGTAACTATTACGCCCAAAACTTTCACCTGCTTTCCGCAACGCATCCAGCGCATTCTCGTATTTCAAGGACTTGGGCCTGGCACATGTGTGGCTTTCAGAGACGAGCCCCCGAAAGGGTGGTTGTGGACTGCAAAAGCAAAGTGCGAAGTGCAGGATTTTCAATCGTCTCAAGTGGAGTAATTGCCAATGAACCATCGACTGCAGCATCTCGTGAGAACGTGCCGGACGGGCTTTCTGACTCTGGCTATCGCGGCGTTCGCCGCTGTGTCATTCGCACCGGCTGCCGAAGCCGCGGTGAGTGTTCCCGTCAAGGCAAAGGACTTCGAGGGCACACTCAACATCACGAAGTTCACGACCATGAACGTGGGCGGTACCAATCAGCTCGCAGCCGTCGGCAGTCTCGTCGGAGTCGGCAAGGGCAAGCTGAAAGCGGCCAACGACTCGCTCGGCATCATTGCGGTGGGAGGCCTGATTTTCCCAGTCAACGTCACGAGCCCGACGTGTCCGATCCTGCATCTCGATCTGGGGCCGCTCAATCTCGATTTGCTCGGCCTGGTCGTCGACCTTAACGAGGTCGTCTTGGACATCACCGCCGTCGGCGGGCCTGGCAACTTGCTCGGCAACCTGTTGTGCGCGGTCGCCAATCTCCTTAACCCGGGCAGCCTCACCGATCTCGTCGCATTGCTGAACCAGATCCTCGATCTGCTGGGATAACCCAGTCCGCAACCATCAGTGTGATGCGAGAGCAGGGCGGTCCTCATCGGAGCGCCTTGCTTCGCGACATACACGAAACACCAAGCCGAGATCCTGTCCGCAGCTTGGCATCGCGGGACATCCGTCGTTCCAATATTTCCACCGATTTGCCGCACGAGCGTTTCATTCCAGTCTCGTCCTGGCAGGTAGCCCTCAAACCGGCGCGAGCTCCGTGGTGATCTCCGTCGTCACCTGTGTCATGAGCTTGTGCACCGGGCATTTGCCTGCGACATTCAAGAGCTCCTGCCGCTGATCGTCGCTTAGTGCACCGCTGAGCGACAGCGTAGTGCGCAAGCGGTAAGTGCCCTGGCGCTCCTCGCTGCTGTCACGTTGGACGTCGACCTCGATATCGTCCAGCGGAATCCCCTTGCGATTCGCATACCAAAGCACGGTCAGCGCCTTGCATGCGCCGAGCGCGGAATCGTATAGATCGTGCGGGTTCGGCCCGGTATCTTCGCCGCCGACCTCCGGAAGCTCGTCGACCACCAACCGGTGCTCGCGCACGCTCAATGTGTGCTTCATCTTGCCGCTGCGATCGCGCTTGACGGTAATGTGCATACAGTGCTCCTTTTTGGCGGGCTCTCCGGATTTCATAATAGGATATCGCTGGTCGCGACGATTCGATACCTCACCCCTCCATCGTTCGGGTTATGCTGCAAGCTCTCGACAACACTGCCGCAGCCAGCAGCTGCCCCAACTGCCGGCAGCCGATGACCTCGCAACGGCTGGACACTTTCCCGCCGCTGCGCCCGGTCGACGTGGAGATCTGCGCCGGCTGCAGTCTCATCTGGTTCGATCGCTACGAGAGCACCAGCCTCGCTCCAAAGGGCGTGATGAGTCTCTTTCGCTTCATCGGCGCCGCCCCCGCGAAATCACGAGTGCCGCTCGCGGCGACGTTTCGTTGCCCGCGTTGCGCCGCCAGCCTTGCGTTGACGCACGACCTGCAGCGCACGACCCGCTTCACGTATTGGCGCTGCATGAACGGACACGGCCGGCTGATCACCTTCACCCAGTTCCTTCGCGAAAAGAATTTCATACGCCCTCCATCGGCTGATGAGTTGCGGCGACTCCGGGATACCGTACGCCAAATCGCCTGCTCGCAGTGCGGCGCGCCCATCGATCTCGCAACCGACAGTGCGTGCACGCACTGCGGCGCGCCGGTGGCGCTGATCGATTCCGATGGCGTGGCGAAGGCGTTGCAGGAGTTGACGGCAACGTCCAGCGCACCTGATCCCGGGAAGCTGCAGAGTGCGTTGCGCGATGCGCAGATCGACGCCATCTTCGATCTCGAGCGAATGCGCGAGCGGGAGAATCACGACAGCGACCTGGTTGCTATCGGCGCCACGGCAGTAGCAGGCTTGATCGGTGCACTGATCTTCGCACGCGGGTGACATCGCATCATCAATCCGGACGTCGTTGCAATCGCATCACCCATCGTGACGCAGGAACAACGGCGTCGCCAATCCGGACGCAGGTGCAATCGCGTCCAGAATCCGGACGAAGGTGCAACTGCGTCACGATCCGGACAGGCGCAATCGGATCACGAATGAGCGCACGCGTTTCGGCACGCGATCGCCGCGAACGCTGTGCTAAGATCGTTGCACTGCTCTGGGCGTGACGTGTCGGACTTGTCGCAACTCTCGTCCGACCCTCGTCAGTGCCGGTTGCATGCGACATTGCGCTGGCGAAGCCAGGGCGCATCTTCAGGGCGCCCGTAGCTCATTCGGATAGAGCACCGGCCTTCTAAGCCGGGGGTAACAGGTTCGAGTCCTGTCGGGCGCGCCAACTTAATCGGCTGAATTCAACTACTTGCAAGACCTCACTATACGGCCGTTGTAGCGTTGTGCCAGTTTTGTGCCACTTTCGCTTCATCACATTGAATTCACGCGACTTTACGGCGAATTATGGTGAGTGGAACCGTCGTCCGGTGCTCCGTCGCCAACGTGCGCTCGGCCGCTTCGATCAAACGCGTGATCTCCGCCGCCATGTAGCGTTGCGTCACCGATCTCGGCTTGTGACCGAGCAGGACCTGGCAATCGCCGAATGCGACACCGGCGGCTTCCAAACGATGACCGAACGTGTGTTTCAGATCGTGAACACGCACATTCGAATAGCCTGGTGACGCAGGTTCACCTTTCAGCTCCTGCCATTTCGCTGCTGCACGAGCTCGCGCAATACGCCACGCCTGCTGCGTCATTCGCTGCACCGGACGATCACCGTATGGGAAGACCCACAACGGATGCGCGCCACGCTGCCCTTCGATGACGCTGCGAGCCACAGCATTCAACACGACGAGTCGATCGTAGCGATTCTTGATGCCGGAATTCGGCCGACGACCGCCGAAGTTCCACGGGATTAGAAAGACCGACGTCTTCAATTCCGGTACGTCGATCTCATAATCCCAACGCAGCCGACACACTTCCTGCTCGCGACAGCCCGTGTTCACCTTGTACAGCGCCATGTTGCGCAGGTAGTCAGGCAACTCGGCGAACAGCAGCCGCTGCTGTTCCCACGTCAACGGATACGGGACGCGCTGCGTCTCGCGTTCGTTCAACATGGTCAACAGTGGCGGCGCCTCGAGCCAGGTCAGATTGTTCTCGTCGCGCCACTTCATCGCCGCCAGACGCAACACGCGGCGTAGGCGAGCAAGAACAATGTTGACCGTGCGATTGCTGCGCCTCCGACGTCTCCAATTCGCAATCAGAGGTGCAAGCGTGCCGTCGTGGATACGATTGAGCGGTAGATGCCCGATCCACGGATCGACCTGCCTGAACGTGAGCGCGATATCGGTGATCGTCGACAAGTGCGTGTTCTCCATCAAGAACTTTGCTGCTGCTTCGCGAAACACTCTGTTGGGCCGAATACCGAACCGCTGCGCATCCCTGATCTCATTGAGACGCCGGATCAGGTAGTGCTCTGCCTTTTCGTACTCGTCCTTACGATAGCCAGTGCTTTCGCGAACTCTTCCATACCCTGCGATTTGCTTCCAAATCCACCAGGTGTCTCCGCGAAGCTGGAGGCCTGGCATTTTGCTGCGGGCCATTTCGCTACTCCTTTCCTGGCTGGCCGCCCGCGAAATGAATTTTCGGACAGATGTGTTGATGGGTCAATTGAATTGCTCGGTGAATCATTCGAGTGATCACAAAACAATTCGTCGGCGATCGCATCGAGCTGCACGCGATCGACACCTTTGCCTTTCCTGCCGATATCGATGACGCGGAGACGCGGTCGCACTTGCCGATCGAAGACCTCACGGCTCATGCCGAGGTAGCTCGGCGCTTCACCGATGCGAAGAATGCGCGGCAGTACGGCGTGCTTCATGGCGGCCTCGTCCTCGACCAACGCTGACAGCAGCAAGATCAACCAAAAACCAGTCGGTTACTGTCACGCCAACGAAGTGGCCGACCATGAGCCGCTCCGCGACGGGGACATTGGTAAATCGATAGCGCGCGAGTCCCATGGCGCACTAAGGGTGGATAGGTTCATCGCACAAGGCGATCGGCGTCCTTAAAAACGTGCGAGCAGTTGCGTGTCACGTATTTCTACGAGGCATGCACTTCCGCCATCAGGGCGGACGCGACCGGCACCAAAGCGCCAGCGCGGCATCCGAGTCGGTGCTCGGATCCGGAAACTCCGGTTTTCTGTAGGATGTTTCCTCCGCGATCGCATCCTCGGCCCTGCCACCAGGCCGTCTGATCGCTTGCGTGCTTAGCAGTGGGTGCGAAGCCTCATGGCAACGCGACGCCACGCCGAGCGCTCATCGAGCGCGTCATTCGCACGCAGGAAGAAACACTTCGGGAGACAAGCGGCATCGATCTCGTCGATGCCTCGACGGGTCTAGCCCATCGTCGATGGCGAATCGCGGCTCCAAGGCCTTGACTCGCGAGCGGTGACACGGCCCTCCCGCGGCCTTCCTGCATGGGCTCAAAGGCCCGGTACTTTCATGGGCTCAAAGGCCCGAGATGTCGTGGGCGCGAAGGCCCGGCACTGTCATGAGGCGAGTAACGATCGCAACGCTCGGTGTCCATCTCCGAGGGTCTGTTCGCGATGAACAGGACAGTAACGCCGCAAATAATACGGATCATGGTGCGCGCGTCAAGAGGGCAGCGGCAAAGTTGTCTTGACAACGTTGAAATGTCCCAATTGGCGTACTGGAGTACGACTGGAGCACGTCTGCAGTACGACTTGTCGGCAACGCTTGTGTTAAAAACAACAATGGGCGGGACGAGCGTCCGGGAAATGGCGCGTTGCATGGCCATCGCCGCATCGCAACAGTGAGGCAGTCTTCCAAGCGACTGCCTCGTCTGATCAATGTGGCACCTTCTTCCATTGTCGGCGCAAGAATGCCGGCGACGTAAGCTACGTGCCCGACATCCTCAAGAGCCCCCGCGCAGTCGATGATGCGATGCCTCTGTCTCCTTGGCTTTATTGGTAGGCGACAGAGAATGAGAGGACCGGGCCGGCTTGCCGACGTAGGCTTGCATTATTTGAGTCCTGTTGTGCCCAAGCTGCTGTGCAATCTCGAGTAGCGCACACTTCAGCATCTCAGGATCGTCGCAAGCGTCGCCGCCGCGCACCGGAGCCCGCACACCCGTCAACTCGACATGGAACTCCTGGGCGAACTGATGACGCAGCCCATGCGCCGTCACACCGAGCTGATTGCCGGTAATGCCGGCCTTGCGCAATACGTTGTCGAAACGCTTGAGCGACTGCTTCAGCGACAGGCCAGGATGGCCCAGATGCGAGGATGCGTGCGGCGCATACTGCAGCGCCAGTTCGAGGGCTGAGCGCTGGTCATCGTGGCGAATGGCTACGAAACGCAAGCGGCCACCTTTGGTGCCACGTTGAACCTTGAGGAAGACGGCGTAGCGCTCGGACGCATCTTGAGCTACCGGTACACTTTCTCGCGGGACGACTGCAATACGCGGCATGAACATGATGGCTTCCTTGCGTCGCAACCCAAAGGCAAGTAGCAATGCCAACTGTGCGGCAACACGTGGATCAATGGCTGCAACTCTCTCGATGATGGTGCTGGCTTCGATCTCGTTGCTTTCCCAACTTCGGTCTTTCTGCGCGACATAGGAGCGTTTAAAGCGAGCGGGATCGTCAATGTAGGCGGCTAACGGACGCACCATGCCGGGCTTCCCGATCCAGCTATCAGCATAGACCCGGAGGATGCTCAACTGCTGCTCGATGTAGCCAGCGCTGTGTGCACGTTCGAGCATTGGCACCCCGCGCAGCCGACACAAGTCGGCGACGCGCGGATCGCAGGTCCAGTAATGCACCAGCAGCTGAACGTGGCGGCCTGCCAAATTGGCGGGATCGATCTGATGTCCAAGACGACGCAGCAGGGTGAAGGAGCGAAAGAGCGAACAGGCTCGTTCGTGCATGGTCTTGTTCGATACACATTTCGGCTTGCTTCCGTGTTGGCGATTGTTCTCGTTGATTTTGTCCTGCAGCTGGCGCTTCCAGAGGGGGTTGTTGCTCATGCGAGTCTCCCCGTGACGTGAGCGTGGAACGCGCACAGATACTCGGTGCGAAACGTGGCGCGCACGGCGCGTACCGGGGCGAGTGCTGCATGTAAACGACAGGTCGATGACATGGTCGGCTCCAATAGTGGTTACACCGCGTTGCTGCCGAAAGGCGAGCAGAATTCGGTCGGTTACTGTCACGCGAGCGAAGCACTTGACCGAGAGCGGCTTCGCGGCAAGGACATTTGTCAACAGCGCGGGTCCCAGGGCGCGTTAGGGGTGGATAGGTTCATCGCATAGGCGATCGGCGTCCTTAAAACGTGCGAGCAGTTGCGTGTCACGTATTTCTACGAGGCCCGCACTTCCGACCGGGCGGACGCAGCCGGCGCCAAGCACCAGCGCGGCCTCCGAGTCGGTATTCGGATCCGGAACTCCGTTATCTGTCGGATGTTTCTTCCGCGATCGCATCCTCGGCCCGGCCACCAGGCCGTCTGATCGCTTGCGTGCTTAGCAGTGGGTGCCTCACGGCAGCGCGCCGCCACGCCGAACGCCCACGTCGAACGCATCATTCGTCCGTAGGAACACGTCGGGAGACAAGCCGCATCGATCTGGTCGACGCCTCGACGGGTCTAGCTCACCGTCGATAGCGAATCGCGGCTCGACAGCGTTGACTCGCGAGCGGTGGCTAGGCCTCTCCCGCTGCCTTGGCATGCATGGGCGCGAGGCCCGGTACTGTCATGAGGCGGGTAACGACCGCAACGCTCGGTGTCCATCTCCGAGAGTCTGTTCGCGTGAACAGGACAGTAACGTTGCAAATAATACGGATCGTGGTACGCGCGTCAAGAGGGCACCGGCAAAGTCTTCTTGACAATGCTGAAATGTCCTAATTGGTGGGCAAACAGATGTCCTTCATAACGATTCCAAAGCCCTGACGCCCTTGACAGAGCATGGGTCGTGTTACCTCAGGTTCTCCACTGCCTAAAAATCGAGCAGCAAAAAATGACTCGCCGTCTTCGCCAGTCGCGCTGGAGAGCGACTGGGGTTCGACTGTGAACGCCGTGGTGACCCTGCTCGATTCGGCGAGTCGCGCTGTGGTGCGACTTGAGTGCGACTGGAGTGCGACTACAGGGCGAACCACAGGACCAAGGGGCGCGATAGATGGCGGCTGCTGGCGGCGACGAAACGCCTGAACACCATGTCATTTGACAGGCCAAGCTGTCACGATCATAAATGACGGCATGATCAACGCGAACCGGGTGGAAATTAGGCCATGATCATCGAGACCAGCGCAGTCGCGTTTCGTCAGAACCTGGGCGAGATGATCAGCCAAGTGCAGTGCCGGCGGGACAGCATCGTCATTACCAAGGACGGCCGCGCTGTTGCGGTCTTGATCGACACCGAGCTCTTCGAGCGTATCCGGCGTATGCAGCGGGAACGCTTCGACGCGCTCAGCACGCGGTTGGCCGAAGCCTATTCCACCGTTCCCGAGCAGGAGGGTATGGCGGAAATCAAGCGCGCGGTGACTGCCGTGCGCGCTAAACGGAAAATCTCCGCGAAGCGCAAAAAGGGCTAACGCTTGCTTAACTGCGGGTCGTGCTCGACACGATGTGCTCGTACGTGTCCGAAATGTATTCGAGCTGACGGACATCGTCCGATGGCACGCAACTGAATTGAACGACGGCCCTCGACCCCATTCCGTCGGTCGGCGCGCGCCAAGCGGCCATTTGATCTCATTTCAACCAATCGTTTCCCCTCGCCGGGCATCCCTTATCCCTTGTGTGACAGGGCGGCGATTGCAGCTTGTATCTCCGAAGATAATTCCTGCGCCTCGGCTTCAGCCAGAGCCAAGACACTGGCAGAGAACGAACGAAGTCCAATTTGACCGCCTGCCAAATCCTGCACCCCAACGGAAATCAAATCGGCGTCTCTCGCAAACTGCCGGGCGATTGCAAGCTGAATTAGTGGCCACCGCAGCTCATCATTATCGAAGGGCAGAGAATCGGTAAGCAGGACTGCAGCGTACCGCCCGGTCAGCGGATCCATATCCAGTCGCGTGATGTCACCTCCAAGGAGAACATCGTTCCCCATCGGGTGGACCAATCGAATACGAGTATGCGCAACGATGATCCCGGCGGATTTGTGCCAGAAAATGTAGTTGTCCAGCCGGTCGTGATTCTCCTGTTTGCGGTTCTCGTCCTTGAAGGCCCCAATATACTTAGACAGCGCCTCATGCGCCGCAGATGGACTCCCCACCCGATGGTACTCACAGATTGCATCTCGCAAACCGGCATTGAAGCCGCGAGTCGCAAATATGCCGTCACCACTAAGGCCCAGTCGGCGGCGAACCCACGATACGGGATCGGCACGACAGCTTTCGATCTGCCCGTGAGGAACCTTCACAAGATCGCTGCGATTTCAGGATATTTTGTCAGCACAGACCGAGCTTCAGTCGCGAATCGTTTGTACATCTTGATAACCTTGGTTGCGTCAAAATCGTCACAGTACAAATCAGGAAATTCAGCCATAAGATCTGCTGAATTCATACTTTCAAACCGCTTGATGAACTCTGCCAAGTCCACGAAGTTTCGCCTACCGTCGTCCTCTTCAGGCAGCGCACCGATCGCCGCGGACCAGACATCCCGTTCATAAGCCGTTGGATCGGCTGAATGAGTTTCGACCGCGATCCGCCGCACATAACAGGGTATACACGTACCGCAGTGAGTTGCGGGCTTCTTCAACCGTGCGTTCTTCCAACAGCTAGTGGAGAGTCGCACGGAGTCGGGCAAATCGGCCATAACTGACGATATGGCCTCTGCCTTTGTCTTGTAGACATACGGATTGTGTATTTCTAGTGCGAAGCGCAGACTCGTAGCTAGTATGTCTTGCATTAGGGCGAGGACGCTAGGGTGAGCGGTGTGCGTGGACAGCGCGCCAATGCGAGCACTCGTGAGCGGAAGGTGAATTGCAAGTTGACCGTTTTCCGCAAGCATCAACAGCTTCTTGCTTTTCAGCCTTCGCGCGGCTAACGCTCCAAGAATGAGAAAGAGGAACGATCGCGTGCGCTGTGAACCCTCGACATCATGATCGAAGTGATCAGAGGATGCAGCGCTAACAAAGAATTGGTTGTGCGCGACGTTGAATTGTTTCTCTCTCAGTAGCTGAAATAGCTTTCGCTGAGCTCCATCGGTCATTGGATTTTTGGTGCGATGGCTCACCAAATTCAGCACAGACTGTGACTTGCCAAACTCGACGGCTGCGGCGAGGGAATCCAGTCCACCGGAGAACAACAATGTTATTGAGCCGCTTGACGGCCATGTCTTTGAGGATTCCGCAACACCACTCACCATTCGCAGCGTCACGGACCAACGATCGTCCGATAGCTTTCGCAGCACGCGGTTGATCCGCGGAAGCAGTGGATGCAGATGATGAAAATTGACAACCGGAACACTTAGTGAAATGGAGCGCTGAAAATTCTCACAATCCGCGCGGAGCGTCCCGCGATCGGCGGCAAAAACCGCGGCACCTATCGTAAGAAGATCTACCTCCAGTGATGTCGGTTCGCCAAAATGCTTTACGAAATCCTTCTCGCCAGTGATTAGCTCAACACCAATTTCAAGGACCTGACCGGGCCCGGTCTCCTCGGAGCCTTCCTGACGGACGAAGTATTCAGTCGTCATTTCGCTTTACTCGTGAGATCGGTAAGGACATTGGCAACGTACGTACGCCACCGCTGTAATGAGGTGTCCTTCAAAGGCGTATTAGCTGCAGCCGTCCGTGCACGCTCTTGCAACTGTGCCTTCAGCGAAACAGCCTCGCTGACGCTCTGAATGCGTCCCGGCGCACCTACGTAACTCGGAATATCTCTGGATGCGAGATATGAAGCTGTTTCCGCGAAGACTTCCGCTCCGAATGTCTCGCGACCCCCTCCTTTTGACGCGGCGCGCGCCAGCGCGCGCTTCGCAATTGAGTCGAACAGGTTTGGATTGGGAGACTCCAGCAGAAAGTCCTCGAGGCGCGCAATCGATTGCGTTGGCGGTTGCTCCTGCGACGCGAGTTCGCACGCGAAGCGCATAACGTCGCTTGAAAGGCGTTCTCGTATTAAGGCTTCTTGATCGCCTAGCGCAGCGCGCCAAAGTTCCCGCGACTGGTAATCGGGCGCAACCCCATTCAATCCAAGGACCGCGCGAGCGGGGAGCCATGTTGGGATGTTGCGCGACCGCTGATTTGATGATGTACCCATGGCCTTGGCTCTAGGTCCCGCGACGCTCGTCGCGGGCGTCGTCTATCTCCGTCCGCGCGAGCGTGTCTTCAAGGACGCCACTCCGACAAAGGAGATGCGACCATCGAATTGCTCGGCGGAGCGTGGAATCGTTAGCAACCGCGGCTACGATCGCCACTAATGTTCGAGCACGGATAAAGGTAACGGGCACGCCGGTCGCGGCAATGAAATCAGCCGCAATCGTGGCGATAGCGGCGGCGTTCTGTTTGAAATCATTAGCCACTACCACGGCGCCGCCGAGTGGAATTCCTCCGTTGCCCTGGCGATGACGCTGTCGCACGGTGTACTCCTGCAAAGCACGCAATGCTCCAGACGACGCGTCAAAGGGATCCTTATATGCCTTTGTGTCGATAACCAAGACCTTTGGATCAGGAATGTGAGTCACGAGATCGCTGACTTTCTTGCCTCGCTTTTTCCCACCAAGCCGGTTGACGCGAACGCCGAGGAGAAATTCGAAAGCATCCGCAGTGGCATCTTCGAAGGCCGACCACGCTTCGACGGCTGTATCTAAGGGAGACTCGTTTCGGGCGAGCGTGAGGTAGGTCTCCTCAAACCCGGGCGCGAGGGCACGCCAATTCGGAACCGCACCGCCCAATGCTGCGAGAAACTCGTGCCAGGAAAGCCAGTCCGGCCCCTCAGCGGACGCGATAACAACGAGCCTTCTATTCTCTTCCGCGGTGGCCTTCGCCAAATGGACAGTCTCTTCGTGATTTGGAGCCTCGCCATCGACCAGCACGATTCGGTAGTCGATTGGCAGTCCCAGAACGTCGTGCCGAGTACAGGCAATCTCGAGTCCGCTCGGATGCCGATCGGTGCCAGTTATGTTGAATCCAGCCGCCAGTAGCGTTCGAATCGCGACTCCAATCTCCGGACGAGTGATCTCCATGAGTTTGCCGTGGTGACGATGTGTGAACGTGTAGCCGAGCTCCGGTTTTGGCGCATCGCGGTTTGGGCTAGCTACGCCAATGATTCAGACGCGTATTCCCTACGCTTAACAGCGTATCAGCCGAGCAACCGTCATGCCAAACTTTTCGCGCCATTTCTGACCAACGATTCGCAAACTCCCAGTCAGCTGGAAGACAGTGCAATCGATTTGCCGCCTACGATTCGATACCGCCGCACACGACTGCTTTCAACGATGGAGAGTCCGACCGCTTGTGGCCGATTTCGGCCGGTGAAGCGAACTTGATCTTACGTTGCCCCTTGGATCAAATTGTGGCTTCTACATCGTGCGGGCCCTGCGTGTACCCGTTTGCCTGATGCGTGCCGACCTTGTGGCAAATCGTTGACAGATATACGTAACCGTCTACCTTTCGCCCCATCGTCGCCTCGTTTTGCGGCGTGGCCGTCATCGTCGTTTAGTCACCCCATGAATCGCTGATCGTTGTGCCATGACAGAACGGCTCGATCAGGTCGGTGGCGGACGTCGTCGGGTGCGCTGATCGTACGACCGTGAAGTGCGTAATAGTCCTTTCCGTTTTCAAACTCCTCTTTAATCCGGCGGCTGACTTCAAACTTGAGGTCTGGCGTCACGGTGACGTAACCCGCGTCGAAAAGACTATGAAGATCGCGACGAAGGAGAAGTCCGTTTCGCGCATCATGCTCGCCACCATCACTGTACGGCCGAATATGCGCGGCTTCGAGCGCTGGTAACGTTCGCTCCTGTGTGATGGCGCATCGCCGATGATAGATGTCCGTCACGACGACCCGAAAACCACCTTGACCCAGCCGAGGTCGAATTAAGCGTGGCTCACCATAGCGCGGGCCGGTCTCAGCCATTTCGGGCATCGACTGGCGACTTAACCGATCGTGAATCGCTTCCCATAGGGCGTTTCCATCGACGTTCGCTGTGTTGTAGGTCTTGAACGAGACAATGTTCCGTGACCAATCGGGCATCGGAATCCAATCGCGGTCGTCGAAGAAGAAGGGCTGCGTGAGAATGCGACAACCGACGGAAAAGTCGCTGCGATCCTGCGGGTCGGCTCTCCTGTATCGCGCAATGCGCGTACGCATCTCATTAGCCGAGGTTGCGCCGTTTGCCTCGCCGAAAGCGGCCCACGCGAGTGAGCAAGGCAACGTACTCGCATACGCAAAAATTCCACCGCCGACAATCATATTGTACGGCGCATGCAACTTGAACAAAAACATCTCGCCGGCTTGCAGCGCGCGGAAGCTGGCTGCCGACGGAGCCCAGAAGTTGACTTCCGCAAGGTTCGGCTTCCGGCGCAGCGTTTCAAACCAGTCGCTGTCCGTGATTGCAACCACGAGGTTGACGCCCATTTAGCGAGTGACCTTATGCCGCTGGACGCGAAATTGCCCAGACAATCTACGGCAACGGCGCCTGAGGATGCTTGCAGTCATGCCGCGACTGCCGTCGCTCGAACTGCATCGAGCGAATGCATCAACTCGTCGAGCTGCGTCGGGCTGAATAGGCCGTCTGGACCTCGTGGCGTGACGTCGGTGAACGGCGATTCATAGAGCCTGCCGGGTTCGACAATGCCGTGCTCCGTCAAATGGTTCACGATCAGGTTAATGAACTCGATCTGATTGGCGGAGAGTGCCTTGCCGACCATCAATTTTGCCAGCGCTTCCTTGGCTGCGCCGCGATCGAGTCCGACGAGAGAACGAACAAACAAACCAAGCCCCTGCGACTCTTCCGCCGCACAGCGAATATCGTCGGCCGCACCGATCCCGCTTTCGGCAAGCATACGTTCCAGCTCATCAAGGTCACTGATGGTGAGCGGCTTGTTCATCCGCAGCTTCTGGATGGAGATGTGATTAAGATGCTGCCGCAGGAATCTGCGTGCTTTGTCACGAAATTTTGCGTAGTCGGTCCCCGCAACGAAACCCGGAACGTCGACAGTAATCTCATCGCCCATCTCATCCTCGAAATCCGAGTACACGATTTTCCGTTGTTGCTTGTCGATTAGCTGGATGAGGTTGCGCAACCGACGACGCAAGACCTCGAGCATCGGGATCGTCACGTCCTGCCACCACTCGTCGCTTTGTATCTCTTGAATGAGCACCATCTGCTGGTGCACCATCGGAATGGCGGATTTTTCTTCGAGCAATCCAGCAATTTCCCGCACCTGGTCGCGTAGTCGCGCGAATCCCGGCTCATGCCGTAGCACGGCGAGTTGAATGCGCAGGAGTAGCAGGTCAAAGCGCTTTGCCTCTTCACTTTCGGGGTCGAGCGCCGACGGCAGCCCAGCGACCTCATGCGACAACTCGGCAAGCGCCTCCTGTGGAAGCGAGATCCAAGCGGCGGCGTTCGCATATTTCTCGACTAGCCGACGGCGTGGCCTGACCACAAAATTGTCGAGGTTCATCGCAGCAACTTCCTTATGCAGCAGCCCCGCGACCGAGCACCGAACCTCCGCCTCGGATTCCGGATCTCCAGCAGGCAGCCGTGCGTGCGCCTCGGCAACTTTCCGAGCTGGCTCCGTGCTCTCTCGTGTATCAAGCTCCGATATCAGTTCCAAACGTGTGTTGAACAGCCGCTTGCCGAGCGGCTCCGACATCATTCCCTCGGCGGACGGAATGTTCTGGCTGAAGTATTCGAGGTTTTGGCGGAAATCAAAAACATAAAACAGCTCCTTGTCCCGCCCGGGTCCGAAGAGACCAGGGCAAAGCCGCGTACCTCTCCCGAGCATCTGCCAGAACTTGGTCTTCGAGCGCACGAGCTTGAAGAAGACCAGGTTGACGATTTCCGGAATATCGATCCCGGTATCGAGCATGTCGACGGAGATTGCGATGTGCGGAGCCTTCTCTTTGTTCGAGAAGCTGTCGATCAGACTCTGTGCGTATTCCGTGTTATGCGCGATGGTGCGCGCGAATTCCCCCTTGTAATGGGGATAGTTGGCATTGAAGCGTTCGGCGATGAAATCTGCATGCTGCTGATTCTTGGCGAACACGATTGTCTTACCCAGCCGGTCACCGCCCGCAACGGCCAGCCCTCGCGTCATCACATGCTTTAGCACTTTGTCGACGGTATCTTCATTGAAGAGCCATCGGTTGACTGCTGCGGCGTCTACGACATTCGGTACGTTTCCCTCGTCGTCCCACTCCAGCGCATCCCACTGGTCCTTGTCCTCTTCGGAGAGCTCGTTGTACTTGATTCCTTCCCGCTGGAACTTGAGCGGTACCGATACGGCCCTTGGCGGGACGAGATAACTGTCGCGCACTGCCTCTTCGAGCGAATATGCATCGGTCGGTACGTGATCCTCGAGGTCGAACAGGCTATACGTGTTGCGGTCTACTTCGTCCTTCGGCGTTGCCGTCAACCCGACGAGCAACGAATCGAAGTAATCGAAGATGGCGCGGTACTTCTGGAAAACCGAGCGGTGCGCCTCGTCGATGATTAACAGGTCGAAGTGGCCCACGCCGAAGCGGCGCTGGCCGTCGGCCGTTTCGTCGATCAGGCCCATCATGGTCGGATAAGTCGAGACGAAGACGCGTCCTTCGGCATCCTTTTCGGTGACGAGGTTCACGGGCGAGGCATCCGGCAGGTGGTGCTTGAAGGCATTCACCGCCTGGTTCACCAGCGCTACGCGATCGGCGAGGAAAAGAACGCGCTTCGCCCAGTTGCAGCGCATGAGCAGCTCGCAGAGCGCGATCACCGTGCGCGTCTTGCCGGCGCCCGTGGCCATCACGAGCAGTGCCTTGCGATCGTGGTCGCGTTCGAACGCCTCGGCGACACGGCGGATGGCGCGCGTCTGGTAATGGCGCTCGACGATGGTCGAGCTGATCGGCGCCTCGGATAGCGATCGTCGCGTTTCACGCCGCTGGATCAGCAGCTCCAGCTCTGAGTTTTTGTAGAAGCCTTGCACTCGGCGCGGCGGGTAGCGCTTGTCATCCCAGATCCAATGCTCGTAGCCGTTCGAGTAGAAGATGATGGGACGGCGGCCGAACTGCCGCTCTAGGCAATCGGCGTAAAGCTTGGCTTGCTGCTGTCCCACACGGGCGTCACGGCGAGTGCGCTTGGCCTCGACGAGTCCAAGGGGCTTACCGTCATCTCCCCACAGCACGTAGTCGACGAAGCCCTTGTCCTTCTGGTTGGGCATGCCGGCGACTTCAAATTCGCGGTCACGCGGTTGATCGAGCGCCCAGCCTGCCTCTTTGAGCAGAAGATCGATGAAGTAGTCGCGCGTCTCCGATTCGGAATAATCGTGCGTGTCGGCGTGCGCCGTTGCGGCCTGCTTCGCCTTCGCGATCTCGGCGCGGAGTCGCTTCAACTCTTCATCGAGCGCGGTCTTATCCGCGAGCAGCGCCGCGAGATTCTCGTCGCGGTCCCGTAGGCGCATTTCCAGCGCCTGCAACTGTTCCGCTGTCTGCTTCGCCGCTGGCGCGGGCCGTGGCAGCGCCGCCGGATCGAATGCGAGCCCCGGCGCGGGCCGTTGAACGCGACCATAAGTGCGAGCGAACCAGTATGCGAAGTGAAATAGCTCGCGCACTGCCGCCAACGCGTCCGACTCGGGAACCGCGCGGTGACTGTGCACGGCGCGATTGCCGAGCGTGTTGATCACCCGCGCCTTGCTGAACACTGCCTCACCGGCGGTCTGCTTAAAGCTTGGCTCGTGGATGAGCGCCGAGAGATTGTCCTGGTATGGCAGCTTGAGTGTCGCGTCGTACTTGTACGCCCAGTCGACTGCCAGCTCGAGCGCGCGGCGGGCATAGAAACATGCTGTTCGGGGATCAACATGCACCGCGCCTTCCGCCTTTGATGCCGCGTCGAAGACGGCAGCCCATTCGCGCTGAAGGAAGGCGAACTGGCTCATAGACGAAGTTCACCTCGGAATGCGCGGTGTTGGAGTGCATCGAAAAGCGCATCGAGCTTTGCTGCGGATAGCTCGTGAGTTCTGTATAGAGTCTCTGCAGCCGTGACTCGCTCTTGGAATTCGCGCTGAAGACCCACCGGCGGGAGCGGGACTAGTAACGAACGAATATCCTCGAAATTGAGACCAGCTTTTACTCCATGCCGATCTAGGCCCGAAAGTTGGCGCTGAGCAACAGGCGATGCCAGATACGTGGAAAGAAACCGTGGCACGAGCGACTTCGTGCGAAGGATCGCCAAATGCTGATTAATGAAAGCGCGCTGGATTCCTTCAGGGACGACCGCCGTCCTCCCGAGGTCAGCTGTAATGCTCAGCAGCACGTCGCCAGGCTCGACCTGTGTGCGCTTTGCCTCTGCTGTGTTCGGTGCTCTTACGTAGGCGATATCGTCTAACACCAGCTCATCGCGCCTGACGTTTTGAATTCGAAGAAACAGGTCTCCGTCTTTCGAGTAATACTTCGCCCAGCCTCGGGAACCACTCGTTAGGAACTCAAGGAGAGGACCCAGATTGCCGTGCGGCCACCTATGAAGAATTGTGGCGGGTTCGCCGAACATGTCGAGGAAGATGGATTGAGTGAGGGTGTCGAGCTGATCGAGCGCAGCGCGGCGCTTGGCCCGTAGCGCTTCGGCCTTGTCCAGGATCTCGGCAATTCGCCGCTGTATGGGAAGGGGCGGCACCGGAACATTGATATTCTCAAAGCGATCAGAGGTCAGACGTTTTGTTCCGTGTGATGCCTCATCCACGAGACTCAGGATCTTCTGGCTCGATGCCTTGAGAAACCTCGCCAAATAACGCCCATCGACTCCTTTTGCCGGCACCAGCGCGCGAAGATCCTGATTAAACGCAACCGTTGTGCGAGACACTCCTACTCGGAATTCCTTGGCCAAGCTCATGCCTCGAACCACAAAGAGAACGCTTCCTGGCGGCACCACAGTACTGGCGTTCGCGCCAGCATCGCTGAGGCGTTCATCCGAGTCGACGACGTCGAACTGCTTCAGAGACTTTGCGCTAATCCACGGCAGCTGGCCGCCCCAGAGAGAAGGCTCGGAACGACTTGGCGTTCCCCCTGTGAGAAGCACTCCACAATCTGGTAGAGGGCGTTCGTTCCACCTAATGAAATTCACCGCAGCATACCCTCCAGCTGTTTCATTCCCCGCTGGATCTCCTCTTCCAGCTTCGCCAGCTCGGCAAGAATCTCCTTCGGCGAGTCGTGGTCCACAGCTTCATGCACCACTTCCTTGTAGCGGTTGAGAGAAAGGTCGTAGCCCTGCGCGGCGATGTCACCCTTAGGCACGCAGAAGCTTTGCGCGGTGCGCTGGCGTTCGCGTTCGATGCCGGTGCACTGGATCCAACGCACAAGCAGGTCCGGCAGATTGTTCTTCGCGTGCTCGTCTTCCGTGAGTGTCGCGCGCGGCACCGGACCGAGCTTATCGTCGGGCAACAGCGGCGTGCGCTTGTCGTCGAGGCTCCAGCCATCGGCATCGACGTCGTAGAACCAAACGTAATCGGTGCCTCCGGAGTTGGTCTTGGTAAGAGGAGGATCGCGGTCGAGACGCCCGCATACGGCTTGAACACGCCGCCGGGCAGCGACACCACAGCGTCGAGTTTTTGATCCTCGACCAAGATGCGGCGCAGCTCTTTGTGCGCCTTGCTCGACCCAAAGAGCACGCCGTCCGGCACGATCACCGCCGCCCGCCCGCCGGGTTTCAACAAGCGCAGGAAGAGCGCGAGGAAGAGCAGTTCTGTCTTTTTTGTCTTGACGATCTGGATGAGGTCCTTGGCAGTGTTCTCGTAGTCGAGACTGCCGGCGAAGGGCGGATTGGCGAGCACCAGCGTGTACTTCTCTTCCTCGCCCGCGTGGTCCTGAGCCAGCGAGTCGCGGTAGCGGATATCCGGGCTCTCCACGCCATGCAGCAGCATGTTCATGCTGCCGATGCGCAGCATCGTGTTATCGAAGTCGAAGCCGTGGAATAGGCGATGATGAAAGTGCTCGCGCGACGTGGCGTGGTGGAGCAGCTTCGGGTGACGCTCGCGCAGATATTCCCCCGCTGCGACGAGAAAGCCCGCCGTGCCGCAGGCCGGGTCACAGATGATGTCGGTCGGCTGCGGTGCCGTCATCTCGACCATCAGCCTGATGATGTGCCGCGGCGTGCGGAACTGCCCGTTCTGCCCGGCCGTAGCAATCTTGGCGAGCATGTACTCGTAGATGTCGCCGTTGGTGTCGCGCTTCTCCATCGGCACCTTGTCGAGCATGTCCACCACCCTGGCGAGCAGCGCCGGCGTCGGGATGGTGAAGCGCGCATCCTTCATGTGGTGCGCGTAGGTCGAATCTCCGTTGCCAAGCTGCCGGGCAAGATCGGTGCGCAGGAAAGGGAAGACATGCTCGCTAATCACGGTGAACATCTCGGCCGGTGCGAAGTGTTTGAAGCGCGACCAGCGAAAATCCTCGTAGGCGCGGCGCTTACGGTCCTTGCCTGCCGGGAATATCCGCCGCGCCATGGGCTTCTTGAGCCGGTTGGCCTTGTTCTCTTCCAGCGTGTGCAGGTCGTCGAGGCGGCGGATGAACAGCAGGTAGGTAATCTGCTCGATAACCTCCAGTGGGTTCGAAATGCCACCGGACCAGAAAGAATCCCATATGCGGTCAATTTGATTCCTGATCTCGCCGGTAATCATCGTTGAGGCCTTATTAGTGCATGGAGTCCGTGCGTCGTTGCACGAGGAATTACGCGTCGGTCTCGATTCCTTCGGAGAACAACCGCACATAATCGTCATAGCGGTAGCGTCGATTGCGCGCAAATCCGGTAATTTCAACGAGGATGCGGTGGTCGACAAACCGCCGCACGAGATCGTTTGCCGCTGGGCTGGTTGTGCGAGTCATTTCACGGACCTGCTTGACCGAGACGATTGGCCGACGATAGAGACTCTCGAGAACGCGGTGACCATTGGCAGCAGCGCGGCCAAAATGGTCGGTGATGATTGTTCGGTGCTGCTCACGAAGCGCAAGAATGCGGCGCGCCGTTTCAGTCGCCTGCTCGCTGACTGCGGCAACGCCGCGAAGGAAGAAGGCGAGCCAAGCTTCCCAATCTCCGTTGTCTCGCACTGATTGAAGGCGATCGTAATAGGTCTGTCGATGTTGCTTAAACCAATGCGAGAGATAGAGCACAGGCTTCTGCAGCACGTGCTTTTCGCAGAGCAGAAATGTGATCAGCAAACGTCCGATGCGACCATTGCCATCAAGGAACGGATGGATCGTTTCGAACTGGGCATGCGCGAGCCCGATTCGGATCAAGAGCGGTAGCGAATTCTCTTCGTGCAAGAACTTTTCGAGCTGACCGAGAGCTTCGGGTACTTGATCAGGAGGCGGTGGAACAAAAGTCGCTTCCACCAGCGTGCAGCCCGCGGGCCCGATCCAGTTCTGGCTTCGTCGCAGTTCGCCCGGCGTCAGATGAGTACCGCGGACGCCGTCGAGTAGTCGAGCGTGAATTTCGCGGATGAGACGGACGGAAACTGGAAGCTCGTGTAGCCGCGCGAGACCGTGGTTCATGGCCGCGACATAGTTCACTACCTCGGCGACGTCACGTGGTTCATGATGGCCTCCGAAAAGCTGTGCTTCGGCTGCAAGCAAGTCATTGAGCGAGCTTTGTGTCCCTTCAATTTGGCTCGAAAGAACGGCTTCCTTCCGAACGTACATCAGGACAAACAGGTCAGGGTTGGGCAGCGTTTGGATCGACCCGTCGAGTCTACCGAGAGCTCGATCGGCATCGGAAAGGACGGTCTGCAGATCACCATCGAGACGAATAGTCGGCGCCGGCGGCAAAGGCGCCGGGATGAAGGCGCGATGGCCCGCTGGCTGCCGGAAGTATCGGCCCGCCCTCGTGGCTGCAGGAGAAGACGGCGCGACGGTCGTTGCCAAGCGTGCCTTTATCAAGCGGATAGTTGCTTGACATGATAAAGGCAGCCTTTATCATGTCAAGGGGATTTCCATATAAGGAAAGGGACGGCGTACTACAGCTGAATGTTGCGCATCGTGCGCCCCAGCGGGGAGGCATTCAGCGCCGGGGTCGAGAGCCACAAGGTCGGAACGATACGCCGCAATCTGCCGCGTGCAGCGCGTGATGCGCCCATATCTCGAAGCACTCGTCGGATTGAATAGCGAGCGCGACGGCCTGGCTCGCTGGGTACGGTACGGCTCGCGCCGGCATGCCAAGGCAGTTTCGGTCGGTTCCTGTATCGCCTTTTCTCGCTCGCCGCATGCTGAACGGTTCTCCTCAAGGGGCGAGCTTCTTCCGCTGGTCTGGCTGGACGAGGCAATCCGGCCTACGCGTGACGCCGACTTGCTCGGTTTCGGAGATTTCTCCAACGAAGCCCTGTTGCTTGTGTTTCGCGAGGTGTGCTCGGTCGAGGTCGATCCAGATGCGATGCGGCGCGGTTGCGCTCAAGATCGATATCGGCATCGGAGACGTTCGCGCGAATCGCACCATCTACGGGCACGTACAACATCGAGCTTGCCAGTAGCGAGGACACCACCAGCCGCGTCCACGTCGAGGTCGCCGGCGTCGACGTGACCGGCCCCGTAACTGTGCTGAGCACCGGACGGTGTGGGACCCGCCCGTACGTGAGGACGAGCGGTATGAATATAGCGGTGGCGGCAGGACCCGCTGGGTCGTGGCCGCCGAGGAGGAACACCGCACCTCGATGCGCGTCGGGCTATGCAGTGAATTGAGGAGCGCCGCTCCGCGTGATGCGGAGCACTGTTGCGTTGCGCTCGTTATTGCGCGAGTTCTACATGCGTACGTGCCCGAATCTCGTCCACGCCCGCAATCCGTTCGATTCGAACCATGGCGCTGCTCAGCTGGCTCAGATCGTTGAGGTGAGTGCCACCGCAAAGCATACGCGCCGCGCCGATGGGCAGGTCACACGCCCACTCCCGGCGCGCATTCAGCGTCGATGAGGCGCACTCGATCGAGATACGACCGCCTCTGCCGATCCATTCCTGCACTGTTCTGTTGACGTCGTGCGTCGTGCTCTCGAGCGCCGAGAGGAAGGCAGTCGAATCGAAGCCAGACTTGAACAGCGTCTTGCCGAACCGGTAGTGGTCGATGCTCTCGTTCGGCCGGATTCGCGAAGACTGGATCGCGAGCTGGTCGAGATTCGGGTTCCCGACGGAGTCGAGCTGCGGTGCGGGTCTGCGCCAGAACCGGCGAGTGTGCCAGTTGAACGCGAAGCTAAATAGGTGCGACGCGGTGTGGCCCGCGCTCAGATGCAGTCGCTTCTCCCCGTCCACGGAGAGGTCCACTCGCTGGTGCAGCAGGTCGTTCGGCTTGCCGGCCTCGAGCGAGATAAGGTGGGCCACACACCACCACCATCCGGGGGTCGAGCGTTTCGGAAGATCACCTTCGAAGCGCAGCTGGCCGGTCCCTTCCGCGCATCCCACAACGACCGTGTCCAAGACGGCGAACGAGGCGCCGCTGATGGAGATCGTCCCGGTGTCGCCGGGCTGGTCGGGCCACTTGTGATCGACGGGATGAAATGGAGTTTCCGCGGTGATCACGGCAGCGACGCGCTCGTCTTCCTTGAACCAGTGCGCGGCAACGACCTTGCTAATGTGGTGCGTAGCGCCGCGCGGAAACAGCACGACCGTATTCGAGTTTATTTGCCAGTCCATTCGGCTTCCTCTTTTAGATGTGCGTGAAATCGTCGCTAGCGATGATCCGCGTGCCCGGCAGCCGTTCTTCCAGCGACACCGCAAGGTCCCGCACGATCCCGAGCCGCAGCAGGTAACGATCTTGTCCGTCGAAATGCGGTAGGAACTCGGACCGGGCGTGCACGACGCGATGGTTGTCGATGACGAGCATGTCGCCGGGCCCAACCGCGATCTCCCGCCTTTCCTGATTGACAGCGGCGCGTAGCGCCGCGAGCGCACGCTTGCCCGCCGGAGTCTCGGCGGTCATGAAGTCGTCGTCGAAGCGCAGGTACGGATCGGCGGGATCGCCGGAGAGCACGGCGAGCGTCGGTCCTTCTCCGCCGCCGAATGATGCATCGATTTTCGTTTTGAACTGCTGCTTAAAGAGCTCGTGGCGCTGGGCCAAAGTCAAATGAGGGAGGATGCGGCGGATGGAAGAGAAGATCGTACGCGCGGCGCGCTCGCGATCCTGACGCAAGCCGAAGAGGATCACGTACGAAAGCATATGATGGTGAAAGGCAACTTCGGTATGGAATTTCAGGAACGTGCCGGAGCTTGCGTTGGTCTGCTTGTAAGCTTCGTCGCGGAGCGGATAGAGTCCCTGAAAGAGCTTGCCAGCCTTTTCCTGAACGTAGGCCACCGGCTCGCCCAACGTCTTGGCGATGGCGGCCATGTAATGCTCGGCAAGATACGTCTCCCGGCGCGCGTCGCGATTCGGCTCAAGAGGTGTCAGGGGGATGGTCTCGCCACGCGGGACGCCTCGGAGCAGTAAAACTCCGTCGACATTGGCGTTGTCGCGGAACACCAGAACGCGGCGGCGGATCTCCAAGGGGAAGTTGCCGAACGCCAGTTCCGCACCGAGCAAGAAAGCATTGATCTCGTCGTACGGGCAAACCGCCGGGCCCGGGATCGACGCGCAGTCGGACGGGGTAAGTTCGACGATGCTACCGGGGTCCAGCGATGCCAATCCAGGCGTGGCCCCCGGCGCACCCTCTTGGCTGTCACGGATCGCGACGAGGCGGTTCGGTTCGGGCGCGAGGAAGGCCGAGGGGCCGGAAGTTGAATTATCCGGAATAGCGAACTGCGACTGTGTGCTCATGTGAGGCCTCCTCCTGGCTGTACTACCTCGGTCCAGATGATCACGGGCATGATCGACATTCTACACCATAATATCAATACGAATATCAGTAATATAGTACAATAGACTATAAATCAGCGAAGGTCAACTGCCCATGTCGATGCTGCTGCGTGGCTGCCGGGCTTCTCCAAGGTGGGCCGACGACTTCCTATCGCCGGTCGGTCGCGGATGTGGAGGATCGGTATCAGACGGGATCGACCGCACAATGACGATCCCACACATCAGTGTCGGAGCGTGCCCGGTTGCGTCACAGATCGCGAAGTACAGCACCGGATACGTGGCGGAAGCAGCGTCGACTTTATTTTGTAAAAACAAAGTCTTGCGTTTTTGAGGCGCTTGCTTTTTGCAAAAATGACACGCCTGTTGGCAACAATATAATTTAGGTGATCCTCCTATTGAATTTCAATGGTAATTTGTAGTACATTCTTAAAATCGTCCCCGATCATCTTAAGCCATGAATTGGCAGTTGATAATCGAGGGGGATTCTCAATGAGGAACCCAAGCATAGGAGAACATGAGCGCATGAGCCAATTAGCGGAAAACCTAGTAAAGCTGCAAACCCCGCCTGAAAACAAGGTGGCCCACTTGAGCGTTAAGCTCACTGGCACGATGGCCGAGACGTGGGATGACCTAACGAAACTGCTACCAGATTTGTCGGTGGCCGACATTCTCAAAGAGGCCGTCCGTGTGCGCACGTTCATGGCGATGGCACAGAAAGAAGGTATTCCTGTGACTGTGCATGTCCCTGGAAAACACGAGGCTAATTTAGGGGCGATGCTGCGACTACATGGCAGTGGTCCAACCGACGACACGGAGGAAGTTCACGAACCTGACCCACCACCCTTGGAAGGAGGAAAACGAGACCCCGCAAGGTCGCATAAGCACCAGCTTAGATAAGTGTCGAGGTGTTGGCAGCAAGTGGAAAGCTCAGTAGCAACGAGTACTTCTGGAAAAGCACCTTCATTTAATGCAATGCAACCCTCCGAAAGGAGATTTCAAATGCGTAACAACTCAGACACGAGCGGCACCACGACCAGTAAAAGTAGCAATTCAGCACCGGGGGTCCCATGGTCGCGGTGGCCCCCACCTTTCTAACCATATGGAGGAATTCTATGGATCGGGACGTAACCGCTGTTCGGTCGGCATTACTCCAGTTTCCCCGGATTCGTGAAGAGGAGCTGGATACAGCACGAAAGTATTTCGTGCAGTTGTGGGGTGTTGCGATGGCCAGACTTCTAACCGTTAGCTACGGCGAGGTTGAGCTGCAACAACAACGCGGTGATTTTTGAAGGAGACAACGTATCGATCGAGAGCGCCTACGGCGGTTAAGTGACGGGATGCTCGGTGGGATAGCCGGTGGCCGATGCTGCAATGGAATTAGGGAGCGCGACGAACAATTAACGAAAAAGGGAAGTCGAGGAGATGAGCGCCCTCGCTTCCCTTTTTCCAAGCCGGTGCTATATTGATAACATATTTTATCGTACTTAAATGAGCCAGCCCAAACATCCCCCGGTTCCCGTCCAGAAGCCCACAGCCGTTTCTACGCGGCCGACCCGCTTCCTGACGCGGCCGGAGTTCCAGCAGCTCGCCGCGGTGCCGGCCGAGACCGAGTGGTTCGCCAACATCGACAATCCCCGCACGCGACGTGCGTACAAGACCGATCTGCAGGAGTTCATGGATTTCGCTGGCATTCGGTCGCCGATGGAAATGCGCGAGGTCAATCGGGCGCACGTGATCGCCTGGCGCAAGGCGCTGGAATCACGGAAGCTCGCCGGCTCGACGATCCGCCGCAAGCTCGCGGCGTTGTCGTCGCTGTTCGAGCATCTGTGCGAACGCAACGCCGTCGAAACCAATCCGGTCAAGGGCGTCAAACGGCCGAAGGTCGAAAGTTACGAAGGCAAGACGCCGGCCCTGGGCGATCACCAGGCGCGAAAGCTGTTAGAAGCCCCCGACCCCTCAACGCTCAAGGGCAAACGAGACCGCGCGATTCTCTCCATCCTGCTCCACCACGGGCTCCGGCGCGAAGAGCTCGTCGCGCTCAAGTTGAAGGACATCCATGAGCGCCGCGGCGTGAAGCATTTCGGCGTCCATGGTAAGGGCGGAAAGCTTCGCTATGTGCCCGCGTTCCCTGGCACATTGGGGCTCATCATGGATTACCTCGACGCCGCTGGCCACGGGGCCGATCACGATGGGCCCCTGTTCCGGCCGATTCAGAATAACGTCACTGGTAAGCTCAATATCGCCATGACCGCACATGCCGTTTATCGACACGTCGTGAAATACTATGGAATGAAAATCGGCCTCGATGGTGTACGTCTAGGCCCACACGCACTACGTGCGACGGCTGCAACGAACGCGCTCGAGCATGAAGCTGATATTGCTCGTGTGCAGGAATGGCTTGGCCATGCGAACATCGCGACGACGCGGATTTATGACCGGCGCAAAATGCGTCCGGAGGATAGCCCGACCTTCAAGGTTGCGTATTAGAGCAGAGGTTCAAACGCTTATGGCTAGAATTCCCCAGGCCATTGTAGAACCGGCCATCCTCGTGTGGGCGCGCACCAGTGCGAGTGTGACCGTCGAGGAAGCTGCGAAGTATGTCGGTACCACTGTCGAGAAGATCGAAGCGTGGGAGGCGGACGAGACTCGAACACGTTGACAGCTTTGACCGAGCCGCGGTATTCGCGACGATCGAAAGGTGCGCCGTTCAGCCGTTCTTATCACGATAGAGGCGGCTGTCGGGTCGCCGAAAACTTTCTACAGGGGTTTACTTTTTTTCCTTTCCGATGCTTCGCGATCGTTCAGCAGGGCCGGTTCTGCCCCGATGCCCGAACTGCGTATCCACGTCGGTATCGACTGGAAACCGCCGGACGTAAACCTCGTTTACCATGTGCTCAAGCATGCCGTGGTGAGCGATTTTTTTCCCACTGGCACTTTTTAGCCTTTGCCTCGAATTTCCTTGCATAAGCATCTCCGAACTCCTTTTTTTAGACCAAACTGCAGTCTGTCAGTTCTGAGCTACTAGTTCGCGCAAGTCCGTACTGATCTTCTTCAGCACCTCCTCCATTCTGTTTTTGGCATCCTTCGGTAGCGAAGCGGACGCAACATGCACCGGCTTAAGTTTGTCGCCGCTAAACTTGAGTGTGCACACACGCGTGTCGCCACCGACGTTCGGGTCCATGATCTCTACCCCCTTGATCGCATATGTCACAAGACGCACTACATCATCAAGCTTCGAAGCAGAGGCATTGGGTACTAATCCATGAAGAAATAATTCCGCATAAGCCGCTCCGCTGCCAATTGTGCCGTACTCTTGGATCGATTCGGCCAATCCCATCGAGTGGATGTTGTATGCACGCAGTTCTTTGTCGCGGGTCGCTCCGGCGACCAGCATTGCGAGCTGGAATTCTGAAACGCCGGTGCCAAAAAATTTGGCTCTGTCGATGTAGTATTCCTTCAGCAAAATTGCCACTACTGTCTCACAGACCCGTTCAACGAAATCCACAATGTCTAACTTTTGCTTCGGGACGTCTTTCGCTGCAGCTTCGATCGCCTCGCGCTTTACTCGATCAACGAACTTGTCAATATACGCAGTCATTCCCGCGCCAATAAGCGCGACCGGGTGAAGCAATTTCGAATGCTCGATTACGTACACCTTGTTGGTGTGTCGCGCCACAGGTGCGCCCCGGCTGAATGTTGCGAGGCTATCGGAAGCGATGACAATTCCATCTTGCGCTTTTGACAACGATCCCGACGGTCATACATTCCCCCTTGAGGATCGTGCCTAATGGCAGTTTCTATTTCTGGTCATCGCACATGCGTGCTCCGGAGGGCCCATGAGGGCCGTTCGGGCGATCTCGGAGCAGCGCGTTTTGGTGAGCAAAAGGCCGCGAGTTGCGGACTTTCTTTCACAATAGCTATGTAACCGCATCTGGTTGCTCCGAGTACGGTCCGCATGCCCTCTCCAACCAGGCCTGCGCGACATTACGCAATTCTTCTGAGACGAAGTACTCCGGATTACGACAATCAAACAATATCTGATGTTTCCGCTGGACTCGCACAAGTGCGAAAGCCTGCTGAATCGTTCGGCTATTATCGAAGAACATCGCCATGTCGGCTATTGGAGCAGCGTGACGGATCGCCGTTTGTGTTCGCGGAAAGCGTTCAAACAGCTTGGTTAAGGGGACGCCATGGCCGCCCTGCTGCTTTCGAGTCATGACCCGAGCCGCTGAAAGTTCGGCGGATGTTAGTCCGACAAACAGCAACACGACAAAGTAGCCGGCATCCTGCAGCTGAACAATGTCGTCGATCTTCGATTCATAGCTGCCATCCGGTTTGCGACGCCAATGTGAAAACACGGTCTCGAAGGCGAATGGCATACGCTGTCTCGTAACCAGTTCCTTGAAGGCCCTGACCCCTTGTTGGGACAACTTCTGCCAGCGCTGGTCGTCATCCCTTAGCCTTTGCGCCCATGATGGCAAACGACCCTGGGAATCTGGATTGGGCAGGATCGATGTAGTGAGCCTATCCGCATTAATCAATGGCATTTGAAGCTTAGCGACGAGGCGCTCATACCAGAGCGTTGACTTGCCCGATCCGTTGTGACCGGCAAGAACAAATGCGGCAGGTCGTCCGGCTCCTTTGATGGCCTCCCTGAGCAGACTATCGAGCGGCGGAGGCGCCGACCCACTACGCCTTTCTGTAGGGGCGGAACCGGCCATCCGCGCCGATCTTTCCGATTAGCCGCGTTCCGTCCAACGACTCTCTTACTAGCATACTGGCATCGCCCGCCACAGCTGAGTAGGCGAATACCTTTTGCGGCGTTGCTCCGCGAAAAACAGCGGCGCGCGGGATGCCAGGAGACTTCAGTGCAACTGCTGCTTTGTTCACGAGGACCTCGGCGCTGTCTTGCGGCTTGACCCTTCTCGCTGTGCCGCTGCGAAGTTTCAGCAAAACAAAATCACTCCCGATGGGCAATTTCTTGGCCGCGCGAAGCTCAGCGGCCGAGAATTTGGCTGCACCGGTTGATTTGGGTTTATTCCTGGTCATAACGATCGATGAGTGGATAAGCGCAGAGCTTAGAGAGTGTCAAGCTTTATTTTTGCAGCAGCCGCTGCGCTCGCCGTATGCGCTCACGCAAGCTCGACTGAAATGCCGGGTCTTTAGCTCGATTCTCAACGTGCTCGGCAATGGCGGCACGTATGACTTCTGAGACGGGCTGGTCTTCAACTGTCGCCACTGTCTGAAGCGCTTCCGCCTGTTCTTCCGACAGCCGAATAGTCATTGCTCTTGGGTTCTTCATGGGGTGATTTTGTCATTTGACACCATACTTGTCAAGTGGCTAGATACCGTGGTATCATGCAACCGTTATTCAACACAGGGACGACGAACATGCCGAACTCACCCCAAGACGCTGTGACCGCTGATAAGCACGAACAACACACCAACATCCAGATTGACCGGGTGCATTACCAGGTACCCACCACGACATTGACTGGGGCGCAATTGCGCGCCTTAACGTCACCAGCAATTCCTCCCGACCGAGACTTGTTCTTAGTGGTACCTGGTGGAACCGACAGGAAGATTCTCGACGACGAAGTGGTCGCCCTGCACAACGGCGCCCGCTTCTTTACTGCCCCCGGCCTGATTAACCCAGGTCAGGGTGCTCGATAGTGGGGAGGTACGCATCATGGCATTGCCACAACCTGAAATAGATTTTCTGCACACCTCGGGGCAGCCATATACGATGTCCGAAGAAGCCAATATGACGTGCGTTGTGTTCCCTTCATTCGCACTACCACCCGGCTTGACGCCTGAGTCGGCCGATTTGCTAATACGGCTAAGTCCCGGCTTTCCAGACGTTCCACCTGACATGTGGTGGTTCAGTCCTGCTGTTCGTCGTTCAGATGGCCGGCCCATTGCGGCAACTGAACATGTCGAGACACACATCGGTCGGGCTTGGCAAAGGTGGTCCCGCCATCTGAAAGCCCACCAATGGCGATCGGGCACGGACGGGCTAGAGTCGTTTGTTGCCTTGATTCGACGCGAACTTCAGCGGTGCGCCGAACCGGAGCTCGTGACTTGAAGCTCACGGTGGTAGTGTCGGATTCAGTTGCAAAACAGTTCGAGGAAATTTCATCTGACTCCCTCGAGTCTGCCGGTGTGCTCTTGGTAGGCGTCGTTTCCGGCTCAGTTACAAACATGAGATTACTGGCCCGGGAATATCACCCGGTCTCTGAATCGTCATATCTTCAACGCTCCCCGGATGCCTTGGCCATTGCTTCAGAAGGTTATGTTCCGGCTCTTGCAAGAGCCGAACAAATGGGTGCCGCTCCTGTCTGGGTACACACCCATCCGGGACGAGGCTCAAGCCCATTGCCAAGTCGGCACGATTACGTTGTAGATGCTCAACTTTCCGAGACATTTCGACTTCGCTCCGGAAGTAATTCTTACGGAGCATTAATCTTGAGCCCGGCGGATGGAGGTCTCCGTTTCTCGGGACACTTCGCTGCCGATGAAGGCAATCGTTATCAGATTAATCGCATGTGGCGGGTCGGCGATCGCTTTCGACTAACCCATGACGTTGGGAGTGAAACAAGCGACATATTGAATGTTTTCGACCGAAATGTGCGGGCTTTTGGTCCGGCAGTTCAAACTGCTCTGAGTAACCTCAGCGTTGGAATTGTCGGGTGCGGCGGTACCGGGTCGGCGGTAGCTGAGCAACTAGTTCGATTGGGCGTTCGGACGTTTGTGCTGATTGATCCTGATACTCTCTCTCAGTCAAATTTAACTCGCGTGTATGGCTCGGTGGCAGAGGATGTAGGTCGACCAAAGGTCAATGTAATAGCTCAGCATCTTCAGAAGATCGCACCCGAGACGACTTGTGAAGCGGTTCAGTCGATGGTTACACACGTAAGCGCGGCTAAGAAGCTCTTGCCCTGCGACATTATCTTTGGGTGCACTGACGACAATGCAGGACGCCTTGTTCTTTCTCGACTTGCCACGTATTTGCTGACGCCGGTTATCGACAGCGGTGTTCTGCTTTCAAATAACCCAGATGGTGAGCTAACGGGAATTGACGGTCGAGTCACAGTTGTCGTCCCGGAAAACGCTTGCTTGATGTGTCGTGATCGCATTGACACAAGTAGAGCTGGAGCCGAAATGTTGACGCCCGATGAGCGCCGACGTTTGGAGAATGAGGGCTACGCGCCTGCGCTGGGAATAATCGAGCCCGCGGTCGTGACATATGTCAAGCGACATCAGGATTTGACCCCCTGACGACATTTGGGATTGACCCCCTGGTTTAGCTCAACTTCTCCAACTCCTTGTCTTCGGTGCGCTGCTGAATGAGTCCTGAGCGGCGCTTTTCGCGAAGGCGATAGCTGTCACCACGGATGGTGATGACGTGACTGTGATGCAGCAGGCGGTCAAGGATCGCGGTGGCGACGACGCTGTCGCCGAACACGGTTCCCCACTCGCTCACGGCGCGATTGCTGGTTACCAGCATCGAGCCCCGCTCGTAACGTCGCGACACCAGCTGGAAGAACAGATGTGCCGCGTTAGGCTCAAGCGGCAGGTATCCAAGTTCGTCCACAATCAAGAGCTTCGGCTTAGCGAAGTGAATCAGGCGTTCCTCGAGCCGGCCGGCGTGATGCGCTTTGGTGAGCGCGGTCACCATCGCCGTAGCGGAGGTGAACAGCGTCGAGTAGCCGTGCTGGATCGCTTCGCGCCCGAGGGCGACGGCAAGGTGAGTCTTGCCGACTCCAGGAGGGCCGAGCAGCAGCAGCGCATCACCGTTGCCGACCCAACGGCAGGTGGCCAGCTCGCGCACCAGCTTCGCGTCCAGCGAGGGCTGCGCCGCGAACTCGAAGCCCTCGAGCGTTCGTACGAACGGAAACTTGGCGATCGAGCTCGCCATCTGGATGCGACGCTCGTCCTTGCGCGCGACCTCCGCTTCGCACAGCAGCTTCACCGTGTCGAACAGCGTGAGCTTGCGCCGCGTGGCCGTGTCCAGCAGGTTATCGAGTTGATCGCGGATCGCGGTCAGCTTCAAGCGCGTCAGCATGCGCGTGAGCGCTTCCAGATCGGAAGTGTCGGCCTTCACCAGGCACCTCCGGTGAGCGTTTCATATTCTTGCAGCGGGCGCAGCAGTGCCGGCGACGCAGCTGCCGCCACATCGACGCCGTGCGGCTTCGGCCGCGGTTCAGCGCCCACGACGCCGATCAAGTGCTCGCGCCGGATCGATACGCGCCGTTGCCCGGCCAGGTGAGCGTGGACGGCGACCTCCTGGCCGGCATGAAGAACGCGCACATGGTCATTGACCTGGACGGTAACTGCCTCCCCGATCAGCCGCCATGGCACGCTGTAACGGTTGGTTTCCAGCTCGATGCAGGCATCGGCGTGAACGCGCCGGACGCATTCGCGCAGCGGCTGGAACGTGGTACGCCCCTCCAACGGCCGCAGCGCCGCCGCTTCCTTCTCCCGGAAGCGTTCTATCGGCGGCTCAGCGGTGGTGCCATGCATGCGCACATCGGCCACCTCGCGTATCCACCAAGCGAGATGTGCTTCGAGCGCCGCCAGCGAAGCAAAGGCATGGCCCGCAATCGCGTTACGTTTCACGTAGCCGACGCCTCGCTCGTCCTTCCCCTTCGTTCGAGCGCGGTACGGCGCGCACGCCTTGGGTAGCACGTCCCAATAGCGACAGAAGGCGTGGAAACGGTCGTTGAAGCGGACCTCGCGCGTCTGCGCGTCGTGGAAAGTGACCAGCGGCTTGGCATTGTCGAGAAGCAACTCCCGCGTCCGGCCGCCGAAGTAGTGGAAGGCACCCTCGATACCGCCCAGCCAAGCTGCCTGGCGCTCGTGATCGAATACCGCCACGTACGTACGCCGCGAATAGCCAAGGGTCGCCACGAACAAATGCACCTTGACCCGCTCGCCGGCGATCGACACCGTGATCTCGCCGAAATCGATCTGCAACTGCTCGCCCGGCGCCGTCTCGAAACGCACCGTGGCGATCTCGGCGGCCCGCAATTCACGTCGAAACGGCGCGACCGCGCGCTCCACCGTGCGCAGGCATACCGCAACCCCGTGCTCGCGCTGCAGATCCTGGCGCACCACGTCCGCGTTGCCACGATGCCGCCGCAGCCTCTCGCCCAGCCACGTTTCGAGCCCGCGCAGCGCGCTCTTACGCTCCGGTTGCTTGTACGCCACCCAACCGTCGTTGCGCAGGTAGCGGCGCACCGTGTTCTTCGAGCAACCCATCTTGCGTGCGATGTGCTTGATCCCCAGCCCCGCAGCCCTCAGGCGCAGCATCTGTGCCACGTCCTCCGGCGTTTGCATCGTCTGCCTCCCCGTCGAATCGATAACGGGGAGAGCTTGCACGACTCCGACCATCTGGAATGTCCCTCCGGATTACGGGGGTCAATTCCTCGTGTCGCTTGGGGGTCAATTTACCGTGTCGCCTGACAACATACACATCGATGGTAGCGGCGGTCGCCGTTAGCGAACTTCTAGAGCGCCTTATTGGATATGGGCCTGCACCACGTCCAACGGAGGTTCTGCTTCGGTGTCATGATCGCGAAATCTCGACGAACCATGCCTTGCCTAGACGCCATCACTATTGCGATCCCGCGGCAGGCAAACTGGGACGCGGCGTCACGGAACCTTTTCTCGACATGGCATGGATACACTGAGATTCTCTTGGATGGAATGGTTACCTTGGCGAGGCTGGAGGATCGTCGGAATTGTCGCAGCTGCAGACGAGGTTCCCAATCGATTGCCGCCGAAAGCAGCGGTCCTGGTTGGCACATCCGCGAGACCCAAATGGCTAGCATTTGATTGCCCGTGTGGTGAAGACCACCGAATAGTTATATCCCTTGATCCCCATACGCATCCTCATTGGGACGTAGCTTCAAGCTCAAGGCTATCTTTGTGGCCAAGCATCGATGCATGGCGTGGATCCAAGCGATGCCACTACGTCGTGAGAAATGGCCGAGTCAAATGGGTTTATGGAACGGAGAGTGCGTAATGCATGCGAACGCAGGACTTGGTAGCGCCGAATCAGGCGATGTCCCTGCGGCTTCTGGCACTGAGCCGACGCGACCGGCGCAACGGCCGCTCAGTAAGACTCCGGCATTCCAGGCGATGAATGCCGCTCGGTACAAGCGTCAAGAACTTATCAATTCGATTCAAAATAAGACGAACAGCAAGTTGATCTGCTACCTTGCTGGACTGCATGCTGAGATTAGCCGCGACGACGCGCTGTTCCTTGTCGACTTGCTGCACAATATTCCTCCAAACGAAGATTTAGACTTCGTTCTACACACGCCTGGAGGTGACATCGACGCAGCAGAAAAACTGATAACCATGGTGCGGAACAAGGTGGGCTCAGCGACTCTCAGAGTTATTGTGCCAGATTTTGCAAAGAGTGCAGGAACTTTGATAGCCCTGGGCGCCGACCGAATTGTCATGAGCGATAGCTCAGAATTAGGGCCGATTGATCCCCAAATGCAAATGGCCGATGGAAACGGCGATCGGATTACGATTCCCATCCTTAGTTACCTTGGTGCTTACAACGAACACAGCGCAGCCTTGAGACGGGATCCGACTGATGCCGTCGCGCAAATGATGTTGAGCAAACTTGATCCTACTCGGGTAAAACACTGCGAAACAGCTTTGCGTCGAACGCGTACAATCGCAGAAAACCAGTTGCAGCACGGGATGTTTCGAGCGTCGCCAGGAAACCATACCGCGATTCCTGGAAAGCTTTTGGATCCAGAACGCTGGTTATCCCACGGCCAAATGATTAGCGCGGCCGATGCTGTGGACATCGGCCTGGCCGTTGAAATCTTGCCAGCGGACGATGAACTGTGGCAGTTATTTTGGCAGTTGCACTGCTACCAGAGGCTAGACCTTACCGAGAGACACAAGCTGTTCGAATCGAGCTATGCGTCCTTGCCGTGCGAGTGTTCGTCTTGATTTACAGTTACGCCCATGACATCGCGCTGTGCCACTTTCGTGCCACATCACTGAACATGTACCAGCAAAACAAAAACGCAGGCGGCCAGCCAATGCGTTGATTAAAAAAGAAACCGTTTCTTAGGTTGTGCCTTCTAAGCCGGGGGTAACAGGTTCGAGTCCTGTCGGGCGCGCCAACCTACCGAGTACTTGCAAGCGCCGACCACGTCGGCGAGCCTGACGTTCAGTCACCGTGTGGAGGCCTACGTCTAGTCCTGCTGCTCCATTTGCTCCGCAGGCACCTCCATCTTCATCGCAAGCACCTTGTCGATACGGTTGCCGTCCATGTCGACCACTTCGAAGCGCCAACTCTCCCAATCCGCATGATCGCCGGTGTTGGGAACACGACCCAGCAGCAGGAGCAGCATCCCGCTCACCGTGTGGTAACGCTCACGCTCTTCCTCCGGTACGGTCTTCATCCGTAGCCGATCCTTCATTTCCGGAATCGGTATTGTTCCGTCCAGCAACCACGAGCCGTCATCGCGCTGAACCGCCCAACTGTCGTGCGAGTCGGACGTCTGGAATTCCCCCGTGATGCCCTCGATCAGATCGCGCAATGTGACAAGGCCCAGCACTTCGCCGTACTCGTCGACAACGAGGGCTTCCTGCTGACCCGATGTGCGAAAGCTTTCGAGCAACTCCATGCCGGTCACTGTCTCTGGTACGTACATCGCAGGTGCGGCGGCGGTCGGGAGATCGGGTGGCTGCTTGCGGACCACCCGCGCAAGGATCGTCCGGGTGCGAATGATCCCGATAACATCGTGCCAGCCGCCACGGATGAGCGGATAGCGGGAGTGCTCCTGCTGTGCCATGGTCTCCAGATTCGCTTCGAGCGGGAGCGCCGCATCGAGAGCGACAATGTCTGTGCGCGGAATCATGAACGACGGAATCTGCCGCTCGTCGAGACGAAACAGCTTGCGCACCATGCTGTGCTCATGCGGCTCGATGACGCCTGCCTCGGAGCCTTCGACCAGCAGCGCCTCGATCTCTTCCTCCGTCACGGGCGGCGCGTTTCGCTTATGCATGCGCAGCAGACGCAGGACGACGTCCGTGGAGCCCACGAGAACCTTGACAAATGGCGTCGACGCCGCGGCGAGCCACGCGATCGGACGAGCGACGAGACGCGCGAGACGCTCGGGATTCATTTGTCCCAGCCGTTTGGGCACGAGCTCACCCAACACGATCGAAACATAGGTGATCACCACGACAACCAGGCCTGTCGCAAGGTACCCCGACATCGGATCACGCAGCCCGCTGTCGAGCAGCCACTTGTGCAGGGGTTGGGCCAGCGCCGCTTCACCGACAATCCCGTTCAGAATGCCGATGGACGTGATGCCGATCTGGATTGTCGACAGAAATCGTGTCGGCTCGCCTCCGAGGCGCACTGCTGCCTGGGCACCGCGATCGCCTTCATCGATTAAACGCTGCAGGCGTCCCTTTCGCGCCGTCAACAGCGCGATCTCCGACATCGCGAACAGGCCGTTCAACAGCACCAGCGTGAGAAGGATGGCGATTTCCATAGACGAAGGGGCGAATCTCTCTGCGGTGAGAGCCGCTAATATAGCCGCTACGGATTCAGCGATCCGGATTTCGCGTTGCCGGTCGAGCGCGACGCGCCACGCGACCCTCTACTCCAGAAGACTCATACGCGCAGGCCGAGATCGAGCACTCCCTCTCGAAATTCGATTGTTGCAGCGTCGTGTCAGCGCAACCGGATACCGCGCTTCGCGGTCAAGTCGCGGAAGACGTCGGTCACGTGGAGGCTCAAAGGGAGCTCGGTATTGGTGTGATGCCACGCGAGCGGCGGGCGGTCCTCGACTCCAAGGTCCAGGCGTGAATTGAGCGCGCCGAACCAATCGAGCTGGCCGATGACATCGATGATGCGTGTAAAGCGCGGGGGCATCGCGATCACCGCCGAGATGGTGACGAGCCATGTGTCGTCGCGCGGCTTCTTGGCCGCAGCATTCAATTCGTACAGCGCTTCGGAGATGACGAGATTGCCTTTCGAATGGCCGGTGAGAAGCGAAAACTGGAAGCGCTTGTCCGAGAGCAACAGGCCGACCGTTCGGGTGTCGAGACTGAGTCGACCCAGGCTTGCCGGTGCGGCCGACGTCGCGAGGAAGGGGTGCATCTGATCCGCATTGCGGGTGAGCTGATCCAGGATCTCGAACTCGTGTCTCAGGCTATTCAACGTGCCGAACCAGAACCAGCCGCCCGCCGCCTCGGTTACGAGATCGGCCAGACCATACCCGGACACCACTGCTGCGACAGGCTCGCCGAACGCGTCGGCAACGTTGCGCGCGAATGCGGCCGATCCCAGTGCCGAGCTGCCCACTCCCGCTACAGCGAGCGCACGGATGTCGGCGCCGCCCTTGCTGGCGAAGTCATCTTCATTGACGCAGACGCTCACCGATTGGGTTCCGCTGGGTGGAACGATCAAAATGGTGCCTTCGGCAGCGAGCCACGGGCTCAGCTTCGCGGCCTCGGCTCCAGTGATCTTGCCGATGTCGTAGAAAATCGCATCGAGAATCGCATTGCGACGCCGAAACGCTTCGAGCGCGGCTTCACGCCACGGCACGCGCGCTTCTGCTTTCCAGCACATTGGGATCCTAAGCTTAGAATTCCACGTGGACAAGTTGTCGCG
>JADMIO010854407.1_pt1 | contig 65298 bp, 52 predicted proteins | sample 8958161 | NCBI WGS metagenome assembly JADMIO01 (sample SAMN16585339, study PRJNA669376) | soil metagenome | isolation source: Crop rotation soil | place: USA: Cullars Rotation, Alabama | collected 2011
CGCGACAACTTGTCCACGTGGAATTCTAAGCTTAGGATCCCAATGTGCTGGAAAGCTTCAGGTACGTTTCGATCAGCGCGATGCCTTGCGCGCGATCCTTCGCGCCGAGCGTCTCCGCTTCCTCGAGCACGTCGGGCGGTTTCGTCGCCTTCGCGCCGAGCGACAGGGCCATCGCCACTGCGAGCGTCGCTGTGCGGAGCCTCACGGTCGCTTCCTCAGCTCCGCGTCGAACGCCGTGCGCAGCGGGTACGCGTCCTTCCCGAGCCGGCTCCCGAGCGACTCGAGCGCTGCCTTCGCGCCTGGATCGACGCTCGCCGGAACCTCGATGGCCGTACGGAGATGGAGGTCGCCGCGCGCGGACTTGCCGTTCGCGCCGCTGCCGAGCTTCGGGAGCCCTCGACCGCTCAGCCGGAACACCTTTCCCGAAGGCGTGCCCGGCGGAACGCGGATCGTCGTGGTGCCATCGAGGGTGGGGACGACGAGCTCGGTGCCGAGCGCGGCCTCCTGCAAGAGGAGCGGCACGTCGCAGATGAGGTCGGCGCCGCGCCGTTGGAAGAGCGCATGGTCCGCCACGTGGACGAGCACGAGGAGATCCCCGGGCGGGCCGCCGCGCTCCCCGACATTCCCCTTCCCCCGCACCTTGAGCTTCTGGCCCGTCGCGACCCCGGCGGGAACCTTCACCTTGATCCCTTCCTTGTGCTGCTCGCGACCCTTGCCATCGCACTGCGTGCAGCGCGCGACGATGGTGAAACCGCGGCCGTCGCAGCGCGGGCAGTCGGATCGGAAGAGACGGCGCGTCGCCGATTTGCCGGATCCACCGCACGCGTCGCACGTCTTCTTCCCGCCCTCCGGCTCCGCGCCGTCGCCTTTGCAGCGGTCGCACGGAGCGAGACGCTCGATCTCGATCGCCCGCTCGGCGCCACTCCCGACCTCCTCGAGACGCAGCTCGAGCTGGAACTTCAGGTCCTCGCCGCGCCGGTCCGCCTTGTCGCGCCGGAACAGCGTCTGCACCGCGTCCTGGACGAGGTTGTTGATGTCGTCCGTCGTCGGAGGCTTTCCGTCCCGGCGGTAGAGCGGCCCGATCTTGTCGTAGCGCGAGCGCTCGGCTGGATCGGAAAGACACTCGTACGCTTCGACGATCTCGCGGAAGCGTGCCGCGGCATCGAGGTCGAGCGGATTCTTGTCGGGGTGGTACTCCTTCGCCAACCCCCGGAACGCGCGCTTGATGTCGTCCGGGGAAGCGGTCCGCTTCACCCCGAGGATCGCGTAGTAGTCACGGCGCGGCACGGCTCTGTAGCTATCTCGACATCGTCGCGAGGGAAGTCGGGCTCACTCGTCCTCTTCCGCGGCCTCGTCTTCCATCTCGCCTTCGTCGCCGAGATCGGCGCCGGGGTCGGTGTCGCCCCCCTCGAAGTCGTCGAAGTCGTCGAAGTCGCCCTTCATCTCGTCGCGGAGCCCGCCGTAGATCGCTTCGGCGAGACGCTGCGCGGCCATCGTCAGGTCCTCGTGCGCGTCCTGCACGATGCTGACCTCGTCCGACTGGAGCGCCTCCTGCGCGGCTTCGAGCGCCTCCTTGATGATCTCGCGGTCCTCTGCGTCGAGCGCTTCGCCGAACTCGTCGAGGCTGCGCTTCGTGCTGTAGATGAGCCCTTCGAGGCGGTTGCGCGCTTCGATGACCTCACGCCTCGAGCTGTCCTGGTCGCGGAACTCCTCGGCCTCGGCGACCATCGACTCGATCTCGTCCGGGGTCAGTCCGCCGCCCGCCACGATGCGCGACTGCTGATGCTTGCCGGTGCCCAGGTCCTTCGTGCGCACGTGCATGATGCCGTTCGCGTCGATCTCGAAGGTGACCTCGATCTCCGGCAGCCCGCGCGGCGCGGGCGGGATGCCGTGGAGCTCGAGCTTGCCGAGCGACTTGTTGTAGTCCGCGAGCTCGCGCTCCCCCTGGAGGATGTGCACGCGCACCATCTCCTGGTTGTCGAGCGCCGTCGTGAAGATCTTGGACTTGCGGCACGGGATCGTCGTGTTGCGCTTGATGATCGGCTCGGTCAGTCCACCGGCGATCTCGACCCCGAGCGTGAGCGGCGTCACGTCGAGCAGGAGCACGTCCTTCACGTCGCCGGAGAGCACCGAGGACTGCACCGCCGCGCCGATCGCGACGACCTCGTCCGGGTTGATGTTGGCCTCGCCGTCCTTGCCGAAGATCTCCTTCACCTTCGCGCGCACGCGGGGCATGCGCGTCATGCCGCCGACGAGGAGCACGGCGTCGAGATCCCTCTTGTTGAGCCCCGCGTCCTTGAGGCACGCGTCGCACGGCGGCCCGAGCCGCTCGACGAGATCGCCCACCACCTCCTCGAGCGTGGCGCGGTCGAGCGACTGGACGAGGTGGACGGGGCCCGACGGCGTAGAGGTGAGGAACGGAAGGTTGATGTCCGTCTCCTCGATCGAGCTGAGCTCGTGCTTCGCCTTCTCCGCGGCCTCCTTGAGGCGCTGCATCGCGACCTTGTCGCCCTTGAGATCGATTCCCGTCTCTTCCTGGAACCGCCCGAGCAGGAACTCCATGATCCGGTTGTCGAAGTCCTCGCCGCCGAGGAACGTGTCGCCGTTCGTGGCCTTCACGACGAACACGCCGTTGTCGAGCTCGAGGATGGAAACGTCGAACGTGCCGCCGCCGAGGTCGAACACGGCGATGCGGGAGTGGCCCTTCTTGTCGAGGCCGTACGCGAGCGCCGCCGCCGTGGGCTCGTTGATGATCCGGAGCACGTTGAGACCGGCGATGGCGCCGGCGTCCTTCGTGGCCTGCCGCTGCGCGTCGTCGAAGTAGGCGGGCACGGTCACGATCGCGTCGCGCACCTCCTCCCCCAGGTAGGCCTCCGCGATCTCCTTCATCTTCTCGAGAACCATCGCGCTGATCTGCGCGGGCGCATACTTCTTGTCCTCGACCTCGACCCAGGCGTCGCCGTTGTCGGCCTGGACGATCTCGAAAGGCACGAGTCCCCGCGTGTAGTCGACCTGCTCGTCGTCGAACCGGCGGCCGATCAGCCGCTTCACCGCGTAGAGCGTATTCGTCGGGTTCGTGACGGCCTGCCGGCGCGCGATGTGCCCGACGAGCCGCTGACCGTCGTCGGTGAACGCGATGACGGAAGGCGTCGTGCGACTTCCTTCGTCGTTGGGGATCACGAGCGGATCGCCCTGCTCGATGATCGCGACGCAGCTGTTCGTGGTGCCGAGATCGATGCCGATCGCTTTTCCCATGGTCCCTCAGGTGCCCCGGCGGCGCAAAGGCCGAGTATACAGGTTCGACCGTAGGGAGGGAGACCTCACCCGGCGGGCTCCCCGCCCTTGTCCCCGTCGGGATCGGGGATCGGGTCGAAGACGACCTCGCCCGTGTCGTCCAGCGGGAGCGGAACCGGTTTCAGGTAGGGCGTCGGATCATCGCTCACGTTCTCGTCGGAGGGTGCATCCCCGTCCGCGGCAGGCGGCGTCGTGGCGTCGGCCGGCGCCGGCGGCGGCGCGACCTCCTCGGGTCCGTTGGCCACGCTGACCCGGGCGGCCCGCAGGAGACGACCGTTCAGCATGTACCCGGGCCGCAGGAGCTCCACGATGGCACCGTGGGGAAGCGCCGTGTCGGTGACGTGCAGGACCGCTTCGTGGCGCTCGGGCAGGAAGGGTTGGCCGTGCTCGGCGTCGACGCGCTCGACCGTCAACCGGTCGAGCGTCTGCTCGAGCTGGTGCATGACCATCTGCACCCCCGCGAGGATCGTGCCCGGGTCGGACGACGCATGGGTGATCGCCAGCTCGAGGTGATCGAACACGGGCAGCATTTCCTGGATGACGCTCGAGAGGCCGAACTGCCGATCGTCCTCGCGCTCCTTGCGGCGCCGTTCGCGGAGCATTTCCATCTGGACCTTGAGGGCCTGGGCGGCCTCTCGCCAGCGGTCGACGTCCCGCGACACGTCGCGGTGCTCGCGCCTGAGCTCGCTGTGCTCGCGCTCCAAACGCTCCACGCGGTCGGTCGACTCCTTGTGCGAGAGGGCCAATCGCGTCCGCTCGATCGCTTCGTGCGCCGCCATCTTCTTGAGACGGGTCGCCTGCAGATCGGCTTCCTTGAGCTTTCGCTTCACGCGCCGCAGCTCGAACCGGAGCTCGCGCGGATCGTCGGACTTGGCCGCATCGTCGTCTTCCTCGGCGTCCGCGGCGATCTCGTCCTGTGGAGGAGCGTCCGATTCCTGAGGATCGGGCTCCTGCTCGACGGGATCGCCGTCGGGTGCGAGCTTCAACCGATCGATCGACTCAGCCAACCGACTGCCTCCCCACCAGGCCCCCATCGTCGCACGACCTGGCGAATGGAGTCGAGCGCGCACTCAGGAGATCCGGAGGGCCCCCACGACGTGGCGAGTCACGGCGTCTGCCAGGGCAAATCCCTCGTGGGTGAGCGTCACCTGCGCGGCGCGTCGGACGACGAGGCCGGCGGTCAGGAGGGCATCGAGCGCGCGCTCCTCCACGGTCGCGCCGAAGTCGGCTTCGAGCGATTCGATGTCGAGCCCGTCCCGGTGCCGCAGCTGCCCGAGCACGCGATCCGCGGCGGCCTGCTCGATCGTCGGTCGCTCCCGGGATGCCAACGGCGACTTCAGCCACACGGCGGGATCCGCCGTCGCGATCGTCCGTTCGCCGTCCTCGAGGAACCCGTGCGCGCCGGGTCCGAGCCCCGCGTAACGGCCGCCCCGCCAAATCGCTTCGTTGTGCCGGGAGTGGTGACCAGGGCGGGCGAAGTTGGACACCTCGTAGCGTTCCCACCCGGCGCCTTCGAGGCGCTCGACGATCCGGTCGTACATGGCGCGCCACTCGTCCTCGCCCACCGGCACGAGCTTTCCCGAGCGCACCGCTCGCTCCCATGGCGTGCCGGGCTCGACCGTGAGCCCGTACAGCGAGACGTGCGGCGGACGGTGCTCGATCACCTGGTCGAGATCGACGTCGAGCTCGGCGAGCGTCTGACCCGGCAACCCGAACATGAGGTCGAAGGACCACGTCTCGAAGCCCGCGGCGCGCACGCCAGCCAGGAGAGCCAGTGCGTCGTCGACCGAGTGCCCGCGGTTGAGCATGCCTGCGTACCGTGGATCGAAGGTCTGGATCCCGAGTGAGAGGCGCGTGACGCCGAGCTCGCGCCACGCCGTCAACGCGTCCGCGTCGACGGTGCCCGGGTTCGCCTCGAGCGTGATCTCGCGTGCGCTGGGTACGATCCGGAGCAGTCGGCGGAGTGCCGGGAGCGGAAGGAGCGACGGCGTTCCGCCGCCGAAGTACACGCTTCCCGGAGCGCCGGTGAACGAAGGCTCCCAGATCGCGAGATCGCGCGCGATCCCCTCCACGTAGTCGTCCCAGCGCGCGTCGCGATCCGGATGCACGTTGAACGCACAGTAGGGACAGCGGACGCGGCACCACGGGACGTGGATGTAGATTCCCCACGACTGTGGTTGCGATCGGGCCATTGCAGCCAGCTATAGCATTCAGCCCTCAGCACTCAGCAATCAGCCACTGCACGCCGAGACCCTTCGGACGCTCAACCGCCCGAGGCGCGCTCTGCCGCCGGAAGCTGATTGCTGACGGCTGACGGCTGACGGCTACCGGGTCATCTTCAAATTGGCCGGACAATCGGGTTTGGCGTCAACCCGGTAGTACCCGACCTCGTCGGCCCAGTACTCCCCTTCCCACGGCCAGTAGAGGTAGCCGCGTTCCAGGCGCAGGGAGCGGCTCACCTTCCGAGGCGGCTCCGGCATGGCCCCGAGGTTCGCAGCCTGCTCGTAGAGCCGGGTCTCCATCTGCATGATGTCGAGCTTCGAGACCTGGACGTTGTCCATGTAGTTCGCGAGCTCCATCTCCATCGCCGCGACGTGGTCATGGATCCGGTTGCCCTCGGTCCGGATCACGTCCGCTTTGCGCGCTTCGACCCAACGCGTGCACGCCTGCGCGAACGTGTTCTCCTTCACCGCGTCGAGCCGCGTGATCTCCTCGTCCGCATTCGCGATCGCATGGAGTCGATCGAGGAAGCGCGTCTCGTGCACGAAGTTCACCGTCACCATGCTGGGCAGATCGGTCTTGCTCGGATGGTCGACCGCTGCGGCCATCGAACCGAACAGCTCCTCCGCCGAACGGTTCGACTGCGCACGGAGCGTCTCGAGCGTCGGCGTGTACCGCGCGGTGAACGCTTCGATCTCGTTGTTGGCTTGCGGGAACTTGCACATCATGAAGAGCGCGTAGACGCGGAGGAGCGCCGCTTCCGGGAAGTAGGCCTTGTCGAGGAACGGCGAGGCGTGCGTCTGGGTGAGCCCGAGCACGCCGTTCATGTCGTCGAGCCGGAAGTGCGCCCACGCGCGCTCGAACTGCGCCTCGATCCAGACCTCACTCGTGTGCGGGACCATCGCGAAGTACTCGATGGCACGCCCGAAGTTCTCCGCGCCGTAGTACGCGCGCCCGATGTTCATGTGCAGCTCGACGAGCTGCTTGTCGTTCGCGGCCGACGCTTCCCTCTGCTTGAGGATCGCTTCGGAGATCAGGAGCGGCGCGAGCGCATCCTTGGGGCGGCCCTGGAGCGACAGCACGATCCCCTCGAGCTGCTTCGCTTCCGCGTAGTTGGGATCCTTGTCCGAGACCATCTTGAGGATGGCGAGCGCGGTCGCGTAGTTGCCCGTGCGATTCGCGCCCCGCGCGGCGAGGTACGCCATGCGGCTCTGCGTGTCCTTGTCGACGGACAGGCCGACGTTCTGCGCGAGCAGCGGCTCGAGCAGCGCGGTGTCCCCGACGAGGTCCCCGAGCTCGATCATCTTCTTCACTTCGGACGCCACGGCCTGCGGGCTGGCCTCGAGCGCCTTCGAGTACGCAATCAAGGCGGAGTACGGGAGCTCGAGCTCCCGTAGGATCGCCCCGAGCCGCGCGTACGCCTCGGCGTGGAACATCTCGTTGGCCGGATCCTCGGCGACGACGACGAGCCGATCGGCGGCCTCCTTCTTGCGCCCGGTCTTGTAGAGGTCGTTCGCCTCCCCGAAGACCGCCTGCCGCTCCTCCATCGTGGGAACCTTGAGCGGCTCGGTCGCGGGCGCAGCGGCGGCTGCCGGTGCCGGAGCCGGTTGCGCGCCGTTCAGCGCGAGCACGAGCGCGAGGAGTGCGCTCATGACTTCTTCTTGCCGAGCATCGTGTAGCCGACCGTCACGCCCACGTTCTGCTTGATGAAGTAGGGGTGGGTCTCTTCGGTCTTGGTGCGCTTCTCGTAGAGGATGTCGTCGCGGAGCTGGATCCGGAGCGCGCTCTTCTCGTTGAGGAAGAGTCGGAAGCCGAGGCCGAGCCCCACCGTGGGTGCGACCGCCATCGAGTTGTCGGGGAGGAGCGCCTGCTCGAGCGTCGCACCCGCGCCGCCCAGGAAGTAGACGTCGTGGTGGATGACCTTGTTCCCCTCCCAGCTCATCTTCGCGTAGATCGGGGACCACTGCGCGGTGATCAACGCCGAGCCGAGGTAGCCGTACGCATCGGGCGCCGCGCCGTAGGCCGGACCTTCGAGCGTCTTGTAGGTGCCGTTCTTGATGCTGTAGCCGCCGCCGACCGCGACCTCCCACATCCACGCCTCGTTCGTGTGCTTGCCGAACGTGAGCTCCGCCTTCGGCGTGAAGGTGTACGCGTCGAACGGCATGACGCCGGCGTGCAAGCCGAGCTCGGTTCGGCCGGCCTTGCCGTACTTCAGCTTCTGCACGACCGAGATGTCGGAGTCCCGAACGATCCCGATGTCGACGGGGCCGCCCGGGGGTGGGACCGAGTCCTGGCCGACGGCTGCGCCGATGAGGGCCAGGGCGAGCGATGCGAACATGTCGTGCTCCAGAAACAGCGGGAGGAGATGAGCGGCAGCGGAGGCGGCCCCGCGATTAGAACGGGAAGTCGCGCGGCGTGCCCTCGAGGGGCAGGTAGATGATCTCGACGGCCTGGTTGTAGTCGGGGATGGCATCGCCCCAGAACGTGACGGCGTTCTCCGACGGGTCGTACGACCAGCCGTCGCCGTAGACGGCGGAGCTGGTTCCCGGCGTCCCGCTCGTGAGCTCGGCCTTCGGGATCTCGTCGCCGTCGACGAACGCACGGATCGTCGACTCATCGGGAATCGACCGCAGCTTGAAGGAGGAGAGCAGGCTGTTCAGGAGCTCGCCGAGATCGATCAGGTGCTCGGAGAAGTCGGCCGTGACGCAGTCGTTCACGTCCGTGGCACCGGGCGCCAGCACGCTGATCGGATCGTAGAACCCGCCGGTGACGCTCGCGACCGTTTGCAGGCGCTGGACCGCCCAGGGCGCCGCGCCCGCGTTGTTGCAGATGAACTCGGAGTTCTCGGCGTCGTAGTCGGGTGCGATGGCGGCGAACTTGATCGGGTTCTCGAAGCCGGCGAAGAGGTCGAGGTACGGCGCGGGATCGGCCTCGCCCTCGGCGAGTCGGCGGGAGTTGTCGCCCTCGTCGGTCACGATCACGACGACGACCGTGCTCCCCGGACGGACGATCGGGCCGTTCGTCTGCGCGTCGTCCTTGCTGAGCTCGCTGATCGTGTCGAAGCACGCCGCGGGCGGATTCTCCACGGCGCGGCAGAGGGCTTCGTACGCGGCCTCGAGCGGCTCCTCCGTTCCGGAGCCGCAGTGATTGTAGTCCCACCCGCCGACGCCGCAGTTCTCCGGGCAGTTGAGGTAATCCGTGCTGATCTCGTCGGCGGGCTGGCCGCAGACGTATTCGGGGTCGTCGGGGACCTGGTTCTTCCCGCTGGACGTCCAGCACGTCGCCTCGCAGAGCAGGGCCTGCCGGAACTCGTCGCCCGTCGGCTCGTCGGTGGCCATGATCTCCGGATCGCCGACGAACGTCCCCGCCTCCCCGGGATCCAGGGTCGCGCTGGGGCCCTCCGCGATGTCGACCGAGGTCGTCGTGATCGCCAGCTGGTAGTCGAGCTGGGCGCCGCGACGGGTCGTGAACGAGACGAAGTTGTCGACGGCGTCTGCGAGGTCGTCGGTCCCGTACGCGCCGCCGTTGGGGTCGGTCAGGTAGTCGATGAAGGCGTTGAAGTTCAACGCCATCTCGCCCGATTCCTGCCACATCGAGTTCGAGTTGTCGATCACGAACACGACGTCGGCGTCGTTCGAGAAGCTGGCCTGCTCGTAGCCGGCCAGCGAGAACATCTGGTAGCTGTTGCATCCCCCGAGCAGCGCGAGCAGAACCACGGACATTGCCACCTCAGGGCCGTTTCCGGCCGACGCGGCAGCTTAGCTGCGCAGGAGTCAGGTGTCAGGGGTCAGGTGTCAGGTTGGTAGGCGTCAGCAAAGCCGCCCCGCGAAACCTCCGGCGTCAGGTCCTGACACCTGACACCTGATTCCTGACCCCCTGTCCTACGCTCGTCGCACGATCGAATTGATCGTATTGAAGGTGGTCGTCACCTGCGGCTGGATCCGCATGCCGCGCTGCTGGTGGAACTTGATGAGCTCGTTCCAGATCTCGGTGATCGAGGTGCGGATCGCCTGGTAGTCGCGGTCGGCGACCAGGCCCTGGAGGCGCATGACGGCCGGCGGGAGCTCGCTGTCCGCGTAACAGGCCTCGATGCGCGCGACGGTGTCCACGATCTCCTGATGGATCGCCGGGTCCACCCCAGCGGGCGGGGCCGGCGGAGCCGGTTCGCCGAGATCGATCTCGTCCTTGCCGTCCGCATCGTCCTCGACCATGGCTTCGTCGAGGTCCGCGCTGTCGCCGACCCCGTTGTCCCCGTGATCCACCTCGACCTCGGCTTCCTCTTCCTCGGGCTCCTCCTCGACCACCCGCGCCGGCGGGGCGCTCCCCGACAACGGCGCGAGCCCGCGCTCGGACAGGAACTGCGCCGAGTTGCCGAATGCGTCCTCGAGGTCCTCGAGGCTGAGTCCCCCCTTGATGCCGGGGGCCGCGACGTCGTTCCGGGCCTCGATGACGGTGACCTTCCCCGTGCATTTCGGATCGACCTGGACCTCGGGCGCCATCACGATGTCGGCCGTGATCTTCACCGGCCCGACGGTCACCGACGAGGTGCCGTGCACGACCTTGGCCTTCACGCTCTTGGCGGCGATCGCGACGTCGCCTCCGCGGACGTTCGTGACCTCCAGCTCCTTTCCGTCGATGTCGATGCTCCCGGGCGACTCGAGATCCTCGGCCGTGGTCGCTCCCTTGAGGACCATGCTGCCGGCGGCGACGCGCCGCGCATCGAGGCGCCCGTTCGCAACGACGCTCCCCTTCGGCGCCAGGATCTCTCCCGCCGTGCAGTCGATGTTGAGGGTCACGTTTCCCGCCGTGGACGAGATCCGCTTGAGCTTCCGGCCGAGATCGTTGTTCAGGACGACGTCCCCCGCGTGCTCGATCGAGAGACCGTCCGCATCGAGGGTGAGCAGGATTCCAGCAGGCAGAACGAACGCTTCGGCTTTGGCCATCTCTTTCCGTCCCAGTCCCGAAAGGTGCGCGCCACGCGGGCGCGCGGTGTACCCGTTGACTGCCGGAAGGGTACGACAGTCCGCCGCTCTCAGTCCACCGCTGTTGACGGGGGGTGTCGGACTGCGGACGATGGGCCGGTGCCGGGTCCTGTCCTGCCCATCCTGGTGACCGACGACGAGGAGGCGCTCCGCCACCTCCTCCGGCTCCTCTTCGAGCGCGAAGGGTACGAAGTGGTGGTCGCCTCGGACGGGTTCGAAGCGCTCGAAGTGCTCGAGCGTCGGCCGGACATCCGCATCGTCTTCACCGACATCCGGATGCCGCGCCTCGATGGCGCGGCCCTGCTCGAGCGGCTGCGCGGGCGCGGGCTCTTCGTGGTCATGATGAGTGCCTTCGGGACGACCGAGACCGCCGTGGAGGCGTTGTCCAAAGGGGCCTGGGACTACGTCGCCAAGCCGTTCCGACCCGCGGAGGTGATGCGGTGCCTCACGCGGATTCGCGAGCACATCGAGCTCGAGACGGAGAATGCGCGCCTCAAGGCCGGGCGGCTGGGCTCTCCGGCGGACCGTTTCCTCGGCGGCTCGCGCCAGGCCGACGAGATCCGCGAGCTCGTGGGAAAGGTCGCACCCTCGGATTCCACCGTGCTCGTGACGGGCGAGTCGGGCACCGGGAAAGAGCTCGTCGCCTTGGCGATCCACGCGGGCTCGCCGCGCAGGGCGGGTCCTTTCGTGGCGATCAACTGCGGCGCCATCCCGAGCACGCTGCTCGAGTCGCAACTCTTCGGCCATGACAAGGGTGCCTTCACAGGCGCCGACCGCGCGCGCGGCGGCGTGTTCGAGGAGGCGGACGGAGGGACGCTCTTCCTCGACGAGATCGGCGACATGCCGCAGGCGCTCCAGGTGGGGCTCCTGCGCGTGCTGGAGGATCATACGGTCCGACGGCTGGGATCGGATCGCGCGCAGTCGGTCGACGTGCGCGTCGTCGCCGCGACCGCGAAAGACCTCGAGAAGGCCGTGGCCGAGGGGTCGTTCCGAGACGATCTCTTCTACCGCCTGCACGTCGTGCGGTTGCGCGTGCCGCCGCTCCGCGAGCGACGCGACGATCTCCCCGAGATCGCCCACCACCTGCTCGACGAGATCGCCGCGCGGTTGGGACGCCCGCGACCGAGACTCGATCCCGCAGCGCTCGACGCACTCGAGGCGTACGACTGGCCGGGAAACGTACGCGAGCTCCGAAACGCGCTCGAGCACGCTGTGATCGTCGGGGAGGCCGATCTCCTTCCCGCGCACCTGCCCGCGCACATCCGCGGCGGCGCACGCGCGACGTCCCACGGCGCCGCCTTCATCGAAGGGTTCTCGATCAAAGAGAACGGCGCGCGTCTCGAGCGCATGCTGATCGAGCGGGCGCTCGCGGAGACAGGCGGGAACCGTACGCAGGCAGCGCGTCTCCTCGAGATCTCGTACAAGGCGCTCGTGTACAAGATCCGCGACTACGGTCTCGGCGATCCATGATCACCTGGCTGCTTCTCGCGTGCGCGACACCCGCGCCGTCCGATCGCCTCGAAGAGGCGCGACGCCTCGTCGATGCGAACGATCTCGTTGGCGCGCGCTCGGCGTACGACCTCGTGCTCGCGAATCACCCCGACGAGATCGACGCTCTGATCGGACGCGGTTGGGCGCTCCTCCTCCTCGACGAGGGCCCGCTGGCGCGCAAGGATTTCGAGCGCTGCCGCGTGAACGCCCCGCGCGAGGCGGAGTGCCTGCGCGGGATCGCATCCGTCGTCGCGGCGACCGGCAACGTCGGCTACGCGAACAAGCTCCTGGACCAGGCCCTCGAGCTCGAGCCCGGCGATCCGAAGGTGCGCAGCTCCCAGGCACTGCTCGCCGTGAACAGAGGACAGCTCGACACTGCGCGCACGCTCTACGAGGCGCTCGTCGCCGAGGTTCCGGACGAGGTCGGGTACCAACTCGGGCTCGGAGAGGTCGCGCTGCGTCAGGGCCGGCTCGACGACGCGCGGCGGATCGTGGACGAGGCCGAGGCGCGCACCGGGGTGGGCGTCCGCACGCGCGGCATGCTCCAGCTCCTGCGGGCGCGCATTCTGCTCGACGACGCCGCCGCACGAACGAAGAGCGGTTGCGCGGACGCGGATCGTGCGCGTGCCGACGTCGCAGATGCGATCCAGGTGCTCGATCGGCTGCGCGCCGAAAAGACGACCCTCCCCCAGGTGGACGGCGTCCGGGCGTCCGCGACTTCCCGTCGCAACACGATCGACAGCGCCTGCCCGGTGGGAACCATTTCCGGTCGGTAGGAATTTTTCTGAACAGGAAGGCCGGAAGAAAGGAAGAGAGGAAGTGACGATGCCCGCGGCTTTCGCCGCGGGCAGCCCACTTTTCTCGGGGACCGAGGGGTCGCTCGTGGGCTTCGAGCGGGCCCTTCTCGCGGGGTCTGGAACTTGCAACAATCGCTGCCGATGTTCCGGTCCACCACGCGCGCCGACCGCAAGGGTCTCTCCCTCCTCGAGGCCGTGCTCGCCTCGGCGATCATCGGCGCTTCGTTCGTGGCCTTCTTCGGGCTGGCCGGCCAGAGCATGGCGTCGGCGGCGGACGCGCGGCACGCGACGATCTGCTCGTTCCTCGCGGAGGCGCAGCTCAATCGTCTCCTGTCGCAGAAATGGACGCGTGGCGCCGCGCCGGCCGTGGTGTCGAGCACCTGGTCCGAGTTCAACGACGCCCAGCCCGATCCATCCGATGCCGCGACCTCCGAGGCCGACGCCTCCGGCTACCTGTACAGCACCTACTCCCTCGAGCATCCCGACCAGGTGTCCGCGGCGACCTTTCCCGCGGAGACCACGGGCACGAACAAGCAGATGGTGGACGCCGGCCTCATGACCGCGGGCACGGCCTTCGGCCCGCGCGTCTACTACCTCACGTGGGACGCGCTCATGAATCCCTGGACTTCCCAGCTCTCGACCGGCGGCGGCAACTTGTGGATCTGGGAGCGGTTGCGCGTGCGATGCGCCTACCACGACTTCCGGGACAGCGGGCCGTGGCACGCCGTCACCATCCAGACCTACAAGGTCGCGAACCCGATATGACGATCCGTTCCTCGGGCCGCGCCGCCTTCACGCTCGTCGAGCTCTTGATCTCGATCGTCGTGTCCGCCGTCGTGCTCCTCGCCGTCTACAGCTTCTTCCTCGTGCAGACGCGAGCGTACGAGACGCAGGAGATGAGCACCGAGCTCGACGCCAACCTGCGGTTCTCCCAGGACCTGCTGCAGAAGGCGATCCAGGGCGCGGGCTCGATGTCGTACCTCGGCCCGGCCAACTGCAGCTACAGCGGTCCGCTCGGCGACGTGAACAACACGACCTTCCTCGTCGACGAGAACACCACGCTCGAGTGCCTCCAGGTGATCGACAGTGCGACACAAGCGGAACCCGATCAGCTCACGACGGTCACCCCGGACGGAAGTACGTTGATGCGGCTCGGCCTCGGAAACGCGGGAAGCGGCGGCACGGATTGCCACGCGGCGATCACGACCCTCGTGACCACCGCGGACCCGTCGGCACGCGCCGCGGCCGCCACGCTCTGCCAGTCCACGTACCGGTACGTGATCTGCAGCGACTACGGCCACCCGGGAAACGCGCGCGCCTTCCTCCGTCCCGCCCCGACGTGCACTCCGGTCGGCTCCGACATGCAGCTCACGTTCGCCGCGGTCCCCACCAGCTACACCGACTTCGAGAACGAATGCGGGAGCGACGAGCTCGGTTCGTACATCGAGTGCGCGGGCGCGCAGATCTACACCTTCTACGCGGCCGACAACAGCTTGACCAAGCTCACCGACTTCGCGCCCGCAACGAACGTCCTGTTCATGTCGACGGACCTCGATTTCTACATGCGAGCCACGAACCCGGGCAACGAGGACGACCCCACGGTGGCGGGCGACGCGCGAACGGATGGTGGCCTGACGGTCGCCGACATCCGATCGCGACGGGCATCACCGATTTCCAGGTCTCCGGGTGCCTCCGGACCGCGCCAGCTCAGGGATGCCCGGCCGACGCCGACTGGAGCATCGGCTTCGTCCAAGCCACGAACATGAAGTACGAGCAGTACCGCGTCGGTCTCACGGCACGCAGCAACAAGACGTTCGCGGGCAAGCAGCAAACGGCGACCGTTCCCCTGTTGGCCGACGGCCATGGCTACGTCGCAGCCGACAAGGAATACATGTACCGGGCCATCAACTTCCGCGTCGCGGCGATCCCGCGAATGGACAACTGGTGAGCCGCCTCCTCGCCCGTCGTCGCGCGGACCGCCGCGGGTACGTGATGCTGATCGCACTCGTGCTCTTCGGCGTGCTCACGACCGTCGGCGCCATGACGCTCCAGATCTCGTCGTCGGATCAGCGCGTCGCCTACAACCAACAGCGCTACGTCCAACTCCGCTACGGCGCGTACGCTGCGATCCAGCACGCGCGCTTGGAGATGATGTACTCGACCCCGACCGACAGCGGCTGGTCGACGCCCGCGACCGGCTACGCCTCGACGACGGCGGTGGCAGCGTGGCGCGACGGCAGTGACTGGTCGCCGCTCTTCGGAGCGCTCGTTCCGGACTATCAGGTGTACTACCGGTACGAGCGCTGTTCGCCAGGGGCGCCCGGCTACTCCGCCGACATCGGCGCACGCAACCAGTTCAAGACCGACTACTGGCGCGTCCTGGGCGTTGCGAAGATGGCGATGGGCGACGTCGTCAGTACTGCGGAGGAGCGTGCCCTCATGACGAAGGTCTCCAGGGGTGAGTGCCTTCTCCGCTGAGCGACGCCGCGGCACGCGCAGGTTCACCCTGCTCGAGTTGGTGGTGACGGTGGCGCTCGTCGGCATCATCGCGTCGATCGGCTGGGTCTCGACGCGCGATCAGCTGCCGCGCTACCGGCTGCAGAAAGCGGCGAAGCTGATGCGCAACGACGTGGAGCTCGTCCGTCACGAGGCGATCTTCCGGGGCAAGGAAGCGCGTCTCGTGCTGCAGGAATCCGGCGGCGCGTGCGATCCGGACACACGTGCCGTCGGCGCGTGGCTCCTCCAGATCGGCGACCAGCCGACGGGCTCGACGAAGTGGGACACGTTCCCGGCGGACGCGCAGGACGACGGCACGGACGACGATGTCGGACAGGGAACGATCGATCTCGCCAGCGGACAGCGCGCGACGAAGAACATCTGCCTCGAGGACTGGGGCGACCTCGGTGTCACGCCGAACCAGGACGCGATCGTGTTCAACTCGCGCGGTTGGGTGCGCAATCCCGACGACGACTACACCTCGGGCTTCATCGGGCTCACGCTGGTGAACACCGACGCCCGCGGCCATCGGGAGAGCGTCGAGCTCCGGATCGCCAAGTCGGGGACCACGATGCTCCGGACGACGTACTGACGAGCCACCGGGGCGTGCTCGACGGGAGTGGATAGAGCGGGCCGCGATGACGGACAGCCGGGTCACGGTGCGGGAGCTCGTCGTGCTGGCGCTCCCGGCGATCGGCTCGGCCGTGCTCAACAACACGTACCGCCTCGTCGACCAGTTCTCCGTGCAGTGGCTCGGGACGAGCGCGCAAGCCGCGATCGGCTCGACGACGTTCGTGCTGATCAGCTTCCACGCCGTGTTCTGGCTCACTTCCGCCGGGGCCGGTCCACTCGTCGCGCGGGCGACCGGCGCCTTGGACGCGGAGCTGTGCAAGAAGACCGTCGGAAGCGCCCTGTCGGCGACGGTCGTGGCGACGATCGCTGTCGGGGTCTGCGCGACGCTCGGCGCCGATTTCCTCGCGTCGCTCCTCGGTCTGTCCGGCCCGACGCACGACGACGCGGCGACCTACCTGCGTTGGCTCGGCGTCGGCATCGCCGGAATCTCCTTCGGCGCCTTGATGGACACCATCTTCATCGCGCGCGGCCAGACGGTCACGCCGATGCTGCTCCTCGTCGTGAGCAACGTGCTCAACGCGATCCTCAACGCCGTCCTCATCTACGGGCTCGGTCTCGGCATCAAGGGATCGGCGCTCGCGACGTGCATCAGCCGCGGCCTCACCATGCTCGTCGGGTTCCGCCTGCTCTGGAAGGAGATCGGCTGGTCGCGGCACGATCTCGGGTTCGGGGAGACGACCGTCCGCCTGGCGAAGATCGGTCTGCCGATCACGGTCAACACGCTCGCCTACGCGTGGGTGTACTGGGCGCTCCTCGCGTTCGCGATCTCGCCGCTCGGCCCGACGGTCAACGCGGCGCTCGGGATCGGGTTCTCGGCGCTCGAGGGATTCACCTGGCCGCTCTTCCAGGGCGTGAGCCTCGCCGTCGCGAGCATCGTCGGCCGGCGACTCGGCGCGGGACAGCCCGACGAAGCCGCGCGTGCCGTGAGGATCGCGTTCCCGATCTCGAGCGCCCTCGGTGCCTTGGTTGCGCTCGTCTTCTGGTTCGGAGCGGTGCCGCTCTGCTCGGTGTTCACCCGCGATCCAGCAGTGCTCCGCCAGGCGGTCCTGTACGCGCAGGTGCTCGCGTTGTCGCAGCTCTTCGTCGCGTGGGAGGCGCTGTTCGAGGGGGCACTCGCCGGGTCGGGCGCCACGAGCGCGGTCCTCCTCTGGTCCGCACCGATGAACGTGCTCCGCGTTCCGCTCGGCTGGTGGCTCGCCGGGCCTCTCGGCTACGGCGCTGCCGGCGTGTGGTGGGCGATCAACCTCACCACCTACGCGAAGGCGTTCGGAAAGGGCTGGAGCACGTGGCGCGGACGATGGCGAGGCACCGTCGTCTGATCAGCGCGCCGTGGTCCCCTCGAGCGTCACGCGCGAGCCGTCCACGGAGATCGCGGTGGCTCGAGGCGAGATCCCGCCGATCGATCCGGTGCGCAGCGGAATGGCGCGATCGAACGCGTCGGCAATGCTCTCGAGGATGCGCCCTTCGACGAGGAGCGCAAGTGGATCCGCGAACCCCGCACCGCGACTCTTGCCGGTTTCGGTCACATCGTCCGATCGGACGACCAGCTTTCCGCCGTCGATCGCCAGCGTGCCGCGCACCGTGTAGTCGCGCCACCATCCCGCGCCGGTGAGTCGCCACAGCCGGAGGTCGAGCGTGAACGCCCCTCCATCCTCGATCCGGAGCGCCTTCGGATCGACGGCGACGTCGTGCGACAAGGCACCCTGCGTGAAGGCCGCGCGACGGGCGAGCGCAAGGAGCGTCTGCGTGTCGAGGGAGACGGCCCAACCCGCCGGCGTCGCGCCGCCCGGTGGCACCGCCGTCGCACCCACGACGTCGGTGGCCCCCTCCAACTCCGCCGCGTCGCCCATCCAGGCGACGCGCGCCGCGCGGATCGGGAGGCCGCCACCCCCGAAGCTGCCGAGCGGGATCGCCGGCGCCTCACGCAGACCGCGCCTCGCCCATTGCTCCAGCTCTCCCTCGAGCGCGACCTTCCCTGCGTGCGGCACCTCGACCTCGAGCGACTGGACGTCCTCGATGGTCGCGCTGGCCGACCATTCGTCCCGGTCGCGCACGAGCTGAAGCGAGACGTCGACTGCCAGCTGGCCGTGAAGCGGGACCGACCCGCGATAGCCGGCGACGTCGTAGCCGACCTTTCCGTCGAGGGTGGCCCGGGCGTTCACGCATCGCTCGCAGCTCTTCGCCGCCCCGAGGCTCAGCGCCTTCACGTCGACCGATGGTTCCACGCGGGCCGAGACCCCGAGTGGACCGGACACGGTGATCGCCCGCTTCGTGGAGAGCCCCGCCTCGAGCACCGCGCCGACGACCTCCTCGGCGAGACCGGGCGAAAGGCGCACTCGCACCTCGGGTTTCCAGTTCGCCCCGAGCTCCGCGGGCGCGCCGAGAACTTCGGCTTTCGAGGCCTGATATTCCCCGAGGACGCTCGCCGGACAGCCTACCCCTCCGAGCACGAGAACCAAGGATGTACCCAGTGTTTTCGCCCACACGCGGGCAGCGGACTGCATTCTCGGCTCCAAGAGGCTACGAGGGGGCGCTGTCGCCTGCCTTCGTAGCCTTCACGTTCGTTAGAGGTGAGCCTTGGCCGAGCCCGAACTTCCCTCACTGGATGCCGAAGACGTCCCGACTCGCGTCGCGGCCGTCCGTGAACTCGGTCTCCACGGGAAGCCCGACGTCATCCCTCGTCTGGTCGAGCTCGCGCGAACCGACAGCTCCCCGGCCATCCGGCTCGCCACCGCCGCCGCCGCGGCCGACATCCTTTCGCGGTACCGCGTCGGCAAGCGCGCCAAGGAGCTGAATCTCGAGGAGCGACGGAACCTCCTCGCGCTGTTCAACGGGATCGATCCCGGCGTCAACTCGGGACTATTCTCGATGCTCGCTTCGCTCGGGCTTCCGGAAGCGGTCGGACGGATCTCGATCGGGCTGCGCGATCCTCGCGGCGGCGTTCGCGTCGGTGCGGCCGTCGGCCTCCTCCGCCTCGCGTGCTCGGTGCAAGCGCACGGGGACAAGGAGCTCGAACGCCGAATCGTGGCGCTCCTCCAGGACAAGCGGCTGAAGCCCGACGCCCTCGCCGAGGTCGCCGAGGTCTGCGCAGCGGTGGGCTACATGTCCGCGATCCCGATCCTCGAGGAGCTCGCCACCAGCGGCGGTCGATCGGACGTCGTGGGGACTTCCCTCGAACGCCTGCAGTCGTTCGAGTCGAATCCGCCGGCCGGCGGCTATTCGAGCGACGGCCGGGACGCGGGGGAGGTCGACGACAGCCCCGCGCTCGGCGGGGCCAAGCTCGTGCTCGGGCCCTCGCTCAGTCTCCTGCTCGAGGGCGGAAAGCGCACCTGGGGCGACGCGCTCAAGGGGACGTCGCTTCGCCGCCTCTACATCCGACCGCTCGGGGCGGGCGAGCCCGTCGATGCCGTGCAGTGGAAGGGTCGCACGTACTACCGCGTGCCCCAGGCGGAGCTCGAGGAGTTGGCGCTCGAAGCGATCGACGTCGAAGCGATCGATCTGGCGAAAGCGAAGAAGGGCGGCGTGCAGCTGAACGGCCGCAAGCTGAAGGAGCTCTTCCAGGAGCAGATCCGGCCCGACACCGCTCGAGGCCGGTACGTGCGCGCGCTCATCGACCTGTGCATCGGGGAGTACGAGGCCGCGCGCGAGGAGCTCGTCGCCGGCGGCGCCATGAAGAAGATCCCGACCGACCTCCACTACTTCCTCGGCGAGCTCGCTCCGACGAAGAAGGCCGCGAAGGAGAACCTCGAGGCCTACCAGTCGAAGACGAAGGGCAAGGGAGCGTTTTCGGCGCGGGCCGCGAAGCTGCTCAAGAAGAAGTGAGCCGACGACCAAGAGCTCGCGGCACGTAGCGGTCGCCTTCCTTCAGTGCTTAGGGAGGGCTCGGGCTCCGGGTCCCGAGCCCGACCGACCGGGAGAGCCGCGTAGCGGCGAGTCCCGGCCTAATCCCAGCGGACGTCGGTGCGCCATCCGTCCAGGAACACGCGGATCACCCAGTCCGAATTGGTGATCGGCATGAGCGCGTACGTCCGGCGATCGAGCTCGTCCCACCCGCCTCCCGACGGTCCCGCCACGTACTGGAAGATCGTTGGCGCGGCCGGCAGCTCGAAGGACTCCACGTTCCCATCCGAGTTCGTGAATCCCTGGAAGCGGAGCACGCCCTCCTGCGAGTGGAGGAGCCAACGGTCCCCATCGGTCGTCGGCAGGGTTCCGGCGAGGATGGTGAACGCGATCTCACCGTGGTCGCTCACGTAGCGCTGGTCCTCGTACGCGCGGTTCGTCTGGATGCCCGTGATCACGCCCTCGACCTCGTAGTTGCCGGCGGCCTGGTCGTAGGTCACCGTCCAGACCTCCGTGCGCGCCACTCCCCCGCAGGTATTGACCTGCACCGGATCCGTCGTCGCTTCGTCGAAGAGCAAGAGCGGGTTCGAGACCGTTCCGTTGTCGCTGAAGGCATTGTCGTCGTCGAGGAAGCCGTACGGTCCCTTGAGGTCGCCCTCGAGACACCCAGTCTCGGCGTCCGCCATCACGATCGAGCCGTCCATCAACGTGATCGGTACGGTGCGCGCCTCGAACGGCGCGCCGTTGTAGTTGGAGTGCTGCTGCAGCTTGATCGGGTCCGGCGTGGCCGCGAGCCCGACGATCGGGCTCCGCAGGTCGAGGCCGAGCTCGGGGTCGAACGGATTCACGTCGAGCCAGGTCGACGTCGTGAGATCGTAGAGCTCGAGGCGGTTGGTTCCGGCCGGCGCGACGAAGAGGTGGTCGTACGTATCCGTGCGCACGTGCGCCACCCCGACGACTGGTGCGGGCGTGGGGATCGTCTCCACGAGGCTCGCCGCCGGATCGGAGAGATCCGGGAGCACGCGGTACACGGCGCTGAGGCGGGCATCGGCGGCGAAGAACGTGGCGCCGTCGTCTCCGAGCGCGAACCGCCAGGGTTGCGCGCCCTTCGGGAGCGGAATCCTGCCGATCTCGTCGCGTGTCGCGAGGTCGAACACGCTGATTGTTCCCTGCTCGAGCGTGGGATCCCACAGCGCGCAGAGAAGGGTGTCGTCGGCGTCGGTGCGCCAGCGCGCGATCCCGAGGATCGCACCACCGAAGTCGTACTCCACGAGGCCGGTGTCCGTATGCACGGTGAACACGTCGCCGCTCTTCGGATCGCCTTCCAGCGTGAAGCTCAGCTCGCGCCGATCGGTCCAGTAGGGCTCGCCCACGATGGGCCGACGCTCCTGCTTGCCGGATCGCGAGCCGATGACCCACCAGGTGGATCCGTCGTACGAGACCGTCCAGTCCTCGGTGGTCGTGAAGCCGCGCCGCAGCTCCATGTCGATCATGTCGACGTTGCCCGTGCCTTGGAACACGGGCGCCGTCACGGTCGGGTCGACCACCTGCGGCTCGCCGTCCTTGCCGAGGATGTAGGGCGCCTCGACCAGCACGCCGAACGCGAGATCGTTCGAGAAGAGCGACACCTCGGTGCGCGACGGTGTCCATGCGACGACCTGATCGAGGATCCGCTCGTCGCCCGTCGCGACGAAGCGGGGCCGCAACCAGGACGCCGCGTACTGATCGTCGAGCAGGATGCCGTACTTGAGGTCGATCGGAACGATCGTCCCGCTCCGACTGTTCGCGACGAAGCCGACCGGCTCCTCGAACAAATCGTTGTCCGCGGGGACGAGCACGTCGCTCCCGGTCGGCCCGTCGAAGTTGGGCGCTCCGGGCTCCTCGATCCCGCATCCCGCGAGGACGAACAGGGCAGCGATGCGGAACGTCATCGGTTGGCGATCCAGGTCCGCATCTGGAGGTAGTGCTCGCTCGTCGGATCGACGTCGAGCACGCCGAGCGTCGCGTTCGACAGGAAGCCGTCGACCTCGCCGAGCGTGTTGGCGAAGACGAGGTACTTGCCATCCGGGCTGAGGGCCATGCCGTACGGCGCCTCGCCGACCTCTCCGACCTCGGCGATCTGGGTGCCGTAGGGACCGATCGTCAGATCGTAGACCGAGACGCTGTTCGCGTTGAAGTTGGTCACGAACAGCCGCTTGCCGTCCGGGTGCATCAACAGCTGCGCGGGCCCGATCGAGGACTGGGCGTCGGCGCCGGCGTCGCGCACCAACCCACGCGCCGCGGGGAGGTACCCGATCACGTCGTCGTAGAGGAGCTCGCTGTAGTCGTCGTCGACGACGTCGGAGAGATCGAGGACCATGATCGTGGTCGGGCTGTCGTTGAGCGCGAGCGCGCGCGACGTTCCCGGGATCGGGAGCACTTCCCGGAAGCCCGCGCCGCCCGACGCGGTCGCGATCCCGAGCACGGATTCCACGTCGAGGTAGTCGAGATCCGTGACGCCCGGACCGGAGTCATCTCGTACGTCCAGCGCGAACAGGTACGGCGTCTCCTTGGATGCCGCGTAGAGGAAGCCGCGCTCCGCATCGTAGGTGATCGACGTGAGCCCGACGCCGATCAACCCCGCGCCGTCGACCGTCTCGTCGAGCGGGATGGCGTAGGTGTCGTCGTCTCCCTTCTGCGTGTCGAACGCGAGGGTGTCTCCGCGCGTGGGAAGGTTCTCGACCTTGTGGAGCCACGGGCCGACATCCGAGACGATCTCTTCGCCGGCCTTGTCGGTCGTGACGTGAACCGCGTCGCGGCCGCGCGCGAGGCCCACGCGTTCGATGCCCGCGTCGAGCCCGGCGTACCACACGCTCCACCCGTCCGTCGTGCGCTCGACGACGGGGCGCACGAGGCCGTCGGCGCCGAACAGTCCACCGACCTCCGCGACCACCGGGCGGAGCTCGTCGGTCGAACCGTCCTGGGCGCGGACCCACTCGTCGTCCGACGACAGCCGGAACGCATGACCGATGTGCCACGCGTCCCCGTCGTATCCAGCGTAGTAGAGGTGCTCGCCGTCCGCATCGGCGACGAAGAACGGATCGCGAACGCCGGAATCGTCCCACTCGCCGGGCCCGTCCGCGGCGAAGAGCCACGGGTCCGGCTCGTTGACGACGCGTTCGAGTTTCTTCGAGGCGACATCCCAATCGGCGGCGCCGATGCGGAGCTCGCTCCCGTTGCCGCCGGTGTACCAAAGGCGCAGCGTACCGGTGTCCAGCAGCTCGATGCTCCCGGGCTCGAGCGACGCGGTGTCCCAGTCCGCGCCGACGGTGAGGACCTGGCCGACCTTCGTGAACGCGCGACCGTCGTCCGACGTCGCGAGCCCCATCGTGGTGATGGCGCCGTCGTCGCCGGCGTAGAAGCAGTAGAAGCGCCCCTTGGGTCCGATGTCGGCCGCCGTGTCGTGCCAGACGACGGCGTGGTGCACGCCATCTTGATCGAAGCCGCTGTCGCCCGGCACGAGGATTGGTTTCGGCGCGACCGCGATGGGGTCGCCGGGCTCGCCCGGCAGGGACGGCGTCGTCGCGATCGACCCGACGCCGATGCTCCGGACGCCGGCGCCGTTGGTGAACGTGAGCCACACGAGACCGGCCGCGCGATCGATGCTGTCGATCGCGATGCCGCCGTCCGAGTCGGAGCCCTGGTCCCCGGCATCGAGCTGGAAGCCCGCCAGCGCCGTGGTGGACCAGCCGTACCCGCTGAGATCGAACTCGAAGCCGGGGTAGACCACCGAAGGGAACACCCCGTAATCTTCGCCTTCCAGTCGAAACACCTCGGCGGGCGTGTTCGACAGCGCGACGCTCGGGATGCCCACGGACGGTGGGTTGTCGATCGGGAAGACGGAGCCCTCGTCCGTCCACGCCAATCCACCGTCGGTGCTGGTCGCGAGCCCGACGGACCAGTCGGCCCCTTCGCGCCGCGAGTACCACATGCGGTACTTGCCGAACACGTCTGCGACCGCGGGTGCGGCGACGTCGACGCCGTCGATCGCGAAGACCGGCGTGGCGACCCGCGACCAGGTGAGGAGGTCTTCGCTCGTCGCCTCGCCGATCGTGTACCGCTTGCCGTCGAAGGCCGTGTAGAACATCCGGAACCGCTCTTCTTCCGAGTCGAAGAAGACGTACGGATCGGACACACCCGCCGACTCGTGGGGAAGCGGGTCGACTGGATCCCACGTCAGCGCGACCGGAACCGCGGTGGACGCAGGGAGCTCGTCGGCCACGGCGAGATCGATGCGGGTCGGAGCGCTGCCGTCCGTCGTCGTGCTGTCGTAGTAGATGTAGTAGTCCTCGCCGTCGAACACGGCGGAGGGACCGCCGAAGCTCTCGCCCTTCGGCGGAACGAAGACCGGACTGGTGTTCACCTCCCAGTTGCCGAGGTAGCTCTTCTCCACCGTCTCCGCGGCGAACAACGCGCCCTGATCGGCGAAGACCATCAGACCCTGGTCCGCACCCGCCGTGAGGTAGAAGGCGGGGGCGTCGAAGGCGGTGACGCCCTCCCAGTCGTCGGGATCGAGCTCGTCGCCGATCGCGCTCGGCACGTAGTCCGGACCGCCCGTGTTCGTGATGCGCCGGAGGGAGTCCCCGTTCGGAACCCAGAGGGTCCAGGTGCCGTCGATCCACGACATCGTCCAGCGCTCGTCGGGGACGAGGTCCGAGTCGAACACGGTGAGGTCGGCGAGCGCCGCACGGCTCCCCGACGCATCGGTGTCGCTGAAGACGGCTTCGCTGATCGTCTGCTCGGGCCAAGGCGGAATCACCGCGATGGGGGTGGTCGTGGTGTCGACCACGCTCACGCTGTGCTCGGTGCGGTTGGCGACGTAGGCAAAGCCCGTCCCGCCGTCGTACGCGATGTCGATCGGGTCCGGCCCCACCTCGACCGTCGGCCCGCCGTCCGCCCCTCGCGTGCCGAGCGTCGGCGCGCCGGGATCGGTGAGGTCGATCAGCCAGAGATAGTCGTTGTCCGTGCGCGTCCGGGCATCGTCGCTGTAGCGCGACCCGACGAGCGCCTCGTCGCCCGCGATGGCGAGCGCGCCGACGTACGAAGGCAGATCGACGTGGCGAGGCGAGAGGTCGCTCACGATGTTCTTGCCGGCGTCGAGATCGACCTCGGACCACGGAATGGCGAGGAGCGAGCCGCCCTCGAAGAGCGCGTAGGGGTTGGCATTCGTCACGAGCAGCACCGGGTCGTCCGGATCGACGAACGCGAGCGACGTCGGACCGCTGAGGCAGTCACCGATCCCGATCTGGCCGTACTCGTAGATGCCGTCGGGGTACGCCGCACAGTCCCCCACGAACGGGAGGCCCTGATTTCTCACGCAAGCCGAGAGAATCGTCACGAGCAGCGGCAAACGCACCCACCCAGCTACCCTTTCCAGGGAGGGGCATCAAACACGGGAGGGGCCGCTTAGACTCCAGCGATGAACGTGCTCGTCACGCAGCCGATCGATCCCGCGGGAATCTCGATCCTGGAGCAAGCCGGCCACGTGGTGCACGTCCATGCGGACCGCGTCCATCCGGAGGGAACGCCCATGCCGAGGCGGGCGCTCATCGAACGGGTGCGGGGGGTGGGCGGGCTCCTGTCGATGCTCACGGACCGGATCGACGGCGAGGTGCTGGACGCCGGTCCTGTTCGCGCGGTCGCGAGCCACGCCGTCGGGATCGACAACATCGACCTCGATGCGGCCCGCGCGCGCGGTGTGGTCGTGACCAACACCCCGGGTGTGCTCACCGAGGCGACGGCCGACCTGACGTGGGCGCTCCTGCTCGCGTGTGCGCGGCACGTGGTGGCCGGCGATCGGATGATGCGCGAGGATCGGTTCCAGGGTTGGACGCCGCTCCTCCTCCGCGGGCTCGAGCTGCGCGGCGCGGTGCTCGGCATCGTCGGGCTGGGCCGCATCGGACGCGCGGTCGCGGAGCGTGCTCGCGGGTTCGGCATGACGGTCATCGGCAACGACTCTCGCGGCGGCACGACACTCGACGAGATCCTCGAGCGGTCCGACGTCCTGTCGCTCCATTGTCCACTCACGCCGGCGACGCGCGGGCTCCTCGGCCGCGACGCGATCGCGCGGATGAAGCCGACCGCCATCGTGATCAACACCGCGCGCGGCGCGGTCGTCGACGAGGACGCGCTCGCCGCTGCGCTGCGGTCCGGTCGGCTCGCGGCCGCCGGCTTCGACGTCCACCGCGACGAGCCGCGCGCGCATCCCGTGCTGAAGACGCTCGACAACGTCGTGCTCCTCCCGCATCTCGGGTCCGCGACGTTCGCGACGCGTCGTGCGATGGCGGTGATGGCGGCCACCGATCTCGTCGCCGCGTTGGCCGGCCGCGAGCCCGCCCACCGCGTGGTGTGAGGCTCGTTCCTGCCCATCTCGGGTCGGCGACGGTCGCGACGCGTCGTGCGATGGCGGTGATGGCGGCGACGGATCTCGTTTGCCGCGCTGGGCGGCCGCGAACCCGCCCACCGCGTGGTTTTGAGGTCTTTCCCTCCCCCGCCTCTGGCGGGGGAGGGGCCGCGAAGCGGCGGAGGGGGAGGGGCGCGCGCTCCGGAAACGCTTCGGACGTCGGTGGTTGCCCGGTCCGTGGCGGACATGGATGCGGGGATCGCGAGCGCAGTGTCCCGGGACCACAAGCGCTCTTCCCGATGATTACGGCCCCTCAATCCTCGACGGTGATGAACCCGAGCGCCGCGTGCGCGGCCGCGAGCCGCGCGACGGGCACGCGGAACGGGGAGCAGCTCACGTAGTCGAGACCGACCTTGTGGAAGAACGCCACGCCGGTCGGATCGCCGCCGTGCTCCCCGCACACGCCGACCTTGAGCTTCGCGTTCGCGTGGCGGCCTCGCTTCGTGCCCATCTCGACGAATTCGCCCACGCCCTCGGTGTCGAACACACTGAGCGGCGAGTCGTGGAGGATCCCTTCGCGCAGGTACGCGGGGAAGAACTTGCCCATGTCGTCGCGCGAGAACCCGTAGGTCATCTGCGTGAGGTCGTTCGTGCCGAAGCTGAAGAAGTCGGCGTGGAGCGCAATCTGCTTCGCGAGCACCGCCGCGCGCGGGAGCTCGATCATGGTGCCGACCTTGTAGTCGCAGCGCTGCCCCTTCTTTCCCATGACCTCTTCCGCCGTCTCCACCACGAGCTCGCGCATCTTCTCGAGCTCCTTGGGGATCGATACGAGCGGAATCATCACCTCGGGCGTCACGATGATTCCTTCCGCTGCGAGATCGCACGCGGCCTCGAAGATGGCGCGCACCTGCGTCTTGTAGACCTCGGGCGTCGTGATGCCGATCCGACAGCCGCGGTGGCCCATCATCGGGTTCGCCTCGTGGAGCTGCCGCAGGCGCTCCTGGAGGATTTCCGTACGCACACCGAGGTCCTTCGCGACCGCGGCCACGTCTTCCGATCGCTCGGGGAGGAACTCATGGAGCGGCGGATCGAGGAGCCGGATCGTGACGGGCATCCCGTCCATCGCGCGGAAGATCTCCTTGAACTCCTCGCGCTGCAGCGGGAGTACCAGCGAGAGCGCGCGCGACCGCGAACGATCATCGTCGGCGAGGATCATCTGGCGCATCGCCTTGAGCGCTTCCGGTTGGAAGAACATGTGCTCGGTGCGGCACAGACCGATGCCAGTGGCGCCGAGCTTCCGCGCGCGCTCCGCGTCGGGGCCCGTATCGGCGTTCGCGCGCACCTCGAGACGCGCGCGCTCGTCCGCCCACTTGAGGAGCTCGGCCATCGCGCCCGCGTCGGTCGGCGGAGCGAGCGTGGGGATCTGGCCTTCCATCACCTCGCCCGTGCCCCCGTCGATCGTGATCCAGTCGCCGCGTCGCACGACCGTGTCGCCCGCGTAGAAGAGCTGGCGGCCGTAGTCGACCGTGATGTCGGTGCACCCGACGACGCAGGGCTTGCCCATGCCGCGCGCGACGACGGCGGCGTGCGAGGTCTGTCCGCCGCGGGACGTGAGCACGCCCTGCGCGAGCGTCATGCCCTGGATGTCCTCCGGCGACGTTTCCTGTCGAACGAGGATCACGTGCTCGCCGCGCTCGGCCGCCTCCTGCGCCTCCTCGCTGTGGAACACGACCTTCCCCGAGGCCGCGCCCGGCGAGGCGTCGAGCCCCTTCGCGATCACCGTCTTCTTCGCATCCGGGTCGAGCACGGGCCGCAGCACCATCTCGAGCGTCTTCGGATCGACGCGCTTGAGCGCCTCTTCGATCGAGATCACGTTCTCGTGCACGAGGTCGACGCCGATCTGCACCGCGGCGGCGGGCGTTCGCTTGCCCGTGCGCGTCTGGAGCATGTAGAGCGTGCCGTCCTCGATCGTGAACTCGATGTCCTGCATGTCCTTGAAGTGCGCTTCGAGGCGCTTCTCGAGCGCGTCGAGCTCGCCGTAGACCCTCGGCATGGCGGCTTCGAGCGACAAGGCGGGATCGGTCACGCCCGGTTGGTTCTTCGAGAGCGGCCGAGGCGTGTGCGTTCCTGCGACGACATCCTCACCCTGTGCGTTCGGCAGCCACTCGCCGAAGAAGACCTTGAGGCCCGATTTCGGATCGCGCGTGAAGCACACGCCGGTCGCCGACGTCGGGCCCATGTTTCCGAACACCATCGCCTGCACGTTGACGCCCGTGCCGGTGTCCTCGGGAATGTTGTGGCTCTTGCGGTAGTACTTCGCGCGCGGCGTGTCGAAGCTCTTGAAGACCGCGTCGATCGCGAGCTGGAGCTGGTCCCACGGATCCGTCGGGAAGTGCCCTTGCGTGTCGCGCACGACCTCCTTCATCGCGATGGCGATCTTCTGGAGCGCGTCGGCGTCGAGCTCGCTCTCCTCCTTTCCGGCGCGCAGCTGATCGAGCACGCGCGCGAACCGCCCGTAGTGGATGCCGAGCACGACGTCGCCGAACATGGCGACGAAGCGTCGGTAGCTGTCCCACGCGAACCGCGCGTTGTCCGACTTCCGTGCGAGGCCGAGCACGGTCTCGTCGTTGAGCCCGAGGTTGAGGACGGTGTCCATCATGCCGGGCATCGAGACCGGCGCGCCCGACCGCACGGAGAAGAGGAGGGGCGCGTCCTTCGAGCCGAAGCCCTTCTTGGTGAGCTTCTCGACGCGCGCGATCGCGTCCCTCACCTCACCCTCGAGCTCCTTGGGCCAGCGCTTCTCCTTCATGAAGTAGCGGCACGCCTCGGTCGTGATGGTGAACCCGGGCGGAACGGGCAGCCCGAGATTGGTCATCTCGGCGAGGCCCGCGCCCTTGCCGCCGAGGAGGTCCTTCATCTTACCGGTGCCGTCGGCTTTGCCGCCGCCGAAGAAGTAGACGTATGGCATTCGCTGGCCCTAACCCGAGGCCCAGGGCCCCACTCGGTCTGGATGAGGCTGCAAGGCGCGCCGACACGGCCGTCACCACCGAGGGCGTTTCAACCGCGAACGGCGCCTCGACCGCGAACGGCGGTTCGTTCGCCAACGGCGTCTCGATCGCGAACGACTCGGTCGTTCGAGCGTGAAACGCCGTTCGGGCGCCAGACGCGCGGGCCGGACGGCCAAATCGGTGCGTTTCGCGTCGGCACGACCGGAGATTTCCAGAAAACGAGAGCCGAACGGCGTTTGGACCTCGAACGACTCTGTCGTTGCGATTCGAAGCGCCGTTCGACGGCGAAGCGCCCTTCGGTCGGCCCGTGGCTCGCGCAGTACTTCAGCACGCCCTCCTGCACGGCTTCGTCCGGGAGCATCCCGTCACTCTGCGCTGAGTTTCGTCAGGTCCGCGATTCTTCGGAACTCGTCGGCGACCGCGCGCAGCAGCCCCAAACGGTTCGCGCGGATCTTCGGGTCCTCCGCCATCACGAGCACGGCATCGAACAGCGTGTCGACCGCAGGCTTGAGGCTCGAGAGCTCACCGAGGGCGCGATCGAAGCGCAGTTGCTCGCACTCCGCGCGCACGCGATCGCGCACCGCGGTGAACGCCTTGTCGAGCGCGCGCTCCGCGTCGTGCTCGAACAGGTTCGCCGCGTAGGCCGTGCTGGTGTGGTCCTTCGTCAGTCCCATCACGCGCTTGAACGTCGTCTTGAGCGGGCTCCACTCCGGACCTCGCGCGACCGTGCCGAGGGCCTCGACGCGAGCGGCGAGTGCCACGAGATCGTCGTCGCCCGTGCCGAGCACGGCGTCGACGACCTCCGTTGGCCAGCGCTCGAGGAGCTGCGCGCGGAACCGCGCGAGTACGAACTCGACGAGCCCCGGCGGCGTCGCCCCGAGGAGCGTCGGCAGCGAAACCTGCAACCGCGCCGCGAGCACGAGCGCCACGAGCCCGTTCGCCGCGCGGCGGAGGCCCAGCGGATCCGCCGAGCCCTTCGGCGCGAGCCCGAGCTCGAAGCACCGCACGAGCGTGTCGATCCGATCCGCGAGTCCGACCGCCATGCCCTCGCGCGTCGTCGGGAGCGGGTCGCCCGCGAACCGCGGCAGGTAGTGCTCTTCGATCGCGAGCGCGACTGTCGCGTTCTCGTCGCGGGCGGCCAGCAGGCGCCCGACGTGCCCCTGCAGCTCGGGGAACTCGCGCACCATCTTCGTGAGCAGGTCCGCCTTCGCGAGCGTCGCCGCACGCACAGCCGCTTGAACATCCGTCCCGAGCTCCGTCGCCGTGTGCCGCGTCCGCTCGGCGATGCGCCCCGCCTTGTCCGCCATCGTTCCGGCGCCGCGGATCCACTGCATCCCCGTGAGCCCCGCCCCGTGCTCCGTCAGCGTCTTCTTCTTGTCCTCCGCGTAGAAGAACTGCGCATCGTAGAACCGCGACGTCATCACGCGCGCGTTTCCGTCGGCGATCGTCGCCGGATCACCGATCGGATTGTTGTGCACGACGAGGAACCGGTTCGTCAGCGCGCCCTTGGCGTACGTCGGAAACGTCCGCGTGTGCACACGCATCGATTCCTCGAGGAGCCGGGGCGGAAGGTCCAACAATTCTTCTGCGAACGTGCCCGCGATCACGGTCGGCCATTCGACGAGGTTGGTCACCTCGTCGAGGAGCTCGGGGATGTCGTGCACCTCGACGCCTTCGGCGTTCGCCACCGCAACGCACTGCTCCCAGATGCGCGCCCGCCGCGCGGCCACGTCGGGCTCGACATGGTGCGCGCGGCATCCCGCGAGCCAGCTCGCTACCCCCGTGACCGCGAACGGCTCCGGCGATCGCCGGCTGCCGATCGTCGTGTTTCCCGAGGCGATTCCCGCGACCGTCGCCGCGATCCCCTGGTCTCCGAGCAGCGCCACGACGCCGTGGATCGGCCGCGCCCACTTGTACTTTCCCTCGCTCCAGCGCATCGACTTCGGGAACTGGATGCCGACGACGATCTCCTCGAGTCGCGCTGCGATCCGCTGGGCCGTCCTTTCGCCACCGACGCGCACGCGCAGCGCGACCACGCGACCCTTGGGTCCGTCGACGATCTGAAGCTCCGACGGATCCTTGCCCTTCGATCGCGCGAAGCCATCTCCCGCCTTCGTCGGCTTGCCGTCCTTGAACGCAGCGGCTTCGGGAGGTCCGAACATCAGCTGTTCTTCCTCCGGCGTCGCCTCGAGTACGTCGTGGACCGCGACGGCGATCCGCCGCGGGGTCGCCCAACGCTGCACCCCACCTGAGTACAACCCCGCGATCGCCGCGCAGAGCCGCTTCTCGAGCTCCTCGGCCGCGAGCGCGACGAACCGCGCCGGTAGCTCCTCGGAGCGCACCTCGACGAAGAGCGTGCTCATGGCGCGGGCTCTCCCACGAAGGTTTGCGCGCAGAGGAGCGCCAGGTCGCGCACCCGCTTGATGTACTGCGCGCGCTCGGCGACCGAGATGGCGCCGCGCGCGTCCAGCAGGTTGAACGTGTGCGAGCACTTCATGCAGTAGTCGTACGCGGGCAGGGGCAACCCGACGCCGCACAGGCGCTTGCTTTCTTCCGCGTACTGCTCGAACCACTGGAACAGGAGCTCGGGCCGCGACTGCTCGAAGTTGAACTTCGACTGTTCCACTTCGTTGCGGAAGTACACGTCGCGGTACTTGATGCCCTCGACCCACGTGAGGTCGAGGAAGTGATCCACCTTCTGCAGGTACATCGCGAGCCGCTCGAGCCCGTACGTCAGCTCGACGGTGATCGGTGCGAGCTCGAATCCCGCGCACTGCTGGAAGTACGTGTACTGGGTGATCTCCATCCCATCGAGCCACACTTCCCAGCCGAGGCCCCACGCCCCGAGTGTCGGTGACTCCCAGTCGTCCTCGACGAAGCGCACGTCGTGCTTCGAGAGATCGATCCCCATCGCCTCGAGCGAGCCCAGGTAGAGCGACTGGATGTCCTGCGGCGACGGCTTCATCACCACCTGGAACTGGTAGTAGTGCCCGAGCCGGAACGGGTTCTCCGCGTAGCGAGCGTCGGCGGGACGACGACACGGTTGCACGTAGGCCGCGCGCCAGGGCTGCGGCCCGAGGCAGCGGAGGAACGTCGCCCAGTGGAACGTGCCGGCGCCCATCTCCGTGTCGTACGGCTGGAGGATCGCGCAGCCCTGTCGACCCCAGTAGTCCTGGAGCGCGAGGATCAACTGCTGGAAGGTCATCGCGCGCACCTAACTTAGCGGCCGGCGTCGGCCTCCGTCTAGCAGCTCGCGTCTCCGCCCGTGCAGTCCTCGTCGATCCCGTTCCCGCAGATGTCCTCGACCCCCGGATGGATCTCGGGGTCGTCGTCGTTGCAGTCACCGCTCTTCGACACGGTCCCCGACGGCCCTTCGCACCCGGTCGCGACCTCGTCCCCCGCTCCGTAGTCGTCGCCGTCGTCGTCCGCGTACCAATGCAGCGGGATGTCGACGACGTCGTCGTCGCCGTCGACCAGCCCGTCGCAATCGTTGTCCTTGCCGTCGCACTGCTCCGGCTGGCGTGGATTGACCTCGATGTCGTTGTCGTCGCAATCGACACTCGCGGGCGACGAGTCGCGATCGTCGTCGAGGTCGCGCGTCAGGAGCGACGGGTCACCGCCCGCGCAGCCGGTCGCCGCCAACGCAGCCACCGCGCCGACGGCGCGCCCCCGCGGCCACACGAGCGCAAGCAGGTAGAAGAGCGCCGCGAGTGGGACGAGCGCAGGCAGGCCCACGACGTACGAGAAGTTCTCCGCCGTCGCGCCGACGACGGCGCCGAGCATGTTCCACGCGAGCGCGTACTCGCTGGCGGGGCTCGCCTCGAATGCCTCGGCGAACACGATCGCGGCGAACAGGATCGGGAGCGTGAGCACGAGGAGCGCGCCAAGAGACCCCGCCGTTCCCCACGCGAGGAACCGCTCCAGAGGGCACAGCCACGCGGCGAGGAGCGACGCGAACAGCGCGACGACCACCGCGCGCGTGGGGTGGAATCCGCGTCGGTGGAGCACCGTCACGAGTGCGTTCGCGGCGAGCACCAGTCCGAGTATCGCGCCGATGACCCACGCGTTCACGATCCAGGTCGTGCCGAACACGAGCGCGAGCCGCGACACGTTGTGGACCTCGAGGAGAAGGAACGCGGCGCCGAGGAAGAACATGCGTCCCTGGAAGCGCTCCCCGGCCGGGCGCCAACGCAGCACCATCGCCCCGCCCATCGCCAGGATCACCGCAGAAAGCACCCACATGATCGACGGGATGCGCCGCTTCTCGAGGTGGAGGAACGGCCACGCGTCCGTCGACGGGTTCACGCCGGGATCGGAGACGAGCGGCTCGAATCGGAGCGGCCAGGGCGCCATCGTGCGCTCGAGCGTCGCCTGCTCCTCGCTCCCCGCCGCGAGGAAGTACACGTTCTTCGTGCCGTTGGCCCTCTCTCCCTCGAGTGCGAGCGGCGGATGACCGATCGCTTCGGTCAGGTTCCGCTGGAGCCGCGAACCGATGTAGGGCTGCTCCGCGAAGAAGGTCACGTAGAGGAAGCCCTCGGGCGCGAGCCGCGCGTACGCCTCGCGGAACGACTCGACCGTGTAGATGTAGTTGTCGAGTCGGACGTTGGTGTAGGACGACAGGAGCGTGTGCGAGTCGAGGTGGCTGAACACGATCGCGTCGAAGGTCTGATCCGTCTGCTCGAGGAAGTGACGTGCGTCGTCGATGACGACGTGGACGCGTGGATCGTCGTACGGGTGATCCGGGTGGAGCGCGCCGAGCCCGTACACAACGCGATCGATCTCGACCGCCGTCACCTCGGAGGCCCCCGCACGGAGCGCCGCCGACACGTCGTTCCCACTTCCGGCGCCGACGACGAGCACCCGTCCCGGGGGATGGCGGAGCGCGTACGGGAAGTTGAACCGGGTGATGGAATCGGTCGGGCCCGGTTGCGACGACATCGCCTGGTACCCGATGTTGTTCACGTAGATCCCGTTGTCGACCAGACGGAGCTTCTGGTAGCCGGACCAGTACGTGTGGTCGGTCGCGGTGTCGTCGGGAAGGTGCGCGAGGAGGAGCGCCGAGGAGATCGCGAGCACGACGAACCGCTCCGCACCGACCAGCGCGAGGCAGCCGACCGCACTCCCCACGAACCACACGACTGGTGGCATCGCGATCGCGTTCATCGCCGTGAACAAGAGGATCCCCGCGAGGCTCCCCGCCACGTTCCACGAATACGCGCGCAGCGGCTCGCTCGACTGGGCAAAGCCCTGTCCCACGATCTGCCCGAACGGAAACATCACCGCAGCGATCGCCAGGAACAGGACCGTCGTCCAGCCGACCGCGAACAGCATCGCGAGGGGCCAGGGACCCGGAAGCGGCTGGAAGTCCACGGCATGGAAGATCATCGCGCCGGCGAGTTGCGCCAGCACGACGCTCACTCGCTGCGGCCCCCACGCGGTGAGCGATGCCCAGGGCAGCCGAATGACGAGCGAAAGGAGAAGCAGGACGAACAGCCCTTCCTTCAGCCGGAGCCGTGCGCGCGATTGGAAGAGCCCCGCACCGAACCCCAGGAAGCACGCGACGAGCGCGAGGTTCTTCGCGTACGCGAAGACGCGCACCTCGCACGAGACCCAACGGATGAGGGCGAGCTCGAGGAAGAGACCGATCAGGCTGGCAACGAAGAGAGCGCGCGCGTTCGTCGAACCAGCCATGGCCGCGAGCGTACGGCACGGCCCATGCGCGCGTCGACCACGGTCGCTACACTGCGCGCGTGAACGCCCTCGAAGCGTCGTTGTTTGCCGGGCTGGTCGCGATCGGCGCGACCCTCGCCATCGAGCGCTGGGGCGGCATCGTCGGCGGCTTCGTCGCGACGCTCCCGTCGACGATCCTCCCCGCGACGTGGGGACTCTGGTCGTCGGTCAGTCCCTCCGGGTACCGCGACGCGATGGCTGCCGTCCCGTTCGGGATGCTGGTGAACGCGATGTTCCTCCATCTCTGGCGCGTGGTCCCGCGAAACCTCCCGCCGCGCGTCCACGCCCGGCTCGGCTGGACCCTCGCGATCGCGCTGACCGGTTGGGTGGTGCTCGCGCTGTGCTCGCTGCTCCTCCTCTCGCTCGTCCGGTCGGCAGCGCCCCAGGCACTCCTCCCATTCGCGCTCTCGATGGCGGTAGCGGCCTGGATCTTTGGCGTCGTCGCCTGCCTCGACGGCGTGCCCGCGCCGGGCGGAACGCGCGCAGTCCGTCCTGCCGTGATCCTGGCGCGCGGCGTTCTCGCCGCCGGCGCGGTCGGCGGCGCCGTCCACCTCGGCGGCCTCGGTCTCGGGATCGCTTCGGGCCTCTGCTCGACGTTCCCCGCGATCTTCCTGACGACGATGGTGTCGCTCTGGCTGGCGCAGGGCGAGACCGTACCCACGGGTGCCATCGGTCCGATGATGCTCGGATCGACGAGCGTGTCGGCTTACGCGCTTCTCACCTGCGCGACCATTCCTGCCTACGGCGTCCTCCGCGGCAGTGCGATCGCGTGGGTGTGCGCCGTCTCCGCAATCGCGGCGCCGAGCTTCTTGTGGCTCCGGCGCCGGCGCGCGCGGCTCAGTCCTTGAAGATCATGTTCAGGAAGTCGAGCCCGTTCTCGTTCGCCCCGATCGCTTCCCCGCGCTGGAGCTTCTGCCCGAGGAGGTACGCGTCGTACGCGGTCACGAACGCGAACAGGTAGCCAGCGCCGCAGGTGATCGTCCCGACGACGACGCAGATGACCCACGAGATGATCGCCTTCTTCTGCTGCCCCATCAGGAAGTAGCCGAGGCCGCCGAGCCCAATCCAGTTGGCGGCTGCCACGATGATCGGATTGGTGTCCGGCTTCTGAATCATCTCGCCCATCGAGGACCTCCGCGGGTTGGCCTGCGTGCGCGCAACCCCTAGCATGGCGCGGCAGGATGGCAAGGAATCCGCGCCCTTCGGCGCGGCAGTCAGAGCGGAGCGAACACGAGCGCCGGGTAGTAGGGCGCAGCGCCACCCGCCTCGGCGACGGCGTAGTACCCATTGGGCGTGCCCGGCGTGCCCGGCACGACGTCGAACGCCAGCGAGAGCGTGAGGGTCCCGGCCTCCGCGCCGAAGACGGCGAACCGCCCGGTCTGTCCCGTCACCGTTGCGCTAGCGCTCGGTTTGCCCTCGTCGTCGAGGTAGCAACCCGGGTAGGGGTCGCCGTCCGAGTTGTAGGCGGTCACGCTCGCCGTCGTGACCAGCGGAAGCGTGTCGAGATCCTGCCCGTCGATGAAGAGTCGGACCTCGCCCTCGAGCAGCACGCCTTCCTCGTTGTCCATGTTGGGACACGACGGCCCGAACTCCTTCGATAGAGCAGCGACGGCGCCCTCCGATCGCAACCACAGCGTCCCGTCGGGAAGCGACGCGTCTTCGTAGAACGGCGCGAGCGAGAAGGACGTGGGGACGTGCCCGTCCGCGTGCAGCACCACGAACGACACGTGTGCGAACGGGAGCGGCAGCGTGACCGCCCCGCCCTCGTCGGTGGTGGCATGCGAGAACTCGGCCGTCGACGAGTCGTAGACGTCGATCGTCGCGCCGGCCACGACGCCCTTCGGGTCCTCGTCGCGGTCGGACCCAATCGTCGTCCGCACCTCGACCAGGCTCGGGTCCTTGGTGCACGCCAGGAACAACAGGATCACGGGGCGGCTCCGAGGTCGAAGAACGCGGCCGTGACGAGATCGCCGCCGCGCGCCGGGTACGTGGTCTCGGCGACGCGGCCGTCAACGGCCTCGACGCGCAGCGTGACGTCGCCCGGCGCGGCGTTCGCGCCGAAGAAGAAGGAGACGGGCTGATCGCCGGCCTCGGTCACGACGCCCTTGTCCTCGTCGACCGCGAACGTGAACATCGGCACGTCCGCGCCGTCACCGCCCGTCGCCGTCACCACCGCGCCCGCCCACGCGTCGGGCTCGAGCGGCTGTCCCCAGAGGTGGACCACCTTGCCCTTTGCGAGGTCCTCGGGGTCGAGACCTTCGAACCCGTCGAGCGCCTTCACGAGCGCGTCGAAGGACGAGGTGAACTGGGTGAACAACGAGCCGGTCAGCCAGTACGCGCGCCCGTTCGGCGTGTGAGCGCGCCAAAGGCTCGAGACGTGCTGCGCCCCCGAGAGGCGGATCGCGACCTCTTCGTCGCTCGGGACGACGACGTACCAGTACCCGTCACCGCTGTGCTGTCCGTCCGCGATCGGCTCGTCGTCGAGATCGACCACCTGGAACGCACCGTCGTCCTCCAGCAGCAGCGGATCCTTCTTTCCCGAGAGATCCTCGAGCACGTAGCCGCTCCACGTGACTTCGTCGGGCGTCGACGAATCGTGCGTGAAGTGCAGGCGATAGGTGCAGGCGAACGCCCACCAGAGCATGCCGGAGTCTAGGGCGCGCCCCCCGGAGGCGCAACTACGGAGAGGCCAGTGGTTCCTCGCTCTGCTGCAGGAATGCCCGCGACTTCAACCCGCGCTCCGTGTGCGCCTCGATCGCGTGCGACAGCGCCCAAACCGGGCCGCTCGGAAGCACGCGGTCTACGAGATCGCGGAGCGGCGTCCGCCGGCAGAGCTCGACGTCGGCGACCCACGCCGCCGACACCGCGATCCCGCTTCCCGGACAGTCGGCGTGCATCGCGGCACCGTCGGGACGCAGGAGGAGCGGTCCTTCGAGCGGTCGTCCGCACACGACGCAGACCTGGAGCGACGGCGCGAATCCCGCGAAGGTCAGCGCCTTGGCCTCGAAGCCGATCCGGAACGCCGCCGTCGGCATGGCGGTCGCGTGGTCGAGCACGGTGAGCGCCGTGTCGAGGAGCCCGAAGAGCGTGGGCTCGGCGTGCTCCTCCGTCGCGAGCGCGCCCGCCACTTCGCAAAGGTACGCGAGCAGGGCGAGCCGCGGGTGGTCCGCGCGCACGTGGAGCCGCGCGTCGACCAGCGTGACGCTCCCGAGCGACCAGAGGTCACCACGGCCCTTGCGCACCTCGACGTCGATCCGGTTGCCGATGTCGACGGCGCCCTGGAAGCGGCGCCGCGAGCCGCGCGCGCCCCGGGCGAGCGCGGAGACGCGTCCCCGCGTCGGAAGCAGGAGCCGCACGATCCGATCGGACTCGCCGTAGGCGAGCGATCCGACGACGATCGCGGTGTCGAGGATGGGAGGGCCGGGCATCTCCCCGAGCCCTATTGTCCCCCGGAGGCGAACACGAGCCGGCGCCCGCGCGAGATGTTCCCGAGCGGCTCGACGCGCTCCCCGTTGTAGGTCAGGACCACCCGCGTGAGATCCTGGGCGTCGACCTCGACGCGATCGACACCGTGGAGGACCCGCGTCTCGTTCGGTGCAAGCGGAACCTTCTCGGCCTCGGCTTCGTCGACCCGCACCGTGATGGTCGTCGCGTCGATCGCCCGCACCGCGACCACCTGGCTCGCGACAGGCTGCGCGGCCGCCTCCTGAGGCGCCGCGGGGCGCTCGATCCAGTCGAGGGCGCTCGCCCCCACACGCAGACCGACCACGAGGAGCGCCGTGACCGCAAACCCGCCGAGCGCGAGTCGAAGCGCCGGGAGCTCGGGGGCCGGCGCGCGTTCGGTCGCGATCAGGTCCTGCTCGTCGACGTCGAGGAACTCGAGGTACTGGCGGCGGTACCCGTTCCGGAACGGACCCGCGGGGAGTGCGGTGAGATCGCCCTCCTCGAGGGCCTTCACGTACCGCGCGGGGATGCGCGCGAGCCGCGCGACGTCGTCGTGCGTCAACCCGCGGCGCTCGCGCTCGCGGCGCAGCAGCTCGAGGCCGGGCGCTCGGGGCTCTTGCGCGCTCACTGTCGCGTGGCTCCGGTGCAGTTCATCGCGTAGAGCTCATGGGCCTGGACGACGAGCGCCTCGTACGAAAGCACCTCGTCGGGCGACGCACCCGGCTTCTGCGTCACGCCGTTCAGGACCTGATCGAGGTACGCGCACGCCGCCACGGCGTTGTGCAGTGCCACCTGGCTCTCCGCACCGCGCACGTAGGCTTCGGTCATGGTGCCCTTCGACAGCTGGATCACCGCGTCGAAGTCCGCGGCCGCCGGCTTGTGCTCGCCTTTCGCTTGGTAGGAGAGCCCGCGGTAGAATCGCGACTGCCACTGGTTCGGAGCCCGCTGAATTGCGTCGCTGAGCACCACGATCGCCTGGTCGTACGAGCCCTTCGCATAGAACGCGACGCCGAGGTTGTTCAGGACGTTGGCGGTGTTCCGGTAGGTGAGGTCCGCCCTGGCGACCTCGAATCGCTCGATCGCCGCGTCGACTTCGCCGAGCTTCATCAGGTAGGCGCCGTAGTTCGCGTTCACCTCGCCGCTCTTCGGCGCGATGTTCAGTGCCTTGTCGAAGGCGTCCCGGGCCTTGTCCTCGGCGCCACTCGCACCGTATGCGATGGCGAGCTTCTGCCACGCGTCCCAGTTCCGCGGGTCTTCCTTCACAGCCCGCTCGAGCGCCACCACCGCGTCGGGGAGGCTCCCCTCCCGCAGGTACGCCGCCCCGAGGTCCGTCTGCGCCTGCGCCTTCCTCTGGCTCGCCGACGAGACGCAGGAAAGGGAGGCGAGGGCGACGAGGAGGACCGGGCGGGGGGTCATGACAGGTATTTGGAGACCAGGGGGCCGAGGGTTTCGATGCGCTGGTGGGGGATCGCGGAGGGCGCGGTGACGATGGCGTTCTTCAGTGCCGAAGCGTGGGGCGCCGGGCCGGGGTGCGCGGCGACGAGCGGAATGGCTCCGCGGATGATCGCCTTCGATAGTTCCACGTTCGCCCGCAGCACCGCAATGATCTGATCGACGGTCACCTCGTCGTGGCCCTCGTACCAGCAGTCGTAGTCCGTCGACATCGCGAGGGTCGCGTAGGACATCTCGGCTTCGCGGGCGAGCTTCGCCTCGGGCAGGTTCGTCATGCCGATCACGGAGGCACCCCACGACCGGTAGAGGTTCGACTCGGCGCGCGTGGAGAACGCGGGGCCCTCCATGCAGACGTACGTGCCGCCGTCGTGCACCGTGGCGCCGGCGGCGAGCGCGGCCTCCTTGAGGTAGCCGCGAAGCGACTTGCAGATCGGATCGCCGAACGACACGTGCGCGACGATGCCGTCGCCGAAGAACGTCGAGTCCCGACCCTTCGTGCGGTCGATGAACTGATCGACGAGCACGACGTCGCCCGGCGCGACCTCCTTCTTGAGCGACCCCACCGCGCTCACGCTGATGAGCCAGCTCACGCCCAGCGCCTTCATCCCGAACACGTTCGCGCGGTACGGGACCTCGCTCGGTGTCAGCGTGTGGCCCTTCCCGTGGCGCGGAAGGAAGACGAGCTCGACGTCGCCCTCGGCCACGTCGGCGACGGCGCCGATCACGAACGGAGCGCTCGTCTCGCCGAACGGCGTGTCCACCTGCTCTTCGCGCAGGTTCGACAGCCCCGGCATCTCGTAGAGACCGCTTCCGCCAATCACGCCGATCCGAAGAGCCAAGGGACCTCCGATGCGGCGCACCCCTAACGTCAGCCTGCGGCGGCGGCTTTCCCGAGCTGCCCGCACGCGGCGGAGATGTCGCGTCCCCGCGTCGCGCGAATCGAGCACTGGATCCCGTTGTGCACGAGATGCTCCTGGAACGCGCGCACGCGCTCCTCGCTCGGCCGGCGGATGTCGCGATCGGGATTCTCGTTGTACGGGATGAGGTTGACCTTCGAGCGCACGCCGCGCATCAGGCGGACGAGGCGCTCCGCGTCGGCCATGTCGTCGTTGAACCCCGCCATCATCACGTACTCGAACGTGATCCGCTTGCCGTTCGGGAGCGGCAGATCGCGGCACGCCTGCATCAGCTCCTCGAGCGAATACCGCTGCGTGATCGGCATGACCTGCCGACGCTGCTTTTCCGTCGTGGAGTTGAGGCTGACCGCGATGTTCACCGGCAGGCGCTCGGCGAGCTCCTTCATCTTCGGCACCAGGCCGACGGTGCTCACCGTGATCTTGCGGTGCGAGAACCCGAGTCCGTCCTCGTCGAGCATGTTGCCGAGCGCGGTGACGAGGTTCTCGAAGTTGTGGAGCGGCTCGCCCATGCCCATCATCACGATGTTCGTGATCCGCTGGTCGAGGTCCTTCTGCACCTGGAGCGTCTGGTTCGCGATCTCGGCGGGCGTGAGGTGTCGCTTCAGACCGAGGTCACCGGTGAGACAGAACGTGCACTTCATCGCGCAGCCGACCTGCGTCGAGACGCAGAGGGTGAGGCGCGGCTTGCCGACGACGCCCTCGTACGCGGGCCGGTTCATGTCGGGGATGAGGACGCTCTCGATGTGGTTCCCGTCGGCGAGCCGCCAGACGTACTTCGTGGTGCCGTCCGCGCTCTCCTGCCGCTTGGAGAGCTCGAGAAAGCTCATCCCCGCGACCTGCTCGAGTGCCCGCCGGGCGTCCTTCGAGACGTTCGTCATCTCGTCGAACGACGAGGCGCCGCGCTGCCACATCCACTTGTACAGCTGGCGCGCGCGGTACTTCTCCTTCCCGCCCGGCACGTGCTGGGCAAGGAAGTCCGAGAGCCCGTCGAGGCTCAGACTCTTGAGGTCGGTACGACCGTCGGGAAGCGTGGAGACGCGGGTAGGCATTCGTTCGGGCAATGCGGTAGGGGAGCCGATGTCGATCCAGCCTCTGCTCGACAAGATCCCGTTCGCACACAAGGCCGGTGTGCAGTGCGAAAGCTACGCGCCAGGGCGCGTGGTTTTATCGCTCGCGCTGACCGACAGCAACAAGAACCACGCTGGGACAATGCATGCGGCGGGGCTCTTCACCGTCGCGGAAACAGCCGGCGCCGCCGCCTGTTCGACGCACCCCCGCCTGTCCGGCCTTCAGCTCCTCGCGCGCGGCATGTCGATCCGCTTCCGCCGTCCGGCGAACGGTGGGGTCCAGGCCCATGCCGAGATCACGGACGAGATGGCGAGCGCCGTGGAGGACGGCCTGGCGCGCAAGGGCCGAGCCGACCTGGACGTGCCCGTGGTCATCTACGACGGGCAGGGCACCGTGGTCGCGGAGATGCTCGCGACGTACCACTTCCGGAGCACGAAACCCGGGGCGCCTGAGACCGAGTGAGAGGTTCCGGCACTCTTTCTCTCAGGGAGAGAGGAAGTGAGGAAGTGAGGAAGATGAAGTGACGGGCAGCGTCTCGCTCCGAGTAGCGACGACGGCGCCCGGATCCGTCCTGCCGGCTCGCGGACTCGAGAGGCGGTCTTCGTCTCCGCGAGCGAGACGCCACTGGACGATCCCCTTTCCTCTCTTCCTCTCTTCCTCACTTCCTGAGAGGAAAAGAGGCAGCACCCCTCACTGCCACGGAATCCACTCACTCGGTGCCGCGGCGCGGCCGACGAACACCAGGTTGGGATCCACGTCGTTGCTTCCTGATCCGAAGTACTCGTCGTTGAAGTCGATCCCCGCCGTGCTCGACTGCGTCGACCAGTAGTCGAGTCCGACGATGGCGCCGGCGTCGTCGCGCTCCCAGGCCTGGAAGATCACGGAGTGGCCCGTGCCGTTGTTCCGCCAGAGCTGCACGAAGTCGCCGGGCTTCACGTCGGCAAAGCTCGCGACGCGCCAACCGATCCCGTAGCGCTCGAGCGCGTCTGGCGCGCCGGCGCCGAGGAGCTCGCGCACGTACCAGTCGGTCTGGAAGTCCTCGAGGTCGCCGACGGTCAGTCCGTTCAGCGTGCCGTCGCCGCCGGACGCGAGATCGGCCGCGGCGGACGCGCGCATGAACACCTCCCACGTGAGCCCGACGCAGTAGCAGCGCCCGTACGGATCGCCCTCCGCGACGAGCGCGCCCCGGTACCAGACGTCGCGCGTCGTACCGCGCCAGTCCGAGTTGCTCGGCCACCAGTAGTCGTTCGTTCCATCCGTCGGGTATTCGGCGAGCAGCGCCTGCACGAGCGCGCCGAGGTCCGCGCCGGTCGGCGCCGTCACCGCAGGCACGACCGTGATCTCGATCGCGTCGGTCGCGACGACCGCGCCGCTCGCCGACGCCTCCGCCACGATCTCGCGCGGGTAGCCGAGGCCCGCGAACGTGTACGGGATCGAGCCGTTGGGCGCAGGGATGGTTCCGAGCGACCACCCGTCGGCGAAGAGCTCGATCGACTCCACGTCCGGCGACGCGCCCAGCGTGAACAGGACCGGGTTTACCACCTCGCTTCCATCCGGCGGGCTGCCGATGGCGACCCACGGCCCGGTCTCGACGACGTGGACCGCGATCGCGTGCTCCCCGAGGATGCTCCCGTCCGCTCCCAGCCCGTGAAGCACGACGATGTGCTTGCCGACGGCTGCAGCCACGTGGATTACCGACTCGGAGGCAGCGACCTGCTCCTCGAGGCGCCCGTCGACCGTGAGCGCGACCTCGACGACGTCGCCGCCCGTCTCGAACGACACGGCGAATGCCGGGTCGACCGCAGCACCGTTCGCCGGCTCGACGATCCGGACCGTGCCTTCGCGCACGAACCCGTCGTGCGCCTCGGGGACGTCTCCGTAGAGCGACAGCCCGCACCCCCCGGCGAGCGCCACCACGAACCAAACCATGACCGCATCCGCGGTGCCGCCGGGAGGCTACCCCTCCGCGAGGAGCTCGCCGAGCCGCGTCCAGCGTTCGTCGCCGCCTTGTTGCTTGGCTGCGAACCCCATCGCCCACGGGCTCCCGACGAGGCAGCAGAACTTCCGCGCGCGCGTGACTGCGGTGTAGATCAGGTTCCGGCGAAGCATGATCCGGTGCGACCGGTGGAGCGCCACCACGACCGCCGGGTACTCCGACCCCTGGCTCTTGTGGATCGAGATCGCGTACGCGAGCTCGATGTCGTCGAGCTGGGTGCCGACGAGCGCCACCGACCGTCCGTCGAAGTCGATGGTGAGATCGTCCTCGCCGACAGACGTGACGCGTCCGATGTCGCCGTTGAAGATGTCGTTGTCGTAGTCGTTCCGCACCTGCAGCACGCGATCGCCGACGCGGATGCGTTTTCCGCCCCGGACGATCTGGCGTCCGTGGGGATTGAGCAGATCCTGGAGCGCCTCGTTGAGCGCGCCGGTTCCGAGCGGCCCGGCGTGCATGGGCGTGAGCACCTGCACGTCGCGCAGCGGGTCGAAGCCCTTCGCGGGGAGCCGGCGCCCGACGATCTCCAGGAGCGCCTTCTGCGTATCGGGGGCCTCGTTGCGCCCGACGACGAAGAAGTCGTCGATCGCCTCGTCGCTCTCACCGCCGCGCGGCATCTCGCCGTGGTTGATCGCGTACGCCGCTTCGACGATCCCGGAATCCGCGGCCTGTCGGTACACGTCCTTCAGCGTGGCGACGGGGATCGTGCCGGCGCGAATCACGTCGCGGAGCACGGCGCCGGGGCCGACTGACGGGAGCTGATCCGCGTCACCCACCAGCACGAGGCGCGCGGATCGCGGAATCGCTTCGAGGAGCGCCGCGAGCAGGGGGATGTCGACCATGCTCGCTTCGTCGACGAGGACCGCGCGCGCCTCGATCGGATTGCTCGCGGTGCGCACGAAGCGGCCTGTGCCGGGATTGAATTCGAGGAGCCGATGGATCGTCTTCGCCTCGCGGCCCGTCGTCTCCGAGAGGCGGCGCGAAGCGCGACCGGTCGGCGCCGCGAGCGCCCACGTGCGCGCGTCGGTGAGCGCCGTTAGCGCGCGGACGATCGTCGTCTTCCCCGTGCCGGGCCCGCCGGTGATGACGGTGACGCCTTCGCGCAGCGCGAGGCGGATCGCGTTCTGCTGCTCGGTGTTGAGCACGAGCCCGAGTCGATCGGTGATCGCGCGCGCGTCGGGCCCCTCGGGCCGCGGCGCCTTCTGGAGCTCGAGCAGCCGGTTCGCGACGACGAGCTCCTCGCGCGCGAGCCCCGGGAGCGCCACCGGTCGCTGCGCGGAGTCGAGCGACGGAGCGCGGAAGAGCCGTCCGAGCGAGATGAGTCGATCGATGCCCGCGATGGCGGGTGCTGCGGGTACCTCGAGGTCCTGCACGCGTGCGAGCAGCGAGTGCTCGGGCACGAACGTGTGCCCCTGTTGCGAGGCCGCCTCCTCGAGCACGTACTGGAGCGCCGCCTCGATCCGTTCGGGCGCGTCCTTCGCGATGCCGTGCTCGGCGGCGAGCGCGTCGGCCGTCTTGAACCCCACGCCGCGCACCTCGAGCAGGCGGAACGGGTGGCGCGTCACGATCTGCAGCGCGTCGCCACCGAACCGCTCGACGATCCGTGTCGCGAGTCCTTGGCCAATCCCCCAACCGCGGAGCGTGGCCATCACCTCGCGATCGCGCCGGTCGCGCACATAGTGCGTGACGATGTCGGTCAGCCGCTTGCGTCCAATCCCGTCGACCTGGAGCAACCGCTCCGGGTCCTCCTCGATCACGCGCAACGTGTCGAGCCCGAAGGTCTCGACGACGCGCTTCGCGAAGCCCGGACCGAGCCCCTTGATGGCGCCCGATCCGAGGTACTTCTCGAGTCCGGAGACCGTGCGCGGATCCTCGACGAGGACGCGCTCGACCTGGAATTGCCGACCGAACTGCTGGTGCGTCTTCCATTGCCCCTGCACCTGCACGTGCTGGCCCTCGTGCACGTGCCCGATCGTCCCGACGACCGTGACCTCGCCGCTTCCGAGGCGAAGCTTGCCCACCGCGAACCCGCGATCGTCCGCGCGGAACTGGAACGCGACGATCTCGCCTTCGAGCCGTTCCTGTTCGGACGCCATCGCACTCTGCTATCGCGCGACCCGTTCCATTCCCTGCGCGGGACCGATCGAACGGCTGTACACGAATCCTGCTGGCGGCGCGCCCTCGCGCCCCTATTCCGTCTGCGTTGCGGTCGTCGCCGCGCAGACGGGTACCTCATGGAAACCAGGCCCCATTCTCCGAGCTCCGCTCCCGCTGGAGCAGGCCCGAACGCAGCGCGCGCACGCAGATGCCGGCAAAAGTTCCTCCGGTTCTTTCCCGGCGGATTCAACGATGCCACCTACTTGGAATGGGAACGCGACTACAAGTGGCAAACCCACGAGCGATGGGACCTGGCACTCGGGAGACGCGAATTTCGCGGACTGCTTCGCCGGGGCGAATACCGGGAGATCGCGTTGCGCGCCGTGAGGGTCGAGCAGCAGTCACGTCACAGCATGATCTTCTCGTTCGAGAAGATGGCATTGCGCGATGCAATCAAGGCGACGCCCGGCGCCAAGAGGTTCGCCGAAGGGTTGTACGATTTCCTTTACGGCAGGGGATCGCTGGAGAGCCGCTTCCTCCAGTGGGTCGACGTCGTCTCCGGTCTGCCGCGGAAGCAGACGCGCGTGCTGACCTGGCCGTTGGTGACCGTCTTCGGATTCATCGCGCAACCCGAAACACACATCTTCCTCAAGCCGACGGCGACGCGCGCCGCGGCGAGCGCATACGGCTTCGATTTCCATTACGCCTCGCGTCCCAACTGGGACACCTACGCCAGTCTGCTCGAATTCGGCGCGCAGGTATGGCGCGACCAGCGAAGTCTCGAGCCGCGAGACATGATCGACGTGCAGTCGTTCATCTGGGTTCAGGGATCGGACGAATATAGGTAGTCAGGGCCGTCATCGAGGTGCGATTCACGGCCACGACGCGTCGCGAGTCCTGTTGGAGCCCCCACGCCGTGCTCGGCGTCGACGTCCACGCGCGAAGCGACGAGCCCGAGGGGCTTGTTCCGGCCGCCAGCTTCGGGCGATAACGAAGCACTTGCGCGGGTCCCGAGCCATCGTGCTCGTTCTGTTCTTCTGCTCGGGAGCCGCGGCGCTCGTGTACGAAATCGCCTGGGTGCGCCGACTCTCGCTCATCCTGGGCGCGAGCCACGAGGCCGTCAGCATCGTGCTCGCATCGTGGATGGCTGGCCTCGCCTGCGCCTCGCGGTGCTCTCCACCTTCGTGACCGGCGGCGCGGCGCTCGCGCTCGAGACACTCTGGACGCGCGATCTCCGTCGCGACCGGCACGTCGACCTACGCGTTCACGATCCTCCTCGTCGCGTTCCTCACCGGCATCGCGTTCGGGAGCGCGGCGCGGTTCGTCGCGCCGTTCGAACGCGTCCCAGTCTCCCGACAGCTCGGCGTGGTCCTCGTCCTCATCGGAATCGCGAGTGCGGCCGCGTCGCAAGCGATTCCCGGGCTCCCGGATCGCGTCGTGACCTGGAACATCCTCTTCTACGGCGGCGCGAAGGGCGCGCGAATCGCGACGACCTTTCTCGCGGCGTTCACGATCCTCCTCGTTCCGGCGTTCCTGTTCGGTGTGGCGTTCCCGATGGCCGCGCAGGCCGCAGCGACGCTCGGCCTCGCGCCTCGCCGCGCCACGGCACGTGTCCTCGTGCTCAACACCGCAGGTGCCGTCGCGGGTCCGCTTCTCGCTGGGTACGCGCTCGTGCCGCGGGCGTTCGGTCTCCAACGCTCGATGCTCGGCACGAGCGCGCTCGTGTTCGCCCACGGGGCCATCCTCGTGGCCGCCGAGCGCGCGCCCGCGCGACCGCTCCGCCTGCCGATCGCGTTCGCCGTCGGCGCGATTGCGTTCCTCGGCGCGGCGCGGGTCGGCGCGTGGGATCCGCACCTCCTCGGCGGGTTCCAGAACACGCTTTCGACGCGGTACCGACTCCCCGACGGGACCGTCGACGTTGCCGCGAGGTTGAGCGGAACGGGAGGAACGAGGGTGCGCCTGCCGCTCGACCAAGCGGCGAGTGGTCGTCGCCTACCAGCTCACGCTCGGGAAAGGCGGGCCCGGTCGGGCAAAGAGGAAGCCCTGGAGGAGGTCGCAGCCGATCGAGGCCAGGTAGTCGCGCTCGCCGCTGGTCTCGACGCCCTCGACGACGACGCGCATCCCCATGTCCTGCGACAGGTTCACCAGGGCGCCCACGAGCCGCTGCTTGGTCACGTTCGTATCCACGTCGCGGATGAGTGACATGTCGAGCTTCACGACGTCGGGCTCGAGCGCGGTCAGACTCGTGAGACCGGAGTAGCCAGCACCGAGGTCGTCGAGTGCAATCTGGTAACCGAGCGAGCGGAGCTTCCGGATGCGCGCCGGCACGTCCGCGACGTCGTCGAGCGACGCCCGCTCCGTGATCTCGAGCACGATGTTCGACGCGTACGGCGCGAGGTCCGACTCCGACCAGAAGAGCTCCGTGTCCTCGAGATCCTTCGTGTGCAGGTTGACGAACAGCTTCGCGCCGTGGTTCTGGAGCAGGACGGCCGCGACAGCGCGGCGGATCGTCCGACTCAGATCGTGGAGACGCCCGAGTGTCTCCGCGGCGGAGAGGAACGCACCGGGATTCGCGAATGCGGGGTCCGACGTCCGAAGGAGCGCTTCGTACGCGAAGACGCGCTTCTCGCGCAACGACACGATCGGTTGGAACGCCATCCAGATTCCGTCGAGCGCGCGCTCGAACGCGGCGGCAAGGGCAGCTCGGTCGCCGACGAACGCCCCTTGGTCGCCCAGCAGGGCGAGCGCCTCGCGCTTCACCCGCCCGAGCCGCCCGATCCGCACGGCGTATTCGACCACCGGCAGAAGGTCCGAGGGCAGCACCGGCTTGATGAGGTAGCGGAGGGCACCATACTCGAGCGCTCGCACGGCGGTCGCAACGTCGGGCGTTCCGGTCATCATGACGACCGGCACGTCGGCGTCGCGACCGCGGATCGCCTTCAGGAGCTCGATGCCGCCCATGCCTGGCATCGCGATGTCGCTGACGATCACGTCGAAGGCGCCGCTCGCCAAGAGGTCGATGGCGTGCTCACCGTCGGGGGCGCTCTCCACGACATGACCGGATCTCGTGAGGGCGCGCACGAGGCTCCGCACGACGGCGGCGTCGTCGTCCACCACCAGGATTCTTCCGCACGCGCTCGAGTTGCTCATCGCGGGCTCCGGCCGCGGCGTCGGTCGAGGACTTCTCGCACCTTGCGGGTGAGGGCCCCCGGCGTCAACGGTTTCTGCAGGAAGGCCGACCGCTCCGAGAGCTGCCCGACCAGGGCGCCGTCGGTGTAGCCGGACATGAAGAGCACCCCCATGTCCGGGCGGAGCGCGGCCAGCCGATCGGCCAGCTGGGGACCGCTCATCTGCGGCATCACGACGTCGGTGACGAGCAGGTCGATCGCGTCGCCGTGACGCTCGCACGCGAGGAGCGCCTCGCCGGCGTTCCGGCACTCGATGACCACGTACCCGTGTCGCTGCAGGATGCCGCGCGCGACCTTCCGGATTTGGTCTTCGTCCTCGACCAGGAGGATCGTCTCGCTCCCGCGGACCTCTCCGCTGGGCGGCCGCGCGATGCCGCCGACCGGGCGCTCGTCGGTGACGGGCAGGTACACCTTGAACGTCGTCCCCTGGCCGACCTCGCTGTAGACCCAGATGGTCCCGTGCGACTGCTCCACGATCCCGAATACCGTGGACAGCCCGAGGCCAGTGCCCTTGCCCTTTTCCTTGGTGGTGAAGAACGGCTCGAAGATCCGCGCCTGGGTGGCCTTGTCCATCCCCGTCCCGGTGTCGCTCACCGCGAGCATGACGTGGCGCCCCGGCTTCACCCCGAGGTGCGCGCGCGCGTATGTCTCGTCGAGCTCCACGTTGCCAGTCTCGATCGTGAGCTTGCCACCCTCGGGCATCGCGTCGCGCGCGTTCACCACCAGGTTCACGAGCACCTGCTCCATCTGGCCCGCGTCCGCCCGGCAGCGATCGAGCGCGGGATGCGGGATCGTCGTCAGCTCGATGTCCTCGCCGAGGATCCGTCGCACCATCTTGTCGACTCCATGGATGATCTCGTTCAAGTCCAGCACCTTCGGGTCCGTGACCTGCTGGCGACTGAAGGCGAGCAGCTGCCGCGTCAGCGCCGCCGCACGGAGCCCGGCCTCCTTGATCTCGTTCACGTCCGACCACATCGGGTCGGTCGCGGGGAGGTCCTGCATCAACATCTCACTGAAGCTCAGGATGACGGAGAGCAGGTTGTTGAAGTCGTGCGCGACCCCGCCCGCGAGCAGGCCGATCGCCTCCATCTTCTGCGCGTGCTGGAGCTGCTCCTCGGTCCGTCGAAGCGCGGCTTCCGCCTTCTTCCGCGCCGAGAGATCGGCCACGAAGGCGATGCAGTTCGGACCATCGAGCATCGCGAAACCCACGAGGACGGGCACGCGGGTCCCGTCCGTTCTGAGTAGCTCCTTCTCCCAGGGTCGCGCGACGCCGTGCCGGCGGAGCTCGTCGGTCGCGTGGGCGTCCGCCTCCGCCCAGCCCGGCGCCGTGACTTCGGCCCACCCGGGAATCCCATCGCGCACCTCGTCGCGCGACAGGCCGACGAGCTCGAGGAAGGCATCGTTGGCCTCGCGCACATTCCCGAAGACGTCTGCGAGCGCGATGCCGACGATGCCCGACTCGTAGAGTCGCGCGAAGCGCTGCTCGCTCACGCGCAGCGCGTCGAGCGCCAGCTTCCGCTCGGTCACGTCGCGCAGGCTCACCACCACGGCGTTCACATCGGGCTCGTCGAGCAGGTTCGTGCCGGTGCTCTCCATCCATCGGACCGATGCATCGGGGAGCAGCAACCGCACCTCCGTCGAAAGGCCGAACCCGGGCTCCCCCGCGAGTCTGGCCTGGAAGTCGGCCCAACGAGCGCGATCCTCGGGATGGATTCGCTCTGCGCAGTCGGCGTCCTGCCCGGTGCCCAAGTGCAGGATGCGCTTCGCGGCCGGGCTCACGTAGAGCGTCGTCCCATCGCGCGCGGTCAGGATGATGCCGTCCTGGCTGTGCTCGATGATCGCCCGGAAGCGCACTTCCTGCGCGCGGAGGGTGGCCTCCGCCGCTCGGCGCGCGCGGCGCTGCTCGGCGTCGCGGACCGCGCGCTCGATCGCCGGCGAGAGGCGCGCGAGGTTCCCCTTGAGCACGTAGTCATGCGCCCCCGCCCGCATCGCGTCGACCGCGCTCTCCTCGCCGATGGTGCCGGAGACCAGGAGGAACGGGAGATCGAGACCCAGCGACTTCAGCACGGCAAGCGCCTCGAGCCCGCTGAACTGGGGAAGCGACCAGTCGGAGACGATCGCGTCGTACGTTCCTGCCTCGAGCGCAGCGCGCATGTCGGCGGCGTTCTCGACCCGCGCGCTCTCGACGATGGCCCCCGTTCGCTGGAGCGCTCGCAGGATGAGCCGGGCATCGGACTCGGAGTCCTCGACGAGGAGCACGCGCAGCTTGTCGGTCATCCGGCGCCCGAGTCGTTCAGCGTGAAGAAGAAGGTTGCCCCTCCGCCGACCTTCGCCTCCGCCCACACGCGACCATCGTGCCGCGCGACGATCCGTTGGACCGTCGCCAGTCCGACGCCGGTACCCTCGAAATCGGCGAGGGAGTGGAGCCGCTGGAAGACACCGAAGAGCTTGCCGGCGTAGGCCATGTCGAACCCGGCACCGTTGTCCTTCACCCAGTAGGTCCGCCGACCGCCACTCGTACTCGCGCCGATGTCGATGCGCGCCGCGTCCCGTTTCGCGGTGAACTTCCAGGCGTTGCCGATCAGATTGTCGAGGACGACGCCGAGGAGCCGCGAGTCGCCGGTGTCACGCAGATCGTCCGACACGACGACCTCGACCGAGCGCTCGGGTTGACTCCGCTGCAATCGCGTCACCGTGGCTCGAGCGAGTGCGCTGAGGTCGACGGGTTCCCGCTCCAACTCGCTCCGGCTGACGCGCGAGAGCGCGAGCAGGGCGTCGATGAGCTCCCCCATCCTCTGTGCCGACTCGCGCACGTACTCTAGATAGGCGCGTCCCTGTTCGCCGAGCTGATTGCCGTGCTCCTCGAGGAGCGCATGGCTGAATCCGTCGATGCCCCGGAGCGGCGCCCGCAGGTCGTGCGCGACCGAGTAGCTGAAGCTCTCGAGGTCGCGGTTCGCGCTCTCGAGGTCGCGCGCGTACTTCTTCAGCCGCTCTTCGGCGAGCCTCTGCTCCGTCCGGTCGAGCACGAATCCGACGATCGTCTCGGTTCCTTCCATCCGAACGAGCCCCAGCGTCGTGGGCAGGCGGCTCCCATCCTTCCGCACGTACTCGTTCTCGTAGGGCGTGGCGCTGCCGACGGTTCGCAGCTGCTCGACGGCCGCCTGCGTCCGTTCCTGCCACTCCGCGGACGCCATCTCGTTCCATCGGAGCAGACCCGCTTCGAGCTCCGCGCGCGAGTACCCGAGCATGGTGAGGAATGCGTCGTTCGCATCGGTCACGCCCCCAGTGAGGTCGCCGAGGATCACGCCGATGATGTTCGAGTGGATGAGCCGCTGGAACCGTGCCTCGGTCTCGCGCCGCACCAGCTGCTCGCGGATCCGGCGGTTCTCGTCCTCGAAGTGCTTGCGCCGGAGCTGCGCGCGGAGCCGCGCCTTCAGGACGTCGAAGTCGCCCGACTTGGCGATGTAGTCGTCCGCGCCCGCATTGATCCCTTCGATCATCGCCTGGCGGTCGTCGCGCGATGTCAGCATCACGAGGGGCGTGTCACGCCACTCCGCTCGTTGCTTGATCCGGCGGCAGGTCTCCTGGCCCGACAACCCGGGCATGACGAGGTCGAGGATGATGCAGTCGACCGGCTGGACGGCGAGGAGCTCCAGCGCTTCCTCGCCCGAGCTGGCCAGCACCACGTCGTAGCCCTCCTGCCGGAGCTGGCTACCGAGCTCCTGGAGGTAGGTCACGCTGTCGTCCACGGCCAGGAGCCGCTTCGGACCCAGGAGGCTCGGGCTCGTCTCGGTCGCGCCGACGGCACCGCGCAACAGCGCAGCCAGCCGCACGAGGATGACGCCGAGGTCCTCGCTCTTGCGCACGTAGGCATCGACCCCTGCCTCGAGCGCCGACACCTCGTTGCTCGTGCCCTCCGATGCTGTCAGCAACAGACAAGGCGTCCGCCGCATGGCGGTGTCCGACTTGAGTCGCCGCACGACCGTCGGGCCATCGATGCCGGGGAGCACGCCGTCGACGATGATGGCGTCGGGCCGCTCGGTCACGGCGATCGTCAGCCCTTCTTCTCCCGTCACCGCCTCGCGGACCTGGTACCCGTCCTCCTCGAGCGCGCTCCGGAGCTCGTGCCGGAACGTTGCACTGTCGTCGATCACGAGGATGCGCCGTCGCGACTCCGCGGTCCCCGCGACCGGCGCATGCACGAGCGCCCGCGCCCGCGCAACCACCTGCCCGAGGTCGTACGGCTTGCCGACGTACTCGTCGGCGCCCGCACTCATCCCGCGAACCCGGGTCTTCACCTCGGCTTCGGTCGAGAGGAGCAGGACCGGCGTCCGAGCGGTTGCGGTCGCGGCCTTGAGCTCCTCGAGGAAATCGAGGCCGTCGCCGTCCGGCAGCACGATGTCGAGCACGATGAGCTGCGCCTCGTGTCGCGCCAGTAGCTCTCTGGCGCTGCGCAGATCGGCGCAGAAGGCCGTGTCGAAACCCGCCGTCTGAAGGGCTCCGCCGATGTCCATGCGCACGGTCAGACTGTCGTCGACGATGAGGGCGCGCGGCTTCATGTCCGACTCCCGGGATCCTTGACCATCGCCACCAGCGCCGGCGCGATCTTGTGCAAGGGATGGATCTCCTCCGCAGCTCCGAGCAAGATCGCCTCGCGCGGCATCCCGAACACGACGGACGTGGCCTCGTCCTGGGCGATGGTCCTGCCCCCCGCACGCCGGATCGCGAGCAGCCCCTCCGCGCCATCCTTCCCCATCCCGGTCAGGAGGCAGGCGGCGCAGTTGCCTCGGAGCTCCTCCGCCATCGATTCGAAGAGGACGTCGACGGACGGCCGGCACGAGTGGCGCTCGGGATCCCGCGTGAGGCGGAGCCGGCCGTCCCGAATCACGAGGTGACGATCCGGCGGCGCCATCACGACGCCGGCGTCGCCAACGCGCGGGAGCGGGTCGCCGTCGCGCGCGTACGACACGCGCACGCTGCTCTGGCCGTCGAGCCATTCCGCCAATGCGACTTCGAACGCCTTTCCGATGTGGATGACGAGGAGGATCGGTACCGGGAGGCCTTTGGGCAAATTGTGGAGGATCTCCACCAGCGCCGCCGGTCCGCCAGTCGAGACGCCGATGCCGATCGCGCGGAGCTCGCCCCGCGACGGCGCGACGGTGATCGGGTGCTCTCCCATCGGTGCGCTCGTTCGCAGCCGGGCGCGGAGATGGGTGATCACCTTGATCCGCGAGATGAGCTTGACGGTCGAGACGAGCTGCCTTTCCCATGCTTCGTCGACGACGTCGCCCGTGGGCTTGTCGAGCACATCCACCGCACCGGCAGCCAGCGCCTCGTACGTCTTGAACAGCTCGCCGCGATTCGTCGACGCCGACACGACGAGAATCGGAGTCGGGCAGTGGGCCATGATGTACTCGGTCGCCGCGAGCCCGCTCATCACGGGGAGCATCATGTCGAGCGTGATGACGTCCGGCCGCAACTGGTGGCAGAGCTCGATCGCTCGCTTCCCGTCGTCGGCCTCGCCGACGACCTCGATGCCAGGATCCGAGGACAGGACCTCCGCGATGCGCTTGCGCACGGTGACGGAGTCATCGACCACGAGGACACGGAGCTTCGTCATGACGACCCGATCAGCCCGCGGATCGTCTGGAGGAGCTTTCTCTGGTCGAACTCGCCCTTCACGATGTACGCGCTCGCGCCGACGCTCTCTCCGCGCCGCCGATCCTCGATCGCGTTCCGCGACGTCACGAGGATCGCCGGAATCTCCCTGAGCACGGGGTGCGCTCGTGTTTGCGCGACGAACCCGAAGCCATCCATCCCCGGCATCTCGACGTCGACGATGAACAAGCTGTAGCGCCGGTCGTTGGCCTTCGCGAGCGCGTCCTCCGCGGATACCGCGAGCTCGACGTCGTAGCCAGCCGACTCCAGGATGCTCTGCTCGAGCATGCGCGTCGTGAGGGAGTCGTCGACGACGAGGACCGGGGCCGGGCGCGCGACGACGGCGTCCGACACCGCACCTCGACCGCGCTCGCCCGCCGCGACGAGGCCGCCTGGGTCGAGCACGAGCTGCGGGTTTCCTTCGGCATCGAGCGTAGCACCCGCGACCACCGCGTCGGCCCCGACGGCCTGCGGGAGCGCCTGCAGGACGATGTTCGCGGTGCCGAGAAGACGGTCGACGCCCACCGCCACACGCCGATCGTGGGCCTTCACGACCACCGCCGACCACGCGCTCCGTTTCGGCCGCGACGATCCGGCCCGTTGGAGGAGCTCGTCGAGCGGCACGAACGGCACGACCTCGCCCTCGTGGAGGATCGAGTCCCGTTCCGTCGAGTGCGCGACGTCTGCCTCGTGGACCCGGACCGTCGCGTGGATCGCGTCGAGCGGGATGGCGGCCCGCGCGTCGCCGGCTTCGACGAGAACGCCCGTGAGCGACGCGATGGACACGGGAACCCGGATCTCGAACGTCGCCCCCCGCCCCGGCTCGCTCCGAATGCTCAGCTCGCCCTTCAGCCGATGGGTCGTCGCGCGCACGACGTCGAGCCCGATTCCCCTCCCGGACAACTCGGTCACGCCGCGCGACGTCGTGAGCCCCCCCTCGTGCAAGAGCCCGAGAACCCGATCGGCTGCCCACGACCGCGCTTCGGACGCGGGCACGCGCCCGCGGGAGATCGCAGCGCTCCGCACCGCCTCCACGTCGATGCCGCGACCGTCGTCGCTGCACACGAACGCGACGCGGTTGCCGCGGCGCTCGACCACCAAGCGGACGCGTCCCGCCGGCGCCTTCCCGACAGCGGCCCGCTCGGCCTCTGCTTCGATGCCGTGAGCGACGGCGTTCCTGGCCACGTGGGCAAGCGCGTCGCGGAGCGACGCCAGCACGCTCGCGTCGAGGCGCACGTCGCCTCCCGACGCCTCGAAGTCCACCCGTTTGCCGAGCTCCTGCGCCGCGTCGCGCACGGCGCGCTGAACTGCCTGAAAAACGGAGTGCGCCGGAATGAGCCGCAGCCGATGGGCGACGTCCCGGAGCTCGGCGAACTCCCCTTCGACGCGCTCGAGGTCGACGCCCGCCGTCCGTTGCACGCGCTCGAGGCCCGACTGGATCTCCTCGGCGAGACCTCGCGCTGGCGCCGTGTGGGCGTCCGATCCGTTCCGCGCGGAGAGCCGATCGATCAGGAGATCCATGAGCTCGCGGAGGTGATCCACGGCACCGAGAGCCTTTCGTACGGCGCCGAGCTGCACACCGGCTTCGGTCACGCCGCGAAGGAGCGAGTCCATGTCCTCGATCTGGACGCGCAACGTCTCGAGCGGCTCGTCGGCGGTGTCGCGCGGCGCGCCGGCGGACTTCGGTTCGCTGACGGGATCGAGCCGCCGCAGGTGCGCCGCGGCCTCGTCGAGCAACCGCAGGAGCTCGCTGGCCTGTTCGGGCGACGGGGCCTGTCCCGAATCGCGCTGTGCGGTCAACGCGCCTTCGATCGCGTGCGCGAGCTCGGCGATGCCCGGCTGCCTCACCACCCGCGCGGCGCCCTTGAGGGTATGCGCGAGGCGCAGCAAGCGGGGCACGACGTCGGTGGCGGCAACACCCTTCTCGTACTGCAGGACTCCCTCCGTGAGCCCGTCGAGAAGCTCGCGAGCCTCGACGCGAAAATACTTGTAGGGGTCCGTCGCCATCGACTAGGCATTCGCCGCCTGGGGCTGGATCAAGCGCATGAGATCCCGCGACAGCACGCTGAGCTGCGACGCCGTCTGGAAGGTCTGGTTGGAGCTCGCCTCGGTCTCCCGCGTTGCCTGCGCGACGTTCGCGACGGCAACGTTCACCTGCTCGACCGCGGTCGACTGCTGCTTGGTGCTGAGCTCGATCTCGCGCGCCGCCTCGGTCGTGGTGGCGACGAGGCTCACGATCTGCTTGAACGCCGCGGCGACGTCGCCGAACTGGCGCGCGCCGGCGTCCACCGCCTTCGTCCCCCCTTCGGTCGTCATGACCGTCGTGTTCACCGCAGCGCGGATCTCGTCGATGAGCCCACGGATCTCCTTGGTCGACCCGCCGACGCGATCGGCGAGCTTGCGGATCTCGTCCGCTACGACCGCGAATCTCTTTCCGGACTCGCCCGCGCCAGCGGCTTCGATCGTCGCGTTGATCGCCAGGATGTTCGTCTGCTCCGCGAGCTCGTTGATGATCTCGAGGATGGCCCCGATCTGCTGCGACTTCTTCCCGAGATCGAGCATGTGCGTCACGATGAGATCGACCTGGCGCTTGATCCCTGCGATCGAGTCGTTCGCCTTCGTCACGGTGTGATCGCCCGAGCGAGCACCCTTCGCGGTTTCCTCGGCGATGTGCGCGACGCGCTGCGCGCTCTCGGCGATCTGCTTCGACGTCGCCAGGAGCTCGGTCACGGTCGTCGTGATCTCGTTCATCGCAGTCGACTGCTCCTTCGCGCCGGTGGCCTGCTGATTGGCGGCCGTCTTGAGCTCGTTCGACGAGCTCTGCATGTGTTGCACTGCGGCGCCGATCTGTCCCGTCAGTGAGCGGGTGATGGCGAACCCCGCGACCGTCACGAGCACCAGGCACAGGAGGGTCCCCAACGCGATGGCCGATGTCCCACCCGCGGCCGCGGCATCCACCTCGGCGGCCCGTTGCTGCAGGAGGTCCCGCTCCTCGCGCTCCATGTCGGCCACGATCCGGCGCAGATCGTCCATGAACTTCTTGCCGGCCCCGGCTTGGACTTCCGCCGCAGCGGCCTGCAGGTCGCGGCTCCTCCGGATGTCGATGATCCGCTGGAGCTCCGTGAACTTCGCTGCGATCAGCTGCTCCGCCTGGTCGAGTCGCCTCTGTTGCGCGGGGTTGTCCGACGTGAGGCTCCGCAGGTCTGCGATCGTCCGGGTGACGTCGTCGCTCGCGCCCCGGTACGGTTCGAGGAACGCGTCGTCGCCGGTGATGACGAACCCACGCTGCCCGGTCTCGGCGTCGGTCATGCGACCGAGCAGGAAGGAGAGCTGGTTCAGCACGTCGTGCGTGTGGGTCACCATCACGCTCGTGCGCGCGAGCGTGTCGATGCTCCGGTAGGCGACGAACCCGATGACCGCCAACAACAGGAACGACACGCCGAAGCCCGCCGCGATCTTCTTCCCGAACGTCCACGCAGCCATGGTTCATTGCTCCTTGGTCGGCCGTGGGGGGCCGACCCGATTCCGGATGGTCGCCAAGACAAGGGGGATGCTGACGATCGGGCGCGCTCCCGACTCGGTGTGCGCGACCTGGCTCACGAGCTGATGCGTCGTACGCGGATCGCCGCCGTCGTGGAGCGACGACGTGGGCGGACGCAGGTGACCGTCGAAGTCCGAGAATGCCAGGGCGATCGGCTCGTCGGCGCCGCAGAGGATCATCCATCGCGGCTCGTCGGGATTCTTTGGGTAGCCGAGGATCGAGGCCAACCCGAACACGGGGACGATGCCGCCGCGGATTCCGGCCAGGCCCAGGAGGTGCGACGTGCGGGACGGAACCGCCACGATCCGGCGTGGCGTGACCAACTCCGAGATGTCGTCGAGGAGAACGGCGTACGCATCGTGGTGCACACGCAGGGCGAGGAGGTCGACGACGTCTTGCGACGCCGAGCGAGGCGGGAGAGCGAACGACGCGTCGAACGCCTCGCGGAGCTGCGCGGCTCGATCCCCGGGCGCGCCCGTCGTCATCGCTCCCCCCGCAGCACGCGGAGCTCCGTCCGACAGAGCTCCACGAGTGTCTCTCGCGAGAAGCCCCCTCCGAAGAGCAACACCCGGAAGACATCCTCCCGCGCCAGAAGGACCAGCGCCTGCCCGAGCTCCCGCTCCACGAGCGCAGGCTCACGCGAGCGTTTCGCCATGATCCCGAGATGGAGGTGCGGCATGGCGAAGGCTGCGTCGAGGTAGATCGCCGTCTGATCGTGCTCGACCGCTCCGGTCGTGTCTCCGGCGTGCTCGCGACAGAGCGCCACGAGATAGTGAGCGCCCGCGTTCAGCTCGTCGAGATCGAGGAGTCGCCGGGCGACCTGCTCCGCGTCCTCGAGCTTGCCGCAGTTGGTCAACAGGACGGCGCGCAGCAGGAGCGCGTCCGGCGTGTCGTGGACGTCGGGCGGCAACGCCGTGACCAGCTCGAGCGCGTCGGCGAAGCGCTCCTGTCGCATGGCCTCGAGCACGACGCCCAGATCCCAGGTGCGCGCGACGGGCGCCGGTGTTCCGGGCTCCCTCTGCGGAGCGAGCCGGGCGAGCGTCGCGATCCGCTCGGACGCGCCCTGGATCGCGTCGATCCACGACACCGACGAGTCGACGACCGCCGGCAGCACCCTGTCGGTCGCCGACGCGAGGGAGGTCGACGGGTCCACCGTCTCCGAGGCCGCGCGTAATCGGTAGTAGAAGGTGTCGTGCGTGTGGCACAGGTGGAACTCGTTCGTGAGTCCGCGCAGGGTCTCCGCGTGCCCGAGGAAGAGGTACCCGCCCGGGACGAGCGCCCGACGCAGGCGCAGCACGACGTCCCGCACGCGGTCGGGAGTGAAGTACATGACGACGTTCCGGCAGAAAACGACGTCGCAGGCGAGCCGAATCCAGAACGCATCGTCGTCGACCAGGTTCCGCTCCTCGAACCTCACCATCGTCCGAATCGACGGCTCGAGGACGAAGTCGCGGCCCTCCTGTCGGAAGTAGCGGCGCCTCGCGTCCTCCGGCGTCGCCCGCAACGACCACGCCGAGTAGCGGGCGTGCCCGGCCTTCGCGAGCACAGCGGGGTTCACGTCGACGGCGAGGATCTGGACGTCCCAGCTCTCGACGTCCGGGAGCGCCTCGCGCACCGCGATCGCCAGGGAGTAGGGCTCTTCGCCGGACGCGCAGCCCGCCGAGAGGATGGAGAGGCGCTTCTCGCGGGAGCGGGCACGAATGCGGGCCGGGAGCACCTCTTCGGCGAACGCCCGGAAGTTGTCAGCGTTGCGGAAGAAGAACGTCTCGTTCACCGTGATCTGCTCGGCGACTGCGCGCAGCTCCGACTTGTTCGGCGCGACGAGCTGCTCGCGGTACGCGTCGAACCGGCCGATGCCCGCGACCTCCATGCGTCGGTGGAGCACGTCCGCGAGGTAGTCGAGCTTGCGATCGTCGTAGAGAAGCCCGAGATGGCGCGCAATGAGCGTCCGGAAATGCTCCACGTCGTTCTTGTCCACGAGCGGGCTCACGCGGACGCCTCGAGCGTCTTCCAGAGATCGTCGGGCACCAGGCGCGCGGCACGGAGCACCACGAGGACATCGCGATCGCGCGACCCGATCGCCTCGACGACATCGGCGCTGGCGCCACGCAAGAGGGGGGGCAACGCACCGAGTCGACCGACGTCGATGGTCATGAATCCCACCACCGCGTCCACGCCGATGGCGATGCGTCGATCCTCGATCTTGAGCGTGACGAAGCGACCGAAGCTCCGGCTGGCGGTTCCGAGGAGTGCCTGGAGGTCGACGACCGGGATCGCCGCGCCGCGGATGACCGCTACGCCGCGCACGAAGTCCGGCGTGCCTGCGACGGGCTCGATCGCGAGCGGTCGCATCGTCTCGTCGACGCATTCGAGCGGGAACGCGCAATACCGCGCGCCCGCCGCGACGATGAGCACCAGGTCGGCTCGTGCGGTCACTGGTGCCCCGCGGTTGGAGGGAGCGAGGGTACATCAGAAGCGCCAATGCAACAAGATTGGCGCCACCGCGAGCTATGCCGAAAAACCGGAACTCGCTGGGGACGACATCGTCCGCAGTCGCGCGACGCTTCCGACGGGTCGGCCCATCGGGCGATCGCGATCAGACGGATGCCGCCGGGCGATCCTACGGGCTCAGGAGCAGTCGAAAGGGGATCAGAGCGAGCGCGCGGAGAACGTGTCGCACGCTTCCACAGACCCGGTCTCGAGTCCCTTCCGCAACCACGACGCGCGTTGCGCCGACGTGCCGTGCGTGAAGGACTCCGGCACCACGGTGCCCTGGGTCTGCCGCTGGAGGGTGTCGTCGCCGATCGCCGCGGCCGCACGGAGTCCCTCTTCCACGTCGCCGGGCTCGAGGATCTTCTGGGTCTGGTTCGCGTGGTGCGCCCACACGCCCGCGAAGCAGTCGGCCTGGAGCTCCGTGCGCACGCTCTCTTCGTTCGCGTCGCGGCTGCGCGACTGCCGCTCGAGCGTCCCGAGCAGACGCTGCACGTGGTGCCCGACCTCGTGGCCGATCACGTACGCGGCCGCGAAGTCCCCCGGTGCCTGGAAGCGCTGCGAGAGCTCGCGGAAGAACGAGAGGTCCAGGTACACGGTCTGGTCGCCGGGACAGTAGAACGGGCCCATCGCCGTGCTTCCCGTTCCGCACGCCGAATTGACGCGCCCGTCGAAGAGCGCGAGCTGCGGCGGCACGTAGCGGACACCTTCCGGCTGGAGCACCGCGGGCCACACGGACTCGGTGCTGCCGAGCACGCGCGAGACGAACTCCACCTGCGCCTGATCCTCCGGCGTACCCACCTGCTGCGACGGCGCGGTCTGCTGCTCCATGTTCTGGATCAGCACACCCGGGTCACCGCCGAGCAGAAGGTACGCGACGGCGAAGATGATGCCGCCGACGCCGAGCCCACCACCGGCGCGGATCGCCGTTCCCCGCAGGTCCCGCACGTTGCTGCTACGCGGCGCGTTCCCGAGATCCATGGGTCACCTCGCCGGCATCCTTAGGATGCGCGGGACCGATATCACCTCGAATAGACCTCGTAGCGCTCGACGTGGTAGTGCCCCATCGCGCGCACGACGATCCGGCGCTCGAGCCGCTTCTCGAGCTCTTCCACGCTGTCGAGCTCCTCGCCGTACATGAGGTCGGCGACGTTCGGATTCGCGTTGACGAAGATCTCCTGGCGGTTCGGCTGCCGGTTCGCCTCGCGCCGGATCTCGCGCAGCACGTCGTAGACGATGGTCGCCTTCGAGCGCGTGTAGCCGTGACCATCGCAGTAGGAACACGGCTCGCTGATGTAGCGGACCAGATCCTCCTGCACGCGCTTGCGCGTCATCTCGACGAGACCGAGCTCGGAGATCTTGAGCACGTTCGTCCGCGCGCGGTCCTTCTTGAGCTCCTCCTCGAGCGCCTTGAAGACCTTGTCGCGGTTGGCGGCCTTCTCCATGTCGATGAAGTCGAGGATGATGATCCCCCCGATGTTCCGCAGCCGGAGCTGGTAGACGATCTCCTTTGCGGCCTCGAGGTTGATCTGGAACGTCGTCTCCTCCAGCGAGGACGAGCCGACGAACTTCCCCGAGTTCACGTCGATGGCGGTGAGCGCCTCCGTCTGATCGACGATGAGGTAGCCGCCCGACTTGAGCCACACCTTCTTGCCGAGGCTGCGGTTGATCTCGGCCTCGACACCGAACGTGTCGAAGATCGGCTCCTGGCCCCGGTAGAGCTGGATCCGATCCTTGTACTTGGGCATGAAGTGCGAGACGAAGCCCTGCACATCCTCGAAGAGCTCCTTCGAGTCGAGCAGCATGCGATCGACACCGCCCGTGAAGTGATCGCGCACCACGCGCAGGACGAGACCGTGGTCCGCATGGAGCTGCGCCGGGGCCCGCTTCGTGCGCGCGTTCTCCTGGATCTTGTTCCACGTCGACGTGAGGTACTCGACGTCCTGCTCGATCGAGCTCATGGGCTGTCCCGCGCACACCGTCCGCGCGATGAAGCCGGCGCCCTTCGGCCGGGCGCTCTCGAGATAGTCGCGCAGCTTGCGGCGCTCGCGATCGCGATCGATCCGTCGCGAGATGCCGACGTGATCCACCGTCGGCATGAAGACGAGGTACCGGCCCGGCAGCGTGATGTGCGTCGTGATGCGCGCGCCCTTCGTGCCGATCGGATCCTTCGCGACCTGCACGACGATCTCCTGGCCCTCCTTGATGAGGTCCTGGATCGGCGGCTGCCCGACGCGCGGAGTCGAGTGCGACGTCTCTTCGGAGACGGTCAGCTCCTCTTCGTCGCTGTCCTCCTCCTGCGGGAGGTCGAGGAACGCGGGGTAGATGTCCCCGACGTAGAGGAACGCCGCGCGCTCGAGTCCGCAGTCGACGAACGCCGCCTGCATGCCGGGGAGCACGCGCACGACCTTGCCCAGGTAGACGTTGCCGACGAAGCTGCGGGCATCCCCGCGGTCGATCAGGAGCTCGGTCAGCTGACCGCTCTCGATCAGCCCGATCCGGGTCTCCTTGCCCGTCGTGTTGACGATGATCTCGCTCGACACGCAAATCTCCGTTGCGACGTCGGGCTGCGCATCGTTCCAACGCGAAGGCTGTATTGGCCTCGGATCATCGGTTCGTCGCGGCTCGCCCTGACGGCGCTCTTGAAAGAGGGATTCGGAGGGGCGCCCGCCCCTCGAAACAAGGAGGGGCGCTCGAAAAGGTCGGTCGCCAGCCGGCGACCTTTGTGCCTTGTCGCACGCCGCCAGGCCGTCGTCAAACGGCGGGGTCCGTGCGGCGGCCGTGTTTCGCCAGGACCAGGAGCTTGAGGTACCGGCCTTCGGGGTGCTGCAAGAGCACCGGATGATCCGCCGGTTCCGCGGCGCGATGGAGCACGCTCCACCGTCCGGCGGCGCGCAGACCGTCCTTCACCGCGCGCTGCCAGTCCTCCTCCGAGAGGCGCGCCGTGCACGAGGCGGTCGCCAGGAACCCGCCCGGATGCACCAGACGACCGACGTTTTCGGCGAGGTCGCGATACGCCTTGGCGGCCCCCGCGTCGGCGCCGCGCTCGTGGGAAAGCGCCGGCGGATCGCACACGAGAAGGTCGTCCGGCTGCGACCATCCGAACGCGTCGGCGACCTCGAACCCGTGGCGGTCGGGGTGAAGGCCGTTGAGGCGGAAGTTCTCCTTGGCGTCGGCGAGCGCGTCCGCCGCGATGTCGACGGAGACCACGCGGCGCGCTCCCGCGGCCGCGGCGTGCACGGAGAACCCTCCCGTGTAGGCAAAGAGGTTCGTCACGCCGAGATCCCGCGCCCATCGGGCGACCGCTCGCCGATTCTCCCGTTGATCCAGGAAGAGCCCTGTCTTCTGGCCGGTGGAGGGACGCACCAGGAACCGCAGCCCGTGCTCCTCGACGACCAACGGCTCGACCACGGCCGGTCCCGCGAGGTGGACGGTCCCGGTTCCGTCGTCGACCTTCCGCACGCCGAGCTTCCGCAGCACCGTCGCGCCCGGATGGAGGGCTTCCAGGATCTGCACCACGAGCGGAAGGTGCGCCTCCCACGCGCGCGCGTAGACGCGGAGGACCAACACCGGCCCGTACCGGTCGACCACGATGCCGCTCAAACCGTCCCCCGGACCGTTCACCAGGCGGTACGCGTCGGTCCCGTCGGGAACCACGCGCTCCCGCAAGATCGAGGCGTCGCCGATGCGCCGCTCGATCAGCTTCTCGAGCGCCTCGGGATGACGCGCGAGGACGTGGACTGCGATGTCGCCGTCGTCGGCAAGCCCGAACGCGACCGTTCGACCGCGCCCGTCGACGAGGCGCACCGGGGTCCCCGGTGTGGGTCGGGTCGCGAGACCGTCGGCGTAGACCCAGGGGTGGCCGCGGGCCACGGGGCCGACCGTCGATGCCGGGAGCGTCAGCGTCTCCAAATGTCCCCCGTTTGGTGAGTCGGTCGTAAATAACACAGGTTTCTACTGTAAGAATCAAAAGTCATCAAACGTCAGTAGAGACCGCCTCCGGCAAATGGGCGGGCGCTCCGATCGTCTGTTGCGGTGTCTCGCCCTGCTGGAGGAACCATGCGACGCCCGACCCTTCTGTCCCTTGCCCTCATTCCCCTCACCGCCTGCTACGTCGACGTAGACCCCGGCCCTGACGGCCCTGGTGGTGGTGGTGGCGGGGGCGGCCCGTACAACTCCGCGCCGTACATCACCTATGCCAACGCGGGCTGTTGGTGGGACGCTCCGTCGCGCGACTACGTCTGGTCGTTCGAGGCCGACGCCGATGACCCCGACGGTGTCTACGACGTGGTCGACGTCTACGCCGACGTCTACGACGGTCGCGGCCAGTTCATCGAGAGCTTCGACCTCTACCCCGACGACTACGCTCCGCAGACCTGGTACAGCGACTGGTACGAGAGCTCGACGTGGCTCTACTGCGGCGACAACTACGTCGTCGACATCACGGCCGAGGACAGCTTCGGCGACTACGACGTCGTCTCGGTGTACCCGTACGCCGACCTGTAGCGAGCGTCGAGTTCCCCATCTTTCCAGCACAGTGGGATCCGAAGCTTGGAATTCACGTGACTTGAAGTCGC